>OQWD01000293.1_pt1 | contig 19985 bp, 23 predicted proteins | sample 1691631 | NCBI WGS metagenome assembly OQWD01 (sample SAMN03418283, study PRJEB22391) | human gut metagenome | biome: human-gut; feature: organic feature; material: feces | host: Homo sapiens | place: Italy | collected 2013-04 | reverse complement strand
CCGTGGGCGGGAACAGTCTGCAACGCCCGGGAACATATGACAACAGCCGTTTTCCCGGCTGGGGGCAAGCAGTTGAAGCCGGCCAGAGTTACCATGCCGACCACGCCGCCGTGGACTTCCAGATACCGGCCGATGCCCGCATGCTTCCTCTAATCTTCATTCATGGCTATGGACAGTCCGCCCGGTGCTGGCAGACAACACCGGACGGACGGGAGGGCTTTAATGACATGTTCCTGCGCAAAAGATACGCCACCTACCTGGTTGACCTCCCAGGACGGGGACGGGCGGGCAGAACGACGGCGGAAACCGCCATCAGGCCACTTGCCGACGAGCAGTTCTGGTTCGACATCTTCCGGATCGGCGAATGGCCCGCATTCAACCCGGGAGTACAGTTCCCTACGGACAAGGATTCCCTGGACCAGTTTTTCCGACAAATGACACCCGATATCGGCACGCACGATATGACAAAAGAACTCGATGCCCTGAGCGCCCTCTTCAAGCGCGTGGGCAAGGGCATCCTGGTTACTCACTCCGCAGGGGGATTCCCCGGCTGGCTGACGGCCATCCGCAGCCCGGAAGTGCGCGGCATCATTTCCCTGGAACCGGGCACCTACGTCTTCCCGGAAGGGGAGGTTCCCGAAGACATGCCCAGCCTCACCGGCACGATGAAGGGAATCGCCGTTCCGCCGGAGGAATTCAACAAGCTCACCCAAATCCCCATCATCCTCTACTTCGGAGATTATATTCCTGAAAACGTCACCGATAAGCTTGGAGAGGAAAACTGGCGCGTACGTCTGCAAATGGGACGCAAATTTGTGGAGGCCGTCAACAGGCATGGCGGCCATGCTGCTCTGGTGGAACTGCCCAAAATCGGCATCCGGGGAAATACGCATTTTCTGATGTCCGATAAAAACAATAACATCATTGCCGACCATATGGCCGCCTGGCTCCGGCAGAACAAACTTGACAGGTGACAGGCACACTCCCCCGCACATTTACTTTCTGCGTCCGCCATCTGTAATCATGGTAGCAAAACCTGTAATCCGTCTATCGACGGGAAGAGAGCCTTTCATGATAGAATGGGAACTGTTTGAGGAAGCAAAGTACATGCCATGAAAACAAACGCCATTATTTCAATAGCCCTTTCCCTGATTTCCTTCAACCACCAGTTAAATGCGCAGCAAATGAACACAAATGATTCTCCGGCCGTTTCAACAGCCCCAGCCCGCCAAACCCAATTTACGGAAGCAAAAAGCATTAAAAGCCACAACGCCAATCCCTGGGGGCTGGTTTACCGGGGAGCCGTCACGGAAAACATGGGAGGCCGCGTCAACATCCATCCAATCACCTATACGCTGAACGGACTGCAAATTGCCGCCCATGTTTATACGCCCGCCGGATATGATGCCTCGAAAAAATACCCCGCCCTTGTCGTGGCGCATCCCAACGGCGGCGTGAAGGAGCAGGTGGCCGGACTTTACAGCCAGCGCATGGCGGAACAGGGCTACATCTGCCTGGCATTTGACGCGGCCTACCAGGGGGCCAGCGGAGGGACTCCCCGCAATCCGGACAACCCCGCCAACCGCATGGAAGACATCCGCCGCGCCGCAGACATCCTGCTGCAATATCCCGGAGTGGACGCCTCCCGTCTGGGCATCCTGGGCATTTGCGGCGGAGGAGGCTACACCCTGAAAACCGCACAGACGGACAAGCGTTTCAAGGCAGTCGCCACGCTCAGCATGTTCAACACCGGCCTGGTCCGGCGCAACGGGTTTCTCGACTCGCAGATCAACAGCGTGCAGGAACGCCTTGCCGACGCCTGCGCCGCCCGCCAGCGCGAAGCGGAAGGCGGTCAGCCGGAATACGTGGGAGACATGAAAGGAGTAACGCCGGAACAGGCGGCCCAACTGCCCTTTGACCTCTACCAGGACGGCTACGACTATTATCTGCAAAGCCACGCCCACCCCAATTCCACCTTCCGCTATACCAAAAGCAGCCTGATGGACCTCTTTGCCTTTGACGCGAGCGAAGGTATGCACCTGATTAACCAGCCCCTGCTGATGATGGCGGGCAGCAGAGCCGACACCTTCTACATGACGGAACAATGCTACAGCCGCGCCACGGGAACCCTCAACAAGGAATTGTTCCTCATTCCGGGCGCCACGCATATCAAGACCTACTACGTGCCGGAATACGTGGATCAGGCTGTCGGAAAGCTGGCGGAATTCTTCGGGAAAAACCTGTAAAACTGCTCTCCCAGGTTCATGAATCTTTTATCGTCTGTCCTGTTCTGCCTGATGTCGTGCGTGCTGGCTCTGGCGGCAAATTCCGCCCTTTCCAGCCAGGAATTGACCTCCAGGCAGAAACACATCATCGCGATTGCCGCCTATACCGGCAGAGGGGATTTGCATCAGCTGCAGCCGGCCCTGAATGCCGCCTTGGACAGTGGATTGACGATAAATGAAATCCGGGAAGTTTTAGTGCATTCCTACGCCTATTGCGGGTTTCCACGAAGCCTGAGGGGATTGCAGACATTCATCTCCGTGCTGGATAAAAGAAAGTCCCGAGGCATAGCCGATGCCCCGGGACAAGATGCCTGCCCCACAAAGGACAAACGCAGCCGCTACGATCGCGGGTGCGCCATTCTTGCGGAAATCTCCGGCATTCCCGTCAATGCACCGAAAGCTGCCTATGCCGAATTTGCCCCGGTCATGGAACGTTTCCTGAAAGAACACCTTTTTGCAGATATTTTTGAACGGGACGTTCTGACCTATGATGAACGCGAATTGGCTACCGTATCCATCCTCGCGGCCATAGGCGGTGTGGAACCAATGGCCCGCTCTCACATGGGCATCTGCCTGAATCTGGGCATAACACCCGCACAGCTGCACCAGCTGCTTGATATCGTGTCCAGGAACATCGGCCCCGGGGAAGCAGACGCAGTCCGGAAAGAGCTGAACACGCTGTTGCAGGCAAAAGGGCTGCCTGTTGTCCGCAGAACCGGACAAGATGCGGGAAAACCGCTGGTTGTTTATTTCTCCGCAACGGGCAATACCAAAGCGGTGGCGGAACAAATTGCGAAACTGACCGGAGCGGATCTCTACCGGATTGAAGCCGCCGAGGCCTACAATGCCGACCCTTACCGCGACAGCGACCGTGTCAAAAAAGAAGCTTATGAGAACCTGCGCCCAAAGGTCGCCAACTTGCCTGAAGCCTCCCTGATGGGGAAATATGATACTATCTTCGTCGGCTCTCCAATCTGGTGGCATCAGCCTGCCATGGTGATTTGCACCTTTTTAGAGGCATTTGACCTGAAAGGGAAAACGCTCATTCCCTTCTTTACTTATGACGCGACTACTTATTTAAACGAATCCATGCAACAAATTTACAGGCTTACGCCCCATTCCCGGCACATTCCGTCAACTCTTCCAGAAGACCTTGACCCAGGAGATATTACAACTCCCGGACGTGCCGATGATGAGGGGATTGACATGCCGGGCAATGCCGCAGGCGTCAAAACATGGCTGAAAAGAATCGGCATGCTGCCATGACTTTTGCCTGGGTTCTTTCATCCCCCCCTCAGTTTTTCAATCCATATGACCCATTTTGCAATACCATCACCTATGGCCGTTTTTGCATTGCCCTTTTTGCGGGAGGGCCATACCGTCCGGCTAGAGGAACATAACATATGGCTAGGAATAAAAACCGGTCATTTCAACTGATTTCATAGCCCATGGAACAACGTCTATCCAAAAAAGTCATGATATTGACGGGAGCCGGGCAAATCGGCATGGCCATTGCCCGGACGATGAATCAGGCCGGATTTGACACCATCCCCTTAGAGATGGATCTCTCTTCCCGGGACTCCATCCTGCATTTGATTGCAGAAGCACAGAGGTACGGCAATATTTCCATGCTCGTCAATGCAGCGGGGGTTTCCCCCAGCCAGGCATCCGTTGAAACCATTCTTAAAGTGGATCTCTACGGAACCGCCGTATTGCTGGAAGAGGTGGGGAAAGTTATTTGCCCCGGCGGCTCGGGAGTAACTATCTCCAGCCAATCCGGTCACCGCATGCCCGCTCTGACTGCCGAACAGGACGAACAACTGGCCATGACTCCAACAGAGGAATTGCTGAACCTCGAACTCCTCCAACCCGGGAATATCAAGGACACTCTGCATGCCTACCAGATGGCGAAACGCTGCAACGTCAAGCGTGTCATGGCGGAAGCCGTCAAATGGGGTGCCAAAGGCGCACGCATCAACTCCATTTCCCCGGGCATTATAGTCACCCCTCTGGCAATCGATGAATTCAACGGTCCCAGAGGTGATTTTTACAGAAACATGTTTGCGAAGTGCCCTGCAAGAAGACCCGGTACGGCGGATGAAATAGCCCATGTAGCGGAATTACTGATGGGCGGCAAGGGGACTTTCATCACCGGCGCGGACTTCCTGATTGACGGGGGAGCCACCGCCTCCTATTTCTACGGTCCGTTGAAACCGCATGATTCAAAAGAGAAAACCTCTCAGACAATCGAAAACGGCAGGCAAAGCACAAAATGAAGCTTACTGAAATCAACGCAGCATCAAAAGGGAAACACCGTAGATCATAAGCACAAAACAACATGAAAAAAACGACCAGCCACATTGGTGGCGACGTTTCTCATGTTATCCGTTTATAATAAGGTCTAAAACGGATAACGGACCTCTGACCCTGACCGCACGGCTGTTCCGTCATCTTGGCATCCAGCCATGCAATATCCCCCCCCCCGCGAAGTTATGATGGACTCCAAATTCCGGTCACCGAGATTAAATATACATTCCACATCCTGTATATCCCCATCCCGGGCATTTTCCTGAATCATCAGGCGGATTTCCTCTTCCGTCACCCTGTCAGTCGTATTCCTGACTCCCAGCAAATTGCATGCGAAAACTGTGCTTTTGGAAAGCACCCATACAAAGGGAGCTGCGGCACAAGAAAAGGCTTTCATCGGCACAGCCGCCAGTTTGGAAATTACTTCCGGAGCACACATTCCAACCCTCTTGGGCACCAGTTCCCCGAATACAAAAACTCCCAGAAACAACAGACTCCCAATACTCGCCGGATGCTTTTCCATCCGTAACGAAAAAACCCTGCAAGCAATGAACTTGCAGGGTTTTCAAATGGTTACGGGAGCAGGATTTGAACCTGCGACCTTCAGGTTATGAGCCTGACGAGCTACCTGGCTGCTCCATCCCGCGATTTAGAGAGCATCTGTAGAGGAGTGCGCAACTGTTATAAGGCATTTCCGCAGCATGTCAAGTACTTTCAAATAATTTTTTTATACCCGCAATTGTATGACAAAGACGTTCAAACGTATTCCGAAGACGACGGAAAGCGATAAACGGAAACGGCCGCTCCCCGATTGATTGGCTCACAACAGGTAGGAGAGCCGCCCAGGTCCGGCATATGGAAACGGAAAAGGAAAAGCGCCTTTCCCCGCACGCGAAAAAAAGAAAGGATTCCTCGACAAGCATTGTCAAATCTGTATATCTTGAAAGGTGCGGACGGGGTCCGCGCATTAACATCAACTAGAAAGAGGTACGACAATGCAAAAGGTAAACGTAAACACACCCATTACGATCACGGGGCGCCACGTGGAAGTCACAGACGCGATTCGGGAATTCGTAACGAAAAAAATTGAGGGGATCCGCCTGGATTTCCCGCGCATTATGGAGGTTAAAGTACTGCTTGATGTGCAACGCGACCGCAAGATTTCTCAGGTAATCCTGTTCTGCTCGGATCATATCACCATTGACGCGTCCACGGAAGGGACGGACATGTACGCCTGCATTGATGAAACGATCACCAAAATCATGCGCCGCATGCGCAAGCACAAAACGCGCCTGATGAAGAATTTCCGTCCCCATCACCAGGAAACCATCCGCAAGCTGGATGAAACGGTATATGACGATTCCGTGCTGGATTACCCAGGAGATTCCCCGGAAGACCCGGAACCCCTGCTCATTCACAGAGAAAGCTACAATCTCAAAAAGCTTTACAAGGAAGAAGCCATCATGGAACTGGAACTTTCCGATAAGCCATTCGTACTCTATAGGAATGCGCGGCGAGACGTGCTCCAGATCGTGTACCGGAGGCCGGACGGGGACTACTCCATCATTGAGCTTGGGAGCAGCCTGTAAGCGCAAAAAACGGTTTTGAAACAATCCGTTTTCCATAACGCATCAAAAAGAGCAGGACTTCAGAAACCGGGGGTCCTGCTCTTTTCTGTAATGCCGTGACATGGAACAAGAAAATCTCTTGATTTCTACTTGCCACCATTTACATTGGTGCCAGCAAACCTCCGTGGATGCGGAGGTTCCAGTAGTTAACAAACACTGTATTTAATTCGAATTATGAAGAACATCGCTATCCTCGCCATCGCCGGCGCCGCTTGCCTGGTCGCTTCTTGCTCCCAGCAGCAGCAGCAACAGCAAACCACCGCTCCTGCTCCCGCTCCGGTTGTGCAGGCCAAGGGCAAGTAAGTTTGCAGCGGGGTTTTGCCCTGCAACACTAGCAAATTATCCAATTAATCCGCACTCGGTGTACGCACTGAGTGCGTTTTTATTTGCCCTGAGTCCGGATTCCCTCCGCCATTTGCCGATTCGCCGGGATTTTCCTTAAAAACGGCGGATACCGCAAACCGCCGCGGCGCAGCACCGTGTGCCGGTTCTTGCCGGATCAGGCTTCCCCTTTATTCAGCGGCCGCCTTCGCCTCATTCTGCTGATCGGACTGAAATATCCGCTGAACCAGCATGGGGCGTTTCCTGGCCCACCCGGGCCAGACCAGGTGATGTTCCATGCCGTAGGAATGGCCCTCCGGAAAGGCCTTGGAAACAAATGGTTCCCGCCAGTCCTCCTCCCATTTGCCGCCTTCCCGGTCCTTCTGGGTCAGCGTCACCAGATGCCCGCAGTTCTTCCAGGCATCCAGAACAATGGAGCCCTGCAATCCCTTCCCCGCGGCATTGACATACACGCAACTGTGCTCCCTGCCCGTTCCACGGTCTCGAATCGTCAGCCCTATGCGGAAATCCTTCCCGGGGCGGCGCCGCAGGTCCCGTTAAAAATCCTGCTGGACCTGCCAGCACAGCCCCCTGTCGCGCAGGTTGGAATTGACCAGAATATTGTTCAGCCAGCCAAACAGCACAGTCCTGTTGTCCCGGGCAATCGCTGCGGACTGGACCACGGCCGTGTCCGCCAGCCACCTGGCCTCCGCTCCGGCAGCGGGAAGAGAGGCCTGATCCGGCGGCAGCAGCGCCAGGAAGGCATTAGCCAGCCCGGACATTTGCTGCTGCACGTAAGGTTGTTGTATATAATCCTCCGCCGGAGGAGTACAGCAGGAACTCCATCCGCACAAAAGGGCGGCAGCAAGCAAAAGCCTGAATGTCTGCGTGGTCGGCATGGCGCGCCAAGGCTAGCAGACTACGCGTAAAAATCCAGTAAAGCTTTCAAAAATGCCTGCCTCCGCCCTGACGGCTCTTGCCTTCCCCTTTCCATCCCGGTAGAATACATCCTCTCTTCACCATGCTGACGATCAAAAATCTCACAAAATCCCACGCCGGACGGACCTTGTTCAGGGAAACGGAAATGACCATTAACTGGGGGGAACGGGTGGCTCTGGTCGGCCCCAACGGAGCAGGCAAATCCACCCTGTTCCGCATGATTCTGGGAGAAGACACGCCGGACGAAGGCTCCATCAGCATGGATGAATACGCCATCGTGGGCTATCTTCCCCAGGAAGCCAGCGAACCGAAGGATGAAACCGTCCTGGAAATCGCCCTGGGCATCACGCCGGAAATGGAACAGGCCATCCACACTATCCGGACGGCGGAAAACGCCAACAAAACGGATACGCCGGAATACGCGGAAGCCATTGACACCTTCAACGCCGCCAACGGTTACCAGCTGGAGCCCAAAGCCAAGAAAATTCTCAAAGGGCTGGCCTTTCGGGAAAGCGACTTCCACCGCCCCGCCCGGGAAATGTCCGGCGGCTGGATCATGCGCGCGTACCTGGCCAAGCTCCTTGTCCTGGAGCCGGACCTCCTGATGCTGGACGAACCTACCAACCACCTGGACCTCCTGTCCCTGCTGTGGCTCCAGCGATACCTGAAAAACTACCCCGGAGCCATCCTGATGATTTCCCACGACCGGGATTTCATGGATGAGCTGGTGGAAAGCGTGTACGACATCGACAACGAAGAACTGGTGGAATACCGAGGCAATTACTCGGACTTCCTCCAACAAAAGGACGTGCGCTTCGAGCAGCTTCAGGCGGCCTACCGCAACCAGCAGAAGGAAATAGCGCACATTCAGGAATTTATTGACCGTTTCCGCTCCATCAATTCCAAAGCCGGGCAAGTCCAGAGCCGCATCAAGCAGCTGGAAAAGATGAAAATCATTCAAAAACCGGTAGCCCGCAGGAAGGTATTTAAATTCAACTTCCCCCAGCCTCCGCGCAGCACCCAGAAAGTCATTGAGCTGGAAAAAGTCTGCCAATCCTATGGCGACCGCAGGGTTTATGAAAACCTGGACCTGCTGGTGGAACGCGGGGAGCGCACTGTTCTTGTAGGTCCGAACGGCGCGGGCAAATCCACTCTTCTCAAAATCCTGGCGGGCATCATCCCCATTGACTCCGGACAACGCACTCCCGGTACCACGACGCGCATCGGCTACTTCTCCCAGGCGCGAACGGAAAACCTGAATCCGGAAAATACCGTGCTGGAGGAAATCATGAAATGCAGCGCTGAAATCCGGGAGGAAGAAGCGCGTTCCATCCTGGGTTCCTTCCTGTTCCGGAGGCTGGATGTGGAAAAACGCGTCAGCGTTCTTTCCGGCGGGGAAAAATCGCGGCTCAGCTTGGTCAAATTCCTAGTGGATCCGCCCAACCTCCTGCTGATGGACGAGCCGACCACCCACCTGGACCTTTTGTCCGTAGAAGCCCTGGTGCAGGCTCTGAAGCATTATGAAGGAACACTGGTCTTCATCTCCCACGATGTGCACTTCATCCGTTCCCTGGCACAAAAAACCCTGCATGTGAACCGGGGGACCATCACCGCCTACGCAGGCGGATATGACTACTATCTGGAAAAGTCAGGCATTCTGGACGATGAAAAAGGCGGCATCACGGCGGAATAAGGCTCTTTTTTCAGTTTCCCCTTTTTCCTTGCCGTGGATTTCATCCTGCCTCAAAAGAACAGGATGAAGGCTTTTCTTGTTCCTCTCTTATATTCTGCGCTTCTATCCGGAGCCTCTCTTGCATTTGGTGAAACGGCCGCCGGAACGGCTTCCCCACAGCAGCGGCTCCGGCGGAAAAAATTCCTTCCGCGGAATCCCTGATCAACCAGGCCTTTTCCTTTGCCATCAATATCCAGCAGACGTTGGCAGGCGTTCAGGACAAGGAAAGCGCGGACAACGCCGTCAAAACGCTGCAGGACATTCAGAAGGACATCCGGCATTTCCTCCAGCTTCAGGATAAATTGAACGATGCGGAAAAGGAGAAAGAAGACGCCTTGATAGAAAAAATGAAAAAACGAATGGAAATGCTGGACAACCGCTGCAGGCAGGAAGGCAAACGCCCGTTTGAGGCCCGTTATTACGGTTCCGCCGCCTTAAAGGACATTTTGGAAAATTCGGATGAATTCAGCGGCCTGGTAGAACCGGATGAAGACGGGGCGCCCCCCAATGCAATCCGGGAAAATGAAGAGGCCGGACAGTAGCCTCCCCCTCACCCCGTTTCTCCCCCTTTTTTCATTCCCGGCCCGCCCTTTCCCCATATGGGGTCCTGCGCGGCCAGGTCCATTTCAAGCTTGCCGGAACCGTGAAAAACGGGTTTACTGTGGGCAGCATGCAAAAGTTAGCAGGTAAAACAGCCATCGTTACCGGCGCGGGTCGCGGAATCGGCAATGCCGTCGTGCGCCTCTTCGCTTCTGAAGGAGCCAGGGTCATCCTGATCAGCCGCAGTCCATCCAGCTGCGGGGGAGCCGCAGAAGAAATCAACAAGGAATTTCCGGATTCCTGCAAGGCCTACCCCTGCGACGTAGCGGATTACGCGGCCGTTCAGGAAACCATGGCCGCCATTTTGAAAGACTTCCTGCAGATTGACATCCTGGTGAACAACGCCGGCATCACGCGGGACTCCCTGATGCTCCGCATGAAGGAGGAAGACTGGGATGCCGTTCTGGACACCAACCTGAAAAGCGCGTTCAATACGGTCAAGGCCCTCCAGCGTGTTCTCATGAAATCCCCGGCCGGGCGCATCATCAACATGAGCTCCGTCATCGGTCTCGTCGGCAACATCGGCCAGGCTAATTACGCCGCTTCCAAGGCGGGCCTCATCGGTTTCACCAAATCACTGGCTCAGGAATTCGCTCCGCGCAAAGTCACGTGCAACGCCATTGCTCCCGGCTTCATCTCCACGGAAATGTCCAATGCCATTCCCGACAATCTCAAGGAAGAAATCGTTAAGAAAATACCTTTGAAAGAACAAGGTTCCGTGGAAGATATCGCCGCCCTGACGGCCTTCCTTGCCTCTGACGATGCCCGTTACATCACCGGGCAGGTCATTGCCTGCGACGGAGGCATGACGATGTAGGGCATTCCGGTTTTCACCATTCCATGCGCGGCATTTTCCTTGTTTCCTGCTTTCTGGGAGGAAGCGCCCTGCTGGCCGGGTGCCGGGAAGAAAATAATTCCCCCCGCCCGGCCACGGAAGATGCCGCGCGCATTACCAGCGCACGCCAGTGGGGAGAAAGCCGATCCGCGCTGCAAAAACGGGAACTGGACCGCGCTGCCGGTCCTGCCCTTCCCATTCCGGATGACCTGCCGTCCCGGGAGCTGGTCGGCACGACGCGCCAAATCCATCAGCTCATTGAAGCTTCCGGAAATCCGGCACGTTTTGAATCCTACACGGAAACGGTTCCCGCGGCGGGAGCTTCCCTGCGCATGATCGCCATACCGGGAGGAACGTTCCTCATGGGGAGTCCCGCGGAAGAGCCGCACCGGAAACCGGACGAAGGTCCGCAGCATAAAGTGAGCATCTCTCCCTTCTGGATCTCGGAAACGGAAATCCCCTGGGAACTTTATACGGCCTTCATGGAAAACGGGCGTCCGCGCGCCAAGGACGGCCAGCTTCTGGAGGAACAGCCGGATGACGAACTGTGGGACTCCGTCACGCAGCCTACCGCCCCCTACGCCGCCATGAACCTGGGCATGGGCCACGGCTATGAACACGGCCTGCCCGCCATCTCCATGTCCCATCACGCCGCCAGCAAATTCTGCGAATGGCTGAGCGCCCAGACCGGGCATTACTACCGTCTGCCCACGGAAGCGGAATGGGAATACGCCTGCCGGGCCGGCTCCTCCGGCGCCTACTCTTACGGCAACGGGGAAGCACCCCTGAACCAGTACGCCTGGTACTGGAACAACTCCAATGACCGTTACCAGAAAACAGGCTCCAAAAAACCGAATAAGTGGGGCCTCCGGGACATGCACGGAAATGTGGCGGAATGGGTTTTGGACTCCTACGTTCCGGATGCCTACGGCAAACGGAGCGGCTTATCTGTGAAAGACCCCCTGGTCATCGTCCCCGGAGCTCCCCACATCGTTCGCGGCGGTTCATGGGAAGACGACCCGGACGGCCTGCGAAGCGCGGCGCGTCGTGCCAGCACCCCCGCCTGGAACCGCCAGGACCCCCAAAACCCTAAAAGCATCTGGTACCTGACGGACGGAGGCATGATCGGGTTCCGCGTAGTGCGCCCCATGAACATTCCGGACGTTATGACGATGCACCGCCTCTGGAATTTCTCCAGGGGGGAGCCGTAAAGAACAACCTTTCATGATCATTGCATTAAGAACAGCACAACCCGCAGACTATGCCGGAACGGAACATGTCACGAGAGAAGCGTTCTGGAACTATTACGTCCCCGGCTGCAATGAACATTACCTGCTCCATATCATGCGCGGCAGTCCTTCCTTCATCCCGGAGCTGGATGTAGTCGCCGTCCACGGCGGCCGCATTGTCGGGAACATTGTTTATGCAGCATCCGTCATCAGGACAGATGACGGAAAAGAATACGAAGTGCTGGGCATGGGGCCCATTGCCGTTCTTCCGGAATACCAGCGCCGGGGAATAGGGCGGCGGATGATCGGCTACACCAAAGACCGGGCGCGTGAAATGGGCTTCCGCGCCATTTTCCTGTACGGCGACCCGGACTACTATTCACGCTGCGGATTCGTTCCCGCGGAAACGCTGGGAATCAGAACGGCGGACAATATGTGCGCGGCGGCTCTCCAGGCCTGTGAATTGCAAAGAGATTCCCTGTCCGGCCTGAAAGGCCGCTATGTGGAAGCTGCCGTGTACCATATGGACGAAAAGCGCGCTGCCGAATTTGACCGGCATTTTCCGGCAAAGAAAAAACTTTCCGGTACTCCCTCACAAAAACGTTTCCAGCAAATTGCCGCCATGCGGAAAAAACCGGATACGCCCCTCTGACCTCCGGAAATCCCGTACCTCCGGAGGGTATGAACCCCGCACGCGGATAAGCAATTCTTCCTCTCTGGATATAAAAAACAAGAGCTGTTCCGCAAGAACAGCTCTCATCCGCCGATTTTCCGCCATCAGAAGGCTCAAGCCCTGCGGCGGCGCATCATCAGCGCGGCCAGTCCCAGCAGGCCCAGGGAAACCGTGGCTGGTTCCGGCACCATTTCCCCTCGGATTTCCGTGAAAATCGGGGATAATAAGCTGAAAGTATTGGTTCCGTTGGCTCCCGTAATAACGACAGAATCACCAGGCGCTCCCTCGGCGTCATAATGGCCGCGGATGCCGGGAGCAGTCAATCCGCCGCTGATCGTTACGGTATCTCCTTCCGTGTTAGCAGTAGGGGCGGCTGTTCCCCCCGCAGCATATAAATACGTTTTAGACGTATCCTGCATCAAGTCCATCACGGACTGGCTCACGGCCAGGAAACGGTATGTCAATGCCGCGTCAAGAAGCAGGGGAGAACCATCCAGGGAAGAAAAACTGAACGTCAGATTAATCCCTGCTGCAGTAGTTCCCGTATTGGTGCTCCAGCCGATGACCGAATTGTCGGAGCCATCAGCACCAGGAAGCCGTAAGTGACATTAGCGCCCAAATTGTTGGCGGCTCCGCGCAGCGTAAAACTGTCCAGTCTGATCTCTCCGGACAGGGAAGAGGGAGAAGAGGAATCGGAAGGAGCCAGGGAAGAAGACCCCAGGCCAAGATAAAACCCATGGATGGTACTATTGTAATTATCTGTACCGGGAGTGTAATAATTAAAAACGGTCGCTGCCTCCGAGGAAACAGCAAAGCTTCCCATCGCGATTAAAAATGTCAGTGTTTTTCTCATATTGATGATTCCTTTTGGATGGCAACTTGTAGCGAATTTGTAATTCGTTATTCAAGCGCAAGTGCATACATTGAATCTTGCATCATTTTATTAAGATACTGACCATGAAGAAATTATTATCCACCCTGATTCTTTCGGCCGGCATGAGCCTGAGCGCCACCGCGAATACCACTCTGCTAGATAGCTCTATCGTGGGATATTCGGACTTTACCTCCCAAACGGCGGATTTCGGCACCCTGAAAGATTCCGTTTCCATCACGTCTGACGACAGCAATCTGACGTTATCCGGGATAACCTTCAACGGATACGGTACCAACAACCGCGACGTTATGTCTGTGACGATGGTTCTTGATCTGTCCAAAATCAACACTCCGGAGACCTATACCGCTCTGTTTAACGCCAAAAACAGCAGTGTAAGCTGGGGCGTGGGCCTGAACACGGACCGGAAACTCCAGGGATTATGGACCAACACCTCATACATCGGGCCCGTCGTTGACACCCCGCTGGGCACGGAAGGGTCCCTGACCATTTCCGTAGTCACCGGAGATCTTGGCACCCGCATCTATTTTGGCGACAGCGCTACGTACTATTCCAACAGCGACCTGAAATTCGGCAACCAGCAAATTGAGCAGATTCTCATGGACGCAGGACTGGCTGAATCCATCGAACAGCTCTACATCCACGACTCCCTCCTTTCCCAGGAACAAGTTGGTCAACTGATGAGTGAAATCGCCAGCATTCCGGAACCCGCCACGGCTTCCCTGGGCCTGCTGGGCCTGACCGCGCTGATGATGCGCCGCCGCAGGGCATAAGCCTGTACCGTCCGCCTCCCTATATTCAAAGGCCGGCTCACAAAATCGTGAGCCGGCCTTTTCCTTATCCGTTCAAACATCTGCCGAAAAAACAGAGGGGAAAAGCTTCCATTTGCTGCGGCAACCTCACGGCCAGCACTTGACGGAAAAATGGCATTCAGTCTCCCCCGGTAGGGTCATTTCAAGAGCTTCCGGCCCCGCCCCACTTCCGTACACGCCCCTTTTTCCCATGCCGGGACAGCCGGAACCGGAGCATGCAAAGCCCGGCTTCCCTCAGCATCCGGAACAGCCCATCCTTTCAGCAATCCATTTCCCCGCACGGTCCGGATCGCTGCGGTTCCGTCCGTCGGCAACAGACTCCTTCCCCGAAACAGGGAAAAGGAGTAGGAAAATGGCTGAGCTTGAACCTTTATCCCCCGTTCCCGTCCATGAACCTTCAAAAACAGCAGCTGCTACTGCGCCTGTTCCGGTATTTCAAAAGCAGAAAAGGAGAACCGCGTTTTTTCAACAAACGGAATATATGCCTTCTGGCCGCCGCCGGCGCCTACATCCTGACTCCCGACGAATTCCTGTTTGACGGAATCGGCAGGCTGGGCCTTCTGGATGACGCGGCGGTCATCCTGGGCGCCGTCCTCACCGTCTTTTTCCCGGACGGGGACTAGAGGGCCGTACCCTCCGCCGCGCCTCGGGCGGAATTAGCGGGACGACACTTTCCGGAACTTCGGAGACTGTCCCATGAATGTCTCCGGATTTTCCAAGAGAAGACGTTCCGTTTCCTGCCGGGAAAAACCGCGCCTGCGTAGCTCGCAGGCCAGAGCCGTCAGCGCCAGGGGATCGGAATCCCCCCAGTCTGCCGCGGAATTGGCCCAGACACGGTCCATTCCGTACAATTCCAGAATATCCGCCGCCCGCTTGGGATTCAGCTTGCTGGTGGGATAAAGGGTCAGTCCGGCCCAGTAGCCGGCCTCCTTCACCAGCGGGAAGGTATGTTCCTCACAGTGATCCACCAACACGCGGCAAGGATCCAGATCCGGACGGTTTTTCAGGGCGGAAAGAATCATTACGGTCCCCTTCAGCTTGTCTTCCAAATGGGGAGTGTGAATCAGCACAAGCTGGTTGAGGCGCACCGCCAGATCCAGATGCTCTTCAAAAATGGTCATTTCATGGGAAGTATTCCGGTTCAGCCCTATTTCCCCGATGCCAAGGACATTGGGCCGGTCAATAAACTCCGGAATGAGTTTCATCACCTCCCGTGCAAAGGCCACGTCTTGCGCCTCTTTGGGATTGATGCACAACCATGTGTAATGGTCCATGCCGAACTTGGCCGCCCTGGCGGGTTCGCATTCCGTAAGCTGTACGAAATAATCCCGGAAACCGTCCGCGGACGAACGGTCGTAACCGGCCCAGAACGCCGGTTCCCCTACCGCCAGGCAGCCGGCCTGCGCCATGGCCCGGTATTCGTCCGTGGTGCGGCACACCATATGTATATGAGGTTCTATGAAAGCCATCATTCTTATTTGCTGAGGTTCGGGGCTCCGCAGGCCGCTTTGGCTGCGGCGGTTTCCGGCACGGTGCCATCCCTGTAGGAAAGGGCTTCCAGAATGGCCCGGACGCGTCCGGGGCCGGATGCGGACAAAAGGGGAAGAACCTCCATCAGGGCACGGTAGCGGAAATCCGCCTCTCCTTCCCCGCGGTCCACCCGGTCCAGAAATGCGGCCACATCCAGAACGCCGGCGCGCGCCGCTGCGAAATCCGCGTCCAGCACCTCTTTTTTACTCCTTTTCACGCACAGACGATACGCCTGTGCGGAAAGCCTCGTCAAGCCGGAACAGGTAACAAAATAATAACTATTCCAAACTGATAAACAGCAACGCCTTTCCCCGGCTTTTCAAAAATCCGAAAAGCGCCGGAAATTCAAGAAGAGGCTTGCCATCCGGGCTTGAACCGGGCATCCTGTGAGGACGCATTTATTTCATTAGAGCGCCTATGAATGCACTAGTAAAAACCATATGTACATTCGTGACATCCTCCATCGGCCGCAAAATCATTGTGGCTCTGACGGGGTTATGTTTGGTCTTGTTCCTTGCGGGACACCTGGCAGGCAACCTTCTCATCTTCGGAGGCCCTGAATGGATCAACACCTACGCCCACGGCCTGCACTCCATGCCGGAAGCAGCCCTCTGGGGCATTCGCGCGGGGCTTGGGGTGATCTTCATCATCCATGTCTGGCTGACCATCCAGCTGAAGCTGGAAAACCATGCGGCCCGCGAACCCTATGTGTTCAAGAACACCATCAAGGCGACGCTCTCCTCCCGCTACATGATTTACACCGGCCTGACCGTCCTGGTGTTCCTGGTCTACCACCTGTACCAATACACCCTGCGCGTGGGATACGACCCCGCCCAGTTCACCACCTTCATTTCCGACGGTACGGTGGAAACCTTTGACGTGTACAAAATGATCGTGACCGGATTCTCCAACGTATGGTGCTCCGCCTTCTACATCCTGGCCGTTCTGATGCTGTTCAGCCATCTGCGCCACGGGGTGCAGTCCATCTTCCAGACTGTGGGCATTGATTCCCGCAAAATCCGGCCCTTCTACAATTTTATCGCCATCGCCTACGGCGCGATTATCTGCCTGGGCTTCATCTCCGTGCCGGTCTCGGTTCTTCTGGGTATCATCAAATAACCATCAACTCCTCTCAAAGCCATGATTAATTTTCCCGTAAGCGACTGGATGCCGGATGCCAAAATTCCCTCCGGCCCTATTCAGGACAAATGGTCCAAGTACAAGCTTGAATCCAAACTGATCAATCCGAACAACAAGCGCAAGTACACGGTGCTTGTGGTAGGTTCCGGCCTGGCTGGCGCCTCCGCTGCCGCCACGCTTGCCGAACTTGGCTACAATGTCAAATGCTTCTGCTATCAGGACAGCCCCCGCCGCGCCCACTCCATTGCGGCCCAGGGCGGCATCAACGCGGCCAAGAACTACCAGAACGACGGCGACTCCGTTTACCGCCTGTTTTACGACACCGTCAAGGGCGGCGACTTCCGCGCCCGTGAAGCCAACGTTTACCGCCTGGCGGAAGTCTCCTCCAACATCATTGACCAGTGCGTGGCCCAGGGCGTTCCCTTCGGCCGTGAATACGGCGGCCTCCTGGATAACCGCTCCTTCGGCGGCGCCCAGCTTAAGCGTACCTTCTACGCACGCGGACAGACGGGCCAGCAGCTCCTGCTGGGTGCCTACCAGGCTTTGGAAAAGGAAGTGGCCAAGGGACACATTGAAATGTTCTCCCGCCATGAAATGATGGACCTGGTGCTGGTGGACGGAGAAGCCAAGGGCATCGTCACCCGCAATCTGGTCACCGGTGAAATCAAGTCCTACGCAGGGGATACCGTCCTGCTCTGCACGGGCGGCTACGGCAACGTGTTCTTCCTGTCCACCAACGCGATGGGCTGCAACGTCACCGCCGCCTACAAGGCCTACAAGCGCGGCGCTTTCTTCGCCAACCCCTGCTTCACGCAAATTCACCCCACCTGCATTCCGGTCAAGGGCGACTACCAGTCCAAGCTGACGCTGATGTCGGAATCCCTCCGCAACAGCGGCCGCATCTGGGTGCCCAAGTCCCGTGAAACCGCGGAAAAAATCCGCAAAAAGGAAATCAAGCCTTCCGATGTTCCCGAAGAAGAACGGGACTACTACCTGGAACGCAAATATCCCTCCTTCGGCAACCTGGCTCCGCGCGACATTTCCTCCCGCGCCGCCAAGGAAGCCTGCGACGACGGCCGCGGCGTGGCCATCACCGGCAAGGGAGTCTTCCTGGACTTTGCGGATGAAATCAAGCGCATGGGCCGCGAATGGATTGACGGCCAGTACGGCAACCTGTTTGACATGTACGAAGAAATCACGGACGACGACCCCCATGAAACGCCCATGATGATCTACCCCGCCTCCCACTACACCATGGGCGGCCTGTGGGTGGATTACAACCTCATGTCCAACGTGAAGGGGCTGCACGTCCTCGGTGAAGCCAATTTCTCCGACCACGGCGCCAACCGCCTGGGAGCCTCCGCCCTGATGCAGGGCCTGTCTGACGGGTACTTCGTCATCCCAGCCACGCTTCCCGCCTACCTGACGACCACCAAGCCGGGCTCCGTCACCACCGCCTCCCCGGAATTCAAGGCCGCGGAAGACGAGGTGAAGGAACGCATCAACAAACTCCTGAACGTGAAAGGCACCAAGACGGTGGACTCCTTCCACCGGGAACTGGGCCTCATCATGTGGGAAGACTGCGGCATGGCCCGCACGGAAGAAAGCCTGACCCACGCCATTGAACGCATTCCCCAGCTCCGCAAGGAATTCTGGGAAAACGTGCGCGTAACCGGCACGGCGGACGGCATCAACGCGGAACTGGAAAAAGCCTGCCGCGTGGCTGACTTCCTGGAATTCGCCCAGCTGCTCTGCTATGACGCCCTGAACCGTCAGGAATCCTGCGGCGCGCACTTCCGCGTGGAATACCAGCTGCCGGACGGCGAAGCCAAGCGCAACGACGATGAATACGCCTACGTAGCCGCCTGGGAATACACCGGCGTGGACAGCCTGCCTGTTCTCCACAAGGAACCGCTGACCTTCGAGAACGTGCACCTTGCCATCCGCAGCTACAAGTAAAGATAGCCAATACATTAACACTTAAAAGAAAGATTATAACATGGCTAAAACACTCAATCTCACTCTCAAGGTCTGGCGCCAGGAAAACCGTGACGCCAAGGGCCGCATTGAGACCTATGCCGCCAAGGACATTCCGGTGGATGCCTCCTTCCTGGAAATGCTGGACATCGTCAATGAAGGCCTGGTCAAGGAAGGCAAGGAACCCATCCATTTTGACCACGACTGCCGGGAAGGCATCTGCGGCATGTGCTCCCTGACCATCAACGGCATTCCCCACGGGCCGGAACGCCAGGTAACCACCTGCCAGCTTCACATGCGCAAGTTCAAGGACGGCGACACCGTCTGGATCGAACCCTTCCGCGCGAAGGCTTTCCCGATCCTGCGGGACCTGATGGTGGACCGTTCCGCCCTGGACCGCATCATCGCCGCCGGCGGCTACATTGACGTGCGCACCGGCTCCGCGCCGAACGCCAACAACATCGCCGTGGAAAAAGTGAAGGCGGACGCCGCCTTTGACGCCGCCGCCTGCATCGGCTGCGGCGCCTGCGTGGCCTCCTGCAAAAACTCCTCCGCCATGCTGTTCACGTCCGCCAAAATCGCCCATCTCAATCTGCTGCCGCAGGGCCAGCCGGAACGCTCCAAGCGCGTCCTGGCCATGATGAAGCAGATGGAAGCGGAAGGCTTCGGCAACTGCACGAACCAATACGAATGCGAAGCCGCCTGCCCGAAAGGCATCAGCGTGGACAACATCGCCCGCCTCAACCGCGACTTCATGCGGGCCAATGCCAAGGAAGGCCTCTGCTTCTAAAGAGGACTCCTTCTTAAGACGCTCTACAAAAACTCCCGGCGGCCTCGGCTGTCGGGAGTTTTTTTATTACCGGGTTTCCTTGAGCCAGGAATAAAATACCAGATAGCCTCTTCCGGGAAATTTGACAGTGGCCAGGAAGAGAGGCCATCTATCAGGGACATTTTCTAACAAACAGAAAACATTACTGTCTCTTACCGGAAGAAACTGATCGTAAAACAATACTATCATTCTTTGACAGGGAATAATGACCATCTTTTATAAAAAATCAAAAACATACAAATAAAATTCTATCGAC
>OQWD01000288.1_pt1 | contig 20106 bp, 23 predicted proteins | sample 1691631 | NCBI WGS metagenome assembly OQWD01 (sample SAMN03418283, study PRJEB22391) | human gut metagenome | biome: human-gut; feature: organic feature; material: feces | host: Homo sapiens | place: Italy | collected 2013-04 | reverse complement strand
TGGCCGGCAGCCGCCTGTACACCTCCATGGCCGACACACCGGAGATCATCGACGAGGCGCTGAACCGCTTCGAAGAGGTCTTCAGGCACGTCAGAAAGACCAACAAGGGCCTGCTGCCCTGATCCCCATATATGCATAAAGCCGCCTCCTGCTGTTACGGCAGGAGGCGGCGCTGTCATTTTCGTTTACATGCCGAAATACTCCCGGTTGGCACGGGAATTGCGGATGGCGTACCAGACGAGCGAGGCCAGCACGGCGGCCAGGATCACCAGCGGCCACGGGTACGGGAGGAAGGGCGTTTCGCGCAGGTCGTTGAGCAGCATGCACACGCCGTAGCCCATGGTCATGACGGCCATGACCGCAAGCGGCGGCATCATATAGCCGATGTACATCTGCTCGTCCGCGCAGTCGGAGATTTTTTTCTCCTTCGGCACCAGCAGACCGTTTTTGAACAGCCGCTTCGTGACGGCAAGACGCAGGAACGTATACATACAGTACGCGCCGCTGGCTATCAGGATCAGGTCGAGAAATAATGTCATATCATTCATCCGTGTGTTCCTCCTGTTCATTCTGCGCGTCCTGCTTCCACTCGCGCACGCTCCGGACTGCGGTGATCACCAGCAGAGCCGCGCCGATGATGGAAAACGCGATCGCTCCGCACAGCGCGATGATACGGTCACTGGACCAGACGCCGCTGGCGGCAAGACCCGGATAATCCCGTCCCATCTTGATGGCGAGATAGATCAGATATCCGCCGCAGAGCACATACATCAGCTTCCGCCGGTTGTCAAAGTTGTTTTTTCGTTCCGGCTTCTTTTCCGCAGACTTCTGCGGCGCGTCCGGCTTTTTTTCCAGCTCGTCCATATCGCGGCCTCCCATACGATCATATATGTAATATATCATACACGATTGCGCAGAAAAAAGAAAGAGAAAAAACGGGCCTGTCGAAAAAAGCAGCGTGCGCCGCCGGCTTCCCTTGCGCACAAGGGGAGCCGATGCGGGCGCGTGCCGGGCGGCATTATTTGAGGCAGCTTCTGATGTGCTTTGCGATTTCCAGGATCTCACGCTCGGTGTTAAACGCGGAGAGGCTGAAGCGGACGGTCCCGGTTTCGAGCGTTCCTGCGGACTCGTGCGCAAGCGGCGCGCAGTGCAGGCCCGCGCGCACACAGATCCCCTCGGATGCAAGCCGCGCGGCAAGCGTCTCGCAGTCCGTCTGCGCCGCGCAGAGGCTGAGTGTCCCGCTCTGCGCCTCGCCTGTAAACAGACGAATACCCGGAATATCCTCCAACATGGATGCAAGCAGCCTTCTAAGGCGGATTTCGTGCGCAAGCAGGCGCTGCGGGGTCTGCTGCCGCACAAAGCGCAGCCCGGCGGCAAGGCCGCAGATGCCGCAGACGTTCTGCGTCCCGGCCTCCGCGTGATCCGGCAGCTCCGGCGGCATATCCGGCAGGCGCGAGGCGCTGCCGCTGCCGCCCTCCAGAAGCGTATCCGGCATACGGGCGCACAGGAGCAGCCCTGTGCCCTGCGGGCCGTAGAGCGCTTTATGGCCCGGCATACCGATAAAATCCGCGCCCAGCTCCGCAAGGCGCACGGGCAGCAGCCCCGCCGACTGCGACGCGTCGAGCACGAACGGAACGCCGCGCGCACGGCACAGGGCCGCAATTTCTTCGACAGGCAGGATATACCCGAACACGTTGGACACGTGCGTGCAGATCACGGCGCTTGTGCCCGGCGTGATGGCGCGGTCGAACGCGGAAATCGTATCCGCCGGGTCAAACAGCCGCCGTCCGGCGACGATGATCTCTGCGCCAAGATGGTGCAGCGGCCGCAGGACCGCGTTATGCTCAAAACCGGAAATAACCGCACGTCCGCCAGGCTTTACGAGCGTTTTGATCGCCAGATTCAGCGCATGGGTCGCATTCATGGTGAATACGACCTGCTCCGGCTGCGCGTCAAACAGCGCCCCTGCCAGACAGCGGCAGTCATAGACCGCGTCGGCGGCGCGCATGGCGGGCGGATGCCCGCCGCGCCCGGGTGTCGCCATGCGGCACATGGCGCTCTGCACCGCAAGGGCAACAGCGTGCGGCTTCTGGAGCGTGGTGGCTCCGGCGTCCAGGTAGATCATAGCTGCGCCTTCTCCAGAAAGCCGTTCGGATGGACGCGGTAAGCGCCGGAAACGGGGCTGCTCCATGCGCGCAGGAGCTGTGCGGCGTGCACGCCGTCGGCCCCCTCCACATAAACGCCCCACGTGCAGCCGAGGCTCGACACCTCCTGCGGCGCACGGCGCAGCTGCGTCCAAAGCCCCGCCTCATAGAGGATCCGCCTGCCGGACTGCGCCGCTGTCTGGCTGCGGAACGTAAAGAGATAGGAAAACATGATACTCTCCTCCCGCTCTATCGTATGCGCAGGCCGCGGGATCCGCCACGGTTCGGCAGAATAATATTTATTCAGAAAAGATTCATAAATATTCTTGACATTTCTTTATCACGCTGTATAATGAAACCCGTTATGAGAGAGGCTGCGGCTGACAGGAGTAGGGCGCGTATCCGGCGGGAACCGGGCGTCTGAAAGGGGAAGCCGCCGAAGAGCCGCCGCCGTTCCCGCAGCGCCGGTATCTGGGACGCAGGGAGAAGATCCTGCGGACTGTCACGGGGTTTGCCCCGTGGAGAGCTGTCATGCGCGAACATGAGATTTGATGTGCGTCATGATGGAAGATCATGACGCATTTTTATTTAGGAGTGAGATCCATGAAACCCAAAGCATCCAGATCCAAAACGATCCTGACCAAGCTCGTCGCAGTCGTCATTCTGGCGCTGCTCGTCGTCGCGGCGGTCAAGTGTGCAAACGGCGCATCGCTTGCAAACACGGCCTGGTCGCTGCTGCCGCCGGTCATCGCGATCGTGCTGGCACTTATCACAAAGGAAGCCTACAGCGCGCTGTTCATCGGCGTTCTGGTCGGCAGCCTGTTCACCTGCGGCTTTGCGCCCGTCGCGACGCTCGACACCATCCTGAATGACGGTCTGATCGCCGCGATCTCCGCCAACGCGGGCATTTTCCTGTTCCTCGTGCTGCTGGGCATTATTGTCGCGCTGGTCAACGCGGCGGGCGGCTCGGCTGCCTTTGGCCGCTGGGCCGAGACGCACATCAAGACGCACGCAGGCGCGCAGCTGGCGACGTTCGTGCTCGGCATTCTGATTTTCATCGACGATTACTTTAACTGCCTGACCGTCGGTTCCGTCATGCGCCCGGTCACGGACAGCCACAAAATTTCCCGTCCCAAGCTGGCGTATCTGATCGACGCCACGGCGGCTCCCGTGTGCATGATCGCGCCGATCTCGTCCTGGGCGGCGGCAGTTTCCTCCACGGCCGAGGGCCTCGACACCGGCATGAGCGGCATTGAGCTGTTCGTCAAGGCCATTCCCTATAACCTCTATTCCATTTTGACCTTCGTGTTCATTCTCGCGATCATCGCCATGAAGCTCGATTACGGCCCCATGCGCAAATTTGAGGCCAAGGCCGCGAAGGGCGATCTGTCTGCGCTGGTGGAGGAAGCCGGTGAATCGGCCAACCCGAACGGGCGCGTGATCGACCTCATTCTCCCGGTGCTGGCGCTGATCGTGACCTGCACGATCGGCATGATCTATGTCGGCGGCTTCTTCGGCGCCGATATGTCCGGCGATCCGTCGTTCGCGGGCGATTTTATCGGCGCCTTCGGCAATACGAACGCCTTCGTCGGTCTGCCGTGGGGCGGTATCATCGCGCTGGTGCTGACGGTCATTTATCTCGTCGCGCGGAAGGTTCTGACCTTCAAGGAGGCCATGGCCTGCGTGCCCAAGGGCTTTATTGCCATGGTCCCGCCGATCATCATCCTGACGCTGGCCGTCTCGCTGAAGGCCATGATCAACGCCCTTGGCGCGGATGTATATGTCTACGATCTGATGTACGCCGCTTCTGCGTGGCTGTACAGTATGCTGCCCGCCGTCATTTTCGTCGTGGCCTGCATTCTGGCCTTTGCCTCCGGCACGAGCTGGGGCACGTTCGGCATTCTGATCCCGATCGTTACCGCCGTCTTCCCTGCTGACAGCAAGCTGCTCATCATCGGCATCTCCGCCTGCTGCGCGGGCGCCGTGTGCGGCGACCACTGCTCCCCCATCTCCGACACGACCATCATGGCCTCCGCCGGTGCGCAGTGTGAGCATCTTGACCATGTTTCCACGCAGCTTCCCTATGCGCTCACCGTCGCGATCGTCAGCTTTATCGGCTTCATCGTCGCAGGCTTCGTGCAGAATGTGTACATCACCTGGCTGGTCAGCGCAGCGCTGCTGCTCGGCGTGCTGCTGTTCCTGCGCGCAAGAGAAAGAAAACAGGCAGAATAACGAACGCTTCCAACTCCCCCTCCGCACTTCACTGCGGAGGGGGAGTTTTCACGCATTTGATTTTACATTCCACGCAAAAATTTGACCAAAGTTTTACCGAACCGTGCTTTCGAATTTTAGACAGCGGCGATATCCTTATGACCGTAGACGAGATGTCAAACAAATCAAAAAGGAGATCATCAAAATGAAAAAGATGAACAAAATTCTGACGACTGTACTTGTCATTGCCCTCGTCGCGCTGACACTGGCCGGCTGCGCGAAGAAGGACGCCTCCCCTGTCACGACCGACGGCTCGACCTCGATGGAAAAGGTCATCGGCACACTCGGCGAAGCGTTCACCGAAAAGGAAGGCATTGACGTGACCTATAACCCCACCGGCTCCGGCTCCGGCATTCAGGCTGTTTCCGAAGGCCGCTGCGACATTGGCCTGTCCAGCCGTGCACTGAAGGACGATGAGAAGGCAGCGCTGACTGAAACGACCGTCGCGCTCGACGGCATTGCCATGATCGTGAACCCCGAAAACCCCGTTTCCGACCTGACAGTCGAACAGATCGCCGATATCTACACCGGCAAGATCACCAACTGGTCTGAGGTCGGCGGCAATGACGCAGCTATCGTTCTCATCGGCCGCGAAGCCGGCTCCGGCACACGCGACGGCTTTGAATCCATCACGGGCACCAAGGATGCCTGCCAGTACCGTCAGGAGCTGACCTCCACCGGCGACGTCATCACCACCGTCTCCCAGAACCCGGACGCCATCGGCTATGCTTCCCTCGCAGCACTCAAGGACAACGTCAAGGCTCTGACCGTCGGCGGCGCGGCCCCCACGGAGGATACCGTCAAGGACGGCAGCTATGTCATCCAGCGACCGTTCGTTCTCGTGACCAAGACCGGCGCGAAGCTCTCCGAGAACGCACAGAAGTTCTTCGACTTCGCCCTGAGCGCGGAAGCCGCCCAGTACATTACCTCCGCCGGTGCTGTCCCGGTGAACGGCTGATATGAAAAAGAAACAGACAATGGAAGACGTCGTACACGGCGTCTTCCTCCTGTTAGGATTGGTCACAGTCGGGTGTGTGCTGCTGATCACGGTCTACCTGATCCTGTCCGGCCTGCCGGCCATCACAAAGATCGGCCTCGGGAAATTCCTGTTCGGCACGGAATGGGCCTCGACGGCCTCCGATCCGAAATACGGCATTCTCCCCTTTATTCTCACCAGCGTTTATGGCACCTGCGGTGCAATTCTGCTCGGCGTGCCGGTCGGGTTCCTGACGGCGGTGTTCCTGTCAAAAATGGCCCCGAAGAAGCTCCGCTCCGTCATGGAATCGGCGGTCAGTTTGCTTGCCGGTATCCCGTCGGTTGTCTATGGTCTGGTCGGTATGCTGGTGCTCGTTCCCGGCATCCGGAAGCTGTTCCACGTGCCGGACGGCGCAAGCCTGCTTGCCGCGATGGTCGTGCTGGCAATTATGATCCTGCCGTCCATTATTAAGGTTTCCATCAACGCGCTCGACGCGGTTCCGAAGGAGTATGAGGACGCGTCGCTGGCGCTCGGCGCAACGCCGGTCGAGACGTGGTTCCGCGTATCGGCTCCGGCGGCCAGAAGCGGCATTGCCGCTGCCGTCGTGCTCGGCGTAGGCCGCGCCATCGGCGAGGCCATGGCCGTCATGATGGTGTCGGGCAACGCGCCGAATATGCCGTCGCTGTTTGAAAGCGTGCGCTTTCTGACCACGGCGGTCGCAAGCGAAATGTCCTATGCGTCCGGCCTGCAGCGGCAGGCGCTGTTCTCCATCGCACTGGTTCTGTACCTGTTCATCATGCTCATCAACGCGGCGCTCAACTTCTTCCTGAAGCGCAAAAAGGAGTGAAACCATGCTGACAAACAAGCTTTCCGCGGCCAGACGGGTGTATACCGCCGTTATGCGGGTTCTGCTGCTCCTTGCCGCCGTGCTGACGGCCGCGCTGGTCGTGTTCATGATCGTATATGTGCTCTATAAGGGCCTGCCGTATGTCACATGGCACCTGATCTCGACGAAGCCGAGCTATATCACCGGCGCCATCGGCATTCTGCCGGATATCTGCAACACCATGCAGATCCTGCTCGCTTCCCTGCTCATTGTCCTGCCCCTCGGCGTGGGCGCGGCGGTCTATCTGACGGAGTACGCGCAGAACAAAAAGCTCGTCGCGGCCATTGAATACGCCGCCGAGACGCTTTCCGGCATTCCGTCCATCATTTACGGTCTGGTCGGTATGCTGTTCTTCTGTGAATTTCTCGGTATGCAGACGAGCCTGCTGGCCGGTGCCCTGACGCTCGTGATCATGAACCTGCCGACCGTCCTGCGCACAACGCAGGAGAGTTTGCGGACGGTTCCGCAGAGTTACCGCGAGGGCGCGTTCGGTCTTGGCGCGGGTAAATGGCGCGTGGTGCGCACGGTCGTGCTGCCGGGCTGCATCGATGGCATTGTAACCGGCTGCATCCTCTCTGCGGGCCGTATTCTGGGCGAATCCGCCGCACTTTTGTTCACGGCAGGCTTTGCCCACACGCTGAACAAATTCGTCATCGGGCTTGCCAGCCCCGGCGCGACGCTGACGGTCGCGCTGTACGCCTACGCGAAGGAGGAGGGCGAATTTGACGTTGCCTTCGCCATCGCGGCCATTCTTATGATCTTAACGCTTCTGATCAATCTTGCCGCCGGGATCGTCGGAAAACAGATCCAGAAACGGAGCCAGCAATGAAATCTGTCAACCCCTGCGGCCTGAAGCGGGCCGCGCTGATCAACGACCTGTCTTGCTTCGGCAAGTGCTCCCTGAGCGTAGCAATTCCAATTCTGTCCAGCTACGGTGTGGAGACGGTTCCGCTGCCGACGGCGATCTTATCGACGCACACGGGCGGCTTTACCGGCTTCGTCGTGCAGGATATGACGGAGAATATGCGGCTGTTCGCCGCGCACTGGAAAAAGCTCGGCGTGAAATTTGACGCCATTCTCACCGGCTACTGCTGCACGGTCGAGCAGATCAAACTGGCAGCGGAGTTCATCCGCAGTTTTGCAGAGCCGGATACGCTCGTGCTTGTCGACCCGGTTCTGGGCGACCATGAGGCGCTCTACACCGGCTTTACCGACGCGCACGTCGACGCCATGCGGGAGCTGTGCAGTCTGGCCGATCTCATTACGCCGAACCGCACGGAAGCCGCGCTGCTGGCTGGGCTGTCCTTCTCCAGCGCAGACGAAACGCTTTTATATGCGCAGCAGGTCAAGGATGTGGTTATCACCAGCGTCGGCTCCGAGGGTCGCATCGGCTATCTGGCGCGGCTGGACGGACGCGTGACGCTCGTGCAGAAGGAAAGCGTCGATATGGCCGTGCACGGCGCGGGCGACGTATTTACCAGCGCGCTGAGCGGTGAGCTTCTGAGCGGACAGGCGCCGCAGACGGCGCTGCTGCGCGCAGCGGATTTCTGCGACACCCGCATCCATGAAACGGCCAAGCGGCAGCCCGGCCACTGGTACGGGCTGGCCTTCGAGCCGGTATTGAAAGGAACTCGTGTATGAACGATATTATCACAGTCAAAGACTTACAGCTCTGGTACGGGCAGACGAAGGCGCTCAAGGGCGTGTCGATGAACATCCCGGAAAAGAGCATTACAGCCCTCATCGGCCCCTCCGGCTGCGGCAAATCAACGTTTCTCAAGACGCTCGACCGTATGAACGATCTGGTTCCGGGTGTGCGCATTGAGGGTGAGGTCAAATATAACGGGCAGGATATCTTCGCGCCGTCCGTGGACGTGAACGAGCTGCGGCGCGAGATCGGCATGGTCTTCCAGAAGCCGAACCCCTTCCCGATGAGCATCTACGACAACATCGCCTATGGCCCCCGGACGCACGGCGTGCGCAAAAAGGATGAGCTGGACGAGATCGTCGAGCAGTCGCTGCGCGGCGCGGCGATCTGGGACGAGGTCAAGGACCGGCTGAAAAAGAGCGCGCTGGGCCTTTCCGGCGGACAGCAGCAGCGGCTTTGCATCGCGCGGGCGCTGGCCGTGCAGCCGCAGGTCCTGCTGATGGACGAGCCGACGAGTGCGCTCGACCCCATCTCGACCTCCAAAATCGAGGAGCTTGCCACGAATCTGAAGGAGCAGTACACCATCATCATCGTCACGCACAACATGCAGCAGGCGCTGCGCATTTCGGACAAAACGGCGTTTTTCCTGCTGGGCGAACTCATCGAATACGATGATACCCAGAAGCTGTTCTATCAGCCGAAGGAGAAGCGCACCGAGGATTACATCACCGGGAGGTTCGGATAATGAGAAGCAAATTTGACCAGCAGCTTGCCCTGCTGAATGAAGAGCTGACGCAGATGGGCGAAACGTGCGCGAAGGCCATCGGTCTTGCCGCGCAGGCGCTGGATGAGCAGAACGCATCAACCGCCGCACCGGTCGCCGAACTGGAGGAACAGACAAACGAGCAGGAACGGAGCATTGAAGCCCTGTGTCTGAAGCTGCTTTTGCAGCAGCAGCCGGTCGCGCGTGATCTGCGGCAGATTTCGGCAGCACTCAAAATGATCACGGATATGGAGCGCATCGGCGATCAGGCGGCGGATATTGCCGAGATCATCCCGTTTTTCCTCAGCCACAACACGTTTGACTGCACGCTCGTCTGCCGCATGGCGCAGCAGGCCAGCTCCATGGTCACGCAGAGCGTGGACGCGTTCGTCCGCCGCGATGTGGATCTGGCCCGCTCGATTGCAAAACAGGACGATCTGGTCGATGAGGATTTTTCCAACGTCAAGCAGGCACTGATATCCGCGATTGCCCGCGAACCCGGTCAGGGCGAGGTCGCGCTGGATCTGCTGATGATCGCAAAGTATTTCGAGCGCATCGGCGACCACGCGGTCAACATCGCCGAATGGGTCGAATTCTCCGTCACCGGCGTGCACAAGCACGACGGCGTGGAATACGAATGATCCCCTCTCTCAAAAAGCCGCAGGCCCCTTTTCCGGGCTTGCGGCTTTTTGCTGCGTGTATTATAATCAATAAAAAGGAGAGCTGTCTATGGAATATCTGATCACCCGGCTGACGGACAGGCCGGAATTGAAAGCGCAGGCCGCCGCATGGTTTCACGCAAAATGGGGCGTGCCGGAGCAGGCATATCTGGACAGCATGGATGATGCGCTGCGCAGGGCAGCCCCTGTCCCGCAGTGGTATCTGGCGATGGAGGGGCCACGCATCATCGGCGGCATGGGCGTGATCGAGAACGATTTTCATGACCGTAGGGACCTGACGCCGAATGTCTGCGCCGTCTATACCGAATCGGACTTCCGCCGCCGCGGCATCGCGGGCGCACTTCTGCGGTTCGTCTGCCGGGATATGCACGAAAAAGGCATCGACACGCTCTATCTGCTGACCGATCACACCGGCTTCTACGAGCGCTGCGGCTGGGAATTCTTCTGTATGGCGCAGGGCGACGGAGAAGAATCTTTATCTCGGATGTATGTGCATCGGTATCATAATGAATAATCGAAAAACGCTGCGTTTGCCCGCATTTGACTATGCCGCACCCGGCACTTATTTCATCACGCTCTGTACTTATCAGCGCCATCAGACTTTATGCAGAATTGGTAGGGGCGGGGCTCTGCTCCGCCCATTTGGGCGTATCTGCAAAGCACAAATTCAGGAATTCGAGCATCGCTTCAATATTCAGGTTGATAAGTATGTAATCATGCCAAATCATCTGCATATGCTTCTTTCTCTGGCTGATACAAATCCATACTGCCCAAGGGCGGAGCAAAGCCCCGCCCCTACCACGATTTCCGAAATAATTTGTGCGTTCAAGTCCATTCGTGCAAAACAAATCAACGCAATTGAGAATACCCCGGGACGGAAGCGCTGGCAGCGGTCATTTTATGATCACGTTGTCCGAACCGAAAAAGAGTATTTGCAGATATGGACTTACATTGACAACAACCCATTAAAATGGGAATTAGATCGTTTCTACGAAAGTGAATGAGGCCGCTTATGAAAAAAGTCAGAATCACGGTCATGAAGATGGGGTGTTATCCCGATCTGATGGCGGAATATGAGAACCCGATGGAGCATCCTTGCGATATGGTGCTCGGGCAGGTGTTTGTGGCGGACGGGTGGAACCGGCCGGAGGGGCTTTGTCTGAGCGCGTGGGAGAGTATGTCGCCGTTTGTGCTGGCGCTGGCCAGCGGCGGGGAGAATCTCTATGCCGGGTGGATGAAAAATCCGCGCTCGGCCATGATCTCCTGCAACGACGGCTTCCGGCCCGTGAGCTTTCTGTTGGAGGCAATAGACGCTTGACACGTTTACTATACTGAAAGCAGAATATGAAACAGGAGGTTTTTCTCATGGGTAAAACACTTGTCGCTTATTTTTCCGCGTCCGGCGTGACAAAAAAGCTGGCGCAGACGCTGGCGGATGCCATCGGGGCCGATCTGTTTGCAATCGAACCGAAGGTTCCCTACACGCGTGCCGATCTCAACTGGATGGACAAGCAGTCCCGCAGCACCATTGAGATGCAGAACCCCGCGTCCCGTCCTGAAATCGCAGGCACCTGCGCGAACATCGCGGACTACGACACCGTTTTTGTCGGCTTCCCCATCTGGTGGTATGTTGCGCCGACCATCGTTAACACGTTTCTGGAAAGCTGCGATCTGACGGGCAAGACTGTCGTTCCGTTTGCCACCTCCGGCGGCAGCGGCATGGGCGGCACAAACAAGGCCCTCGCGCCCAGCTGCAAGGGCGCACGTCTGCTCGAAGGCAAGGTCTTCCGCAGCAGCACAAACGCGGACACCCTGCGCGAGTGGGTCAAGACGCTGAAATAAGACGCATATATAAAACCAGTCCCCGCTGCGGCGGAGACTGGTTTTGCGTATGCTGCAATTTCTCTGGTTTGGTTGTAGGGGCCGATGCCCACATCGGCCCATTAGGAAGTTGCAAATTCGCTGCGGATTTCCGTAAAAACGGTGCGATCTGCTGGGCCGATGTGGGCATCGGCCCCTACATGGGCAGTACGTTTTTGTATCGTTTCATAAAAAATAGGCTTCTGGATTATCAGGTGTTGCGGAAGCGTGCCAAGAAATCCTTTGTCTGCTGGTGCTGCGGGTCGCCAAAGATCGCTTCGGGGGAACCCTGTTCCAGGATCACACCCTCGTGCATGAACACGACGCGCTCGCTCACATCGCGGGCGAAGGCCATCTCATGCGTCACGACGAGCATGGTCATGCCCTCGTGCGCAAGGTCCTGCATGACGGAGAGCACCTCGCCGACCATTTCCGGGTCAAGCGCGCTCGTCGGCTCGTCGAACAGGAGCACCTCGGGGTTCATGGCAAGTGCGCGCGCAATGGCGACACGCTGCTTCTGGCCGCCGGAGAGCTGGCGCGGCTTGGCGTTGACATAGGGCGCCATGCCGACCTTTTCAAGGTACCGCATGGCCTGCTCCTGCGCTTCCGCCTTACTCCGGCCAAGCACCTTCATCTGGCCGACCATGCAGTTTTTCAGAACCGTCATATTATTGAACAGATTAAACGACTGGAACACCATGCCGACGTGGGAGCGGTATTTCGCGGCGTTGACGCTTTTACCGGTGACATTTTCGCCGTGGTAGAGAATGTCGCCGCTCGTTGGCGTTTCGAGCAGATTCACGCAGCGCAGCAGCGTCGATTTGCCGGAGCCGGACGCGCCGATGATGGAGATCACGTCGCCTTTTTTGACATCAAAGTCGATATCGCGCAGGACTTCGTGCGTGCCAAAGGACTTGCTCAGGTGCCGGATCTCAAGAATATTGTCTGCCATATCAGCGATCCCCCCTGCTGCGTCCGAATTTAAGTTCCTGCTCCGTGCGCTCGCGGAACTCCTTGCTCTGCTCGTCATAGTTGCTGCCGCGCTTCGGGTGCGAATACGTGCCTGCGGTCATGGTGAGCGGATCCTCCTGCACAAGCTCATAGCTGTCGGAGCCGTCCATCAGCTTTTCGACCAGCCGCAGAATGCCGGAGGCAATCAGCGTCATGGCCAGATAGCCTGCCATTTCAATGACGGCGGACGGGAAATATTTATTGTTGATGCCGACGATATAGCGGTGCGAAGCAAAGAACTCCGTAAAGCCGATGATGAACATGACGGAGGTATCCTTCACGTTGATGATATAGTTGTTGCCGATCTGGGGCAGGATATTGCGGATGGCCTGCGGCAAAATGACGCTCGTCATGGTCTGGAAATGCGTCATGCCGATGGCCTTTGCGCCCTCGGTCTGGCCGGGGTCGATGGAGATAATGCCGCCGCGGACGGACTCGGCCATGTACGCGCCGGTATTGATCGAAACGATCAGGATGGACGCGGCCCAGATGTTATCGAAGCGCAGGGCATTATCCGTGAAATACGGCAGGGCGTAGAAAATGAACACGGCCTGCAGCATCATCGGCGTGCCGCGGAAAACCTCGACGTAGATGCGGATGATGACGCGGAGGATTTTCAGAAGGATACGCTTGGGCAGCGGATCGTTTTTGGCGCACGGGATGGTATTGAGAATGCCGCAGAGCAGGCCGATGATACAGCCGATCGCGGTCGCGGCCAGCGCAAGGCCGAGCGTGTTGAGCATACCGTTCAGGTACATCATGCGGTACTTTTCCCACAGAATCCCGATGTCCTGCATGAGCTTGGCGAGCTTATCCACGGGGTAGTCTCCTTTCACTTTTGATTTGCCCGCGCCGGAGGCGCGGGCAAACAGTTAAACCTCCGGCTGGATGCGGATGGCTTCGTCCATGAGCTGGTTGAAGTCGTCCTCCGTCATCTGGGAGAGAACCTTGTCAATGGCGTCCTTCAGGACCGTGTTGCCCTTGCGGACGGAGATGCCGATGTTGACGTTTTCAGCGCGCTCAGCCTCGGAGGCAAACTGGAAATCGCCGGGCGTGCCGGAGAAGTTCAGAATGACGAGATTGTCGTCCTGTGCGGCAGCGCCCATGGCGGTGGGCATATCGGTGCAGATGAAGTCGACCGCGCCGGTCTGCAGCTGCATGATCATGGCCGGAGCCGTCTCAGCGGGAGCCAGAAGCTCGGCGTTTTCGATCTGCGGCAGGCAGGAATCGTACCAGATCGTGCCGGACTGCGCGGTGCACTTGCCGCCCGCGAGGTCGGCAATGGAGGTCGCACTGGCATAGGGGCTGTCCTTCGTGGTGACGCAGACGATGGTGGCGTAGTAGTACGGGCCTGCCATGTCGACCTCCTGCATACGGTCGGCGGTCATGGACTGACCGGCAATGTTCGCGTCCATCGTGCCGGACTGCACAGCCGGGCAGAGGGAATCCCATGCGGAAGAGACGATCTCAAGCTGCCAGCCGTTGGCCTCGCAGATCTTCTGGGCGATCATAACGTCATAGCCGTTGGCGTAAGCGCCGGGAACGTTGGAAATGGGGACAGCGCCGTTGGAATCGTCCATCTGCGTCCAGTTATAGGGCGCGTAGGCGCATTCCATGCCGACGGTGAGAACGCCGTCTTCCACGCCGGTCACGGCTTCGGTATTCGTGTCTGCGGCGGCTTCAGCCGCTGCGGGGGTGGAGGCGGCGCAGGCCGCCATGCTCAGCAGCATCATGGCTGCCAGGACGAGGGCAAGGATTCTCTTCATTGTTTTCATTCACCTTTCGTTTTATTTTCCCAGACAGGCCCTACAGAAGCAGCAAAAAAGTGGGTCGCTTCTGTAAAGCGATCCACGGAATGAACAGAAAACGGTATCCCGCCCCTGCCGTATCCATCGATAGCGCTTCACAAAGCTTTTCTTTGTGACAGTCCGGCAGATCTTATCTGCCGAGCCAACACCGCATTTGCAGGCAGCGCCTGCGGCATTTCGGCGGTCTCCCCTTTTCCGAACGGCCACTGCCTGTGCTTGCCGCCCGGTACTCTTGAAGCCCGCGCCTCTATCTGGAATGATTGTCTGGATTATAGCGTATTCGCACGCATTTGTAAAGCTGATTTTTCGTTAGAAAGCAAAAAATATTTTCTTATTTTTTGTATATTCTGCACGATACGACGCGCTGGCCGGTGAAAAATCAAATTTATGAAATTGATTTGCTTTTACAGGGATTCTTTGCTATACTATAGAAAACACATCATCAGGAGGTTCGAAGATCATTATGGCTGACGAAAAAACGATCCTGACCTATAAGGGGCGCCCCCTTATGCGCAAGGATAATCTTGTCTACTACGGCTCGATGGCCGATTCTCACATTGTCATGCTCCAGATCCTTGAGACGAAAAAGGTCGGCGAGGCCGACGTGGCCAGCAAGGTCTCCGTCGAGCTTCAGCTGACCGACCCGAATGTCCGCGCCCGCGACCGCATCGTCAAGAAAAGCGAGAAGGACGGGTTCTTTACCGCGCTCGACCTCGGCTCCGTGTGGCTGGCCCGCGCGCTGAAGGACGCAAAAAAATAATTATTGATCCGTGTTTAAACGAAAGGAAGCCGTGCATACTATCTGTGCGACTTCTTTTTCATTTTTCCATTCCTCATTGGCTCGTTTTCATGCGGGCCGGCCGTCGAAGCTTTGCTTCGGCGGTTATTTTTTACGCTTTGCGCACATACTACCGAAAAAGCGGAAGGGAGCTGATCGCGATGCGCAAGGGCGCGCAGACGCTTGTGTTTGGATCGAAGCCGGTCATTTTGTCCCGCGCGGCCATCGGCGGCAAAAAAGAAGGCGAGGGGCCGCTGGCGGCATATTTTGATTTTCTCGGAAAGGACGCGAAGCTGGGGCAGAAAACGTTTGAAAAGGCCGAGAGTAAATTACAGGAGCTGGCGCTGGACACGGCGAAGCGGAAGCTCGGCGTAAGCTATGAGGACATTGACGTGCTGTTCGCGGGAGATCTGCTGAACCAGTGCATTTCCTCGTCGTTTGCCGCACGCGGCACGTCGATTCCGTTTCTGGGACTCTACGGCGCGTGCTCGACCATGGCCGAATCGCTGCTTCTGGCGGCGGCGTTCGTCGAAGCGGGCTTTGCAGACACGGCGGCAGCGCTTACCTCGTCGCATTTTGCCTCGGCGGAGCGGCAGTACCGCTTCCCGCTCGGCTACGGCGGCCAGCGCACGCCGACGGCCCAATGGACCGTGACTGGCTCCGGCTGCTGCATCGTGGGAAAAAGCGGCCACGGTCCGCGCATTGAGGCCGCGACCATCGGAAAAATTCAGGATTACGGCATCAAGGACGCCAATAACATGGGCGCGGCCATGGCGCCCGCAGCCATCAGCACGCTGCAGGCACATTTCCGCGATCTGCGGCGGGTGCCGTCGGACTATGACCTGATCGTGACGGGCGATCTCGGTATGCTCGGCAGGACTATCGTGCTCGACCAGTTCCGGCGCATCGGCGTGGACCTCTCCCCGGTCTACAACGACTGCGGACTTCTCATTTTTGACACGAAATCGCAGGATGTGCACGCGGGCGGCTCCGGCTGCGGGTGCGGAGCGAGCGTTTTGTGCGGATATCTGCTGGACAGGCTCGAAAAACGGGAGCTGCGGCGGCTTCTGTTCTGCGCGACGGGCGCGCTGCTCTCCCCCACGTCCAGCTGGCAGGGCGAATCGATCCCCGGCGTGTGCCACGCAGTCGCCATCACGGCGGAAGGAGTATAGCGTATGGACTATCTGAAGGCATTTCTGGTCGGAGGCACGATCTGTATGCTCGGCCAGCTTCTGATCGACAAAACGAGGCTCACGCCCGCACGGATCCTGGTGTGCTATGTGGTGCTGGGCGTGATTCTGGGCGGTGCGGGCGTCTATGACAAGCTTGTGGACTTTGCGGGCGCGGGCGCGACCGTCCCGCTGACGGGCTTCGGCAATACGCTTGCAAAGGGCGTGCGCGAGGCCGTGAAGGAACAGGGCATCCTCGGCGCGCTGACAGGCGGGCTCAAGGCTTCGGCGGCAGGCATTGCGGCGGCGGTGTTTTTCGGCTTTCTTGCCGCGCTGCTCTGCAATCCGAAGGATAAATCCTGAAAAAGCGGACAAGCTATCCCTGCGGCTGCGCCGCAATTCATACTTTCAGGAGGCTCATCATGAGCAAGCAGAACAAAACGAACAAGACCGAATCGCAGAACACCTCGAACCAGACACAAAATCAGGACTCGAAGAACTGCAAGTAACCAGAACGGGAGAACGCCGGTGCATGGCGTTCTCCCGTTTTTTATGTCCGTGCGTCCACAGGGATGTACGGCGCCTGGATGAGCATGGCGCGGTAGGCCGGGCGCATGATGCGGTTGCCGGTGGCAAGCTCTTCAAGGCGGTGCGCGCACCAGCCCGCGATGCGGGCCGTGGCGAACAGCGGCGTGTACAGATCCTCCGGGATCTCCAGCATACTGTAGATCAGGCCGGAATAGAGGTCGACGTTCGCGCACATGGGGATCGACTGGTGCTTGCGCGTCATGATCTTCTCGATGCCGCGCGCTTCCACGCGCTCCATCAGCTCCAGATCATGGAGCCGTCCCTTGGCTCCGGCCAGCGACGCGGCGTATTTTTTGATGACGACGGCACGCGGGTCTGACATGGTATAGACCGCGTGGCCCAGACCGTAGATCTTGCCGGAGCGGTCGCCCGCCTCGCCGTCGAGAATGCGATCCAGATACGCGTCCAGCGACGCGTCGTCCGGCGCTTCGCCGATGTGCTCACGGATATCGCGGAACATCTGCATGACCTTGGCGTTCGCACCGCCGTGGAGCGGGCCCTTCAGCGAGCCGACTGCGCCTGCGATGGCGCTGTAGGTGTCGGTGCCGGACGAAGTCATGGCGCGGCAGACGAAGGTGGAGTTGTTGCTGGAATGCTCGGCATGGAGAATGAGCATGAGGTCGAGCAGATGCGCCTCCTCCGGCGTGTAGGCCGCGTCGGGACGGATCATGCGCAGGATGTTCTCGGCGACGGACAGCTCCGGCTCCGGATTGTGCAGGATGAGGGAGTCTCCGTCAAAATAATGCCGCTTGGCGGCAAAGGCGTTCGCCGCGATGAGCGGGAAGCGCGCGAGATCGCATTCTCGACGGCGAGGCGGGCGACCGCTCCGGCAAGATCTGCGGTCTGGGCCACGCGGTCTATACCATGGACTGCCGCAGAACGTTGTCCAGCGCGGTATCGTCCGCGCGGTCGTCATAGGAATAGAGGGCGAGGACGCTGCGGGCCAGCTGGTTCATGATGTTGCGGCTGGGAGCCTTGAGAATCATATCCTCGGTAAACCCGGATGGCATGGTGCGTGCGCGGGCCATGACGTCGTTGAAGCGCTGCTGCTGCGCCTGCGTGGGCAAAGAGCCGAGCAGCAGCAGATACGCGACCTCCTCATAGCCGAACGTGCCGCTTTTCCGATGGGCCTCGACAATATCCTCGACGCTGATGCCGCGGTAATAGAGCTTGCCGGGCATGGGAACGCGTTCGCCGTCCATCATATAATAGCCCTGCACGCTGCCGACCTTGCTGACGCCGATGAGCACGCCCGTGCCGTCCGCGTTACGCAGGCCGCGCTTGATGTTCTGGTCTTCAAAATACTGCGCGGGGATGGCATACTGCTGCGCAATGTTTTCACTCAGATGGGCGATGTCGGTTTCAAGAAGCGTTGCCATGGTTCGGGACCTCCTGCGGATTTGTTGCCCATATTATATCGAAGCGGCAGCGAAAATGCAAGAGTACGTTTTCGATTATGCAGAATATTTTTTGAATTTCTTAGAATTCGTAAGCAATGCGATTAGCTGTGCAATATGAATTTCTAAATCATGCATTCTTCACGCCTGCTTGATCTCCGGCATCCAGCGGAAGCACTTGTAATAGATTACGAACAGCACGGACGTGGTCAGCCACGTTGCGGGATAGCACAGGGCGATGGTCCAGTTATTCAAATGCGGGAACGTTACGAAAAACAGCAGCGCCAGCCGCAGCAGACACGTGCCGAACAGCGTCAGGACCGTCGGCATGACACTCCGCCCGCAGCCGCGCATCGCGGAGGAAAGCACCTCCACACAGCAGAACGTCGGATAGAAAAAGGCCAGCATGGTGATAATCCGGCTGCCCTCGGCCATGACGTTCGTATCGTCGGTAAAGAACCGCACGGTCAGCCCCCGCGTCAGGAACAGCAGAGCGCTGAACAGCGCGGAAAAGCCGACATGCATCCACATGCCGGTACGGATGACGGAAGTAATGCGGTCAAGCTGCCGCGCACCGTAATTCTGTCCGGCGAATGTCATGACCGTGATGCCGATGGCGTTGGACACGGGCCAATAAAACCCGTCGAGCTTCCAGTAGATCGACCAGGCCGCCGCCGTGTCTGTGCCGAGCAGATTGATGGCCTTCTGGATGATAACATTCGCGACGCTGTACATGATGGTAGCCAGTCCCGCGGGCAAGCCAATCGCCGTCATGCGGCGCAGAAGCACGCTGTCAAAGCGCAGCTCCGACACATGCAGGCGGCAGTCGCCCGGAATACGCAGCAGCACCCAGATCACGAGCCCCGCGCAGATCAGCTGCGACAGGCTGGTCGCCATGGCCGCGCCTGCCGTTCCAAGTCCGAAAACAGCGACGAACAGCAGATCCAGCCCCGTGTTGGCCAGCGCGCAGACGATGAGGAAGTAAAGGGGCCGTTTGGAATCGCCCACCGCGCGCAGAATGCCTGAGCCCATGTTATACACAAACAGTCCGCTGATTCCCGCAAAATAAATGGTCAGGTAGGTGCGCGCCTCTCCCATGACATCCGGAGGAGTGGACATCATGGCCAGCATGGGCTCCACAATCAGGATGCCAACCACCGTGCAAATGAGAGACATGATAAAGGTGGCCGTAATGGTGGTGTGCACCGCATCGTGCAGGGAGTGGTGGTCATGCGCGCCGTAACATTGGGAAATGATTACGCTGGCGCCAGTGGAGAGGCCCGCCGAAAGCCCTACCAGCATATTGATGATGCTGGAAGTGCTACCCACCGCGGCCAGCGCCTGCGTGCTGACAAATTGCCCCACGACGATGGTATCCACCGTATTATAGAGCTGCTGGAACAGCAGCCCGATGGCCATGGGAACAGAGAAACTCACCAGTTGACGCCAGATCGAGCCCTGCGTCATGTCGGCGTCGCGCCGATGAAAAGCCCTGGCCGTACCAAGCCCTCCCTTGTTCAATTCTTGTAATTCGACGCTTTTTAGCATATCACAACCGATGGCGCAGGTCAAACCTGTGTATGAAACAAGCAATTTCCCATTGCCTTTTGATTGCAAACGCGTTACAATATCTTTATCAGCGTTATGACTCTTAACTGCAAGGAGGAACCCCTCATGTATCGACAGGTCATCGAAAAAGCCGCCGAAAAAATGAAAAAGACGACTTCCGTTTATCAGGAGGATCTTCGGTCCATCCGCGCCGGCCGCGCCAATCCGCAGTTTTTGGAGCGCGTAACGGTGGATTATTACGGCGTGCAGACGCCCCTCACCCAGATGGGCAACATCACTTCGCCCGAACCGCGCATGCTGGTCATCAACGTGTGGGATCAAAAGGCCATCCCGATGGTGGAAAAGGCCATTTTGAAAAGCGATCTGGGCCTCAACCCCACCAACGACGGCAAGATCATCCGTCTGGTGGTGCCGGAGCTCAACGAGGAGCGCCGCAAGGAACTGACCAAACTGGTGCGCAAGGGTGCGGAGGAATCCAAAGTGGCCATTCGCTCCATCCGCCGCGACGCCATGGAGCAGTTCAAAAATTCCGAATCCAGCGACGAGAGCTGCAGTTGA
>OQWD01000276.1_pt1 | contig 20390 bp, 18 predicted proteins | sample 1691631 | NCBI WGS metagenome assembly OQWD01 (sample SAMN03418283, study PRJEB22391) | human gut metagenome | biome: human-gut; feature: organic feature; material: feces | host: Homo sapiens | place: Italy | collected 2013-04 | reverse complement strand
GGCAGGGGCATCTGGCTGTCCAGCGGGACGTAGTAGTCCCCGGCGCTCAGGACGCCCTGAAAGGCGGCCAGGGTCGCCGCGCGGTGATCTACCAGCACCACCACCGGGCGGTTGGGCCGGTCGGTCTGCGCCGCCAGAGCAGAGCCAAGCCCCTTGGCCGCTGCCAGCAGCTGGGCAAAGGAGAAGGACCGGCCTTCGTCAGAAAACGCCAGCTTGTCTGGGAAGCGGCGGGCGGTGTTCTCCAGGTATTCCAACACATTTTTTTGCAGCATGGATCAGACCTCCCAATGCAGTTTGGGGCTTTTTTTGCCCCTCTAAACAATAAAGATAGCAAAAACGAAAAAGAGCAACCGATTTTTTCAAAATTTGCGAAAATTTTTTGGGAGCGTTTACTTTCTCCCTGGTTCCCTCTCTTTCTCTGTTGTATTTCATCCAACAAGAAGGGAGGGAAAAGGCCTATGACACAGCCGATCCGCTATCTCCAGACGGACCCGCGCTGGGCAAAGCTGGACTACTCAGCCAAAGGCGAGAAAACGACTATCGGTGCTTCTGGCTGTGGTCCTACTGCAATGGCTATGGTTTTGGCAACTTGGGCGGACAAGTCCGTGACGCCGAAGAGCGAGTGTGCCTGGGCATTGTCTCGTGGCTATAAGGCCCCCAAGCAGGGGACCTACTACGGCTATTTTACTCCGGCAGCCAAGCGATATGGCCTCAAGGCTTACATGCTCAATAGCACCACCATTTACGGCAAGCAGGATAGCCCCTATCATGCCAAAGCGAAAGCAGCGTTGGATCAGGGCCATCTTGTGATCGCCTGCATGGGGCCGGGGCTATGGACTTCTTCCGGGCATTTCGTCCTGCTGTGGAAGCTCCAGGGCAACACCGTGTTTCTGAACGACCCGGCAAGCACCCGCCTGGCACGGACCCAGGGGAACTATGCGTTGTTCCGCAAACAGGTGAAGTATTACTTCGTGGTAGAGCGGCCCACAAAAAAATAAAAGTTTTTACATGGGGCGTTTACTTTCGAGAGAAGATCGTATCTTTCTCTCTTGTCACTACTCAAAACCGCTTGGGAATTCACTTGCCGGGCAGCAGGCGGGAAAGAGTAGGAACAAAAATTTATTCTAAGGAGGCCATGTATTATGGCAGAAGAAAACAAAAGTATCGTCGTCTATGGCGGTACCCTGGCCGGTGTTGCAGCAGCGGCAAAAGCAGCAGGTCATGTGGACCTGGAGAAGACCACTATCACCCTCATCGTCCCTGATCCTGTGGATCACAACGGCAACGGCGTTTGTCTGGGTGGCCTGGCTACTGTGGGTGGCCAGAACTTCTTTGACATTGGCTGGAAGCAAATTAACAATGAGTGGAGATTCTATACCAAAGGTTCTTTTAACTGGTGGTATAGCAAAGTTGGTCAGCACTATAACCCGGAGACACTTTCCAACCGTCTGAAGTCGGATCTGACAAAGCCTGAGTTTCAGGGAAAGATTAACATCCTCTACGGCTATGACATTAAGAGCATCGGCTGGGGTGCTCCTGCTAACATTACCGCCGTCAACCTGTGCCAGATTGAGCAGGATTCGGATGGTCGTGTCGTCTGGGGCACTAAGACCTGCACTGTGGCTGGTGATTATTTCATCGATGCCTCTGAGTCCGGTCGTCTGACTCGTTTGTCCAACTTTGGTGGCACCACCGGCCGGTATGATTGGCCCGCCAATAAGTTAGATGCAAGTGAACAGGGAAGCAGCGGCAAGGCTCGCCAGCAGGCAGCTACCTTGATGTTCAAGGTAACTAACTTTAATCGCCATGCAGCGGGCCTGGAAAATGCTCAGCATGGTGGATTCATCGGTGTGGCCGGTGGCACGGATGCCTATAAGAATAATGCAAAAATTATTGCATTTAACAACAAGTACGGTCCTCAAGGGTTTGCGTTGAAGCCATTTAATATGGCGCAGGATGCTGCCGAGGGCAGTAACCCTCTGGCATCAGAGTGGTGGGTCAATATGCTGCTGGTCTTCAATGTCGATGGCCGTGCCTATAACCGCGATAAGGGTACCAGCATCTTTCCCAAGGATATGCGTTCCGATTACATGACAGTAGACGACGCTTATGTTGCAGCTAAGAAAGTCCTGGAGTACGATGACTTCCTGCCGGCACTTCGTTCCTTCCCTGGGTTTGAAAACGCAGAGCTGGTAAAAGATAGCAAAGGAAAACCTGTGGTGGCAAAGATTCTCTACCTGCGTGAGACGATCCACTCGGCACAGTCTTCCAGTGCGAGAGCCAATGGTACGGAGAACAGCAACTATGCGCTTCGTACGGATGACTTCCGCGTCCCTGGTTCTAACAAATCCAGTGGATATGATGTGAGAAATTATGCCAAGCGCGTTGGGTTGAACTACTATGCCCTGGACATCAATGCTTACAAGTTTGAAGACTTGAAGAAATCTGGTGCCTATATTTGGGGTCACGAGGTAACTACGACATTGCGAGAGGGAATGTCCTTCCCAACGCATAACTCTCCTACCTATGTTCCGTATGATGCAATCGCGACGAACTTCGTCTATAATCTGCTCATTCCCGGTTACGCCGCGGGTATCTCTTCCCTGGGTTGGTCAGAAGCAAGAACCCTGCCCAACCAGTGTGTGCTGGGTGATGCTGCGGGTGTAGCAGCAGCGTATGCTGCAAACAATAACAAACAGCCTTTGACTTTCAACAGCACAGACATTGCTGCGATTCAAAGCACGCTGCTTAACAGCGCAGCAATGCTGGAAAAGACCTATTGATTGATTCAAGTACAATGGGAGCAGATCAGGCTGAACTGCTCCCATCCATTTTAAGAAATAGGAAGAGTGGCAGGCTCCGGGAGGAGAAGCGTTAGCATGTTATTTTCATATTGACTATTCCATCCGGTATTTTCCTGCTCGGAATAGACCGGGATCATAACTTGGCCAGACAACATTCTAGCGGGTGTGGGAGAGGTATCCACGAGACTCATCTTCTCGCCAAGGGAAGCGATCGTCCAGATCGGTACATTAAAGTTGTATTTTGTGCTACCCGGATAGAAGGCAGTAGTACTGCCTTCCGTGTCCAGGCCGACACGTTGAGAAATAGGATCCCAGGCAACATAATAGCCGTATTCACCAGAAGGGTCATAGTTCTCAGAAACGATTAGCCAACTTTGAAGCAGAAGATCCGCAGGAAGATAAATTGTGCCGTCAATATTGAGATAATTACGAAAACATTTCAGAACTCTGGATGCGTGTGGAGGATACGAGTCGTTATATTGAAATACTAATGTCATTGTTTCCTTGTGAGAGGTACTCTTCAACATCTCGTTGACTACGCGAGAAATCATCACCACGGCTTCTGCGCGGGTGGCTGTCTTCTTGGGACCAAAGCTGCCGTCAGGATAGCCCTTTAAGATCCCCACGTTGGTCGCCTGCTTTATATAGCCTCGCATCCAGTCCTGGATCGTATCTTTGTCTGTGAAAGACAGGTCAATGTTTTCTTCGTGTGTAGCTGGATAGACAAGCCCCAGTGCACGGTCAGCCATCAGCGCGATCTCATAGCGGGCAATGGCTTTCTCTGGCTGGAATTTATGTTCGTTATAATCATCGACGACCACCAGACCCGAAGCTAAGGCCACGTCTGTCAGACCTTGCTTGGTCAGCCAGTGGCTGCTCATGTCAGTGAGTGGACCTTGATTGGTTTTGTTGCTCTCTTTCATCCACTGGACCAGCTTAGAATATGGGTCCATGTTGGTCGCGGACAGCAGCATCTTCACGAACTCAGCCCGTGTGATGGTAGCATCAGGGCGGAACGTCCCGTCCGGGTAGCCACTCACCCAGCCGCTCTGTACGGCAGTTTCGATCTGCTCCTGTGCCCAGTGGCCTTGGGTATCCGGGAAGGAACTCTCGGATGGCGCGGCTATGGCAGCAGGGAACAGCAGCACGGCGATGAGTGCGCCGCAAAGCAATCGCTTGAATAGTTTCATGTGTTTTCCTCCTTCCGGGGCCTTTTTAACCCCTTTCAACTATAAAGATAGAAAATCGAAAAAAGTGCAACCGACTTTTTCAAAATTTGCGAAAAAAATTTCTCCTGCGGAAATCTTTTGCTTTTCACAGGAGAAATTGTGTTGCACTTTTTGGTTTTTTCTATCTTATGATAACGAAGGGGACATTAAACAGTTTCCTTAACCTGAGCAGAAGATTTCTCCGCTAGGATCAGGCGCTTTGCTTTTTCTTTGGTGCGGGTCATGGCAACACGGACGCTGCTGGGTTTGATGTTCAATTCCAAAGCGATCTCGTCATAGGGCTTGTTCAAGATATACCGTGCTTCTAACAGATATTGACTTCGAGTGTCCAACTTCAACCAGGCCCGACGGAACGCCTCCACATCGTCGCTCTCGCTGAACTGGAGCTGGTAAGGGTCCTCTTGGGAGAACAACGTTTCCTCAAAGTCCTCAAAGGATAGCTCTTTCATGCGGCCTTTTTTTCGGAGAAAATTGATGGCTGTGTTTTTGCAGACAGCATGGATGTAGGCGGTCAGCTTATTTTTCGGTAAGCTTTTCAGCGTGTCCAGATGGTCGATGAGGTTGGGCAGGGTGGTCTGAAAAACATCATCGGCGTCCCAGGGATCAGAGACGAAGGTGCCGATGGTTTTATACATATAACGTCTGTAACGATAATAGATCCGCGTCATAAAGGCACGGTCGGCGTCATCGTCGATCGTGGCGATCATCAATGGAAGCATAGTGTTCTCTCCGTTCCATAGGGGAAATGATGTGAATTTAGTATAACATAGTGCGAAGAAAATAGCAAACCCAGGAAAAAATCGAAAAAATTTGGAAAAGCATGTAACAAATCAGCCAGGCCAGCGTCTATTGAAATAGAAAGGAGATGGTGGCTTTGCAATTACAACAAAAGATAGACATGGACAACCAGGAGTATATGGACTGGCTCTTCCATACGTTTCACCCTCTCATGTGGCACACCGCGAAAAAATATTGCCGAAAAGAGACTTTGTGGGAAGAGATCATCCAAGAGAGCCTGGTCCGCCTGCTGGCGTGTGTCCCCAGATTGCGGAGTTTGCCGGAAGAAAAACTGGCGGGCTATATTTTAGTCACGACCCGCAACACCACCTATATCTTAGCGAAAAAGGAGGCAAAGGAGCAAGAACGATTCATCTCTTTGAACTCTGTCGATCTACCGGACGATGCGCCCGCGATAGAGGAAAGAATGATCCGAATGGAAAATGTGGAAGCTCTGGCCAAAGTATGGGACGATCTGCCGGAGGATATGCAGTATCTATTGTCCGGCTATTACTTACTGGGCTATAAGACCTCGCACTTAGCCAGAGAGCTTGGCTGCGGGGAAAGCACGGTCAGGATGCGACTCACGCGGGCCAGACGCTACGCCAAAGAACTGATGCAACAAAAGGAGGGGGTTTCACCATGACACAGAAAGAACAACTCTGGGAAAACTATGAGGACGCCGTGTTTGCCATCTTGATGGATGCTGTTGCCGAGCAAGAGGGCGAAAAGGGCTTACAGTTGATGGAAGAGTTGGAGCATGACCCTTCCGCACAAGTACCAGAGGAGGTGCAAAAAAGGGCAGAAAAGACCATCCGAAAAGCCTTCGCCGCCAGAAACCGGGAACCTGTGAAGCGTTTTACCTTCAAGGTCGTGCAGCGGATCGCTGTGGCTGTGCTGGTAGTTGTTATCACAACAGCCTGTGCGTTTGCGGCCTTTCCGGAAGTGCGGGCCAATCTGTATAATCTCATCATCCGTGAATACGAAGATCACACGGAATTTGATTATACGCAGCAGTTTTCAGATGAATACTCGTCTGCGGACTTTACGATTGAACCGGGCTGGTTGCCAGATGGCTTTACCTTATCTGATGAGGGTGAAACATATACTTTAATTTACAAAACATATAAAGAAAACGATAGCAAGGACATATCTATTACAAAAAGCATTATGTCAGGTGGTTCTCTTGCGATTGATAGTGAAAATGCAAAGAAGAGCACAGCTGATATTCAAGGCCATGAAGCAACTTTGTTTGAAAAAGGAGCGTGGACAGCCCTTGTAATCCCTATGCCCGAGATTGATGAAATTGTCTATCTAGAATCAAATGGAGTTTCACTGGATGAGGTAATAAAAGTCGCTGAAAATTTACCACTATGAAAGAAGTGAATCTTTTGAAACGTATAGTATATGCGGTATTAGCTGTGATTCTAGTGTTAGGAACAACAACATCTGCTCTAGCAGCAGAAAACGGAATGATTCGACCCAATTACGTTGGAGTGTCATCGATAAAACCAGTAATAACATTAGCTTCAAACGGCACGGTAGTATGTTCTGACAGGGTTACAACTAAAGCTGGTTATACAGCGAAAGTTACGTGGAGCTGTCAATATCAGAACAATAAGTCTTGGGTACCAGTAGCATCGTGGAACAACTCAGGCAAAACTTTACTACTCAATAAAACGGTAGCTGTTGTAGGAGGACGAACCTATCGCCTTCAAACCGTGGCTATGATATATGATTCCAATGGAAAGCTGGTAGAGACGGCAACAAAAGTATCAGAGTCTATAAGAACCTAAGTACATATTCCCTAAAAACGCCTGAAAATGTTTTTTTGACATTTCGGGCGTTTTTTGTTGCACTTTTTGAGGAACGAAGTTATATTAAGTGACTTCCCTTTTCTAGGTCTTAGTTCCCTGTGTAAAAAAGAGAGAAAAAATTTTTCGTGGCGCGTTTACTTTGCGCTTAAATTTCCCTCTTTCCCTTCCATCTTACAAAGATGGGAAGGTACACAGCGATGTTATTTGAAACGGTACGGGAAGCCCAGAAGGGCAGCGAAGAGGCGAAGCTGGAGTTGGTGGAGAGATTTCAACCGACGATCCGGGCGAATGCCTGGAAGCTGAACCGGGAAGACGGCAAAGAAGAGATGACGCTGGCATTTCTGGAGATTTTGGAAAGCATGAACTTGGAAAAGCTGCGAAGCCGGGAGGATGGCGTGATCGTCTCGTATTTCAAAAACGCCTTGCGTCATGCCTACTGTCACAAGGTAGAAGAGAGCATCAAGCAACCGTCGGTCGCCTTTTCGATCGACAACACCGAAGAGCAAGAACGAGAAGCGGTCCTTGCCCAGGACGGTTGGAACACCGCTGGGAAGGACCGCTATTTTTTTACCCTTTTTGAGGGTTGCTCTGAGCTAACCGAGAAAGAAAAGGAGGTTTTGACGCTGATCTATTACGCTGGGTACAGCGCCACGGAGATCGCGGCAGCCTGGGGGACGAGCAAGCAGAACGTCAACCAGATCAAGCGGCGTGGGTTGGGGAAGCTGAAAAAGTCATTGCAGGGCGAATTTTTTTGAAAAGTTGGTTGCGTTTTTCCATGGATGTAGTCTTAATAGTATGAGAGGGGAGATTTTGGAAGGAAGACCCCCTACACATATTACAATAAGGAGGAAGTACATCATGTTAAAACGAGGACTCGCCTTTGCCTTGGCGCTGGTGATGCTGGCGTCAGTGTCCGTGGCTGGAGCCACTGGCATGGAAATTGAAAAGAATGGCCAATGGTATACGGAGGTTTCTGCATGGGCCAAGGACGGCGTTGAAAAGGCGATTGACCTGGGTGTGGCCTACTGGCCCAGCCGCGGGGACGCCAAAACGTCGATCTCTCGCTGCTACTTTGCGGAGGACGCCGCTGCTGTGGTGGCGCTGGCGTATGGCTCTGACTTGGCAGCGTATGAAGGATTCCGTGTGTTACAGCTGATGCGGGGCACGGGCGACAACCAGAAATACGCTTATGAAACCCTGGATATTCTGCGTTTCATACAGCCGGACCAGCGTGCCCCGCATCAGCTGAGGAGGCGGCGGTGATGCTGGCCCGTGCGTATCGTATCTACTGCGACGAGATCCACGATGACATGGAGCCGTTGGCTTATGCAGACAAAAACGACATCGCAGATTGGGCCAAGGAGGACGTGGCCCTCATTACCCACTTGGGCGTGATGAACGGCATCGGGGAGAACAAGTTTGACCCCAAGGGTGTGTATACGCTGGAGCAGTGCTTTGTGACGCTGGTCCGGCTGTATGAAAAGACCGCCCAGGGCAAGACGCCGGTGGGGGAGAACCCCTTCCCGCTGACCGAGCGGGAAAAGGTCATTGGATGCACCTGGCGGGGCGTGAAAGTGATCGACTATGTGGAGAACGACAATATTGTCGCCATCACGCTGGCGGGTGATAATCAGTCCCTGCGTGCCTCCAACTATTACATCTGTGTGGTCGATAAGAACCTGAAGGGAGCTGTGTATCACAACCTGATCCAAAAACAGTATGTTGTGGACATGGGCGGTTGGGATAACTACATTGAAAAAGACTCCCTGACGGTGACAGAGGACGGCAGCAAGCTCTCTTACCAGAGCATCTTGAAAGAGGATGTTTTTGTCTATGATTCCACGAAAGAAGGAGATGGAGACTTGCTCTTCGCCAAGGGCGTCTATACCGTGACGCTGGACGTGGCGACGGGAAAGCAGACCTATACCAGAGCGGACCTGACCTAAGTTTTGAAAAAACTTTAATCTATCACATAGGAGGAACAAGATCATGTTGAAACGAGGACTTGCGTTTGCCCTGGCGCTGGTGATGCTGGCGTCGGTGTCTGTGGCCGGAGCTGCCTGGTCTGAGGTCACAGTGGACGGTTTCAAATACGTTGATGTGTCTGACTGGTCTAAGGCGGACATTGAAAAAGCCATGAAGCTCAAGCTCAATGTAGTCTACACAGGACAGAACGTGAAGCAGAACATTGCCCGCGTAGACTTCGCCGAGGATGCTGCCGCGCTGGTCGGTCTGGCCTATGGCCAAGACATTCGGACCTATGAGCGCTACAACGAGCTGCAAGTCTTGTTGAACAAGGCGGAGAAAAAAGACGTTTGGCGAGAGATGGGTATCTTGAAAGGCCGTGGCAACGGCTATTACGTAGACCCCAACACCCCCATCACCCGGCAGGAGGCCGCCGTCGTGCTGGCGCGGGTGTATCGTCTTTACGCGGAGGAGCCGCAGACAAAAGCACCCTTGACGTATCAAGACGCCAAAGATATTGCAGACTGGGCCAAGGACGACGTGGCGCTCATGACGCAACTGGGCGTGATGAACGGCGTAGCCAAGGGAAAATTCAACCCCAAGGGACAGTACACCGTGGAGCAGTGCCTGGTGACGCTGGTGCGTCTCTACGAAAAGACCGCCCAGGGCAAGACGCCGGTTGGGACCTACCCCCTCCAGCTAGGCCAGCGGGAGACAGTCATCGGCCAGACCTGGCAGGGGTATGAACTGTATGGTTACGCAGAAAAGGCTGGGGTGACGGTCATTGCCGCCAACGAGGGCGGCGGACAACCGGGCAATTGGCAGATCACGGTCATCGACAAAAACGACCAGGGGAAGGTCTATCGCAACGTTATCAAGCGGAAATATAGCGCCAGCTCTGCGTATGATGCGCCGCTGGAACGGATGACTCTCTCCGCGGATGGCAGCCAGGTCATCTACCAGAGCACCCTAGAGACGGACGCTGTGGACAAGACAGGAAAAGTTCAGTTCCCCAAGGGCCGCTATACTGTGACCATTGACGTGGCGAAGGGAGAGCAGACCTACACCCGCGCAGACCTGCCCGAAACCACGGAGGGGACTGCCCCGGACGGCAGCAAGTTTACTGTTTCCGCTGGAGCAAAACAGGAGGTAGAGAGCGCCTTGGCCCTGGGGCTGACGGAGTATGCACCCAACAAAAATTACCGGAAACCGGTCCAGCGGGACCAGTTTGCCAGCAATGCGCTGAAGATCGCTGGCCTGGCCTTTGGAGAGGATGTCAGCACGTATGCGGCCTATCAGGGACTTCAGGCGATGATCGCGGAGAAAGAGCCGACCCGATTGACGACTGACTTGGGGATTTATTCCTTCCCAGCAGGCATGAGCAGAGAGAATCATTATGCGTATTCCATCGGCGAGATCACTCGCCAGGAGGCCGCCGGGATGCTGGCGCGGGCCTATCACATCTACTCTGGGGAGGTCCACGACGATATGGAGCCGTTGACCTATACGGACAAAGCTGATATTGCCGACAATGCCAAGGCTGACGTGCAGCTCATGACCCACTTAGGTGTGATGACTGACGTAGGTGACGGCCGATTCGATCCGGAAGGGCCGTACAGTGTGGAAGATAGCTTGGTGGGCCTGTATCGGCTCTATCAGAATACCTGTGTAGGCAAGAAACCGGATCAGCCAGATATTTTCTATCTGACACCCCGCCAGAAGCAGATCACGCAGGCGTATAGCAGTGGGAGTTATGCGACCTCCGCAGAAAATGACGCGACCTTTGCCATCGTGTACTCTGAAAACGGCGGGCATATGGGACCGATCTCCACTTATGTTTGGGTCGTAGATGCCAACGGAACTTGTCAGAGATATAGAAACGTGATCAAATCTGCCCATGACATCTACTGGGGAGAGGGTGAATGGGGAATGACCGACGCCAGCATCGAGAAAATCTGGCTTTCTGACGATGGAAGCAAGGTCTATTATCAGAGCACCGTGAAAGAGGATGTTTATCCCTATTACCCCAACGGGACGTATGGCAAGCTCCTGTTTGCCAAGGGCGTCTATACCGTGACGCTGGATGTGGCAACGGGAAAGCAGACTTACACCAGAGCAGATCTGACCTAAATTCAAGTGCGGAGACCTGTTTTTGCGGGCCTCCGCATTATTTTTGAAAAAATTTTCGGGAGCACGTTTACATTTGGGCAGAAAAGGTGTCTTTCTAGTCATCTAAGAAATTGAGGGCCTCAACAAATCTCTTAGAAATTTTGAGAACTGGAAAGTAAGAACCAATATGCCTATTGGAACTTACACTATGCTGAAGGGTACGGAACCCGCTTTCGAGGAGAAGGCCAGCGCCAACTACTATGCCTACGGTCCTAGCGGCTCCGTAGCTACCTACAAGAAGATCAGCGGCCTGATCACGCTTCCGGACAAGGTCCGTCTGGTCGGTACCGGCAAGGGCCGGAACGCATTCATTTCTCTTGGCGTCACTGCTAAGGGCGGCAAGAGAGGCATCGACATTGGCCTGAGAAACCGTGGACTGGGTTGCCAGAACGAGGAGTTGGGGATTGACATTTCCTCCGAGGATACTGGCTACGGTTGGCATCCGTACTGCATCGAGCTGGATAAGAGCATCGACGCTGGCTATTACTTTGATGGCCTGGACAATATCCATAAGGAACAAGTTGTTACAGGGGGTATGGTTTCACACAATGATGCATGCTATGCTCCTGATGGAACAAGTGCAGCGCGGTTTACAATCGTGCCAAACATGAATGGTAAAAGTGTACGCTTCAAAGTGGAGTGGCTTGATGGTAAAGGCAACATGGTAGATGCGAGCAGCAACTTTGATCGAGAGATCAAGCTAGAGGGGACCTATCAGTGGGATAACTTCTGCCGCTTTGCCTCTCTGGTTACTCCAGACGAGACTGCTACCATGACGGACAGCACCTATGTGGTGAACGGCGGCTTTGCCACCCTGAAGATCGGCAGCGCCAACTGGGGTATCACCACGACCCAGGTCCCTCTGGCCTGGATCATGAACGAACCCAAGTGCAAGCTGATCAGCAAGTGGGCCGTGGGTGAGTCCTTCACCATTGACCACTGGGCCTAAGTGAATATCCTCTGCGTTGACAGAGAGACGAAAGGAGAGCTGCGAAGTTTCGCAGCTCTCCTTGATCATGTGTCTAAGGTTTTAAGTTTCTGTTCGTGAAACACTCAAAAGTTTGGCAAAACTAAAACTTTTGAAAATCTGTTATCCATCCTTCGTAAATTCGGGAAGAGAAGTGAGGGGATGTAGAGCGCTCCCCCTTACGGCTCCTTGAAAAATAGATACCAGCAGTACGGACCACACGCCGGAACAAACGAGCGATCCGTGCAGCGTGCGCCACGACCTGGGGCGGGGAAGTTTCCCTGCCCCAGCGAGCGATACCACCTGCGGCGGGACAGCGTTGGCAGCGCTGTCTGCAATGATCTTGTTCTGGATTATGAAACACCATGTATGAGCCGACTAAAAAGGCTGGGCTGCCCCTGAGTTGAAAGCAGTAGAGACTTTGGGAAAACGCCCGTGAAGGTCCGCCAGACCTTGTTCGTACTGTTCCCGACCCCACCGGGGCGCGTGCTGCAAATACGGTGGGGGATCAAATTAAGAAGGGAAGTTATGGATGAATACCAATCAATATGAACAGGAAGCGCATGAAATGATCGACCATATTTTTCAAGAGATCTTACCCAACTATGGCATGACGGAACGACCGGCACAGATCAAGCTCAGTCACGAGATGCTAGAGGCCATGTTGGGCGGTAAGATCGCCTTGTGTGACGCCGGGACCGGGATCGGCAAGACCTACGCCTACTTAGTGGCCGGGGCTGTTGCGGACCGGTGTCGCGGCACAAAGCCTTTTCAACCGATCCTGATCTCGACCTCCAGTATTGCCCTGCAAAGCGCAGTACAGGAAGAGTATCTGCCAAAGCTCTCCCATGCTTTGCTGCTTGCCGGACTTATCGATGCCCCGCTGCAAGCCGTTGTCCGAAAAGGAAAAAGTCACTATGTCTGCGATAAACTCCTGGAAAAACGCCTACATCAGGTCAGCGGAGCAAAGAAAAATGCGAAAGCACTGGCGGCATTGGAAGCACTGCGGGAGTCCATGGATATGGACCGAGTGGCGCATCTAAGTCATTATAATAAGGAGCGGGTCTGTGTGCCACAGGTCTGTCATTGTGATCGAGAGGACTGCCGCTATCAACGCTTTTTACATGGTTGTGAGACAGAGCAGTTCCTGTTTCAGATCTGCAATCACAATCTGTTCCTGGCGGATGCCATCCATCGGGAGCAGGGGAAGCGTCCAATTTTTCCGCCCCATTCCATTGCCATCCTGGATGAGGCCCACAAGTTGCCGGAAACGGCACGACAGATGTTTGGCGTAATGCTGACAGCTGGCCAGATCCAAGAATTGATCGAAGAGCTTCAAAACGCAAAATACCTGCTGGCAGCGGAGACGTTGGAGCAAACGGCGAAGCCACTGCTGGAAAAACTGGCCCAGCCCAGGGAGGAGACAGAAGCCTTGGAGGAATCCCTTCGCTTATTGGCCCCGCTGACCCGATCTATGCCCATCGTGCAGCGGCAGGTAGGGAAGCTTCTCCCAAGTCCAGGACGGAAACGGATGGATACCCTTGCCTCTGCGGTGGCATTGTTTAGCCGGAACGATTCGGAGATGCTGTTTTATCTAGCGGAAGACGAGAGTGGCGGGACGATGCTTTGTGCGACGCCTGCTGACCTGACAGCAAAACTGCGCCAGACGTTATGGCGGACAGAATGTTCATTTGTGTTGACCTCCGGGACATTGGCGGTAGGAAATGATTTTCAGCGCTATCGGACCCAAGTGGGTCTGCGGGAAGAGTGTCGGGTGCAGGAATCCGTTGCCCATTCTCCCTTTGACTACCACGAACATTGCCTGCGCTATTTGCCCTTATTTCCGCCGAAACAACGGATTCCTGAGATCGGAAGAGCGTCGCCGAAACAACGGGCGGGACAGGAGGAGGAGTATTTCGATGAACTGACGGCAGAGATCATGGACCTGCTCAAGGCGTCGTATGGTCATGCACTGGTGTTGTTCACATCTTATGCGGCGATGTCAGCGGTCAAAGACCGGCTGCAAAAAGAGATACTTCGGGTCCCACTCTTTACTTTGGGGCGGAACGCAGTGCATATCCTAGAAGAATTTCGGGCAACACCGGGCAGTGTACTTCTGGCAACAGGAGCGGCCTGGGAGGGAATCGATTTTCCGGGAGATTGCGTCTCGCTGCTCATCATCCCGCGCCTGCCGTTTGCGTACCCGGATGCTTTGAAAGAGAAAGAACAGGAACAGTATCCTTCTCTGCCCGCCTTTCTGGAGGCGGTGGCTGTGCCGGAAATGCAGATCAAACTGCGGCAAGGGTTTGGTCGGGCTATTCGCACGGAGCAAGATACCTGCGTCATTGCGATTTTGGATGATCGAGCTGGGCAGGGGAGACGCTATGCGCAAGCGACAAAACAAGCCCTGCCAGAAATGCGGACAACCAGCAGCTTGCGGATGGTCACAAAATTCCTGCGGACTTGGAAGCCGGAAAGTTACTTTGAGGTGTTGATGTGACAAGGGCAAAAGAGAGGCTACAGTATCAACTGGCGTTGAAGCTGCTGGAGGAACTGGTGCGGGCCGGGTTGCTTACGACCCAAGAAGGGGAGTATGCCAAGCAGTTGATAGAAGTGAAATATTGTCTATGAGACATTCAAAGCAGTTTTATCTGACCTATCAAAAATGCCAGACACTGTCTGGCAAATTGAGCTGGTCCCATTATTGCGAGTTGCTGTCCATCTCCGATCCAGACAAACGGAGCTTTTATGAAAAAGAAACCGTCAATTCCAACTGGTCTGTCCGGGAGCTTAAGCGGCAGATTGCAAGCTCCCTGTTTGAACGGCTGCTGTTGTCCAAAGGCGACGTCAATAAAGAGAAAGTCCTGGCGCTGGCGGCAAAGGGCAATGAAATTGCTCAGCCGGAGGACATTATCCGTGACCCCTATGTGTTTGAATTTTTGGGGCTGCCGGAGGACAAGCCTCCCATTGGTATCATTCTGTGCAGCGACAAGGACAGTATTACTGCCGAGTATGCTCTGGGTGGCCTGTCTAACAATATCTTCGCTTCCCGGTATGTACTCTATATGCCCAATAAGGATCAACTGATTGCCCAGGTGGAGAATGTCCTGAAGAAGTGGCATAAGGAAGATTCCGATGAGGGGCCCTTATAAGTATAATCTGTATAAATCAAAATAACGCCGTATCAAATTCGTTAAACAGAAAAGTTTAGAAAACGATTTAACCCGGCGAACTTGAATGATTAGCTGTTCGGGGATCGAGCTGGCTATTTCTCCTGGGTTGTGGTAGCTTGGGTGTTGCCAAATCAATGAAAAGGAGAAGTGAGCTATGGCGACTGTAAAAGTCATCCCGCCCAGGACAAAGCAGCTGGAACGCCTCCGTGTGGCGGCGTACTGCCGGGTCAGTTCCGATTCGGCGGATCAGCTGCACTCCTACGCGACGCAGATTCGCAGCTACACAGAGTACATCAGCCAGCAAGACAGCTGGGAGTTGGTGGACATCTACGCTGACGAGGGATTGACCGGCACCCGGATCGAACAGCGCACGGAGTTTCAGCGGATGATGGCAGACTGCCGAAGAGGAAAGATCGATCGGATCTTGGTCAAGTCCATATCCCGATTTTCCCGCAACACCAAAGACTGCCTGACAGCTCTACGGGAGCTTGCCAAGCTGGGCGTTACGGTTAAGTTTGAAAAAGGAGAACATTAACACGCTGACGGAATCCAGCGAATTTCTTATCACATTATTCAGCGGCTTTGCCCAGGCAGAGTCGGAATCCCTTAGCAAGAATGTGTCCTGGGGTATCCGGAAGGGAATGGAGTCTGGAAAGGTTCATTTCCAGAATGTGATGGGGTACCGGAAAGGCCCGGATGGACAGCCGGAGATCGTACCGGAGGAAGCAAAGATCGTCCGAAAAATCTATCAGCGTTACCTGGATGGGTGTAGTCTGCCACAGATCAAGCAAGAGCTGGAGGCAGAGCATATCCTGACCACCCATGGCTTGCTTCGATGGTCGCACCAAGGGATCAGGAACATTCTTCGGAACGAAAAGTACATTGGGGATGCCCTGCTGCAAAAGACCTATATTACAGACTGCATCAGCAAGCGAGTCAAGCAAAATCGTGGGGAATTGCCCATGTACTATGTGGAGAACAACCACCCGGCGATCATCCCGCGAGAGATCTTTGCCCAGGTGCAGGAAGAGATGAAGCGGCGCTCCAGCAAGCGAAAGGTGATGCAGAAGCACGGCAAGACAGAGCGGGGGAAATACTCCGGCAAGTATGCCCTGACGGAGTTGCTGGTGTGTGGGGAATGTGGAACACCCTATAAGCGCGTGACCTGGGCCAAGAAGGGAAAGAAGCGGATCGTCTGGCGCTGTGTGTCCCGGCTGGAATTTGGGACGCGATATTGCCACCACTCCCCGACATTGGACGAAGGAAAGCTGCATGCGGCGATCTTATCCGCGATGAATGAACTGGCCGCTGTGCAGGAGGAGGTCTGCCCGACCGTTCTGAGCATCGCAGAGAAAGTCAGGCAACCCAGGTCCGCAGATGGGAACAGCCTGAGTGACTGGCAGAAACGGCTGACAGAGGTCACGCAGAAACAGACGAAGTTATTGGACCTGCTGCTGGAGAATATGGATGATCCAGAACTCAATGCCAAAATGAAAGCGCTGACGGAAGAGAAGCAGGCGCTCAAGCAAAAACTGAAGGAGGCGAAACAGAAGGAGAGCGACCTGCGGGAGCAGGAAACGCAGCGACAGCAGATGTGGTCTTGTATCCAAGAGCACGCCCAGGGATACACGGAGTTCGACGATGAGCTGGTCCGGCAGGTGATCGAGAAGATCACGGTGGTGGACGGGGAGACGATACAGGGGAAGTTCCGGGGAGAGAGCGAGGTGCGCGAGGTAAAGAGATTAATTTGAAGAAATACTAGAAAAAATATCTAATAATTTGATATTTTTTCTGCTATTTCTTTTAAATGTGTGGTATACTACAGTCAGATATTCACAGAGGTGATTTCCGTGCTGATAGAATTTCGTTTCAAAAATTACCGCTCTTTTCGGGATGAGGCAACGCTGTCTATGGAAGCAACGGGTTTAGGCGCTTTCAAAAACAGTCTGATTAAACTCTCCTCTACTGTCATGCTATTGCCGGCTGTTGCTATTTATGGAAAGAACGGTGGCGGGAAGAGCAATGTCATTCGTGCGTTCTGGTTGGCGGTGCAATTTATCCGCAATGCACAAAGGACACAGCATGAGCGGGCGAGTATTCCGGTTAGACCATTTGCTTTGAACGATTACTCTCAAGAGTACTCTACGGAATTTGATTTCGTGTATACTACGGCCGGGATCAAATATTGGTACGGTTTTTCTGCCACGCGAGAGAAGATCGTATCAGAGTATCTTTATCATGCTCCTAAGGGACAGAAAGCGTTGATTTTCAAACGAGATGGACAGAAGTTTACTTTCACAGGAGAGAAAGCAAAACGAGGGATGATTGGAGAGATGGTTGCGGAAAATCAGCTCTTCCATTCTGTGGCCTGCACTATGAACGACGTATCTTGTGTTGCGGCTATGCGATGGTTCCGGGAACAGGTGTTTTTCTCGCGGGATTACTCAGATATTCCTCGACAGCTTTTGGAGTATTCAGAAGATCAAAATATGTTGAAGGTAATTTCTGACTATGCGAAAGCTGCAGATCTTGGGATCTATGACATGCACTTTGAGTTTGAGCGTCAAGAACTTAGAGAGGGAGCAGTGTTACCAGACAACATTCCAGATAAAATCAAGACGGCATTGATTCAATTTATGCACGCCTTGGAGGAAAGCAGTAATAGCGGAGAGGTACATCTGAGAATGGGGGAGGTTACTGCAAAAGCAAGCCATCAAGGAGAAAATCGAGATGGCCAACGGGCAATGTATCAGTTGGAACTTTCGGATGAATCTGACGGCACTAGAAAACTGATGGCATTGGCGCCTGCAGTGGAGTCTGCTTTACGCAATGGTGGAATTTTACTGGTGGATGAGATAGAACGTGAACTGCACCCGATACTTGTAAATTATATTGTCGCAAAATTTCAAAGCAAAGCATCTAACCCATATGGTGCGCAACTTATCTTTACGACCCATAATACAGAGCTGATGAACCTAGAATTGCTTCGCAAAGATCAGATATACTTTGTGGATAAGAACAATGAAGATGGTACTTCTGAGTTGTATAGTATTAGCGAGTTTTCTACACGGACCTCGGAGAATATTCGCAAGGGTTATCTTGTGGGAAAATACGGCGCTACACCGGATATTGAGATCGAGGAGGTGGAGTAATGCCTCGTCGAGTAAAAAAAGAAAAACCGTACATTGTTGTCTTTTGCGAGGGCGAGAGTGAGCAAGCTTATATTGACTTTCTGAAGAAAGAATTCAGAGATGTAGCATCGATCAAACGTCCTAGCGCTACGGGACTTTTTGAAGTGGCGGACGATAAGTTCAAGAAGGATAAGAAATATCGAGATTATACTGAGGTCACGGATGAGATTTGGTTTTTCTTTGACGTGGAAACAAAAGATATTTCAACCTGGGATGCTCGTATAAAAATTATAAAAAAGTTGCGGTCATTGCGAAAAAAACCTAATATCCGAGTTAGACTTTTGATGACAACAGGATGCATTGAATATTGGCTGATGCTACATTATAAAATGTACACGCCTCCGATTCAGACCGTTGCTCAAAAAGAGCGTGTTATGGATCGGTTACTTACAAAGGCACCTAATTATAGAAAGGGAAATGCTGATGAGATGGCAAAGATTGCGCAGGAATATCCAACTGCAGTTAAAAATGCAAAGAAGACGGTCTTGAATTTATTGCAGGATGGATTACCTGGTATAGAGGATACCGATGAAAGAAATCGTTGGCTTTGCCAAAAGTGTTTTACTTTTTCTAATGTGTATGAAGCAATCGACTTCTTAAATACTTTGAAATAATTAGGTGTGTTTCACTTAAGCTGGTGTGCAGAGAGTGTGAGAAACGAAAGGAGAGCTTTGAAGAAATGCGTACCTTGCAACAGGATTTGACCTTTGAAAAGGCAGAAGCTGTTTTCAAACGCTACAAAGTGGAGTTCTCAGAGGAGAAGTTTATTACACTGGGACTGCGAAATATCCACGACGACCAGTATACGAATCTGGCGCTGCTTATTTCTGATCAGTGCCAGCATACCATAAAAATTGCTGTCTTCGGAGATGCAGAAAATATTACATTTAAGGACGCTAAGGAGTTTGGGGGCTCCGTTTTCCAACAGCTTGATGAAAGCTATGGCTACCTTGCATTGTGTAATCGCACTGTCTCTACCTTTCGGGGATTGGAGCGAATCGATAAGCAAGACTATCCAGAGGAGGCTATCCGTGAGGCTTTGCTAAACGCTATTGTTCACAGAGATTATAGCTTTAGTGGGAGTATTATTATTAATGTTAACGACGCATGTATGGAATTTATTTCGATTGGCGGATTGTTGCCCGGTTTGTCAGCGGAAGACATCCGCAGCGGCATCTCCCAGCCACGGAATAGGAAACTGGCAGAGATTTTTCATCGTCTGCGTTTGATTGAATCCTATGGTACAGGGATCCGAAAAATATACGCGTTATATAAAAATTGTTCGGTACAGCCCCGTATTGAAGTGACTCCGAATACTTTCAAATTGGTGCTTCCAAATATGAATGCATTTGCTGCAACAGAAGAACAGCACAAAGCAGATGTGAAATCTACTTCCCCAGCTGTCACCCCACAGATGAGAACCGTGTTGGACTACCTCCGAGAGTATAGAGAAATATGCGATGAAGATTTGCAGGAGCTATTAAATATCAAAAAGACAAGAGCTTACCTATTGACACGCCAGATGAGTGAGGAAGGATTGATCGAGATCGTTGGTAGAGGGCCGACAAAGAAATATCGGCTGAGATGATGCCTTTCCTCCAGGAAAATCGGTGGAGTGGAATAGTCTATATGGAACATCGAACACATCAAAGATCACGTCATCCGGGTTCAAAAGTCCAAGTTCTGGACGCAACACAGAAACCTCCCGTTCTCTACCCTATAAAATGCTAACAAGCCCGCTGGAAAGTAACCCATCCAGCGGGCTGTTGCGTGACGCCACAATTATCCTCATATCTCCAAGGCAGTGTTCTGAACCAGACACCGTTTCTTATAAAACGCGATCCCATAGCAGAGGACCGAGTCATAGTCCTCCTCAAATTCTTTCGCATACTGCCGGTCTTCGATTTGTTGCAGAGCCTCGGCGCAGCTCTTTTGCAAACCACCAAGCGTTTTGGCATACTTGGCCTCGAAGAGAATGACCTGCGGTCTGTCCGGATGATAAATAACGATGTCGCTGCGCCCTTCGCCGTGTTCCCGATTGGATTTTACTGCGCAGCCAGAGCCGGCCAGGATGCCTGTCAGGAAAGCATGGTAGAAGTCTTCCTTATAATCATGGTAACTGATGGTCTTGTAGAGCAGCTTATTAATCTCTGCGGTTAGTGTTTCCGCGTTACCAGACCACATGGCATCGAACAAGGCAGTCAAATTCCAAGTCTGAGCACTCTCGTCAAACCACTTTTGGATAGTCGTCTCAAAAATTTCCCGGACTTCCGCATTGGGAATGATCAAAGCAGAGGC
>OQWD01000249.1_pt1 | contig 21756 bp, 28 predicted proteins | sample 1691631 | NCBI WGS metagenome assembly OQWD01 (sample SAMN03418283, study PRJEB22391) | human gut metagenome | biome: human-gut; feature: organic feature; material: feces | host: Homo sapiens | place: Italy | collected 2013-04 | reverse complement strand
GGTCAAGGAGCTGGAAGAAACCCGCCGCAAACGCGCCGTTGCTCGCCATGCTCACCAGCGCCGCATTCAGCGGCAGGATTGCCCAGGATGTCCACTCTGTAAAGTCTCCGATTGCCGCCGTCGCCGCGCACAGAAGCACCAGCGCCAATAGGTAGCTGAGCCATTGTGTTGGCAGCTTCGGGATTAGATTCTTGAGAAACTGGGTCAAAATCCCCGTTGCCGCGGTTGCTCCCGCGAATGTCGCCAGCATTTGCCAGCTGAAAAACTCATCCATGCTGATAGCCTCCGTTTCTTTTCTCATATTCCTCCTGCAAAAGGCGGTATTTGGCCTTTATTGCCCCGTTTCCGCCCTCCTGCACATATTTCTCACCCGCGATTAACCGCTCCTCCAGGGGGATTTCCTCGCTCATAATGGTGAGCTTTAAGGTGTTCATATAATCATTGTGGGAATACCCCTCCAACCGGTCAATCTTTTCATTCATCCGCCGGAGGTATGCCGCCCCCTTGAACGCCACTGCAAGCAGCGTCCCAATAATAGACAAATAGGAGCAAATATCCGAAATACCCTTAAGCCATTCCATTTGCGCCTCCCTTATACGGCCTGCACGCCGCTCAGGGGGACCCAGGAATAAATCTCCTTCAGCAGTACCCGGTCGCTCTTGACCTGCTGGACCGTATAGGTGTTCCCTTTAACATAGGAGGGAATCGCCACGCCGTTGGTGTATTGGCTGCCGGTTACCTTCACCTTGCCGCCCGCCTCGATCTTTTTCGGCTCGGAAGGGGCGGGCGCGGCGCCCGTGCTGCCGGCTGCCGACAGATACTTTGTATTTACCGGGCTGCATATGGAGCTTGTCCCGCTTTCGTTCTTGTCAATCACAGCCCGATCCCCGCTGACTTGAGACACATACCAGCTTTGATTCTTTACCCAGGACGGGATTGCCGCGCCGTTGTAATAGACCGCGCCGGGGGCAATTTTCACAAGGTCGCCTTTTTGAATGGAGACGCCGGCCTCCGCCTGTCCAGAACCGCCCAGGCGCTTGTTGACCTCTTCGGCTATGTAGGGGAATTTGCTCTTGAGATAGGGGCCGGGGCAGGAGGTGGCGGAAAACCAGCAATGCATGGTTAGGTTGCCGGCGGTGTCCCCTGTATAGTTCAGCCTATCGATCCCGTTTCGCTGGCAAATATCCGCACAGAGGTCAATGAGCTTAGCCAGAGCCTTATCGCTTACATGCCAGTCGCCGCCGGTTTCATCGTTGGCCACCTCGATTGTCACCGCCTGATGGTCGTTTGACGGGCTGGAGCTGCACCAGGAGCGGTTTTTCTCTTCCACATACATGCCCACTCTTCCGTCGCTTCCAATCCCATAGTTGGAGGAAGCCTGACGGGCGGAGCTGGCAAAAATCTTCCCGCAGGTCTCAACAGAGAGGTTGCCCGCCATGTGGTGGATGGTGATCTTTTTTATGCTGGCGTTCCGCGGATTATTGCTGTTAGGGGATATACAGGTATAGTTCACCAATGCGCTGTTACTCATGCTCTTCACCCTTTCCGTTGCTCAGCTCTTTGGCTGTTTCGGCGCTGATTTCCTCGCCCGGCCCAAGCTCGATTTCCAAAATGCTTTCGCTCATGTTTCATGCCTCCGTTTCAATGATTTCCGGTTCCTCCGGGAATACCGTGGGTTCTTCTCCCCATACCGCCATAACGGCGCTGAAGTAGGGCTCCGCAATCTCCTCCTGGACCTGCTTTCGCCCATTCGCGCTGTTCGCATACGACCGCCGGAAAATATCTCCGATGGGGTAGCTTGTCCCTTCCAGCTCGATATACTTTCGCCTCATTACATTGACCTTATCCCGGTCAAGGTCCTGCAAAGTGATTTCTTCGTACATTTTTCCTGCACCTCCTTTCTCTATGTCGCTTTCTTGTACCAGCCGCAAAAATTAATACCGCCATCGGTAGAAGAGTTAACCATCCACCATTCCTGTGCGGCTCCGTCGTCTTTCTGAAAATAAACGGAGCTGCCGCCGTCGTCATCGATATATCCGACATCCCAATTATTGCTGACGCAGCCATACAGCTCTGTCACGGTAATGGGGTACCTGCTTTCGGTTGATACCGCAAAGGGCAGCCCCTGTATTCCGGCATAAGATCTGCTGCCGGAACTCCCGTCACCAGCAGCAGTAATCCTTACACGTAGATAACAGGTAATATAGACCCAATCGCCGAGCGTCCAATATTTACAGCCGCGATTTTCGGTAATTGTATAGCTTACCGCCGGGCCGCTCCTTGCTATCAACACCGGCGTCCACGTGCCTTCCTCTTGTCTCAGGTTGAGAAGAGCGGAAGTCTGTTGTATACTGTTCTTGTTTCCCCCAACAACACTGAGTAACGTTTTCCAATCGCCCCAGGGAGACGCGGGAATCCAAAGCATATCACGGACGCGGTAATATATCGTATATACCGAATTCTCGCCTGTATGGCCCGGGATAATGTATTGATATACGATTTCTCCGCCAGATGAAGCCTCATCTACCACCAGCTTAAATCTTCCTCTATAAGGGCAATTTATCAAGCTTTCCGCAATAGCGGTGCCTGTACACCAGTAGCTCCCCGGCGTTATATAATTATTTAAATCCTGGCCTGTTTGCAGCCTGTCACTGGTAGGGATAGGCCCCAGGTTCAACACCTGAAGGGAATTGGCTGCCGGGATTTGCGGCACGGGAACCTTAGCGCCGGAATCGAGCGTGGCTACGCCGTTGGCTGCGCCTTTTTCAGCCTGTGAAATAAGTGTACTTGTGTCTACTGGAGGCCCTGTCGGTCCCTCTGGTCCTTGAGCTTTTTGGGTTGTCTTTACATATTTCCCTGAAGCAGGGTCCCACAGCTGCCAGTAGCCATCCGAACTAATTGTAGGATAGTGTTCAGAGGCTTCCTCAGCTTGAGCGGCACTATTTGCTGCGTTGGTGGCCGATGTACCGGCTTTTGCCGCGCTATCGGCTGCGTTGGTTGCAGAATCGGCAGCCCTGCTTGCGCTTGCAACGGCATTAATCGCCATGCTTTCAGCCTGCTTTTTATAGTCCAGCGTCTGATCCTTCCATCCTTCTACGTCGCCATGCATTTGCTGTACCTGGGCCAGAATTTCGGTGAGAGTAAGGTACTCATCCTCGCTCTCAATCGCTCCCTCTTGAACCGGGTTTTCCGTGACCTTCAGCAAGAACTCACTGGCGCAGATTACCCCGCCGCCGGCCGCGACCTCAACAACCGCCCGGCAATTACCGGGAACAGCCGTCATCTGCTGAGTGATAGTTATGTATACCCTTGTGCGATCCTCGCTTAATCCAAGTGCCGGATTATATACGCCTTTACCGTCTCCTTTACGGAGGCGGACAGAAACCGTCGCATTTTCCGGTACTTCGTAGGGGACGCCGCCGCTTGATAAATAAACCTCAATAACCGGAAGGGTTTTGTCGTATTGTATGCGCTCGACAATCGCTGAATATTCCTGGGCGTTGTCCATATGGCATACTATCGATTGGACAACCGCACCCTCTGGAAGGCTCATTCCGTTTGCTAGTTCTATCATATTTTCACCTCTTTATCCATTTGTTGTTCCCTGGCCATGCCAGCCGTTTGCGTCCAGGCTGCCGCGCTCTACTCCATCTGTGCCAAAACCGATTCTATTTCCAGTTAATTCAATCCATGTATTTTTTCCGCTGGAGGATGTAAATTGTATATACGTTCTGTCTTTATCGGAGAAAAGAACATTGCTTGCCCCATCGCGCTTTCCTCTTTGAAGACTAATAGTTCCTTCTCCAGTTGTGCTGTTTCCGGTCATGTTGATAGAATTGTTTCCTCCGGGATTAGACTGTATGCTTTGAGAGCGAACTGTCAGATTTCCCGATGAAGCAAGGTCCACGTCGTTCGCAAGCGTATAGTCTCCTTGACTCCGGCTAATAGCCATCATGATGCCTCCGCCGGCTCCTGACGTGGTAGCAACACGCATGCCTTCATAGGTTTCACCGCCCGCATAGGTTCCGATTCCGATTCTGGCCGTGGTGGTGCTCCCATCACCCACCCCCTTTAGTACCGACGCCGCAAGCTCTCCCTGACCGTTATTGGCATCTAAATCAAAATAGGGGCCATTTGCAGTGCGCCCTTGGATTCTGCCGGCTTTAATCAGATTGGCCCACAATTCCCCTACGAGGATCATGCTGGCGTTGATTTTGCCGTCTGCTGTTAGTGCGGTAATAAAATCACCATTATATCCTGTGTTAGAATGTCCAAAACCTCCATTGTTCCAACGCCAAACGCTTTGAGCTGTGGCAATGTCCCCGGTATCTAGGCTTGCAATCTCAACCCATTTCCCATTTTTTTGTATGGCCACCATCTCCCCCTTTTGCCCGTTGGTAATCCATCCATTGGCGTTATCCACAGCCTGCTGAAAAACTGTTGAATTAGGAAAATCTTGAATTTGCTGTTGTTGGTTAGCTATTGTACCAGCGATATTACTTTTTAGCTGTCCTAATTCAATGCTCTCATAGCGGTCTTTCAGAACGTCATAAACGGTCTTAACGCACCTTGCTGTTGCTGAGACACCGAGGCTAGGATATTCTACCGTTACCGTATCGCCTAAATTCACACGCTCTAACAGGGCAAGGTCTTTGTATTCCTCAGTTTGCTCCAACGGCTGGAACGAAACGGAGATTGAAACCGCTGGTATGCCTATATCATTATTCTTGACGTAGGCTTGTGCACGTTCTCTTAGCTGCTCTTCTGTTGGCTGCTCTTTAAAATCCGTGGTGAAATCTTTGGGAGCGATTTGCTGGAAGTTATAAGTACCTGGAGCATTGACTATTTTTTCCGGTAACTCAACAAGCGTTCCATCACTGCCCTTCCAATATGGATAAATGCCGGTCACCACATTGGAAATATTCTCATCCTGCTGCAAATCCGTCAGATTTTTGCCATAACGGATTGTGACGCCGTTGTCCCTTCCGCGCTTGTTCCACAGCTTCACGGAAAAGCGGTCAAACTCATATTCGCCCCTGTAAACATCGAGAATGGACCCTTCTGAGCCCCCCAATAATGACCAAACCGCAGAAGGAACCGATACCTCGAACGCCGCCGATGTAGATTTGTCCGTCCAGAAATCAAAAGGGTTTTCCGTTGACGAATTTTCCTTTAAGCCAATCAGTGCCGATTGACAGCTGCTTGCCTTAAATGGCGAGACAACAATTCCGGTCAGCTTGTAGGCAATATGCCGGGCATATATGGTAATGATACCGGAAAGCGGTTTTGTAATCTGTGTGATAGAAAAAGGCTGCGGGCCATGATAAGGGTCCGGCTTAACAAAAAGAAGCCGGCGGTTTAAGATCTCGGAGTAATGAATGCCAGAAATAGGGTACTGCATTTCCAAATCATATACGCCATTTAGTTCTTGCGTAACCTTCATAGATACGGTATCGGATAAAGCACCTAAACCATTGTTTTCAAAAGCTGTCTCGGTTTCCGGGTATAAAAGAATCACAGTTTTCCTCCTTCCTAAAAATAGGCATAAGAAAACCACGCCCGAATGTTGAGCGTGGTTCTGTTGAGTTTTAGGCTGTTTTTAAGTAAAGCAGCCGGAATGTCTCACGGCCTTTGGGGGTGATGAGCGTTTGCGTTCCGCTCCATTGGGTTTTCTCGTTGAAACTTTCCTTGATTTCAAACAGGCCCGATTCTGTGTATTGCGCATAGGGCATGATTTTACCGCGCTTATCGCGGTATATGTACTTTTTGTCCAGCAGGAAGCGGACGAAATCTTTTTCTTTGATTCCTAACTGCTTGGCGGTTTCGCGGAAGTTTGTCAAAAGGTTTCTGTCCACTAATTCGTCAAAATAGTCCGCCTTGGGTTGCATGACAGCGTTATCGACAATCAGCGCAGCGTTGGCTGCCTCCAGCGCCTTGCGCTTGTCCTGCTCATCCTTTAGAGCGGTGCAAAGCTTAATCATCGTGTCTGGATTCAAGATAACCTCCTCCAGCTTTTCCGGGGTCATGTAGGCCCCGTGCTTGCGGATGGCCGGGAGGACTTCATCGAAAATCCAGCTTTCAAACCGCTCCGCGCCGGGAAGCTCCGACTTAGCCGCCAGACGGTAGATGCCGCCTTCGGGGATAAAGTTCATCTCAATGTTCTGGGCAGCGGGGCTTCCATCAGCTTTTATCCCGGTCTGCACCCCTATACTGCGTTTTACGGTATAGGGGCAGTGGGTGTTTACTGCGTCGTTTGGTTTTTTATATCCTAACGCTTTTGCCACATCAGAGCCGCAGAACAGCACTTTTCCGTTTTCTTCAATCGTCCGAATCTCCCCGAACTCGGGGTTGCTGAAAATTTGCAATTCATTCATGCGATTTCCTCCTTGTTCTCCGTATGCTCAAACAACCATTTTCTGAGGCGTGCAATAACAGTGTCCACGTCTTCAAACTGTTCGTATACCTCCCTGTGCAACAATCTTTCCTGTAAGCTCTGTACCCGCCATTGGTAGTCGCTTATCGCCGGTACATCCACAATAGGCAGCTTTCCGAACGCCTTCGTTCTTATATGCCCTATAATAGGATATTTTCGCCCGCCAATCTCCATTGTTCTCATCATAAAAATACCTCCTGAAAATAAGTTGAATTTCCAGAAGGTATCTGATATACTAAATTTATCAGATACCTTATCTGGTGCAATAACGGATTCGCTCTATCTTTACACGGACGGGCGTTTCCGTTATTTTTTGTCTAATTCAGCCTTCACCATTTTTACACCCTTAATAATAACCTCTGTCCGCGTTGTATTAAGCCGATGAGCACATTCCTGAATTAGGGTTGCTTCATCTTCATTCACTCGAATATTGAGATTAATCTTTCTGGGTGCTTCGCCTTTGGGTGGCCTTCCTGTTCTTGGGGACACTTTATCACCTCACTTTTGCCCTTGCACAAATGATAATATATGCACGCGCAAAAGTCAATAGGTAAATTAGAAAAATTTTGCAAAGAAAAAGCACGCTTTGTAAGCGTGCTTTTATTTTAAGTTTACATCAGGCGGCCTAATATGCGGAAAAGCTATTGCTTATGCTCACACCCATAATAATGCCAAGAACCAGCAGCACCGCAACAATAGCCGTGAGAAACAGAATGCACTTTTTGATAGTTGCAACATTGTTATAAAGATATAACCACATAAGCTTAAACATTTCTTCTTGCGATATTTCTGTATTGTCTCTTCGCAAAAATACATCTTGATTTTCCGTCGATTGGCGAACATTATCGGGCAATGATTCCCCATTAGCTAACATCGCCCGGTATTGCTTACACTCTTCATCCGAGCAAACGTCCTCACGACCAAAGCCAAATTCCAACATCTTTTTTTGATACAATTCATCAATTTTTTTCATAACTCTTCACCTCAACCAAAGTATAACATAAGCAAACAGCGTGAACAACACTAAAAATGGAGCTTGGCATATAACTTCTATATATACAAAAAAACCAAGAGATAATTTAGAAAAATTCACCAAAAGGCTGGAAATCATTCCCTTCCTGTGCTATTATGTCGGTGAACAATAAGCACAGAGGGGGAATGTTGATGAAAAAGACACGGGAATATTATCAGGCATTGCTTGATCTTGGTTTTGTAAAAGGCGAAAATCTGACAAAAGCCGAGGAAAAGCAACATAAGGCGAATCTGATAAACGGGGTTGAAGGAGACGCAAACATCGCAGAAGTTGGCTCTGGGGTTTACAGAAGGGTCACCGATGAGCCTGACATGGAAGCTTTTATAAAATGGTACATGCTGAAATCTCTGTACTTTTCAAGGGCCATTAGGAGCTGCTTGGTATTCTTTGTGGTCATTGCAGTAATCGGCATAGCTATTGGCCTCTTGGCATACATTGTGCCGATCTTGCTTGAATGGCTAAGGCTTTCTTTATAGCCCACTACTGACAGCGAGGAGGAAGAAAAATGAAAAAGACAAAGGAATATTACCAAGAACTACTAGACCTCGACTTTGTGAAAGGCGAGAAATTAACCAAGGCTGAAGAAGATCATCACAGAGCGAGCTTAAAAGCCGGAATCAGTGTAGATAACAACATTGTAGAATACGGTACCTCTGGAACCTATAGAAGGATTAACGATGAGGATCTTGACGATGAGGCCTTAGTCAAAATGTTTATGTTTAAGGCTCTGCGAAAGCTAAACACCATTAAAAATTGTCAGATTCTATTTGTTGTCATCGCTGTTATTGCCACTATACTTGCTATTGTTGCTATGATGTAGGGCAACCAGCAATGCTGCCCGATACCTCCTATCATTATATTATTAACGGGGGAATTGTAATGAAAAACACCAACGAAATACAGAGGGCATTAGTCGACGCAGAGATTATAGACGATGAAATTCAAAGAAATCTACGTAGCCAGAACAGCGAGGAAGACTACGGGGGAATCATGGCGCCCGATATTGCCAAAAAGCTTTTAGAAGACGCCGAGAACGACAAAATGAGTGACGCGTATCTAAAAGTTTTCCTTCTCAGAATGTCCCGCGATATTCACACGATAAAAATCTGTGTGTTAATTTTTTCTATCCTGGCACTAGCTGGGCTCATAATCGGCTTGCTTCTGTCCATCGGCAGCTTAGGCGTTGTCATATCGTCCACCATCTAGGCGTGACCTCTATGCCGGTTATGCCGCCGTCCCAACTGATTGCATTCTCTCCATGCTCAAGAATCGGAAAGGCGCTGGTGGAGATTGTATTGTTTTTATTTTGCTCTTCACGATAGGCGTCCTGCAATTCGCTGTCCAGCATAATATAATCGTTGAGCTCTTTGATCTGAACGCGATAAGAGCCTACATATAAATTCCCGGCTGCTGTCCCGTTGACCTTAATCAACGGCAGAGCCGGGAATAAACTATTATACAGCGTTTGTGCCTTAGATATTGGAATAGAGCGTTCGCCGTCCTTTCTCCACCGCTGCGGCTTGCACACGAAGGAAATCGTTAGCCGGCCGAAAAGGTTCATCGCATTTTCAATCTCGGTAGGCCCGGCATAATAGGCCATACGGTAAAACTCAGGATCATAGCTATCTTCGAGGCGCTGATAGCCGATAGGAGATTGAAGCCAGGCGCGGACAGCCCTTGCGCCCGCTGGAGTTTTGTTTTGATTGGCGTTGAAATACACTTCATAGGGCTGAGTGTAGTTGTCATACGCCCCTGTATCAATCAATAAATCTCCGTTTCTGCCTGCGACTTGAATTGTTTCATAGCGCCGGGAAGGGCCCGGCTGATTTGGAAACCGCTCAACGACCACATTGCAGCTATACGACGGCACGCCAGCCCAAAATATAACGCTCATTTAGAAAAGCTCGCCTCCCTTCTTAATACCTCTGCCTGCATTCTCTGCATGACAACATCGGCAATTCTCTCTTCATCCATACCCGGCTGTGCAACCACGGTAAAAGTAAAATCGCCATAGGAATTGGTTTTGGTATACACATTGCCGGCTGAAATTGCGTTGCTCGGAAGGCTAAAGGGGTGAATATCGGCTTGGGCAGACAACCTGGACGTTCCGAGCCTTATTTCCTTTTCGGCAGATTTAAAGGCCGTTTTCATACCGTCTGATAATCCGAGTTCGAAGCCTTCGCCCGTGTATTCACCGATCTGCTTAAATACTTTTGAGGGAGAATGAATGCCAAGAACGTTTTTTGCCCAGTTTGGAATTAAGTTGAATAAATTATCTATAGTGCTTTTAAGATTCCACTCGCGGCCGTTGATACCTTCTGTGGTTCCGTCTACAATTGCACCTCCAACCTTTTCCATCTCCTTTTTAGCGTCCATCGCGTAATTTTGGTATGTGGTTAAGGTTTCCTTGGTGAATCCTTCCGTTCCCTTTTCATATTGTTCAGCATAGTATTCAAGATTGATTAAAGCCTCTGCATATTGTTCTTGAAGTTTTCTCCTTTGCTCCTCAGCAGATTCTCCCGCAACGCTTGTAGCAGTTATAAAGCCATTATTTTGCTTTTCGAGCAATTCAACGGCCTTCTTAGTATTTCCTTCTAGAGCCAATGTCTGAGCGTCATTATATAGAGTGATAGCCTCATAGTAACGTTGTTTGTCTGCAGCATTCTGGTCGAGTTCAGCCTGATTTTCATCAAGCAGTTTCTTCTCTTTCTCCATGCGGTCTTGTAGTATTCCTAATTGCTTCCAATTATCTATTCCCCATTGTTCTGTTGTATCATTTTCAAGTGCCCGTAGTTTTTTTTCATTTAATTCTTTCCACTCAAGATAGGCCTCATCATACTTCTTTTTTTGCTCTTGTACAGCTCTATAGTTTTCTGCATAAGCCTTGTCAGCCTCAGCCATTTTAACTATAGCTTCGTCAGCTCCAGTTTTAGACTGCTCTAGAAGTATTTCTAGCTTTCTAGCTTCTATCAAGTCTAATACAGAATTCTTCATTTCATCGTAACGGTCAATCTGGTCTCCGGTACGCTTATATTCAGTATCTAAAGCAGCATTAAGCTCCCCTAAGATAAAATCAACACGAGCTTCGTTAGCATCTTTTACTTTTCCGTTGGCCTCCACCAGTGTGTTGAGTTCATTATAGAGATTCTGTACATTTTGAATCTCTGCGAGGTCTTTTTCTGCTTTTTCTCTTGCTGCTTCAGTTACCTGCAAATAAGATTCTCTGGCTTCATCTAAAGCTTCCCTTTTTTGTTCTAGGGCTTCGCGTGATATGCGCTCCTCTTCGGTTTCCTTTTGGGTCTCAGTGATTAAAAAGCCAATCCCTGTCACCAGAAGGCCTACAGCGGTAGCAACAGCCATTGCCGGATTTGCGCCAAGGGTGGCGTTAAAAAGCTTTACTACTATATTTGCGCCCTTAACTCCGTCTGTCATAGCTTTGATTGACTTCGTGACATTTGAAATTGTGGTCGCTACCTTCCAGGTGGCAAAAGCCGCGCCTATACCGGTTAAACCGACCATAACTGCATCCTTGTTGTCAATCACAAAATCAAACAGGCCCTTAATTCCCGGAAGAACTGTCTTTTTGATAAAGTCAAAGCCATCATCAATCGCGTCTACAAAGCCGTCAATGTCTACATCCTCGGTTAGCTCCAAGGCCGAATCGACAATCCCATTAAAGCCCCGCTGCACAGCAGTGGAAACCGGGCTGAGTTTTTTGGCGAGCTTTGCTGTGCTGTCCTGAAAATCAGAGGTTGCCTCATTGGCCTCTACCAGGTCCTTATTGGTATCTCTCCATGCCTGTCCGGCGTCTGGCAATCCTTGGCTGGCAAGCTCTTGCATGACGATGTTGGTTCGTTCGGTCTGAGATTTTGCCTGCTTCAGCTTTTCGTTAAATTCGTCTTCGTTGGTACCGGCCCAATTCAGCACATCTGCAAAATTGCCCGTTACCGTACCGGCCTTGATGGTTTCGTTGATACTTTCAGCGAGCCCATCAATCGGAATGCTGTCGCCATATGTGGCCCATGCGCCGATTGCCGCGTCTGTCAGCTCTGTAAGCTGTTCCTGCTCTAAACCCAGCGCCTGGAGATTCGCGGTCGTTGTAGCCGCTGTCTGGTCGTCGGCAAGGACACCGTAAAGCGTTTTATAGGTTTCAGCCGTCTCCTCCGCGCTGTAGCCGGCACGCTCACTGGAAACTTCCAGGCTGCCCATGATTTTTTGATATTCTTTCGAGCCCTCGACAATCCCGTCGATTCCATCTTTGAGCGAACTGAGCGCACCGGTTATTGCTGAAGCGGTTAGATTTGCGGTTAAGGCGTCACCAAATGAAAAAGCAGCCTTTTCCCCGTTTTTCATGCTTTTAGTAACATCTTCGATACCATCATCTGTTGAATCAAGGCTGTGCTCCATATTGTTCAACGATGTTTTCGCGTCGTTCAACGCCTGCCGCCATTTTAGGGTTTGTGTAGCGCTATCCCCATATTTTTGCGACGATTCTCTAAGGCCCTGATCTAATAGATCGACCCGCTGCTTTTGCACGCGAATCTGTTCATTTAGAACCTTCATTTGTGCGGAAAGCTTTTCCTGCTCGGAGTCATTCTCCGTAAAGGAAGAGGTGACACGCCGCATTTCCGTATCAAGCGTTTTTGCCTGTTCAATAATATTATTGAGCTGTTTTCTGTACTCTGCTTCCCCGTCAATTCCGATTTTAGGTCCGATATTTACGGCCATAATTTTATCACCTCAGCTTTAGCAATCCGTCCATAGAACAGGGTTCTTTTATCTTTTTAGGCTCTGCTCCATTAAAAATAGAAAAGCAGGAAATCATGTCGCACATCTCTGCATAAGAGGTGCATAGGATTTCCTGCTTGCTCATATTCAGCATTCTTCCATAGAATAAAAACCAGGCCCGGTTAAACCTTATTTTGCGGCTTTTTCCTTTTTTTTTGCGGGTTCAACCTCCACGGTTTCCCCGCCCATAGCCTTAGCAATAATTGCCAGGATTCCGCCTTGACACAAAGAAAGATATTCGTTGACGGGCATATTGAGAAGCTCCTTTGTATTGAGCGGTTGCTTCTCGTACGCCGGATCACCAAAGGCCCGCTGCTCTTCAGCACCATTGCTCAGCGCCGCCAAAATCTTGATTGAAACTTTTGCCAGCTCCCCGGTAGGCAGCTGGTTAATCTCGTTGATTCTGTCAAAATCCTTGCCGGGGCAAAGGTCGGAAATATCTGAAAAGGCCTGCACGGTCAATGCTAGCGGATATTCTTTCCCTCCAACGATTATGCTTACCATCTTACGCGCCTCCTCCGGTAATCTTGAAGAAAGCCTTCAGAATTTCCTCTGCCTCGGTTTCGGTCTCCTGATCGTCAAAAATCTTCTGGAAATTTTTCTGCGGGGTATCATCCCTCATTAGGTCGGCTGTGAGCTCCCTGGTCTGCCATTCAATAGATTCCTCCTGAGTGTTCGCCTCGTTTCCGCTCATTTGGAACCGGCTCTTTGTTAAAACATAGGGGGCATATGTAGTCACGCCGCCCGACATGTACCGGATAATAAAACCGATTCCAACATAGGGCGGAACCGCCGCTTCTCCATAATTACGGACCTGAACGGTTTTGTCCGCCCCATATTCAAATGATTCCGGCTCCGGTAGGCCAAAAATTAACTCTTCCGCCTCGGCAAATAGCCCGTCAACCGTAAGCGTCGCCGTCCCTCCGGTGAATACGCCGGGAATATTTTCAGCTTCCACATTGTTTGCATAAAACGGGTTGCTGTCTCCAACCTCATAATCCGTACTTACGCCAACACCTCGCGCCAGCTCCATCCCTTTGGAATAGGTGACGGTTCCGCCAGAGGCCGAATATACTGCTACATAGGGCTTTGAAAAGCCCGTAATAACTTTACCTGCCGCCATTAATCTCATCGTCCTTTCAATTTCTGTTCAATGTCTTCATCAATAGCCTGCTTCATAGCCTCTACCGCAGGCTTTTTAGATTTATTCAGCGCCGGTCGCACAAAAGGGTGTTTTTCCCTGTCTGAGGTACCGCTTTCTATTCCCCGCGCAACAAGCACGTTTGGCTGACCTTTTGGGTATTTCTTTGTCTTTACGTTGTTGTACCCGGAAAAGCCTAATTTCGCATTAATATATCCGTCTTTGACCTCTAAGGGTGAAATACCGAACCCTTTTATCAGCCCTTGTTTCTGCCCTACAGTAAGTGGGGCGGGGTCCTTTTTTGCGTAAGCAACGATACCTTCAAGCTCTGGTTTTGCCGGCAGGGCTTCCATATTTTCCTTAACAGCGTCCGCGACTACCTTTGCGCCGGCATAGACAGCCTTCCTGCAAACATTCCGTGTGTCTTTATAAAGAAGGGAGATTTTTTTTTCATATTCCTCCATCCCTTTGAAAGTAAAACTAGCCATCCAGTACCTCCCACACCCATTCATAATGATAAAAGCCTGTGTCCTCCTCAAATTGAACCGAATTAAGGAACCAGGCTATTTCATTATTATTTAGAGAGGTTTCAAAATCATCCTTCCAGGGGTCAAACTCCTGCTTAGTAAATAAATCAGTGCTCCCAGTTATCGTTCGCTCCGCATGTTGGTTTCCAGCTTCAAAATCATTTGCTCCTTCTTCCTGCCAGACAAAATAGCGCTCCGACTTTATTCTCTGCGCATGGCTCACCGCGTCTGTCACCGCTGTGTGTACAGCAATAATTTTTTCAAACCATCTCATTTGAAACCTCAAACCTCTGCTCAATTTTTGCAAGGGTTATATCCATACTTGAAGGGAAAACATTCTGTACTGATTGGACCGTATCTATCCGGTACTGTTTTCCGTCCTCAGTAACCGCAACATCCTGATTATTTACATCACCAGCCCGCGGCGTTCTGATAACCCGTTCAATCTCAACCTGGTTTTGTCGTCCGCTATATAACCGCTGAATACCGAGCCGCTGCTCTTCATAACGAAGGGTAAGCTTTTTCTTTAGCCCCGGTTTAGGCTGATAGCCGGGCTCTGCAATGTCTGTGACAGCGTAAACCGTCACCAGACCATCATTAAACACTTGCGTGATTTGATTGTCAGCCGGACGGTGCGGCGCTTTCCACATGCCGGCCCACCGCCCTTTCGTTCTGCATGGCAAGGATTCTTGCTAAATAGTTGTTTTCAAACACGTCCTGCGCTCCATCCCGCATATAACGTACATATTCAAAAAGCAGGGTGCGGGGCTCTCCATCGGTTTCATAGTCCATCGCTTCTCCGCCTTTTCCGTCCAAATAAACCGAACCGGAGGCAATAAGGCCACGGATCTTCCCATCCGTGGCCTTGTCCTCCCAGGTAATATTCAGATAATTTTTAACGTCTGCAAGAAGTTCAGCAGGAATTTCCGCCCGCTTCATCATGATTTAGTGACAGTAACTGTGTACGTTTTTGTAGTTTTACCATCGGCCGCAGTTACCTTAATCGTCACTGTGTTGGAGCCCTCCTGCCAGGTGGCAGCTGATCCGTTATCAACCTCAGTCTCTCCGACCTTCACTTCAATAGCAGCTTTTGCGTCTGCCGGGGTCGCTGTGACAGTGTTAGTTGCATTGGTAGTGCTTGTGGTATAGGTGGTCGTTTCAGACGCAAATGCTGGGCTGAGCGTCAAACTGCCGATTTTCAGGTCAGAAAGCGCAGCGTTATTGGACGGCGTTGCAGTCGTTACCTGTTCCACTTTCCAAACTGCAGGCTGCAAAGCAGAAATGTCCAGGTACAAGAATGCGTTATTATCCATCGGAAATCCGTTGGCATATAGCTTAATCAGATACATACGCTCATCTTCGAGGAAATGATAGGAATCGTCGTATTCAATTCTGCCTTCCTTACCCATTCCAGCCCCGCCAAAATACTTATAGGCAAGGCCCAGAAGCGCCTCGCCGCGATCCAGCGCCATAGTCTGGACAATGCGCATGGGATAAGGCAGGACATCATTTCTGTATGTACCGTCCGGTGCCATCAGGGTTGTGGCAGGCATAACCTTTTGGAAATAATCCTGCGGGTTGACGATCATCACAACGTCCCGCAAAGTCCGGGGCTTGCCGTTCGGGTCGACAGCGATGATGGAAAGGAGGTTCCCAATAGTTTCCGGCTGTAGGTCCGTAACGGTGATTTTTGCCTTTTCGGGATAAACTCCGCCCGTAACAGTCACGCCTTTCCCAACCTGGCGGTTCATCCCGATGGGCTTTTCATTGCCGTCGCCTGCAACGATTCCAGCTTCCAGGCCGTTCGCAAGCGCCTCATATAGCACTTGACGCACATAATCATCAAGCCATTCCGGGCCAAGGTCAAGCATTGCTTTACAAACCGGGATAAAGGCCGACAGTTTCAGCTGCGTCATGTCGATGGTTTCAAACCCGGAAACCAACTCCTTGACAATGTCGTCGCATAGCTTGCCCCAAACAGCTTCTTGATAGCCGTTAGTATTCATAACCATTTCAGTGAGGCCCGTTGTCGGCACAAAATTAATCAAGGAGAGCAGCTCATGGCGTGTTTGCAAATCGTCAAAGACTGATTCCATGATCGTTTTTGGCATTACCAGGTCAGCGTTTGTCAATGCCTGCTTCGGGTCCTTAGACCGCATACACTCTGCAACCTTCTGGTAATAATCGCGCTCCTTGTTGGTGAGCTGGCGCACCCCGCGCTGTGACAAGATCCTGGAATCCATCTCCTGCTTAAGATCATTTAGCTGTGCGTCATACCGCTGCTGGACATCCTGATTAATGCATTCAATCATTTGATCAAATGCCTGATAAAAGCCCTCTGTGTCGTTCCCCTTGATCGCCTTCTGCAGCAGCCCGCGAATTTCCTCGCGGCTCAAAACGTCGTTTGATTTCATGTTTTTTCTCCTTTCGTTTTTAGGCATTAAAAATCCCGGCCAACATTTGCATAATGCCGGGGCCGGGTTCTTTACTTTGTTTCATGTTGTCTTTGGGATTTTCAGGCAATTTCTGAACAAGAGCCCTCAGTTGGGCCGCCAGGCTTCTTTGAATCCCGATTCGCTGCTCCAAATTAAGATTTGCCTTTTGCAAAATCTGTCCCGCATTGCTCATATCAGCCTCTTGCTCCGCAAATTGGTCGGCCAGTCCATATTGAATACACTGTTCTGCTGTCAACCACGTTTCCTCATCCATCATTTGAATAAGTGTTTCCTCGCTGAGATTGCCGGCTGCTTTTTGTAAATAGGCCTGCCGTCCAGCAGCATTGATAACATCCAGATCGTCTGCCGCTTTTCGTAGTTCAACAGCGTTTCCAACCGTTCCCATCCACATGTTATGAATCATCATTAGAGCGTTTTTGGGCATGATTACGGTGTTTCCCGCCATTGCAATGACAGAAGCGATTGAGCAGGCAAAACCATCCACATATACCGTCTTGTGCGCGGGGTGGCGTTTGAGCTGGTTATAAATCGCAGTGCCCTCAAATACAGAGCCGCCATAAGAATTGATGTAAATGTTAATCTCGGTAACGTTTGGATATTTTGCCAGCTCCTCGCGGAAAAAGTTCGCTGAGGTTTCAGAGCGAATAACCTCATCGGTCCACCAATCATAACTATCTCCTTCAACGTCGCCATAGATAAACAAATCCAGCGTGTTCTCAGACGCAGCCTGTTTGATTTCCCACATGTTTTTTCTCATTCCACTTCTCCTCCTTCCTGAGTAAGCGGGCGGGTGGCCTGTCCCATTGTTGATATGTTCAGGGTCATATAGTGCTCATCCGCCCACGGCTCGTTAATTATTGCCTGGTTTGCCGCCCTCCGCACGTCGTTGATGGTATACGCGCCGGAGCCCACCAGCTTTTCTACATTGGCGGCGTTCTCAAACAAATCAAAATGTATAATCGAGGAAGAATCCACACGGATAAAATCGCCCCTATGCCATCCGTCATAGCCATAGCGTTTCCTTGTGGCTTCCTCCTGAAGCTGGTCACAGATTGGATCAATGCAATTTGTCAAAAACCTGGTGTTTGCGTCGGCAGTTCCCTCTACCTTTCCATTGACCAGAACAGCGGGGATTAAAAAGGCCCGGGCGGTAAAATCAAAGATGTCCTCAATCAGATTTTTAATATCACGTGTGTCTTTCGCGCCGCTGGTTCCGCTTGCTTTCTCGTATTCATATCCATCAAATTCCGGTAATATCGCCCCGTTGCTATTCAGAAAGGGCTTTACCTGAGCCTCGATCATAGCTTGGAAGTTTTGGGCCCAGCCTTCATCTCCGCGCGCCATCTGCGAGACATGGACCTTCCAATGCTGCCCCTGATCCCATTCATAGTTCTTGATCGCAGCTTGTACTAAACGAAAGTAAGACTGATATAATCCATTGACAACCGGACGCATATTTTTATGGTTTAATTTCAAATGAATCACATTGTTTTCGTAAATGGGGTATTGGTATTGATAGTTGTCAACTACGATTCCGCGATATTCATTTTGCCTGCTGGGCCATTCTTCTGGGTCCTCCCAGTCATCAGCGACCACAAGCGTCTCTCTCCCATCCACAGGGAGAGCGTTGACAATCAAGGCCTCATTGTCTTGGTACAGCTGTGCAATCAGTTTATGCATAAACATGGTTGAGTTCTGGTTGATGTTCGGGGAATAATTCCACATATAGTATTCCTTTTCAAATACCTCTTCGTTTCCCTGAAATGTTTTAATCTCGCAGCGCCCCATTGCATTTGCAATCATATCAACGCATATCCAAAAACAAAGTTCGCGGATTTGATATTCTTGAGCGGCCTCAAACAGCTCCCGGCATGTTACATCTACCATCTCCACCTTTCCCTTCTCTTTTTGAGCTCGGAAAAGCTTAAAAAAATCCAGCCCCAAATAATCACCGCCTTTCTATAGCCTGATCGCCCCGATTGGAGGGGCTGAAACGGGCATTCCGTCGCCTAAAACAGGCTCTATAACTACGCTGGCAACCAACGCCATAAACATATCTGTTTTTCGGCTTTTTCCTTCTATTTTGGCATAGATAAAATTTCCCGTGTCTACACCCTTATTTTTTGAGCTGCGCGTCCGCTTGGTGTTGTTCACCGCCCACCGTAAACATGGATTATCTCCCCAATGGAAAAGGCCGCGGTCGAAGCACTCCTGGATGACTGGCTCAATCATCATAATATCGGAAGGCCTAACCAGTTTTACATGGTTTCGGTCATTGGCGTCAAATCCTATTTTTTTCATACTCTCAGACACCAGGGTCCAACGAAAATGATCCATCGCTAAACCCTTGATGTTATAAATCCCTGCCGCTTGCTGAATATAGGCAGCAAGTAAATCGGGGTGAATGCTAACGTCTTCGACAACCGTCACAAGCCCCTGTTTAGCCCAATCCTTCCAGGGGGCTTTCACCCGGCTGAGAGTTTTTGATTGAGCGCACAGCCATGCGTGATTAAGGTCGTAGCGTTCGGGCCCACGGCGGAAATGAAGGTTTACCGCCGCCCAGTCTGATAATTCGGCGTAGTCTATGCCAACAGTACAGGACCATCCTTTCATATTCGGCAGCTTCTGGTTGGTCAATTTTACCTTCTCGTAGTCTGTCACGCTAATCTCCTTTTGCCCTGCCCGTATTCCCATTCGCTTTGTTATGAAGTCGCCGTTCTGCTCTGGGTGTTCGCACCAATCCCGATATTCATCTTCAATCTCCTGGCGAAGGTGTGGAAGATAATAAAGGGAAGGGTTTGCCATATACCAATTTTCAGGATCATGCACCTGCTCTTTATTTTCCAGGCAGCAAATAAACGGCAAAAATCCATTGTCCGGTTCGCCTTCAAACAAAATCCGCCGGCCACGCGCTAAATAATCATCCAAAGGGCCGTCTGAAATTTCTCCATTTGAAGTAAATATTCCCACACGGGGCTGTGCCACCTTTCCTTGACCGGTTATAAAAACTTTGATATTGTCGTAATTTTCAAAAGCATGAACCTCATTGAAAACGACTTTTCCTGATCTCATTCCATCCCGGCCCTTTGGGTTATTGGTTCGGCCCTTCATTACTCCCTTATTTTTGCGTCCCTGAATAATCTCTTTGGTATGGTAATAATGCTTTTTTAGCTTCGCTTCAAATTTTGGATTTTCAAGGACCTCCGCGAGGTCTTTGACCGGAGTAACAGCCTGTTCCTCGTTATTTGCACATATGTCCACATTGTAATGCGCGACCGGGTTGTATGGAGAAACCGAGCAGGCTGAATCAAAAGCAATAAAACCATCCTTTCCCGCACCGCGTCCCACCATGCAAAATAAAGTTTTCCACCGTGGCATCCCATCAGCCTTATAGGTACAATCCCATAATGCAAGAACAAACGCCTCCCAGGGGAAAAGGCGATCATAGGGGAAATACTTAATCAAACCAAGATATTTATTCAGCTGTTCGGTATCAACATAAAGCTCCTCCGTTTCAAAGCAGTTGCGGACATGAGCGACCAGGGAACGTTGTTCCTTACAGGCACGCGGTTGATTTGATTCAACAATTTCAATATAATTGCTTACCTCCACAGGAAGCTTACAGCTCATCATCCTCACCGCCTGTTTGCGGCCTGGAGCTTGTCGCCTGTTCGCGGAATCCAAGCGCTGTCCATATGTTCAGCATTTGAGCCGAGACCCTGGTCGCAATAGTCAGTGACTTATTGTCGGTGGTCCCTTTTTGCGTAGCCCCGTTTGAATATTCGACATAGACCCCGCGCGTTACAACATCCTCATTGAGCATTTTTAACCAACACCAAAGATTCATATATTCTTGCACCTTATCGGTGTATTGCCGCCCCACCAAACCACGAGTGTCCAGGTCATCCAGCATATCATTTTTTAATTCTACATATTCCGGCGTGTTGGACCACCGGCTGGCAGCGGGCTGTCGTTTTCCAGCCAAATCAATCACCTTCTTTGTTTTTTACTACACGGTCATGCAAAACCTTGGAAAAAGCTGAAATGTCTTGCAAACCCCCGAATACGTATTTTTTTTACTTACTCTGTTTTTCAGAAGGGGGGAGTTCCCAAAATCCCCATCTATATTTATAAAATTTTTCGCATGCGTAATATCTGCCGCAATTAATACATTTTCGAATAATAACCTCCATATTAATCCCATCTTTCTTCCGTGATTGGAGCCCGTATATTTTTAAATTGTCTTTGACTTTCCGGGTGTAGTTCTTCATGACATTGCTTACAGACGCTTATAAGCTGGCGTTCCCCTGTTTCCTCATCCCATATAGAGAGAGCTAAGTCCGGCCTGCTTCTTAAATGTTTGACATGGTGGACTATCTTGGCCTTGCGGTATTTGTGCTTAACGTCCTTGCAGCGTTGACATTCATAATGGTCCAGTTTTAAAACATCTTCCCGAGACTTCAACCATTCTTCCCAAGTGTAAAACTCGTGTTCTTTCCCTGCATTTATTAGATCTATTAGGCGTTTTAATTTGATCGGAGCAATCACAATATTAATCCTTTGTCAATTCCTTCAGGGAGAAACAGAGGCTATTTCGCATGTCATACAGAAGAGCAAGACGCTTGCGCCCTTCTGTGCTCATGCATTCCTTTCTGTTTGCCAGCGCCTCCTCTATTCGGTCCATTACCTTTTTGAGCTCGGCCTGGTATTCGCCTATAAGCTTTTCTTTTTCCACGCATATCACCTCAAAATGAGCATAAGAAAAGCCCACGCCATAAGGCATGAGCTTGAAAAAATATTTAAAATTTTAAGAAAAACGCTTGACATACTGCTAGCAGTATGATATACTATAATCATTGAAAGGGGGTGAACAAAAATTGATACTAAAGACATAATCCTTATTGTCCTAAGTGTGTGGGCGAACTTAATCGCGACCATCGCCCTGATACATAATATCAGGAAGGACAAAAAAACCGCTCCCCATAGGCCTAGCAAGCACAAACGGAAGCGGTAAAGGAAAATAGGGAAAGGGGTGGGAAACCACCCCTAGTACCTATATTTTTAGTATAATTGATTATTATGAAAAAATCAACTTGTTTCAGTATTATTTTTTCCGCTGTATTCCTTTGTATTGGCTGTTTAAGCACTAATATTCCCCGCGTATTATTTATCCTCGCCGGATTATTATTTTCAATATCTGCCATAGTGTCTGTATTTAGAAAGGAGAAATAAATGGGAAAAACATCTAGTAAGGTAAAGCAAAAATACAATGATAGGGTATATCAACAAATAAGTGTTCGTTTGCAAAAGGAGCTTGTGGAGCATTGGGAAACTGAAATTGAAGAAAGAATGAGATTCCCATTTATTTCTCCTCTCTA
>OQWD01000221.1_pt1 | contig 22893 bp, 23 predicted proteins | sample 1691631 | NCBI WGS metagenome assembly OQWD01 (sample SAMN03418283, study PRJEB22391) | human gut metagenome | biome: human-gut; feature: organic feature; material: feces | host: Homo sapiens | place: Italy | collected 2013-04 | reverse complement strand
AACGTCTTCATGGAGCTGCCGCATGTGCTCGAGTGCGGCGTGTCCGCTGCGCCGGACGAGGTGCGCGGGCAGGTCGTCAAGGCCAGCATCGTGCTCGTCAAGGGCACCGAGGGCACGGAGGAGCTGAAGAAGGAAATCCAGAACTACGTCAAGCAGCATACCGCGCCGTATAAGTATCCGAGAATTGTGGAGTTCAAAGAAGAGCTCCCGAAGACCATCAGCGGCAAGATCATCCGAAGCAAGCTCTGATGACCGGGATCTTTCGACGATGCGGCGATTGAACCGGACCGGCATACGCTCAATATGTGTTCTCTGGGTTGCGCTGGTTTGCCCCCATATGCAGCTCCGGCAGACAGGGATGATGACAACAGAAAACCACCGAAAATTTTTCTTGACAATTGCATACTTTTTCGTTATGATTCTTAACAACAATAAAGGCTACGACGGAGAGGGTTCCGCGCAAGTCCTGTTTCAGAGAGCCGGTGGATGGTGTGAACCGGTAACAGACGCGCAGAATTTGTAGCTCCCGAGCCGGAGAGAAGAACGCCCGTAATGGCAAGTAGACCTCTCCCGCGTCAGCTGCGTCAGTGCTTAGACTTTGCTGGAAGTCGATGAGTGGTATCTGCCGTGAGGCAGGTGCAATTTGAGTGGTACCGCGGGTATGCTGTATGCAGCCCGTCTCAAAGAATCATTTCTTTGAGACGGGCTTTTTGCATCCACGGAGGTAACACCATGAAAAAAACACTCACAGGGCTGGACTTCAAAATTCAGGAAATGGCGGGACGCATCCGAGAGCTGCGCGAGATCTCCGGCTTTTCGGCGCAGACGATGGCGTTGAAAACAGGCACGAGCGAAGAAGAATATCTTCGCTGTGAGGCCGGGCAGAGCGACCTCAACTTCGCTTTTCTCTACCGCTGCGCGCTGGCTTTTGGCGTTGACGTTACAGATCTCATCGAGGGCAGCAGCCCAAAGCTTCGATCCTATACGCTGACACGCGCGGGTAATGGACAGAAGATCGAGCAGGCCCATGAGATGATCTATTACAACATGGCCTCCGGCTTTCAGAACCGCATTGCAGACCCGCTGTTCGTTGAAAACAAATACTCTGATGAAGCATTCTATTCGGACATTGAGCTGACCAGCCACGTCGGGCAGGAATGTGATCTTGTCATTCGCGGCAGTATGAAAGTTCAGGTCGGCGGACATACCGAGCTTCTGCATGAAGGCGACTGCATCTACTATGACAGCTCCATTCCGCACGGCATGGTTGCTGCGGACGGTCAGGATTGCCTGTTCTATGCGATCGTGCTCCGCCCACAGGAGCCGAGCCTCCCGGAGGCCGGCGGCGACCGCGCTGCCATGATCGAGACGGCGCAGAGTCCGGATCCGGAGGCGCGCATTTACACCCGCTTCGTCGATGCGCCCGAGGATGCAAACGGGAAACTGCAGTCCATCGCTTTCAAAAATGAGCAATCCTTCAATTTCGCATTTGACATTGTGGATGCGCTGGGCCGTGAAAAGCCTGAAAAGCTCGCCATGCTGCATGTGGCTCTGGATGGAACGGAGCGGCGGTTCACATTCAAGGACATGAAAGATGCTTCCAGCCAGGCTGCCAATTACTTTACCTCGCTCGGCATCCGACGCGGCGACCGCGTGATGCTCGTGCTCAAGCGGCATTACCAGTTCTGGTTTGCCATTCTGGGTCTGCACAAGATCGGCGCCATTGCGATTCCGGCTACCAATCAGCTTGTGGAGCATGATTTCTCTTACCGCTTCCAGGCAGCGGGCGTCAGTGCAGTTCTCTGCACGGCAGACGGCGATACTGCGTACCATGTCGACATTGCAGAGGCCGACACCGGGATGAAGTTGACAAAGATCATGGTTGGCGGCAGCCGGGAAGGCTGGCACGATTTCAATGCGGAATACGGCCTGTTTTCCCGCCGCTATACGCGCAGGGACGACGCGCCCTGCGGCGACGAGCCAATGCTCATGTTCTTTACCTCCGGTACGTCCGGATACCCGAAAATTGCAGCACACAACTATAAATATCCGCTTGGACATTTTATCACTGCAAAATACTGGCATCAGGTCAACCCGGACGGGCTGCACCTGACCATCTCCGACACCGGCTGGGCCAAGAGCCTCTGGGGAAAGCTCTACGGTCAGTGGCTGTGTGAGGCGGCTGTGTTTGTTTATGATTTCGACCGCTTTGATGCAGAAAAAATTCTGCCGATGTTTGCGAAGTATCAGATCACGACATTCTGTGCGCCGCCCACGATGTACCGCATGCTGATCAAGCAGGACCTGTCCCGATTTGATCTTTCTTCTATTCAGCATGCGTCTATCGCCGGTGAAGCGCTCAATCCTGAGGTCTTCCGCCAATTTGAAAAGGCGACTGGCATGCGCATCATGGAGGGCTTTGGGCAGTCTGAATCGACGCTCATCATCGGCAATCTGGCTGGCGACAGCCATAAGATCGGCTCTATGGGCAAGCCTGTCCCACTCTACGATGTGCATCTGCTGGACAGCAGCGGGCATGAAGCGGAGGCCGGCGACACGGGGGAGATCTGCATCAACATTCAAAACGGCATTCCCTGCGGACTTGCCTACGAATACTACAACAGCCCGGAGGTCACGGCAAAAACGTGGCACGATGGCTTCTACCACACGGGCGACCTCGCCTGGCGTGACGAGGACGGCTTCTACTGGTATGTCGGCCGTGCGGATGACGTCATTAAATCGTCTGGCTACCGCATTGGACCGTTTGAAATCGAAAATGTCATCATGGAGCTGCCGTATGTGCTCGAATGCGGTGTGTCTGCCGCCCCGGATGAGATCCGCGGGCAGGTCGTCAAGGCCAGCATCGTACTGGTCAAGGGCACCGAGGGCACGGACGCGCTGAAAAAAGAAATTCAGACCTATGTCAAGACGCATACTGCGCCGTACAAATATCCCCGTATTGTGGAATTCCGCGCAGCGCTTCCAAAGACCACCAGCGGAAAAATCATCAGAAGCAAGCTCTGAAGGAGGAGTCGGCCATGACACACAAACGCCTAACGCTTTTTGCCGGACATTACGGCAGTGGAAAGACGAATATCGCGCTGAATTATGCGCGGTGGCTCCGGCGAAAAGGCGAAGCCGTGACTGTGGCCGATCTTGACATTGTAAATCCCTATTTCCGGACGAAGGATTCAGAAGAAGATCTGAAAAAAGAGGGGATCGGACTGATCGTCTCACCGTTTGCAAATTCGAATCTCGATGTTCCGGCCATGCCGAAGGAGACCTACGCGCTGATTGCGGAGCGGGGAGAATGCGGCGTGCTGGACATCGGCGGAGACGACCGCGGAGCGCTGGCACTGGGGCGCTATGTTCCGGAGATCCGGGCGGAGGGTGATTATGAGATGCTGTTCGTCATCAACCGGGCCCGGCCGCTGACAAGGACGGTAGCGGATACGATCCTTGTGCTGCGGGAAATCGAGGCCGCCTGTGGGCTGCCGTTCACGGCAGTCGTCAACAATACGAATCTCGGGCAGGCGACGGCGGCGGAAGATGTGCTGTCAAGCATGCCCTATGCGGAAGCGGTCGCCGCGCGGGCAGGGCTGCCGCTCAAAATGACCTGCTGCGCTGCACGGCTCTGTGACGCGCTGCGCGGGAGCATTCCAAACCTGTTCCCGATGGAGATCCAGAAGCTATATTACCAATTACGATAAATGGAGGCACAAGATGGCAAAACTGATATTTCAGGAAGAACTCTGCAAGGGCTGCGGCCTGTGTGTGAACGCCTGTCCGAAGGGGCTGCTGGCGCTGTCGAAGACGCGGCTGAATCAAAAGGGACATGCACCCGTGGAGCTGACGGAGCCGGACAAGTGCGTCGGCTGTGCGTTCTGCGCGACGATGTGTCCCGACTGTGTCATTACGGTAGAAAAGTAAGGAGGGCGGGAAGATGCAGGAAAAAGTATTGATGAAGGGCAACGAGGCCATCGCGGAGGCCGCGATCCTCGCCGGGTGCCGCCACTATCTGGGCTATCCCATCACGCCGCAGACCGAGGTCGCGGCCTATATGGCGAAGAAAATGCCGAAGATCGGCGGGACGTTTTTGCAGGCCGAGAGCGAGATCGCGGCCATCAACATGGTTTACGGCGTGGCCGCGACGGGCAAGCGGGCGATGACCTCGTCCTCCAGCCCCGGTATCGCGCTCAAGTGCGAGGGCATTTCGTACCTGGCGGGCGCAGATCTGCCCGCAGTCATTGTCAACGTGCAGCGCGGCGGGCCCGGCCTCGGCGGCATTCAGCCATCGCAGTCCGACTACTTCCTCGCGACGCGCGGACCTGGCCACGGCGACTTCCATGTGCTGGTGCTGGCTCCGGCGTCGGTTCAGGAGATGGCCGACCTGACCGGAAAGGCGTTTGACCTTGCGGAAAAATACCGGATGCCGGCAATGCTGCTGGCTGACGGCACGATGGGTCAGATGATGGAGCCCGTTCAGCTGCCGGAGGCGCGTGACCCGGACACAACTGAAAAGGATTGGGCCGTCACTGGAACGAAGTGCCAGCGGAAGCATCACGTTGTCAACTCCCTCTACCTCAGCCCGGCAGAGCTCGAGCGGCTGAACATCGAGCGCTTCGAGCGATACGCCGAGATCGAGAAGAATGAGTGTATGTGGGAAGCGTTCATGATGGAGGACGCCGAGGTCTGCATCGTGTCCTGCGGTATTACCGCGCGCGTGTCGCGCAACGCGATCGTCGAAGCGCGCAAGCAGGGCATCAAGGCCGGCATGATCCGGCCGATCACACTCTGGCCGTTCCCGAAGGCACCGCTGCGCAAGGCCGCTGATCAGGTGAAGCGGTTCGTTTGCGTGGAGCTCAACATGGGCCAGATGCGCGAGGATGTGCAGCTGGCGGTAGCGTGCAAAAAGCCGGTCGACCTTTGCTTCCGCGTGGGCGGCATGATCCCGTCGCCGGATGAGGTGCTGGACGCGATCCGTAAGGCAAACGAAGGAGGGAACGACTGATGGCTGTTGTATTTGAAAAACCGAAGGCGCTGACCGACGCCGTATTCCACTACTGCCCCGGCTGCACGCATGGCATCATCCATCGGCTCGTCGCCGAGGCGATCGACACGCTCGGCATCGAGGGCCGGACGATCGGCATTGCGCCGGTCGGCTGTTCCGTACTGGCCTATGACTATTTTACCTGTGACATGGTCGAGGCGTCGCACGGACGTGCGCCTGCAGTCGCGACGGGTGTGAAGCGGTCGCTGCCGGACAACATCGTCTTCACCTATCAGGGCGACGGCGACCTCGCGTCCATCGGCCTCTGCGAGACCGTCTCCGCCGCGGCGCGCGGCGAAAATATCACGGTCATCTTTGTCAACAACGCGATTTATGGCATGACGGGCGGCCAGATGGCCCCGACCTCTCTGCCCGGCCAGATCACACAGACGTCGCCCTATGGACGCGACGTCAACACCTGCGGCTGGCCGATCCGGATCTGCGAGATGCTCGCGACGCTGGAGGCCCCGGCGTATCTCGAGCGCGTGACCGTGAACAATGTGAAAAACGTGAAAAACGCAAAAAAAGCGATCGAAAAGGCGTTCCGTTATCAGGTGGAGGGCAAGGGCTTCTCACTGATCGAGGTGCTGTCGGCCTGTCCGACGAACTGGGGCCTGACGCCGCAGAAGGCGCTGGAGTGGATCGACGAGAAGATGATCCCGTACTATCCGCTGGGTGTCTACCGAGACAAGGAGGGCTGAGAGATGGCAGATCATCAAATCGTGATTGCGGGCTTCGGCGGACAGGGATTGCTGTTCTCCGGAAAGGTTCTGGCCTACGCGGGCCTCATCGAAGGGCGGGAGCTCAGCTGGCTGCCGTCCTATGGCCCGGAGATGCGCGGCGGCACGGCAAACTGCAACGTCATTCTGTCGGACGCCCCGGTCGGCTCGCCGATCGTAAACACGCCGAACGTGCTCATGGTTATGAACAACCCTTCGCTCGATAAATATGAAAACGCCGTGCAGCCGGGCGGAAAAATTTTCCTCGACTCCACGCTCATCGCCCGCAAGGTTACGCGCACGGATGTGGAGGCTTATTACGTCCCGGCCACGAAGATGGCAATGGACATGGGAATGCCGACGCTTGCCAACATGATCCTGCTCGGCGCGCTGATCTCGAAGACCGGGTGTGTCCGGGAGGAGAGCCTCGCGGACGCGCTGCACAAGGTCATCCCGGCGCGCAAGGCCGACCTTTTCGACCTCAACATGCAGGCGCTTCAGGCTGGGAAGGAGTTCGCCGGATGAAGACCGCCTGCATCCAGATGGACATGCTCTTCGCGCAGCCGGAGGAGAACTTCGCGAAAGCGAAGCGGCTCATCCGCGAAGCGATGGCGAGCGGACCGGACGTGGTTGTCCTGCCGGAAACATGGAGCACCGGGTTTTTCCCGAAAGAGCGTCTTTCCGAGCTGGCCGAGCGGGACTGCGCGCGGGTGAAACGCGAACTCGGCGGGCTGGCTGCGGAGCTTGGCGTGAATCTTGTGGCGGGCAGCGTCGCGAATGTGCGCGGCGGAAAGGTCTATAACACGGCGTGCGTCTTTGACCGCGCGGGGAACTGCGTCGCAGAGTATGATAAGACGCACCTGTTTACGCCGATGGGTGAGCATGCGTATTTCACGCCCGGCGATCATCTCTGCCGCTTCCGGCTCGACGGACACGACTGCGGCCTTGTAATCTGCTACGACATCCGCTTCCCGGAGCTAACGCGGACACTCGCCGTGCAGGGGATGGACATGCTCTTCGTCGTGAGCCAGTGGCCAGCGGCGCGCATCGGACATCTGCGGGCGCTGACGGTCGCGCGGGCGATTGAGAATCAGGCGTTCGTCATCTGCTGCAATTCCTGCGGCGACGCGGGCGAGACACATTACGGCGGATTTTCCGCAGTCATCGACCCGTGGGGCGAGACGCTGGCGCTTGCCGGGGAGACGGAGCAGATCCTGACCGCAGAATGCGAACTGGATGTGCTGGAGGGGATCCGACGCTCGATCAACGTGTTCCGCGACCGGAGGGCGGAGCTCTATCGGGTCTGATCGATGCTCCACCCCTACAAACAGCTTTTATATGTACTATGAACATCAGGAGGAATGAAAAATGGAATACAACTTCCCTGTGATAAGGACTACGCACCCCAAGCCCCGTCCTGCCGACGAGACGAAGCTGGGCTTTGCGAAATACTTCACCGACCACATGTTCGTCATGGACTATGACGAAGGACAGGGCTGGCACGACGGGCGCGTTGTGCCGCACGAGCCGTTCCTCATCGAGCCGGCGTCCTGCGTGCTGCACTACGCACAGATGATGTTTGAGGGCATGAAGGCCTACCGCACGCCGGACGGCGGCGTCCAGATTTTCCGGCCGGACATGAACATCAAGCGTATGGCCCGCACGAATGAGCGCATGTGCATCCCGGAGCTGCCGGGAGACCTGTTCCTCGCGGCGGTCAAGGCTGTGATTGAGGCGGATCGCGACTGGATTCCCTCCGCGCCGGGTACTGCGATGTATATCCGGCCGTTCATCTTCGGCGATGAGGTCTCGTTCTCGGTTCTGCCGGCCAAGCACTACAAATTTATGATCATCCTCAGCCCGACGGGCTCCTACTACGCGGCAAACGACGGCGGCCTGGCCACGACGCGCATCTATGTGCAGGACAAATACATCCGCGCGGCGCACGGTGGCACGGGCTATGCCAAGGTCGGCGGCAACTACGGCGGCGGCATGCGCGCCAGTCAGGACGCGATGAAATATAACTGCAAGGATGTGCTGTGGCTCGACGCGGCGGAGCATAAGTATGTCGAGGAGATCGGCACGTCGAACGCCTTCTTCCGCATCGCGGACGAAGTTATCACCGCGCCGCTCGATTCCGGCACGATCCTGCCCGGCATCACGCGCGATTCTGTCATCCAGCTGCTGAAAAAGTGGGGCGTGAAGGTCTCGGAGCGGAAGCTCTCGATCGACGAGGTCGTTGCCGCGTCGAAGGACGGCAGCCTGCAGGAGATCTTCGCCAGCGGCACCGCAGCGGTCATCTCGCCGATCGGCTGGCTAAATGTGATGGGCACGGATGTTCAGGTCGCGGATGGGACGGTCGGTCCTGTGGCGCAGAAGCTCTATGATACGCTCTACGGCATACAAACCGGGACGGTTGCCGATGATATGGGCTGGACGTATCGGCTCCTGTAAGTGCTTTTCTCGACAAGTCCTGCAGAATACGTTACAATATCCCCAAGGAATTCAGACGAAAGGACGGTGCGCAGCATGAATATCGGTATGGTTATGATGATGTGCAAGACCGTCTTTGATTTGTTCTGAGAGCTGCTCGAACAAATTTCCAAAGGCGGTCATGGGTGCGTTGCCCATGACCGCCTTTCTTTGTCTGACTGTGAAAAAATGAGGAGGAACCCCGATACCGATCAAAATACCGAACGGATTGCCGGCGAAACCATCTCCGTGAAGGAGGAGACGCGCACCGTGACACAGGACATCCGACCGCTGCAGATTCTGGTTTTGAACCCTGATGCCGATGAAGATTGAAACGAAGACGTACGTCTATTCCACGTTTCACATCTGCTGGGGCGCACAGGCGGGACTCTATCCTGAACCATTCCCAGCTATACGCCAATGGAAAACCCGGCTGGTGCCTGAAACACCAGCCGGGTACCCCGCCATTGTTACCCCTGTCAGGGGACAGCAAATCCAAACGCTGGTTTTTATACTGATCCTGTTTGAGGCAGCCCCCTGCCGGTCTGCCGGGAGATGATGGCACGCAGAATTTCTTACCGAAGCATCAGCGCAAGCACGATCAGCGTCACGCAGACAGCACAGGCTGTGGCTTCGTAGGTATAGCTTTCGCCGCTGTGAATGCGGCTGATGGCGCGGAAGGCGAAAATTGTTCCGATAAATGCAGCGGCAAGCGCCAGAATAAACAGAACGATGCTCATTTCAGCCGCTCCCCACATATGGTGCAGAACATGGCGCCGGGAATTTTGACGGCTGCGCCGCAGCGCGGGCAGCGGAGGTCAGACGGCTGCGTCTGGACCGGCTCCTCCGGCGGCTGCTGCGGTTCAGGCTCCGGGGAGAAGACGACCGGCGCTCCCTGCGAAGCGGGCTGCGTCACAGCTTCGGTAAACGAAGGCTGCACAACAGGCGAGACAGGGCATACAGGCTGTTCGGGAGCAGCGGACTGCACGGGCTGTGTGGGCGGGATGGGCCGCTCGGGTTGAACGGGAGCGGACGGCTGCACGGGCTGCACCGGCGGAGTGGGCCAGTCGGGCCGTGCGGGCGCAGCGGGGTGCCAGGAGCCTGCCGCGCGGCGGTTCTGAATTTCCACATAGAACGCCGCCTGCATGATCCCGCTGAACAGCGGCGCAAGCAGGCCGTATGCGATGGCGATCAGGACCCACAGGATGCGGAACAGCACGCCGAGATACGGGATTTCCCCCAGCAGGGCAAAAACGAGAAATGCGCCCAAATAGACTGCGCCGAGCAGGATATCCGCGCCGAACATCTTGCCCTTGTAGCCCATCGTCTCCTGCTTGGAGATCTTGATGGCGTCGGTGGGCTTGACGTCGTCGCGCGTCATAAGAATGTAGGGCACGAAGCGGTATTCATACATACGGATGATGCCGAACACGATCCCGACGATCGGAATGAGCGACCACAGGAAGATCCAGAGCTGCATCCACGCCATGCCGCCCAGAACGCGAAGGATCCGGTCCTTTTTGAATGAGGCGAACAGATAGGACGTCTTCGGCTCAAGTCCCGTGCGGTAGCTGTTGAGGAAGATCATCGACATGGAAGCCGACAGCAGAAGCGCAGCGCAGAACGCGGCAGCCGGAACGCCGATGAACCCGGCGTAGGCCACCAGACACAGGAACTCTGCAAGCAGGGATATGCCCCAAAGCCGGAAGGGGCGCTTCATCAAAACGGAAAATGTTTTTTTGTAAATGCTTGAGACCATAAGAATCCTCCTTTATTCTTGTTTCTTCGACTTTATTATACAGGATACTGGAACAGGCTGTCAATCAAAAAACCAGCGTCTGGGAGTTCAGACGCCGGTTTTTGAGAAAAGTTCCGTTATTCTGTAAAAAGCGCCTCTCCGGCCTTGTAGATATCGCCTGCGCCGACAGTCAGGATGATATCGCCCGGCTGCGCATTCTCGCGCAGATAGGCCGTCACGCCCTGCAGGCTCGGACAGTAGACCGCGCCGGGGATCTCCGCGGCCAGCTCCTGCGAGCTGACACCGACGGTGTTCTGTTCACGCGCGGCGTAAATATCGGCCAGAACGACCTGGTCGGCCGTGCGCAGCTCGTCGACAAAGCTCTGGAACAGCGCCTTCGTACGCGAATACGTGTGCGGCTGGAACGCGCAGATCACACGCCGGTAATGCATCAGCCGGACAGCCTGCAAAAGCGCGTGGAGCTCGTTGGGATGGTGGGCATAGTCGTCGTAGACGTCTGCGCCGTGGAAGCTGCCCTTGTATTCGAGCCTGCGGCCCGCGCCGTGGAACTCTGCGAGCGCTGCGGCTGCGGTTTCGCCGGAAATGCCGAATTTCCATGCCACCGCGCAGGCGGCCAGCGCGTTCAGCGCGTTGTGACGGCCAATGACGCCCAGATGCAGGTGCGCATACGGCTGCCCGCCGCAGAAAACGTCAAATTCGCTGAAATCTTCAGAGAAGTTCTTCCCGTACACGTCGTTTTTCGCATCGAAGCCGAATGACAGATACGGCATCCCGGCCAGCGTGTCGCGGGTGTTTTTGTCATCGCCGTTGGCGACGATCAGACCGTCTGCCGGGACGAGGGAGGCAAATTTCCGGAACGACCGCTCCACGTCCTGAAGATCCTTGAAAAAGTCCAGATGATCGGCGTCCACGTCGAGAATGACCGCAGCGGTCGGGAAGAAGTTCAGGAACGAATTGCAGTATTCGCAGCTTTCGAGAATGATCGTGTCGCCCTTGCCGACGCGATGCCCCGCGCCGAGCAGCGGCAGGAAGCCGCCGATCATGATCGTGGGATCGCGGTTGGCCTGCATGAAAATGTGCGTCAGCATTGAGGTCGTCGTGGTTTTGCCGTGCGTGCCGGAAACGCAGATGGCGTTTTTGTAGGCCCGCATGATATAGCCCCAGGCCTGCGCCCGCTCGAAAATGGGGATGCCCCTGGCGCGGGCAGCGGCGATCTCGGGGTTGTCGTTGTGCGCGGCAGCCGTGCGGATGAGGCAGTCGGCCCCCTCGATATTCTCGGCCCGGTGACCAATGGAGACCTGAATGCCCTTGGCGATCAGCTCGTCCGTCGAAACGGACGCGTTCATGTCGGAGCCGGAGATCTCCATCCCCATGCGCCGCAGGACAAGCCCCAGCGGCCGCATCGACACGCCGCCGATGCCCACCAGATGGCAGCGCTTGCCGGGGACCAGATATTGCTCGATATGTTGGCAGGAAGGATATTCCATGCAAGGTTCCTCCGAAAAATTTGGATTGCGCACGCGCGGGAGGGCGCGTATAATGAAAACTGACAGCATTATATTATATACGGAAGACGGCAATAAAACAAGAAGAATTTCGGATTTTTGCCAGGAGGACACGCTATGAGGCCGGATGCGATCATCAAAACACTGGAGGACGCCGGGTTTGAGGCCCGGTACGTCGGCGGCTGCGTGCGCGACACGCTGCTGGACCGGCCCATCCACGACTGGGACATCGCCTCGCAGGCGCTGCCGGAGGACGTGCTGCGCCTGTTTCCGCACTGCGTCCCCACCGGCATCCGGCACGGCACGGTGACTGTCCTTCTGAACGGCGTCAGTGCCGAGGTCACGACCTACCGCTGCGACGGCGCATATCACGACGGCCGCCACCCCGATGGGGTGCGCTTTGTGCGCAGTCTCGCGGAGGATCTGGCCCGCCGCGATTTTACGATCAACGCCATGGCGATGGACGAGAGCGGCGCGGTCACCGACCTCTTTGGGGGCCGGGAGGATCTTTCCCGCCGCGTCATCCGCTGCGTCGGCGAGCCGGAAACGCGCTTCCGGGAGGATGCGCTTCGGATGCTGCGCGCGTACCGCTTTGCCGCGCAGCTCGGCTTTTCACTGGACGCGCAGACGCAGGCAGCGATCCGACGCTGCGCGCCGCTCTGCGTGTCGCTCTCCCGCGAGCGGGTGCGGGAGGAGGCGGAGAAGACGCTTCTGTCCGACCGGCCCGAATATTTTGGCCGTATGCTGGCCGAAGGACTTCTGGGCGCCTGCATACGGGCGGAAAATGCCGATTTTTCCGGGCTTTCCGCCCTGCCAAAAACGCCGGAGGCCAGATGGACAGCCGCAAAGCTGTGCTGTCCGGCGTTCGACCCGGCGGCGTTCCGCCTGCCCGCGAAGCTCTGCCGTTTGATTGAGTTGACGGCGCAGACATGGCGCGAAGGCCGGACGGAGGCGGAATGGAAGCGCCTGATTGCGGAGCACGGCTGGGAAACGGCGCATCTGCAGGCGGACCTGCAGCGCACGGACACCGTCCGGCAGATCGGGCTGCGCGGCGACTGCGTCACGCTGCGCCAGCTCGCCGTCACCGGCGCGGATTTTCCCACGCTTTGCGGCAAAGACGTGGGCCGGATGCTGCACCTGCTGCTAGTATATGCGCTGGAGCACCCCGATCAGAACACCAAAACGCAGCTCCTCGCCGCCGCTCCGTCGCTTTGGCAGGAAGAAAACAAAATCCAAGGTTGACTTTTCCCCCCTCCATCTGCTATAATAGTTCAGCAATGGAGGCTTAGCTCAGCTGGTTAGAGCGCTTGCTTCACACGCAAGAGGTCGACGGTTCGAGTCCGCCAGTCTCCACCAATCCCTTGAAAACGCTGTGTTTTCAAGGGATTTTCCTTTTTCCCTGAAAAAAGTCAGACCGCTTGCGTTCTTTGCGATTTTTGAAGAAAGCAGGCGGTCTGATTTTTTATGAAGATTATGATGAAACAGGCAGGAGCAAATCTGTCCATAAAAGAGGCGTTTGAAGATTTCGTGGTCGCCCAAACTGCAAAGGGCGTTTCGGACAAAACAGTCGAAACCTACCACGCACATTTCCGGTCGATTGGAAAGCATCTGGATACAAGCCTGACGTTCGATGTGCTAAAGCAAACAGACCTTGACAGAATGGTTGTCTCAATGCGGCAGAGCAGGCTGGCGCACAACTCCATCAGCAGTTATCTGCGGGTGTTCCGCACCTTCCTGAATTGGTGTGCCGGGCAGGGCTATACGGCACTGAATGTTCCAAACTATAAACAGGTCGAAACAGTCAAGGAAACCTATACGGACGAAGAACTGCTGCGGCTGCTGAAAAACCCTGCGGCAAGCTGTAATTTCTGCGAATATCGCAACTGGGTTATTGTCAATTTCCTGCTGAACTGTGGTTGCCGCGCCGCAACTGTCCGGAACATTCTGATTGAAGATGTTTTTCTTGCGGACAGTCAGATTATATTCCGGCACACCAAGACGCATAAGGTTCAGGCCGTTCCTCTATGCAGTCAGATGGTAAATATTCTGCGGGCGTATATGAAAATTCGCGGAGGCAAGCAGACGGACTATTTATTCTGTGATGAATACGGAAGAATGCTGACGGAAAATGCTCTGCGTCTTGCGATTACGCACTACAATCACAGCAGAGGGGTCGAAAAAACGTCGATTCATCTGTTCCGTCATACCTTTGCCCGGAAATACTTGGTGGACTGCGGAGGAAATGCGTTCACGCTCCAAAAGCTGTTGGGACACGCGACGCTGAAAATGACAAAGCATTATTGCAACATCTATGATGCGGATATTGCCAAGAGCTTTGACCGGTTTTCTCCGCTGGCACAGATGAACGCAAATGCGGAGCGAATTGCAAAGCTGTCTGCCAGAAGATAACCCATCATCTTCTATCATCTTCACACATCCAATAGCAACAATGAACAAATGGGAAGATGTTTTCACATCTTCCCATCATCTTTATACATCTCGGATAATTCCTGAATGAATGCCCGCATTTCATTGACTATGGCCTGCGGGAACAGGATTTTCATATCTGCTCCAAAGCCTGCCGCCCACGCATAAAACGGCTTGCTGATTTGGACTGGAACAGAAACGGTGAAATCATCTGCTCCATCTGGAATCAGCATCGTGTCCTTGCCGAACTGCTCCAAAATCACATCTGCCAAGTGGTTGGCACAGCGGAGCTTTACTGTCGTTTCCGTTCCGGTGAACATATTAAATACCTCGGCTTGATGGGCGTTCAGGTCAATGTGCTTGAACGCTTCTGCGCCCTCTCTTGGCTCTGGATAGACAGTGATGTGCTCCATACGGTCAACGCGGAAATGGCGAAACTTCTCGCCGTCGTAGGCATAGAGATAGTAATTTCCGTCGTTCCACAAAAGCCCAAAAGGACTGACAACATAGGCTTCATTGTTGTGCGAATACCACTTTTTCTTTTCGCGGTCATAGTGGAAATACTTGAAGCGCACTTTCTGGTTCTTTTGGATAGCAATATGGAGGTTGTCTGCGTCCTTTACCACGCTGTCATTCATACTGCGGATACGGCCTGCGACGAATGACCGGCGGTTCAGACCGGCGCTGGTATTGCGGTCTGTCAGGCTCAAGACCTTTGCTGTAATCCTGTTGGCGACGCTTTGCGTGATGAATTTGGAGGACTGGATGCTGTCAACAATCAGCCGCAGCTCATACGGCTCAAATCCGTCTGTTTTCATCCAGTAGCCGCGCGTGCGGTGGTCATAGGCAATTTCAATGCCGTCCAAGGCATTCAGAACGTCCTTGTCGCGGTAGAATGACTTGATTTCAAGCTCATAGCCGTGGTTGCGGTAATTGGTCAGAATGTCCGCCACAGCGACGGTATGCCCTTTGCTGGTGTTATGAAACAGGTAGTTGTATAAAACGGCAATGCGGTCAAACGGCTGTCCGGGCATGGTCTATTCCTCGTTCCGGCTCTTGGATGCGGGATACGCCTGCTTTTCGTCTGTCCGTCCCAAGAGATAATCGGTGCTGGTGTGGTAGAAATCAGCCAGCTTTATCAAAACGTCTGTTGGAATGTCGCGCTTGCCTATTTCGTAGTGGGAGTAGCAGACCTGCGAACATTGCAGATATTCAGCCAAGTCCCGTTGCAGCAGGTCGCTGTCCTCGCGCAGATCGCGGATGCGTCTATACATTTTCCTGTGCTCCTTTGTGGAAGTTTCACAGAAAAGTATAGAGAAAACAGTTTGTTATATTGAAATATAAAACAAAATGTTATATACTGTATTTACCACAAAAAGAAAGAGAGAGATTCCAATGTCAGCACAGCCTAAATTTGATGAAATGATTGAACTATTCCAAAAGGGAAACGATTTTGAATTAACGGCAAAACAATACGCAAACAAAACGGGGGCGGAATTTCCAAAAGATAAAAATTATGCAGAAAAGAGATCTGCTGTTGCAAAAAGAGCGAATAAGTATGGATATACAATACGTGTAATACCGCAACGAATCCAATTTATAAAAGATGATAAAAATACGTGAGGGGGCAGTAAATAATTATGGGCTTTTGGGGCATTATTTTGGCGGTTACGGGCTTTTTTATACCAGTGTTTATGGTTTCTATGTATTTTGTAGGGATTCGTTGCAGTTTGAAAACTTGGTCGCTGATAGGACTGCCTTTCATAGCGATAGGGATCTCTGGAATTTTGTTTATTCAGGCTGATTCTTACAGGTCGACCCCAAAACAGGTGTTCATTTATTCTGCGGCAGGATGGATCATCCTTGCTTGTGCGCTGCTGCCTCTTGTCTATGCGTTAATAAAATGCGTAATCGAATATAGGCAAGCAGATGTGAGAATAAAAAATGACGAACTTGCCAGATTCTACAACGAATGCATTCAGAATAATGTTCGCTCTTGTAAATCCGAAAAGGATAGGCAGAAAGTATCCTTGATTGCAAAGAAATCCAATATTTCATATACGGATATTGAAGCGCTGTATAACGAAGCAAAGCAATGCTATCAAGAAAAGCAAAAGGCAGATAAAGAATATACGCACCAAAAAGAACTTGCGGAGTTGAAAGCGAAAGAACAGGCGCAATTCGATGTGCTGAATGAGTTTTCTTCCTATAGAGCACAGGAAAAGAAAATTGCGATGCTTACCAAGGAATACAATGAGACTGCCCGAAGGCTACGAGCGACAGATGATGCAATCTCATTGACAGTCGCACCACCACTGGAAAAAGAACATGACTGGGCTGTTATGGGCGGCTTGGCAAACGGTTTGGCAGGGCCGGGCGCAGGCATTGCGACGGCGGTGAATACGCAAATAGAGAACGCTCAGATTCGAGCAAGAAATAGTCAAATTCTTCGCGAAACAGCAGATATTCGTAGCCAAATGTTCATGAATGGTGCAAAACAAAAATATGCTTTACAGGCAAGATGTTCTGAGCTTAATGCCATGATAAACGAAACAAAAACAAAATTACTTGGGCGAGAGACACCCAAGCAATGCTTTGACGTATTGCGGTTTAAGGACATTATGCTTTCTGTTTCTAAAACTGGAACTTGTTTTGTCAATGCAAAAGTTGGATTAAAGTATTCTGAATATTATATCTTCAGTGATGTTAAAGCTACAATCGATGGAACCATTCAGGCAGAAATCTATAACGGAAACATCAAAATAGGAACGGCAAACCTTGTGCTCCCGCTTAATGGTGTTCCGGATGATAATATGATTGCAGTTAAGGGGATGTGCCTGTTCTGCGGTCAGCCGGGAAATCATTATTCTGTTAAATTCAATGCGGATAATCTTTGGGCGATGGAGCAATAACCAATGGTAAAATTTCAAGTCATACATTTAACAGAAAGAAAATTGCTTTTCTAATATCTGTTAAATGTATGACTTGTTTTATCCATTCTCCAAAAGGTCAATATACTTATAAACGGTTGTCCGGCTGAGATTACAGACGCGGGCGAACTCGCTGATATTTAACTGCTTCCCCTTATACGCCGGATAATGGCGGAGGAAGGACGCGGGAATATCGTCGCGGGTCAAATGTGGTCGGCCAATTTGCTTGCCCTTGGCTTTTGCGTTTGCCATTCCAGACCGAACACGCGCGCGTATCATCGCAAGCTCCAACTGACTGAACACGCCTGCCATCTGCAAAAAGGCTTCTGTCATTGGGTCTGCGTGTCCGCTGCGACAATCCATTGTAATACTGCCAACAATCACAAGGCACAAGTGCTTTTTACCGATTGCGTCTATAATCTCGCATAACTGCTTTGTGCTTCTGGCAAGCCTTGAAACCTCTAACGTGATGATGGTATCGCCCGCCTGTGCCTGTTCCAGAAGCAAGGACAACTGTTCCTTGACTGCCGCGTCCCCGTGTTCGTATTCCAGATATACGGTTTCCGCACCCGCCTGTTTCAGCTCCCGCACCTGCCGTTCAATGTCCTGCTTGCTCTCGTTGGTGGAGCATCTGGCATAGCCCGCTTTCATCACCGCGCCTCATAGCTGCCGGGCTGTTCCAGAAGCACGTCCAGCATAAACCGTGCGCCGAACCGAATGCCCTGATAATAGGCGTCCTGCTGTTCCAGATTTTCGCGCTCGGCAAGGTCGCGGTCATAGGCTTCCCACACCTTTTTCTGCCTCTTGGAGGCGTTCTGCCGCAGCACATCCATCTGGGCGCTGATGCGGCGGCTTACAACGTCATAGTCGCTGTTTCGCTCATAGCGATGCTCACACGGGCTGAACGCCCCGTTCCACAATTCATCGAAGATCAACATATATCTCTGTCCTTTCTGCTCCACGGGCATTTCCTGCCCGCGGAGCTTGTTTTTTCTGTTAGCAGCTGACTGTGAAGCGGCGGCTGCTGACGGCCTTGGTGAAGTCTTTATAGAGGTCGGCATACAGGCGCTTGAAGGTGGTGGTGTCGAACCGATTGCTGATGATGCTGGTGTAGCGGAGAATGTAAGCGCCCGCGTTCAGTTCCTCGGTATCCAGCCGCAGCATTTCTTCTTTCAGCGCGTCGCGGATGGCGTCTGCCTTGGCTTTGGCCTTGCTTGCCAGCTCGTCGTAATTGTTCATGGTTTCAATCAGGCTCACGATTTCATTCTTGCTCATTGTCTTGTTCTCCTTTTGGATGGTAATTTGTTTGGTGGGTATCTCTATCAACTGTCTACATTATACACAAAGTTAAGTGCTTATTCAATTCGCAATATGCACAAAGATAGGTGCTTATTTTTATCGGAATTATACACTTGATTTTGTGCATATTCGATGCTATAATAGGGACAATGGAAAAGGAGGCGATTTTGGCAAATGCCCATCTCATATGCAAAACTGTTTGAACTGCTGAAAGAAAAAGGTTATACAACATACAAAATCCGTCAAGAGAAATTGATTGGTCAAGGAACACTAACCGCATTAAAGAACGGAACAGGAGGACTTGACGCAAAGACCATAGCAAGGCTATGTGAAGTGTTAGACTGTCAGCCGGGGGATTTGATGGAGTATGTAAAAGAGCCGTCTGCGGCTGCCCAAGAAAACAACTGATTTCCTATACACTTTTCTGCCTGCTCCAATAGCCCAAAATCAGCCGGATACACGGCAAATTCTGTTCAGCAAACGCGCAGCACCCTTTTGAGGACAGGGGGTGTATTTCAGGAGAAATCTTTTTTGCTGCCCTGACCTCTTTGGGCGTGGCTGGATAATTTTGAAATGGGCTTCTGGATTTCAAACACGGCTGCGGAAAAAGAAAAAAGCGGTTTTTAAGTTGAACATTTAACAGATAATAGTGAATTTCTATACTTTTCTGTTAATTGTCTGACTTAAAAACCGCATTCTGTTTATTTGAAGTTCTTGAATATCTCTTTCATCGCTTCGTCCACTGTTGTTTTGATGCAGGACTGAATGACGGAGAAAATCATCTATTCAAGCTGCGTTTGTTGCTTCTTTTTCTTGCGCTTCTCCTGCGCTGTGTTGTCAATTTTCATTTCTTCACCTCCACTTTCGCAGTGAGGTGTATGTTGGAACGCTGGCTGTCGTTCTAGCGCTGCTCTTGGACGTTCTGCCGCATCTTCTTCCGCATTGCGGCTAAAATCTCTGTTGGGGTATAGCCGTCCTGATACATCGTTGGATAGTATTCCGGCACATTCTTTTCTAACATCGTGTTTTCTCCTTTTTCCTATATTAAAAGCGGACTGGGCAAATCAATCTGATTTGCCCAAATCCACGTTCATAGCTTCCAATGCCCAGTCTATTATTTGTCCATACATCGGGTTGAAAAACGCGCTAAAAATCAACAGTGGGTGCTTTCTTGCCACGCCTCCATAATCCATACGCATCTGGACAATGGATTCACTTGACGGCCATCCTTGCTGAATACGCTCCCAATGCTCTGACCACGCACGTTTATAGGTTATCTCATCCGTGTCCTTGTGATATCCTCCAAATGCAAAATAATAGAGATAGTCAAATCCACGGCAAATCAAACTTGCCGCTTCCAGACACAAAAGATAGTTGGAAATGGTCTGGCGGGACAGTGTATGCCCATCGGCCCGCAAGTATTCTTCCATTTGCGCAGACGGCAGCTGCTGAAATTCATCGTCGCATAGCAGATAATAGGTAAAAAAGGCCAGCTTCGTGAAATCTGTTTGTGGGGAAAAGCCGAGGTCCAGTATGCAATAGACCTTGAACGGATTTCCGATTTCTGTAATCGCAAATTTTTGCCCTGTCCCACGGCCTGTTGTGGTATATTTGACTTCCCAACGTTCAAATCTGCGCACGATACCTTGCCTGTCCCGCGTATGAAGCAGCGCGGATAACTCAGCATAAGAATAGGTTCTACATTCCAGCATAATCTTCTCCCATTTTTAAGTCAGACATTTACCACATAATATCTCATTATTTCTATATTCTGTTAAATGTCTGACTTGAATTTCCTTTACGCGCTCTGCTTCATAGCTTCCTGCTTTTTCAGGAAGTCAGAGGCAGAAAGAACCATATGCTCACCGGTCAGATAAAACAGCGGTTCTTTGCGATAGAGGGGGAACTGCGCAACGAACCAATTCCGCACAATACTGTATCCGTTGGTCTGAATGCCGGAAGCGTAGGTTTTCAGGAAGTCATACTGCCTGCGATACTCTGTGCTGTTGGGCAGCGCGGAAATGAACTGCTCCATCTTTTCATAGGTCAGGTTCTTATAGGGATTGCAGGCGGATACATCGCCCTGCTTGCTGGTGTAGCGGGTTGGGGTGCGGTGCGTGCGTCTGACAATCCGCATATCCGGGAAATCCGCACACAGCTTCCGGATGGTCTTGTATGCGTCGCTTTTAGGGTTGGACATTGCCTGTTCAAAGGCAGCAGTAATGGTAATGGTCTGCGAAGCAAAATCAATCTTATAATCCTTACGCATTTTCTTGCCCTCCCTGCATCAAAGATTTGCGGCGTTCGCAAGCGATACCACACTTGTTTCTTCTTTTGGAAGAAGTGCGTGAAGCTCCTGCTGGGCGATTGCCTTTTCTTTGTAGTCGGGATAGGATTGTAAAAACCAGTGCTTGGTCAGGGCATATTCCTTGCCCTTGATCTTCGCCATACGGCGGACAGCCTGATAGATCGCCAGTTGCTTTTTGCTGTTGTCCTGCGTCTGGATATAGTCCTCCATTGTGCCGAACGTCAGCCCCTTATAGGTCTGCTTGCCGGGTTTCTTCTGGATGGTTTTTTCGGCAACCTCAAAATCCGGGTGTTCGGACATCATTCGCAGAAGCATTTTACATTCTGCACTCTGCGGATTGCGGGCTTTTTTCAGTGTGGTTGCACTTGCGATGATAGAACGCTTGGGAAAATCATAGGAAAACAAAGAATGTGTATTCATAGAAGAACACTCCTTTCGGCGTTGGGTGCCACCCGTATGTTTTTGCATTATTTCATCGCGTTCCTCCCTTCAACTTTATGGCCTTATTGTAGCAGAAGCACTCTCCCATATAACGGCAGAGTGCTTGAACTTTTTAGGACTTGATTTTAAGATGATACAAAGATGGGGAGTGTTCTTTCAAGTTGCTGTTGGATGATGGAAGATGATTGAAAATAATTGTAGTTGTTCAGTATTGTCCAATAAAATTGACAAAAGCATTATCAGGCGATATGATAATAATAAAGGACGCAAGCGTTCTGGATTGGATAAACGCAAACTACAGGCTGTAGAAAAAGCGATAGAAAGCCTTGCACCGCAAGGCTTTCTGCCCGTGCGGCGAGCACCGCTGGTTAGAGCGCCTGCTTCACACGCAAGAGGTCGACGGTTCGAGTCCGCCAGTCTCCACCATGATTGCCGAACACTATAGATGAAATGGCAAAAAAGCCAGTCGTCTCAAGGTGTTCGGCAATTTTTTGTTCTCAAAATTCTTAGGTAACTCCATAGATGAAATCGCAGCTTGCAGAGGTTCAAACAGGATTTGAACCTCTGCTTTTCCATATTCAAGCGGATTTTCAGTGGCAGCGCCCTTTTTCAGAGGGCTGCGGCGGCTGGATTTCAGAAAAATCGAAGAAAAATCTTTCACAAAGTTATGGGCGCTGGATTGTTGGTTTTCACGAACCAAGTCCAGCCCTTTTTGCGCTCAAAAAGGGCGCTACAGATTGGAGGTTAGAAATGAGCGAAGAAAACGCACCGCAGAAGGAAGGATTTCTGCGTGAGGTTGAACAACAGCTTCTGCGCAAGGAATTGGACGCGAAGCTGCTGGAAGACGGTCTGATCCACATCAGATGGAAAGAGAAGCCGCTCTGCTCGGTTGACAGAGACGGCATCGTCCGTTTCAGACCAGCGGATATCACAGGGCCGGAAGTAGATCGGCAGCTTCGGACGGTAATACAGGCGGCTGGACAGGTCAAGGAGTATATGCGGATCTTTGAACGCGCGCCTGCGCTGAAGGCTGTTGGCCTTGAAGATACCTACAAGGTACTTGCGGATTTTGGTGACGCAGTGCTGGCTGGGCAGCTCGGCAAAAAGGGCGCTCGGTTTGTGACGTGGGAATGGGACTTCGACCGACAGGGTGTTCACGCCGGGCATTACTTCATGGAAAACTATGAGGCAGCGAAAAAGGACTTCGCCGTCCGCGCCGGTCTGGTAGAAAGGCAGCGCCTTTTTTCAGACGAGCAGCTTGCCGTGATTCGGAACGCCTGCGAGTTTGCACTGGAAGCCGACGCGACGCTCTCGTATGCAGAAGAAAAGCAGCTTCACAGCGTACAGGAGCAGATCGAGCGGCTTCTACCGCAGCAGGAACAGGAGCAGCACCTCACAATGGGGCAGACAATGTAATATTCAAGGAAAGCCGGGATTTCTTTTCAGAAGTCCTGGCTTTTCTGCGTTCTGGAGGTGAACGATCATTGTAGATAAATCAAAGCACTGGAATCTGCACATCAGCCGGTGTGCGCCGGACTGCCCGCGTGACCCACCGGAGCCGCTGGTGTGCAGTGACTATGAACGCTGTCAGCACTGCAATTACATGGCGCACGGCTTTCAGTGTGACCACGGAAATGGAAGCTGCGTGCTGACAGACATGGAAGAAATCAATGGAAGGAGGCAGATCCTTGTTCAAAGCATCGCTGAAAAATAACAATATCCCAGAATTGGGAACTGTCACAGTCGAGTTCCCAATTCCGGAAGCTCAATACGAGGAAACGATTCGTGCGTTGAATGGAATTCAGAGCGGCGCGGTGGTGGAGCAGGACTGCTTCGTTGCAGACATTGGCACGGCAGACTGCCCTGCTCTGGAGCGGTTAATTGGCACGATGGCAAACGTGGACGAACTGGACTGGCTTGGAAAGCAATTGGAGAGCTTCGACCGATATGAACTGCTGCAATTTAATGCAGCGGTGGAGCGAT
>OQWD01000208.1_pt1 | contig 23441 bp, 19 predicted proteins | sample 1691631 | NCBI WGS metagenome assembly OQWD01 (sample SAMN03418283, study PRJEB22391) | human gut metagenome | biome: human-gut; feature: organic feature; material: feces | host: Homo sapiens | place: Italy | collected 2013-04 | reverse complement strand
GCGTGACCGCCGGCGCGGCGCGCCATAACGGCGTGCCGCCCGGCAGCGCTGCAAACCGGCAGAAGGCTGCGAGCAGGTGCGTCATCCCCAGGAAATAGGGAACCGCAAAAGGCGTAGGCATGCCGGTATGCGCTGTGGAAAGGCTTTCGATGCCCGGCGAGATTGCGTGCGAATGCATGTCGTTCCCAAGAGATTGAGAGGCGCAAAATGCGCGGACATGCCGACGCGCGCCGCGAAAAAGGCTTTCGATGTGCCGAAGGAACAACATATGAGCGCATGCCGTCATGCAAAAGAGGTCCGGAAGCGCAAGCGACTGAAAATGAGAAATCTCCCGGCGCGCAGGCCTCGATAACGTACAGGTTATGCTTGCGGGCAATGGCCATGATGCGATCCATGTCACACACAACGCCATACAGATGGACAATGACAATGCCCTTGGTGCGCTCGGTGATCTTGCTTTCGATGTCATCAGGGTCGATGGTGTGGCTCTCATCCACGTCGCAGAAGATGGGCACCGCACCCGCCTGCACCACCGCGAACGAGGACGCGATGAACGAGTAGGACGGCACGATCACCTCATCGCCAGGGCCGATGCCCAGCGTTGCGATGCCGATGTGCAGCGCAGCCGTGCCGTTGGTGCAGGAAATTGCCATCTTTGCGCCGCACCACTTGGCGAACTTGTCCTCAAATTCCATGCCCTTATGGCCGGTCCAGTAGCAGACCGCGCCGGTGTCGAGTGCTTCGGCGATTTCCGCCTTGCTCTTCGGGTCAAACTGCGGCCAGCCGGGGAAGCCCAGCTCGGCAACGCCAGCGCCATTCATGACAATTTCTTTTTTCTCGCTCATGTTAAAACCTCATTTCTTCAAGTGTAAAACAGTTGCAAATTTACGAACGTTGGCCGCTTACACGCCTCTTTGCATCTCGTCAACAGACTCGAGAATCGCGTCGGCCATATAGTCCAGCTGCTCCGGCGTCAGGCCGTAGACCGGGAAGTGCGTAAAGCGGTGGTTGAATACCTCCTCGCACACCGGGCAGCTCTCAGCGATTGCCTTTTCGTCATAGCCATACTCACGCAGGATTTCGAACTTATACAGCGGGCCAAAGTGAGGAATCTGCGTGACGCCCTTTGCGTCCATCTTTTTCTTGAACAGCTGAATATCGCCGCCCGCCTTTTCGGGGATGATCTGAAGCTGATACAGATGGAACGTGGGTTTGATTTCGTCATTGCCCAGATCCTGCGGGATCAGAGCGTCGCAGGCGGAAAGGCGCTTTGTCAGATATTCGGACGCGCGGCGGCGCGCTTCGATAATCTGGTCGATTCGGGCAATCTGGAGCTGCAAGCCCAGACCCTGAATCTCGGTGGTGGAGAAGTTGGTTGCGACGAACGGGCCGTTCTTGCCGCGGATGGCGGTGACGTCATACAGCCAGTTCGGGATATGCTTGCTGAAATCCGTGCCAAGGAAGCGCGCGCGGCGCATCTCGGGCAGGAATTCTGTCACGTTGGAACACAGGATGCCGCCCTCGCCAAAGGAGGTGATGTTCTTGACCTCGTGGAACGAGAACGAGCCAAAATCGCCGATTGTGCCGAGCTTGCGGTGCTTATACTCGCCGCCAAAGGCGTGCGCCGCGTCCTCAAGGACGACAATATCGTGCTGCTTGGCCAGCGCCATGATCGGATCCATATCGACTGGATAGCCGCCAATGTGGACGGGGATGATCATCTTCGTCTTGTCGGTGATCTTTTTCTCCACGTCCTTGGGATCCATATTCAGCGTCAGCGGATCGACATCCGCAAACACCAGCTTGCAGCCGATGGAAAGCGGATACGCCATGGTTGCGGCAAACGTGATGGCCGGGACGATAACCTCGTCTCCTGGCTTCAGTCCAGTATACTTGCAGGCAATCTCAAAGCCCGCTGTGCAGTTGGTCAAAAATGTAGAGCCAGTGGTGTGCAGATATTCGTCGCACATATTCTCGGCCTTGCCAACCTCCACGTCCAGCGACAGCTTTGCCGGGGGCGCGGAAACCTTGTCCAGCGCGAGAACGTCCTTCTCAACCGTTTTCAGCGCCTCGTCGTAGGCCTCGCCCTTGCCTTTCATCATAAACCGGATGATGGTCATCAAATCCTGCGCGTTATAGTTTTCGCCGACCGCAGCCCACGGGACTTTGGTTTCGCCGGTGTTATACCGGAAATCCGATGCTTTCTTCTCCATTTAAAATTGACTCCTTTCAGAATATCAGTTTGTTGACAGACGGACATTCTGAAGCAGTTACGGATCGCGGCAGCAATTGAACAAGCCGACCGCAACATCGAGTGGTCTGTTCATAGTTTACCTCTTCGCGTCATTGACGCTACCGTTATGGAATCAGTTTCTTTTTATCTTCCCGCGCCGCAGGCGGCGCGGGAAGCATGATTGTGGAATTTTCTTTGAATTACAGATCAACAACGCACTTGTTGTCGTTGGAACGGTAGGCCGCCTCCATAACGCGCTGCACCTGCACCGCATCAGACGCCGGAACCTCCAGCGGAAGATTGTTCAGGATCGATTTGCCGAACGACTCAATCTCGCGCGTGTACATATTGCCGAACTCCACGTCCAGCTGCTCGCCCTTGACGTCCTTGGTGTCCTGCTGTGCGTCATAGCCGCCAACCTCGCCGCAGAACATCGCGTCCAGCGTACCGCCGTCGATCTGGCCGATGATGTTTTCGCCAACCAGATGACCCTGATCGCCGAAGAACTCAAGACGCCACTTGGAGGCTTCGTCGGGGATATTGAAGTTGGACTGCACCACGCACTCGCAGCCGTTTTCCAGCCGCATCAGAACCGTAGACGTGTCCTCCACCTCATAGTGGAACGTCAGCGTGTCGTGGAACGCCGCAACCTGCTTGACCTTTGAGCCGGTGACATACTGCATCAGGTCGATGCAGTGCACGCCCATGTCCATCATTGCGCCGCCGCCGCCGTTTTTCTTGCTCTGACGCCAGTTGCCGGGCATATCGGGATACCAGCAGGTGAACTGCGAGAAGCCCGAAACCGGACGGCCGATCTTGCCGTCGGCAATGGCCTGTTTCATAGCCATGACGTATGCGCCAAAGCGCATCATCAGACCTGCCGCAATCTTGACGCCCTTGCTCTCACAGTAGTCAACGACCTTCTGCCCCTCTTCCGAGGTCATGGCCAGCGGCTTTTCAATCAGAATATGCTTGCCAGCGTCGGCGGCCATCATGGCCTGCTTGGCGTGCAGCACAACGGGGGACGCGATATAAACCGCGTCAATCTCGGGATCGGCCAGCAGCGCAGCCTCGCTGTCATACGCACGCTTGCAGCCCCACTTGGCGCGGGACTTTTCCGCCAGCTCCATATTGATCTCCATTACAGCAATCAGCTCGGCGTTATTCGCCAGCATCATTCCGGGAATCGTTCTGCGGTCTGCAATGCCGCCCGCGCCGATAACGCCCCAACGAAGCTTTTTCATAGCAATTGTCTCCTTTTATGATTCTAAAACGCAGAATTTTTGCGATTATTTCCAAGCTTACACGTTTTTTGCCGGCTGTGCCGGCGGGATATGCCTTGTCCGGCTGTGCCGGAGCATCGCCGCTGCTGCCAGACGGCGGTTCGTTTTGTCCTGCTCCTATCTTACGACGGATGCTTTCAATTTTCTATGTGATTTTGTGTAACGATTTACGTCTAATAATTTTTCCGCAGAAAGGAACACGAATTTCAAAAACGCGGTTTTCTCTCTGCGGGCATCGGCGCAATGCGCCTGCGGATGCAGGGGGCTTGCGCCCCCTGCGATTACACGGTTTACGGAATTTGCCGGAGATTAGTCGAAGCTCCAGAATTTCTCAACGTTGGTGCCGTCAACAACGAACAGGTCGATGTTGGTCTTGGTGGGAACGTCCTTGCCCTCGAAGTAGCTGATTGCGCCTTCGTAGATGAACTGTGCCAGAACCCAAGCGTCAACGTTCAGGCAAGCCTGATAGTTCACGTCATTGTCATGCAGCTTGCCGAACGGCTCTGCACCGTAAGCGCCCATGGAGAAGACCTTGACGTCGGTGTTGCCAACAGCCTGCAGCGCTGCAACTGCGCCCATCGCGCCGTTGTCAACGTCGGAGATGATGTAGTCATACGGCTCGACGATGGCGGAGATTGCGTTGTATGCAGTCTCGCGGTTGCCCTGAGAGTCGTACTTGTTCAGGATTTCGATTTCGCAGCCGTCTGCATTGGCAGCGTCGATAACCTCATGCAGGCCAACAAAGCGCTCCTGGCAGTGCGTGGAAACAGCGTTGGTCAGCTCAACCACACGGCACTTGCCGCCGTTGTTTTCCTTAACATAGTTGACGAAGTACTCGCCAACCAGCGTGCCGGTTGCTTTCTGATCCCAGGTGACGGTGGTGACAGCCTTTTCCTCGCCGTCGGTCCAGTAGCCGTCGTAGATGATGACGGGAATGCCGGCCTCAACCGCATTCGTCAACGCAATGCCGGAGCCGTCGGGGGTGATGGGGTCAACCATGATGATGTCAACGTTGTTGGAAATCATGTTCTCGATCTGCTTGGTCTGGGTCTCGTCGTTCAGGTCGCCGTCCTCGCAGACGATGTCAGCGCCGTAGTATGCGCCGAGTGCTTCCAGAGCCTGTGCCAGAGCTGCGCACCATTCGTCGCCCTTGTAGCAGATGGAGCAGCCGATCTTCTTGCCTTCCAGCGCGGTGGTGTCCTGCAGGACAACAGCGGCGGGAATGCCGAGCTCAGCAGCCTTGCCCTCGGTTGCGATTTCGTCGGTCTTGACAGCGCCTTCAGCAGCGGGCGTTTCTTCAGCCGGGGTCTCTTCAGCGGGTGTTTCTGCTGCGGGCGTCTCCGCAGCGGGCGTCTCGGTCTTGGTGTCGGCCGCGGGGGGCTCCGTCTTGGCTGCGCAGGCAACCAGGCCCAGAACCATGACCATTGCAAGAAGCATCGCGATCAGTTTCTTCATTTTGTAATTCCTCCTTAAATTTTATCTAACAGGCTGCGCCTGATTAGACCGTTGTTTGGATCATCAGCTGCAAAGCGCCATGATCTTTTCCTGTGTAGCTTCGGCCGCGTTCAGCTCGCCCATCTTGTGACCCTCATGCATAACCATGATGCGGTCGCACAAGCCGAGCAGCTCAGGCATTTCGGACGAGATCATGATGATGGTCTTGCCCTCCTTTGCCATCCGGTTGATCAGACGGTAAATTTCTGCCTTTGCGCCAACGTCGATGCCGCGCGTGGGCTCGTCAAGGAACAGGATCTCCGAGTTCTGGAACAGCCACTTTGCGATAACCACTTTCTGCTGGTTGCCGCCGGAGAGATACTGTACCTCGGTCTCCATGCTCGGCGTGACAACGTGCAGCTTGTCGGCGTATTCCTTGCTCAGCTTTTCCTCAAGCGAGCTGCTGATCACACCGGCGCGCAGTACGCGCTTCATGTTGACCAGCGTGGTGTTCCGCTTGACCGACATAATCTGGACAAGACCCTGGAGCTTGCGATCCTCTGGGATCAGGCCAAGACCGTCACGGATGGCGTCGGCAAACGTACGATAGTGAACTTTCTTTCCGCGGACATAGACCTCGCCGGATTCCGGCTTGTCAATGCCGAGGATGGCGCGGGCAAGCTCGGTGCGGCCAGCGCCGACCAGACCCGAAATGCCAAATACCTCGCCGGACTTGACCTCAAAGCTGATGTCCTGCAAAATGCCGCGGCTGAGATTTTTGACCTCCAGAATCGTTCCGCCGACGTTGCCAACCTCTTTCGGATACTCCTGACCCATCTCACGGCCGACCATCATGTTGATCAGGCCCTGACGGTCAATGGAAGCGACCGGAATCGTGTCGATGTGACGGCCGTCGCGCAGGACGCTGACGTTGCTGCACAGGCCGAAGATTTCGTCCAGACGGTGCGAGATATAGATGATGGTGATGCCCTCGTCGCGCAGCTGCTTGACAATGCGGAACATAACCTCCAGCTCGCGGTCGGTCAAAACGGCCGACGGCTCATCCATGATCAGGATGCGGGAATTATTGTTAATGGCGTGCATGATCTCGACGATCTGCTTTTTCGCGACGGTCAGAGACGAGACCTGCGCGTTGATGTCGATGTCCATGCCGAGATCTTCAACGATCTCCCGCGCGCGACGGCGCATGCCCTTCCAGTCAACCAGACCGTTTTTCAGCTGGACGTTGCCAAGGAACATATTTTCCGCAACGCTCAGCGGCTCGGCCAGCTTGATTTCCTGATGGACAACGCTGATGCCGGCACGGCGTGCCTCGATGGGGCTGTTAAAGCGGCAGGGCTTGCCGTCCAGAATGATTTCGCCCTTATTCGGCTGGTAGATACCGGCCAGAATCTTAATCAGGGTGGACTTGCCTGCGCCGTTCTCGCCGACCAGACCGTGGATGGTGCCGCGCTCAATGTTGATGGTGACGTCATCCAGCGCCTTGACGCCGGGGAACTCTTTTGTGATATTCTTTAATGTTAAGATGTAGTTGTTATCCATTGTTCACCCAACCTTTCTGTGATACTTCGGTCAGGTCAATCAGGACTTCTTCTTGTTGCTGGCAACGTCAAGCGTGACGGCAAGCACAAGGACAACGCCCTTCAGAACGTCCTGCACGAACGGATCGACGCCCATCTGGGAGAAGCCGTTGAACAGCGTGTTCAGGAAGATGCAGCCGAACATCGTGCCGATGACGCGGCCCTTGCCGCCGGCCAGCGAAACGCCGCCGATGATCGAGCCGATAACGGCGTCAAATTCATAGTTCTGTCCGTTGGTGACGGCGACAGAGTTGAGTCGGGACATCAGGACGAGACCGCCGAACGTAGCCAGAACGCTGCCCAGCAGGAACGTGCCGAACTGATAGGCCTTGACGTTGATGCCGGAGAAGAATGCCGCTTCACGCGAGCCGCCGACGGCGTAGAGGTTACGGCCGACGCGGGTCTTGGAAGTGACAAACTGCGCAATTGCGTAGACGATGATCATCAGCAGCACGCAGACCGGGAATACGCCGCCGAAGATATAGCCGCGGCCAAGGAACGAGATACTATCGGGCATGTTGGCAATCGGCACAGCCTGCGTCAGCAGCTTTGCAAGGCCGTAGCAGATGTACTGCGTGCCAAGCGTTGCGATCATCGCGGGAACGCCGACATAAGAGACCATGAAGCCGTTGACTGCGCCGACGGCAAGGCCGATGGCGAACATGATCAGGATGGCAAGGCCGGTGGACATACCGACGTTTTTCATCAGGATGGCACCCACGCAGCTGGTGAGACAGACCATACGGCCAAGGGAAAGGTCAAAATTGCCGGTCAGCAGCATGATCGACTGGCCAAGGGCAACGATGGCGACGGTAGAGCTTTGCAGAAGAATGTTTTTCCAGTTGCTCCAGGTCAGGAAGTACTGTGCGCCAAACTTTACATACGAAATGATAGAGAATACGACAATCAGGATGGCGATGCCGACAAGGCTCATCCAGTCCTTAACCAGTGCGCCGACGCTCTTTTTGCTGTTTAACGTGGTTGCTTTTGTGCTCATTTGATTCATTCCTCCTAGTTTTTTCGCTCTTACGAGCTACGGCGCTCACGCAGCCGGTTACGGAAGCAGGTGCTTGGTGCTGTGACGGGGGTAGACGTTATAGGGTCGGAAGCCCTCGGCGTAGGCAACGCCGCACTGATATCCGCGATATCTTGAGCAGGTACGGATCATATCCACAAAGTCGATGCCGTCATGGTCAAGCATCCACTTGATCTGCGACTCATGCATCTCAAGCGCTTTCAGCTTCATCTCAATCTGGCCGGTAATATCGACATAGTGGGTGGGGTTGAAGTCCACGCCTGCCAGGCTATCCATAAAGAACGTTGGAATCATGCTCTCAAAGGCCGGGTAGTTGACCGAGCGGTGCGGCAGACCCGACATAAATGCGCCATTGGTGGCCAGATGGCTGGTCTCCACATGATCCTGCATATAATCCACGTCGTTGTGCGTGATGATAACGTCGGGACGCGCATAGCGAACCACGTCGGCCACGGCGTCAATCTGCGCCTGATCGTGGCGGTTCACCTGCATATCCGAAACGTTAATGTTGAAAACTTCTTTGGCACCGATAAACTTGCCGGCATTTTCCGCTTCCTTTTCACGGATCTTGCCCAAAGGGCCGGGTTCAATAATGACATGACCCTGATCACCGTTTGCAACATGGCACATATACACATCTGCGCCCTGCTCTACATATTTGCGGAGTGTACCCGAGCAGGCGATCTCCAGATCGTCGGGGTGGCAGCCAATCGCCAGAACTCTCATGTTTTTCACCTCTTGCTGAAATTAAGGGGGCGCGTGCGGCCGATTGTCTTGGCGGCACGGCCATGCGGCAGAATAAATACGCCGTGAGTCTTATTGCCTTGCATCCATAATAGACCGAAGTGCGGTCTTTTGTCAACACAATTTCTAAATAATCTTTACGAATGTTGTAATAATGGTGAATTATTCACAACTCAGCCACCGTGATTTTGGTCGATGTTGCCACACGTTTTGCGGTTTTTGCGCCCCATTCTTTCAACTCTTTTTAAAAATAATCGACGGTAAATTTAGACGCTTTTCCATAAAATTTGCCCGCGGGCATGCGTTTTTTGCGCATACCCGCGGGCTTTTGTTCGTTTATGTTCGCTTTTGTCCGTCATTCGCGAACTTTGCCATCTCTCAGGCCAGCAGACCGCCTGCGGCCTCAATTTCTTTCTTGACCAGCCGCACCGAGGCAATGGCCTCCTCCAGCGGCGCAACCGACAGATCGTTTTTGCCCTGCAATCCCTCAACAAAGTATTTCAGCTCGTTATAATACCCGCCGAGCGACGAAATATTGCCGCCGATGCGGTTGTCGCCGGTATATTGCGCGGCAAGCTCCGGATGGAACGCATCGCCGTCGTTCGGATACACGGTCAGACCGTTTGCATCGTTTGTGATGGTCGCCTTTTCCAGCTTGACGCGGAACGTGGCCGAGAACGGGAACGACGCAGGATAGTCCCACGCGGCCTCGACGCTGACTGCCACGTCCCTGCCATAGTTGTAGATAGCAAAAATCTGCTCAATCAGTCCGTCGCTGTCACGATAGCCGCCCGCCTGAATGCGGTCTGGCTCGCCCAGCAGATAGCGCACAAAGTCCACGTCGTGCACGTGCATATCCACGGCCACGCCGCCCGACCGCGCCGGCGTGTGCAGCCAGTTGCGGCTTGCCCAGCCGGGGCGCGACGAAACGCGCTGGAATACACCCGAAAGCACGCGGCCATACGTTCCCGCGTCCACGGTCTTTTTCAGCCATGCGTACTCGTCCCACAGACGGATGACCTGACCGACCATCACCTTGCGGCCGGTACGCTTTTTCGTCTCCAGCAGCGCCTGCATATCCTCCTCCGTCAGACAGACGGGCTTTTCGCAGAACACATCGCGCCCCTTTTCCATCGCCGCGCACGCGTGTGCCGTGTGCAGATACGTTGGCAGGCAGATATCCACCACGTCAACGTCCGCCTGTTCAATCAGCGCCATACCCGATTCATACGTCTGCGCATCGGTCTGCTCTTTCATCTGTGCCAGAAATTCCGGCCGGTCATCAGCAATCGCCGTCACCTTGACGCCAAGCTCCGCCAGCGCCGCATAGCACGCCGCGTGCATCCCGCCCATAAAGCCGCAGCCAATCAGTCCTACTCGAATCATGTTCGTTCCTCCTGTCTGTCCGTTTTTAAAATTTCTTTTCCAGAATGCGCCCCATTGAGGCCGCCGTGTTGTAAATAATCTGGTCAGAGGCGTGGCCATAGGCCGGGATCATCTCGCCCGTCGCCCAGCCGTCATAGCCGATGTCTTCAAACGCCTGCATCACCGCCGGCCAATCCACATCGCCCGCCAGAATGTCCACGAACGAATTGAGGCCGCCCGGATTGCGGCGGAAGTCCTTGAAGTGCACCTTTTTGATGCGCTTGCCCAAAATCCGAATCCACTGCTCGGGATAGCCCGCGTAGACCACGTTGCCCACGTCAAAGTACGAGCCGATCCACTCGCTTCCGATCTCGTCGATAAACGCGCGCATCTCCAGCGGAGAGAGCAGGAACTTGTTCCATACGTTCTCCACGCCGATGTGAATCTGGTGCTCCGCCGCCACCGGCGCAAGGCGCTTCATCTCGGCCACCGCGCGCTGCCAGCACACATCATACGCCACAACCGGCCGCTCCGGCACAAATTCCACCGAAACGCTGCCCGGCACGATCAAAACTGTGTCCGCGCCCAGCGCCTTTGCCGTTTTGATCTCGCAGACTGCCGCCTGATGCGCCTTTTCCCGCTCCTCCGGATCGTCCGAAGTAAACGAATACGCCCAGTACAGGCTGCTTGCCACACTCGGCAGCGCAATGCCGATTTCCTCCGCCGCGCGGCGGATCTCGGCCAGCTTTTCGGGCGCAGTCTCCATCGTCACGTCGCCCTCTGCATCCAGCGTCAGCTCAATGCCGTCGAAGCCCGCATCCTTTGCTAGCCTCATCGCCTCAAACACGTTTTTCCCGCTGAACGACCAATAGCTGATTGATTTTTTCATCTGTGCATCTTCCTTTCCGTATTTACTTTCGTTCGGATTCCGCTTATAATTCCATTATAAGCTCGAATTTTGGCCTGACAATATAAAATCCGGTGCAAAATTTATAAAATCAGCTACAGGGGATGTCTGCCGCCATGAAAATGGAATACACACCCATCCCGCTTGCCACGGTTTTTGACGTGGATGCCATCGTGAATATCTCGTATTACAAGCTGGAAAACGGCTATGTTTTCTCCGGCGAGTCGCACTTTTTCTGGGAGTTTATCTATGTTGACCGCGGCAGCATCGTTGTCACTGCCGGGGCGGACAAGTATTTTCTAAAGGCCGGCGAGCTGGCGTTTCACTGCCCGTATGAGTTTCATTCGTTCCAGTCGGTCGGCGCAAGTGACGTGATGGTGGTGGCGTTCTGCTGCGAAAGCGAAGCCATGCACCGGCTGGAAAAAAAAGTTCTGCTGCTGCACCAGCGCGAGAAGCAGTGCCTCAAGCCGCTGATGGACGAGGCGCAGCAGGCGTATCAGTATTTTGAAAACGATCCCGCGCTGGTCAATCTGCGTAAAAAGCCCACCGCCCCGTGGGGCAGCGACCAGCTGATCAAGCTCTATCTGGAGCAGCTGTTCATCTGCATCTGCCGCCGCGACGACAATGTCCGCTTTTCCCAGCGCGCCATCACATCCACGCAGTTTCACCAGCATCTGCTGCTGGCGCAGCAGGCGCGCGACTATCTTGCCGCGCACTATTCCGAGGCCATCACGCTTCCATCGCTGGCCGCGGTGCTCGGCATAAGCGTCTCACAGCTCAAGCGCGTGTTCCACGAGCAGATCGGCCAGAGCATGGTGCGCTATCTCACGGCGCTGCGCATCGGCGAGGCAAAGCGTCTGATCCGCGAGGGAAACCTCACGTTCACACAGATCGCCGAGCGCATCGGCATTGAGAGCATCTACTATTTCTCCAATCTTTTTAAAAAGCAAACGGGCATGAGCCCCACGGAATACGAAAAAACACTCAAGGAATAAAGGAGTATCTAAAATGCGAAGCTATGTTCTGAAAAAGGTCACATCCGCCCCCGATTGGGACACAATTGACGCACTTCCGATTGACAACCTCCAGTGGACAAATCCCCCGGTCGATATCCGTGCACAGGGGCAGCTCTGCTGGGACGAAGCGGCGATCTATGTTCGCCTGCGCGCGTGGGAAACAGAAATCCGCGCCGAGCACAGCGGACTTTTGCAGTCGGTCTGCGAGGACAGCTGTCTGGAATTTTTCCTCCGTCCCACCGACGATCTGCGCTACTTCAACTTCGAATTTAACCCAAATTGTGCGTTATATCTCGGATATGGCACAAATGTGACGGAATTGACGCGTCTGATTGTTGCCGACGAGCCCGCGCTGTTCCAGCCAAAGGCCGCGCGCCTGTCCGATGGCTGGGAGATCACCTACCGTGTGCCGTTTGCGTTTATCCGCCGGTTTTTCCCGGACTTTACACCGTGCGAGGGGCTGGCCATGTACGGCAACTGCTATAAGTGCGGCGATCTGACCGTGCGACAGCACTACCTGTCGTGGAATCCCATGCGCTGTGACACGCCGCAGTTCCACCGGCCGCAGGATTTTGGCCGCCTGATTCTGGGCGATTGACCGGATTCTGTGAAAAATCCACAAATTTCATTTCTAAAATCTATTTAAAAATACCCCCTGTCCCGAATTGACACCCGAAAAGCCGCGTGGTATGATGAACTTACAGAATACCTGCGGCTTTCGCCGCGCAATTTAAGGAGGTTTTCTATTATGAACATGGTCGATACCCTCAAGGGTTCCTATTTTTCCGAAGTTCTGCCCGAGGGCTGGGACATTTCCAAGATTTATGACTGCGTCTCCAACGATCCATCTTCCGTCGGCGAGCGCCAGAGCTTCTGGAACGATGGCTTCCGTCCCGTCGAGTGCACGAACCTTGAAGAGTTCGGCGCATACATGGGTCACGAAATTGCCATGCAGATCAGGCTCACCAAGGAAGAGGGCAGAAAGCTGATTCTCATCCTGCCGGTTGGCCCGATGGGCATGTACAAGTGGGCGGTCTATTTCCTGAAAGAGTGGAATGTGGACTGCAAGCACGTCTACGGCTTCAACATGGACGAGTGGGCTGACGCCGAGGGCAACACGCTGCCCGCATCCGACCCCGCCGCGTTCCAGAACGCCATGACCGGCGCGTTCTACGGCCCGCTCGGCGAGCTGACTGTCCCCGAAAATCAGCGCAACTTTGCAACCAAGGAAAATCTGCCCACCTATCCGGAGAAAATCCGCAAGCTGAAGGCTGAGGGTGCAAAGCAGGTTCTGGTCTACGGCATCGGCCGTATGTGCCATATTGCATTCTGGGAGCCGCACTTTGCCAAGGACTACGCCTCCTATGAGGACTGGAAAGCAGCCGAGTACCGCGTCGGCGCGCGTCTGCATCCGTTCACCATCGAGCAGAACGCCATCACGTCGTTCCGCTCCAGCTGGCCGCTGATTCCGTGCTATGCCAACACCATCGGCCCGTGGATCATCTTCAACTCCGACTACGCCATCGGCGGCGCAGACGGCGTTCTGTCCCGCGGTATGCAGTGGCAGGGCATGAGCTTCTGGATGACGCTGCGCTATGGCCCGTGCCAGTACGTCACGTCCAGCAACATTCCCACCATGCCCGGTAAGCTGTTCTATATGAAAGAGCTGGCCGGCCCCCTATGCGCCGATACCAACTGATTCAGGTAAACAATGCCCGCGCCGCCCGAGGGGCGGCGCGGATTTTTTGTGCCTCTGTCGGGACGCTCCCTCCCTTGCAGGCCGCTGTCTTGTGTGGGTGACGCCGCCGGAGACACAGCGGCTATCGCCGCAGGATAAAATCCCCCTGGCGGCGGTTTACAATCCCCCGCAAATATACTATAATATTTTTAAAATGATAAATATGCGCTGCCGCGCCATTTCGCCGAAAGCGGCGGAATTTTCGGCGCTGCAAGTGCAAAAAGGAGCCGCTATGAAAAAGGCCGGCATCAATCTGATCGAGGTTAAGGAGCGAAACCGCGCACTGCTGCTGCAATCCGTCTGCACGGCGGGGAGCATCACGCGCAGCGAGCTTTCCGAGGGGCTGCATCTGTCGCCCATGACCGTGACAAACATCACAAGCGAGCTGCTGCAAAAGCACATCATCGAGGAATTTGCGCCGCAAGACCCCATCAAGTCGCCCGGGCGCACACCGATGCTGCTGCGCATCTGCTCCACGTCGCCGGTGGTGCTGGGCATTTACATCTCCCGCACGTGTCTGTACGGCGTGGTGTGCGATCTGTCGCTTCAGCTTCTGGCGCGCGCCAAGCGCCCGCTCACCCCGATTGAAAACGAAGAGAGCTTTTTGCAGAAGCTGCGTGAGCTTGCCGAGCAGCTGACCGAGCACACTGAGCGGCCGATTCTGGGCATGGGCATCTCCACCGTCGGCGTTATCAGCAGCGATGCCAGCGGCATCGCCTATGTCACCGATTTCTTCGGTATCCGTTCGCTAAATCTGCGCGACGCGCTTCAGCCGTATTTCCGTTTTCCGATTATTGTCTGCAACGATATGCACGCGTCCGGCCTGTGCGAACTCTACTTTGGCGCCGGCAAGGACGCCGACAGCTTTCTCTATATGGGCATTACCGAGGGGCTTGGCGCGGCGCTGGTATCACATCATGAGCTGCTTGACGCATGCGGCGAGCTTGGCCACACATCCATTGACTTTGGCGGCCCGCGCTGCACCTGTGGCAGCCGCGGCTGTCTGGAACTTTACGCCAGTGCGCCGGCAATTTTGTCACTGATTCACGACGAGTGCGGCGTGGAGCTTGACAGCATGGAGCAGGCCGCCGGCTTTGCCATGACGAACAAGGCCGCATACACCGTGTTTTATAATGCCATGCGGCAGCTTTCGTTCGGACTGAACAACTATTTGAATCTGGTGAACGTGCCGCTGGTGGTGCTTGGGCATGACGCGGCGTTTTTGCCGGAGGAGTTCGTGCGGTATCTGGAGCAGTGGGTGGCCGATATCAACGTCTCTGTACACCAGCAGCAGCTGCGCCCGCGCTTTGTCAAGTCGCGCTTTGGCGCAAACTCGCCGATCTACGGCTCGGCGTGCGCCGTCCTTCAGCCGCTGTTTCAGGGCAGTAATCTGATTGAAAGGCTGTTTGACTGCGCGCAGCAGGAATAAAAAGCAAAAGAAAAGACGCCCCTGTGGGTGCAAAATGCCCGGAACGCATTTCGCGTTCCGGGCATTTGCTATTTGCCTTACACTCAGCGAAGCACCAGCTCGCCGTTTTCCGTATCGACGGTAATTGTCGAACCGGGCTGGACGCTGCCCTCCAAAATCTTCTTTGCAAGCAGCGTTTCCACTGTATGCTGCACATACCGGCGCAGCGGACGCGCGCCGAACTGCGGATCGTAGGCCGCGTCGATGATGAACTGTTTTGCAGCCTGCGTCAGCTCACAACGCAGCTGCTTGTCGGCCAGACGGCGGTTGCGCGCCGCGATTTGCAGGTCGATGATACATCAGCTTTGCGGCCTTTTCCAGATCGTAGTTCTGCTGTGCGGTTTCAATCTCGCGGTTGATCTGCTCAATCTTTTCACGCAGCTGCTGCACGCGGCCAATCGCGTTCTTTTCGTTTTCCCACTGCGCTTTCATGGTGTTGAACTTGTCGCGCTGTTCGGCCAGCTCCTTCTGCAGCTCACTGAGCCGTCCCTTTGACAGCTCGTCGTCCTCGTTCTTGAGGGCAGCCTCTTCGATCTCCATCTGGATGATCTTGCGGTTAATCACGTCAAGCTCGGTTGGCATGGAGTCCATCTCCGTGCAGATCATGGCACACGCTTCGTCGATCAGGTCAATGGCCTTGTCCGGCAGGAAGCGGTCGGTGATATAGCGGTTGGAAAGCGTTGCGGCGGCAATAATCGCGTTGTCCGTGATCTTCACGCCGTGAAACGCCTCATACCAGGATTCCAGACCACGCAGGATGGCGATGGTGTCCTCCACAGTCGGCTCCTGTGGCAGATGTTCGCTATGGGGTCAATCGGCTGGCTGGCAGGTGTCTTGTACCGCAAGGGCGTTCTGCGGCGCGGGCGGCTGAGCCTTTGTATCTTCGGCGTGATCGCGTCCACGATCATCTACGGCGGCATTATGAATCCCGCGTCTGCGCTCATGTGGTCGAACACGATCAACTGGAAAATCATTTTAGGCTACTACGTCACCGGCCTTCCGGTCGATCTGGTGCGCGCCATTGCCACGTTTTTCTTCCTGTGGTTGATTGCCGAACCCATGCTCGAAAAGCTCGACCGGATCAAGACCAAATACGGCTTGGCAGAGTAAGCAGTTTTGTGGAAATGCCATTTGGACTACAGAGATACACGATAGCTATCAATGTGTACGGACTTGGTTGCTTGGAGTAAAAAACTCCGCCATTGAGATTCCAAGCACCTTGCAAATTTGCTCAATGGTATCTACAGAAAGCTGGCTGCCTCTGCAGCGAGAGACGCGAAGCGTCGTGTAGGGGATGTTTCCGCTTTGGCATAGCTGATATAATGTCATGTTTCTCTCATGCAGTAGTTCATCCAATCGTGCGTGCGTATTCAATGTTCTTTCACTCCTATCAAAAAAAGCAGGATAAGCAGCCGGAGATCGTGCCGGAAGAAGCAGCCATCGTAGAACGGATCTACGAGATGTTCCTCGCCGGTCAGCCGGTCAAGGTGATCGCCCAAACACTGCAAGCAGAAAAAAATGAGATCCCCGGAAAGAATCTCAGCTTCAGCAAGAACATGATCATGAATATCCTGCGGAACGAAAAATACTGTGGTGACTGCATCCTTCAGAAAACCGTTACGGTCGACTGCATCTCCAAAACACGAAAAGCGAATCAGGGTGAAGCGCCCATGTACATTGTCGAGAACAATCATCCAGCGATTATCAGCCGTGAGGTCTTCAACCGCGCACAAGAAGAACTGTCACGCAGAAATTCACTGCGGCTTCAATCGGATAAAACCGCAGTTACGGCAAATGGCCGATACTCAAAGTATACTTTGACGGAAGTCCTCCACTGCGCAGAGTGCGGCAGCCGGTATAAGCGTGTCACATGGAATATCCGCGGAAAAAAGAAAATCGTCTGGCGTTGCGTCAGCCGTTTGGACTATGGCAAAAAGTATTGCAAGGACTCCATCACCGCAGAAGAAGCTGCCCTGCATGGGGCCGTTGTCCGAGCGCTGAAGCGCTTTCACGCAGAGGACGAGTCCACATACCTGACGCTCATGAAAGCCACCATTGGAGAAGCCATCGGCATAAATGGCGGTTCAGAGGAAATCGACCTGCTCACGCGCCGCATCGACACGCTGAACAAACGGATGCTGGATCTTGTCAACGAAACCGTCGCCGCTGGAAAAGACGTAGAAAGCAGCGAGGATGAGTTCAAAGGTATCTCCGATCAGATCGAGCAGTTTAACCGCCGCATTGCCGCAATTCAAGAGAGCATCCACAAGGACGGCTCCCGCCAAGCGCGGCTGGAGGAAATTCAGAACATCATCGCCGAGCGCAATGCGAATGAAACACAGTACGACGACAGCATCGTGCGCCAGATGATCGAGTGCATCAAGGTACATAACGATGGAAAGCTGACGATCATTTTCGGCGGCGGGTATGAGATCGAGGAAACACTATAGAAAGCCAGATCGCAAGACACAGAAAAAACTGGAGGTATGCGCACACTTTTGCAAGAGTTTTCTCTGAGAGGTTGGTATCACATTTTGATACCAGTCTCTCAGAGAAAACAGATAAATATTTTTCACAAAGTGAACTTTTGACGGATTACCCTGTATAATAAAAAGGAAACTGACAAAGGAAACAGAAAATATGATTTATTACATTGCAGATATGCATTTTGGACATACGAATGTGTTCCGTTTTGATAATCGCCCATTTCCAGATACCGCACAGATGGACGATACTCTGATTCAAAACTGGAATGAGCGCGTCACGTCAGAGGATACAGTCTATGTGCTCGGCGATGCGTTCTGGAAAAACGAAGAAAACAGTATTCGGATTATGGAGCGGTTGCAGGGACATAAGCACCTGATTCAAGGCAACCATGACCGCGTGAAAGGAAAGCTCCGCCCTTATTGGGAGAGCATCGAGCAGTACGCGGAGGTCAACGATGAGAATCGGCTGGTGATTCTGAGTCATTACCCGATTCTGTTTTATAAGAATCAGCATTATGGCGCGGTCATGCTGTACGGGCATGTACATAATACGCGCGAATGGGAACTCGTTGAGAAGTGGAAGAAAGAGCAGTGGGCGATGGGCATTCCAAGCAGATTGATCAATGTCGGCTGCATGATGGATTACATGAGATACACACCGCGCACACTGACGGGGCTGCTGGACGCCAACCCGATGCCGGAGATCGCCAGAGATCGCAAGGACGGAAGCGCAGTTGAAAGCGCGGAGTAGCAGAACAAACGGGAAAGGACGTGGGATCTGAATGAAGGTTACACCGCTGAAAAAACAGAGTAAGAAAAACCAGCGCAAATTTCATGCAGCCAAACGCGGCACATGGAACGGCGTTTCGCCGGTCACCCGCATTGTGCAAAGCAAGCGGCTTTATGATCGAAACCGTGCAAAGCAGGAGGATCGTCGGGATGAAGATTAGTGAGGCGATAGTGCGGAGTACGAAAAGCCACAAACTATGCAATATCTTTTTGGGTTGCACAGTAACCATCAAGCAGCACGCCGCGCCAACTCGGAAAAGGATTGCCGAAAATAGCTGAAACCCTTGAAAACACTGGGGAAATCATTGTTATCTTAAAGGGTGCTGCTTGCCATACCGCACTTCTTCGGAAGTGCGGTTTTTCTTTGCTTAAAAGCAGCTTTTTAACAAGATTCAATCTACTTTCCTGAATCTTTTTCACAATTTTGATTGAACTCTAAAACATGATTTTAACATCTTTGAAGCGTCTTTTACGCCGAAAATACGACAGTGGCACGCTTTCAATGTGGCACCTGCGTGGCACCTGTTTTCAGCCAAACGCGGCGCAGACCTTTTGTGCGGTGCTTTGCTGGCGCGATTCGTGCTGATAATGCGTATAAACGCGCAGCGTCATATTGACTGTGGCGTGTCCTGCGAGATATTGAATCTCCTTGATATCCAACCCGCTTTCAAACAGCCGTGTGATGTAGGTATGCCTGAGCTGGTGCGGATGAACGTGGAAATCCAATGTGCGGACTACCTTGGAGTGCGGCGCGGTTGTCCAGAGATCGGCAGGATCATCGACCGTGCGGCTTTCAATCGTCTGCCGTATTGACTTGAAACTGCTTTTGGACAGCGGTTTGCCATTTCTCATGTGCAGCACATATAGGCTTTTTTGCGCCCTTGCGCTCCTTTACAAGCTCTGCAAACAGCGTGGGCGGTATCGGAATATCCCGGACTGCGGCAGAGGTCTTGAGAGTGTCGCTGACGGTCGTTTGCGCGTTTGTGAGCAGCGCATTGTGCCGAACATGAATCACACCCGCGGGAAAATCAACATCCGACCACATCAGCCCGCAAAGCTCTCCGCGCCGCATACCGGTTTGAAGTGCCAACAGGCAGAAAAGATATGCCCGCGTCCCTCTTGTCGCGTCCAAAAGGCACTGAGACTGTTCAGCGGTGAGCGTCTTCCTGCGTTGCTTTGCCGCCGATTCGCAAAATTGCCGGGACAGGCGATTTTGCAATCAGGTTGTTATCCACGGCTGCATTAAAAATCCCGCGGAACACCCGTACTACCTTATCCGCTGGTCGGAAACGGACGATGCCGTCTCTGTCAACCGAGCAGAGCGGCTGTCCATTCCATTTGACGTGGATCAGACCGTCCTCCAGCAGCCTTGCATCCAGCTCCTTGCGCAGAAGCTGTTGTTCAACCTCACGCAGAAATTTTTCCTCCTGCGGTGCGTTTTCTTCGCTCATTTCTAACCTCCAATCTGCAGCGCCCTTTTTGAGCGCAAAAAAGGCGCTGGACTTGGTCCGTCAAAACCAACAATCCAGCGCCCATAACTTTGTGAAAGATTTTTCTTCGTTTTTTCTGAAATCCAGCCGCCGCAGCCCTCTGAAAAAGGGCGCTGACAGCAAAAATTCCTTGAATATGGAAAAGCAGAGGTTCAAACCCTGTTTGAACCTCTGTCAACCGCAATTTCATCTATGGAATTACCAAAGAATTTTGAGAATAAAAAATTGCCGAACACGTTGAGATGACTGGCTTTTTTGCCATTTCATCTATAGTGTTCGGCAATCATGGTCCGAGTGACTGGATTCGAACCAGCGGCCTCTTGAACCCCATTCAAGCGCGATACCAAACTTCGCCACACCCGGATAGCTATTGAATTAGCTTATGTATCATAGCATATCCAGGTGGGTTTTGCAAGAGGTATTTTTATTTTTTACGCCAGCAGCTTTGCGGCGGCTTCGGCCAGGCGGGCGAGTTGGGCGTTTGCCTGCTCCACGGTCGGCTTGACGGCGGACAGGTAGGCCTTGATCTTCGGCTCGGTGCCGGACGGGCGGATGATGACCTTGCTGCCGCCGGGCAGGCGGTATTCCAGCACGTTCGCTTTCGGCAGGCCGGTGCCCTCGGCCTCGTAATCCGTATAGCCCTCGACCGGAAGTCCGGCGATCTCGCGCAGCGGCTGCGTGCGCAGGCCCTGCATGAGACTGGCCATCTTCTCCATGCCCGTCTCGCCCGCAAAGGCAAAGCTCTTCTGGGCGTTGCAGTAGCAGCCGAACTCGGCATAGAGCGCGTCGATGGCGTCGCCGAGCGTCATGCCCTTTTTGGCGTACCACGCGGCCGCCTCGCAGATGAGGAGCACAGCGTTGACCGCGTCCTTGTCGCGTGCGTGCGTACCGGACAGGTACCCGTAGCTCTCCTCAAAGCCGAAGATATAGCGTTCCGGATGGCCGCCCTGCTCCAGCAGGGCGATCTGCTCGCCGATATATTTGAAGCCCGTAAGCACGCGGCGCAGCTCGACGCCGTATTTTTTGGCGACAGCTGTGACCATATCGGTCGAGACAATGGTGGTGACAGCAACAGGATTTTCCGGCATCGTGCCATTCGCGATGCGGCTGCGGCAGATGAAGTCCAGCAGAATGACGCCCATTTCGTTGCCGGAAATGAGCCGGTAGCCGCCCTTTCCGTCCGGCACGGCGGTGCCGCAGCGGTCGCAGTCGGGGTCGGTACCGATGAGAATATCGGGGTGGACGCGGTCGCAGTACTGAAGGCCCAGCTCCATGGCCTGCCGGATCTCCGGATTCGGATACGGGCAGGTCGGGAAATGACCGTCCGGCTGCTCCTGCTCCTTTACGATGGTCATGTTCCGGATGCCGAGCTTCTGCGTCAGCTTTTTGACGCATTCAAGTCCCGCGCCGTTGAGCGGCGTGTAGACGAGCTTCAGGTTTTCAATTCCCTCGCCGCTGCCCACGCGCTGCGCATAGACGGCGTCGACAAACGCGTCCAACACCTCGTCGGGGATGTACCGGATGCTTCCGGCGGCCAGCGCCGCGTCAAAGTCCGTGGTCTTCGCGCTGGTGAAATAGTCCATGTGCTCCAGCAGCGCGACCACGCGCTTTGCCGCCTCCGGCGTCATCTGACAGCCGTCGGAGCCGTAGACCTTGTAGCCGTTGTATTCCGCCGGGTTGTGGCTGGCCGTGACGCAGACGCCGAGCCCGCAGTGCAGGTGACGCACGGCGAAGCTCAGCGCCGGGACAGGCTCGAGCCGGGGATAGAGGTACGCCGTGATGCCGTTGGCGGCGAAGACCGCGGCTGCCTCGCGGGCGAAGACGTCGCTCTTGATGCGGCTGTCATGGCCAATGGCGACGGGCTTCGGCAGCTCCGTCTCGTTGAGATACTGTGCAACCGCCTGCGTCGCGCGGCGGATCACGTAAATATTCATCCGATTCGTGCCTGCGCCGAGCACGCCGCGCAGACCCGCCGTGCCGAATTCCAGATCGCGGTAGAACGCGTCCGTGACCTTCTCCGCGTCGGAGTGCATCGCGTCCAGCTCCTGCCGCAGCTCCGGCTCCAATCCCTGCTGCGCGAGCCACTGCGCATATCGCTTTTCTGCCAGTTCCATATCTGTAAACCTCCGTTTTTCAGTGTGATAGTTTATATGCTTAAGCCAGCGTGCCGCCGATGGCGTTCGGCATGGATGCGCCGGCTTCGATCAGCGGCAGGTACCAGTCGTCGTAGAAATACGGCAGGCGCGTCTCGTCGTCCGTGCGCACATCCTCCCAATCCATGCCCCAGGGGCGCAGATAGACCGTATAGACGAAGGAATCTTCGCTGTTTTCCGGGTCTGTATAGACGCCGGAGATGCAGATCATCTCGGAATACGGCATGGACTCGGATGGGGCCGCGTCAATGTACCACGCGTCCGCGCCGCTCAGCTTGCAGTCAAAGAAGCTGCCGTCCGTCGAAACGAGCCGTCCGCTCGTCGTCAGATCGGTGCTCACCTGCACCTGTGCATCGGCGATGATCTGTCCGGCCTCGCAGGAATCGTCCCACAGGGTAAGCGTTCCGCTTCCGTCCGCGTCAAGCTCGATCTGTGCGCAGGCATCCCACCAGCTGCCTGCGTTGTCTTCATAGGCGCCGGTCCCGGATTCGATCATCCACCAGCCGTACCAGCTGCCGTTCCAGAAGGCCGTCTGCGAGACAGCATTCATTGAGGGATCGACCGGCTCTGCCGGCTGATAGGGCGCGAAAAGTCTCCTTCCCACCAGCCCCCAGAGCACGGCGGACAGCACCAGAACGCCTGCGATGATCCCGATCACCAGCGGCGCTTTGGATTTTTTCTTCGGCTTCTGCGGGGGCGCACTCTGCGCCGCAGGCCGCTCCGGCGGGGGAGGGAAGCCGTCTGCGCGTGTGGTCTGCGGCTGTGCGGGTTCGGGCTGCGTCAGCTTTGCGCCGCATTCCGTACAGAATTTCGCTGTTTCCTCGATTTTACTTCCGCAATAGGGACAAAACGCCATGGTCGGTTCTCCTTTCTTATTTCGCCGTCCCGAATGAGTCCGGCATATCGGCAACGCCCCGCGCAAGCAACGGCGCGTACCAGCTGTCGTAATCTGGCGGGAGCATATTGCGGTACAGACAGCCGCTCGTGTCGCCGGTGCGCACATCCTCCCAGTCCGTGCCCCACGGGCGCAGATAGAGACGGAAGCGCACCCAGCCGCCGTTTTCATCCTCCGCACGGCCGGAAATGCAGATCATATGGTCAAACGTATGCACCTCCGACACGCCAGGATCGCAGGAAAGCCCATTCGTCAGATCGCAGTCCAGATACGTGCCGGAGTCCGCCGTCATGTGCCCGGCGTCGGTCGTCCCCGCCGAAAACGTGACGCTTGCCCGAAGCAGAAGCTCGCCGGGTTCATTCTCCGTATCCCAAACGGTGAGCATTCCTGCATCCCCGCGCACGCTGATGTGCGCGCAGGCATCCCATGCGGTGTCCTTCAGGTATTGCAGCTCCTCGCTCGCATCGGTAACAATGTGCCAGCCGTACCAATCTCCGGCCCAATAGGCCGCGTGATCCGGCTCTGCATCCGTGTCCGGCTCCTGTGCCTGCTCCGGCAGACTGTCCAGCAGCGGAAGCGCGGCGGAGGCCGTTCTGGAAAAGCTCATACGGATATCAGCGTCAAAAAAGCCGATGGTGACCGTGTTTGCGTCGATCGTTCCTTCGCAGCGTGCGCTGCCCATTGTCAGCGTGAGCCGTCCGCCTGATGTTTCCCATTCGACCGCGGCGGCTTCACCGTCCACGCAGAAAACGCCCTCGCCGCCTGCGTTCAGCGTGAGATAGGTCTGGCCGCTGTAGACCTCG
>OQWD01000194.1_pt1 | contig 24216 bp, 19 predicted proteins | sample 1691631 | NCBI WGS metagenome assembly OQWD01 (sample SAMN03418283, study PRJEB22391) | human gut metagenome | biome: human-gut; feature: organic feature; material: feces | host: Homo sapiens | place: Italy | collected 2013-04 | reverse complement strand
TGACGAATATAGCAGAGTAATACAATCACTTATCCGCTTAAAGAACAGTCTGATTGCACAAGGCAGATACACCGACGGAGTTGACGATGTTCTCTGCAAGGTGCTTTCAACCAAGAAAAGAAAGCTCAAAATCAAATATATCTGAACACGAAAAGAGACCGCCTACACGATGTAAGCGGTCTTTGCTAATTTAGAGTAAGTTCGACAAACTGGAATTTGAAAACTAACTTTTCTTAAATCATTATCGCTTGTTGTAGGGCGTCAATGAATTCCTCTAAAAGCCTTGAAAATAAAGGATTTTTCGCAATCTGCTCACATTATTCCTTTATACGATTTCACACGACTTTACCCTTGCTCCGAAAGATTATAAGGGCAAAAGCAAGGGCAAGAAAAACTGATAACACGATATAACAAAGTGTGGCAATCGGGAAACTGTGATGTATGTGCGAATATATTATTTTGGAGGATAACATAATGGAAAAGTACATTTATAATGAGCAAAACGATCTTTGGTATGAGTTGCAGGGCGATTATTATATTCCTTGTTTGGAATTACCCGCCGAAAAAGAAGAAAGGCATATTGGTGTATGGGGGCAGCGGCATTTGCAGTATATCCGAGAGCATAGAAAGGTGTTCTACACCAATCTGCTGACAAGCGGAAAACTGCAATCCCACCTCGCCGATATTGAAGAACAGGCACAGGAGCTGTTTGACCGCCTGATGAAGCAACGGACAGAGTGTGAGGGTATTACAGAAAAGCTGAAAGCCGAAAGTCCCATGTTGTGGGTAGGCAGAATGAACGCACTGCGGTCAGCGGTTACGGAAACTGCGAATGCCGAGGTGATCTTCGTATGAGAAAGCAGAAATATTACCTTTACCTCACAGCAGAGGAACGGCGGTATATTTTCAACGCTCTGCTTTCCTGCCGTAACAAACGGATTGCACAGGGCAGATATACGGATGCGGTGAATGAGGTTATGATAAAGTCACAAAAACAGGCTTCGGCGGCAGGGAGAAATCCCTGCCGTTTTCACAGAATGATTCACAGAATGATTCAGATTTTTGCATTACCCTCTTGAAAAATCAAAGCAAATATAGTATAATATTAACGATCATTCACTATGTTACAAGGAAGGAGGTAATATATTGCGCCCTCAAAATGAAGAAGGCCGCAGGCATAAGCAAATTGAGATTATGGAAAACAGCTTCGACTGCTATGCAGAGAACGGATTTTCCTCTGTCGGTGTAAAAGCTATTGCAAAAGCCTGCGATTGCAGTGTTGCTACACTGTATCTGTATTTTGAAAATCTCGACGACCTTATCGTTAAGTCCACCGAATACTGTATGAGTAAGGTGGAAGATGAGTTTATGGCGAAAGCCCCCACCGATGTGGAGGACCTGTGGCGGTTTATTGACGAGATCCCCTATTGGACGGCGAAAAAGCACGGAAAGAAATACAGACTTATGTATCAAATCTATACCCACCCCAAATACAGGGAATACGGACAGAAGTTCTTTAAGGGTGTAGATGAACGATATACCGAATACGCAAAGAGCTTAGAGCCAAAGCTGGGGATTCCCCACGAGAAGATCACACCGCTGATTTTCATTCTGATAAGAGCCTGCGTGCACTACGCACTCTTTGAGGATGAGTTCTATCTGAAATCCCAGATAGAAGTGCTGAAGGAAACCCTTGCACTCTTTATCGAGAAATACAACCCGAAAGCAATGTTTAAGGAGGCAAAATAAATGAAAAAACGAATTTTAAGCATAGTGCTGGTACTTTGTATGGTACTTTCATTTGTGCCGATTACGGTTTTTGCGGCTGGCGGGGATAAGACCGTAAGCCTTGGAACAGATGTTATAAAAAATCCGACTGCACCGACAGCGTCAACAGATACGTGGAAAGGAAGCTATGTGTACTTTGGAACCTATGGCGGAAATCCTGTAAAGTACAGAGTCCTTGACAAAAACACAACAGTCTTTGGTGGCACAACCATGCTCCTTGACTGCGACAGTATTCTGTGGGCAGGAAGAAACCCAAGCAGTGCATTTGATGACAACAGTAATGACTGGGCAAACAGTAATATAAGAACATATCTGAATGGAACGTTTTTAACAAGCAACTTCTCTACAGCAGAGCAGAACGCCATAGCATCAAGCACCAAGAGTGCCGAATACAGCACAGATGGAAATGGATGGATTGGTACTTTATCCTATGCTTCACTTAGCAATGATAAAATTTTCTTCCTTGATGCAAAGGAAGCAACCAATACAAGTTATGGATACAGTAATAATGCTGGTAGTGCAGCAAACAGAGAAAAAACAGGCGGCAACGCCGTTTGGTGGCTGCGGTCGGCTTATACTTTCGATGCCAACTACGCCGGCATGGTCTATCCGGGCGGCGGCCTCGGCAAGGGTGTCCTCGGCAAGTATGTTGGTGTGAGTCCCGCTTTGAATATCAATCTGTCATCTGTACTCTTCACATCTGCCGCCGAAGGCGGCAAGGCGGATACGGCGGTGGACGGCGACCTGACCGCTGTTTCCGATTACACCGGCAGCGAGTGGAAGCTAACGCTTTTGGACAGCAGCCGCGATAGTTTTTCTATTTCCGGTGCAACGGTGAATAACGGCACAATCCGTTTTTCATACTCCGGCGCACAGACTGGGACAAACGAATACATTTCCGCTGTTGTCGTGGAAAGTGGCACAATCACCCACTACGGGCGCATTTTTCAGTTGGACGGTACGACATACGGCGCAAACGGAACGGCAAGCCTTTCACTCCCAGCGGGCGTAACTTTAAGCGAGAATACAAAGCTGTACGTTTTCAATGAGCAGTACAACGGCGACTATCAAACGGACTATGCCAGCGCTTTGAAAGTTGTTTTACCGCAGGAAACAACGCCGAACGCCACATTTACCGCTACCGGCGATAACGACGGCACCCTTTCCAATGTAGATACCTCCATGAAGTACAGCGTGGACGGCGGAACAACTTGGAATGCTGTCACAGGTACAACAATGGATATTTCCAGCGTGACGGCGGAAAAAGATGTAAAAGTATATAAACCTGGCAACGGTACAACAACTGTCGATTCCGAAGTGCAGACCATCGATGTAACGCAGGCGGTGCAGCCTACAGGAGTGGATAAAGCGGACTGCACCACATCCCAGCAGAACGACGGGCAGATCACCGGCGTTGATACCACGATGGAATACAGGCTGTCCGGCACTTCCGGCTGGACGGCGGTTACGGTCAATCCCGTTACGGGACTTGGGAGCGGCAGCTATGAAGTCCGTGTAAAGGCAAGCGGAACGGTTCTCGCCTCCGGTACGGTAATCGTCACCATCGGCGCACATACCTGCGTGGCTCAGGGTGACTGGCAGCATGACGGAACCGGTCATTGGAAGCTCTGCGCCTGCGGGGCGAAAATCGAGGAAGCCGCCCACTCCGGCGATACGGCAAGCTATTTCGAAAAAGCAGCTTGTGACTATTGCCATACAGAATACGGCAATCTGCTGACAGATACAACAGCGCCAACCGGAGAAATTGCCGTCGGCACAAATAAATGGAACAGCTTCCTCAACACCATTACCTTTGGCTTGTTCTTTAAGGATACGCAAAGCGTAACAATAACGGCAACCGACGATAGCTATGACCACGCAGGCTTTGACGATGATAAGGCGGTTAAGGTTGAATATTATCTTTACAGCGGCGATACTGCTTTGACAAAGGAAGACCTTGCAAGCAAAGAATTTACGATTTATGACGGTGGTTTTAATATCAATCCCGATAACAAATATGTTATCTATGCAAGGCTTACCGACCACGCAGGCAATGTTACCTACATTTCCTCCGAGGGTGTTGTATTAGACGCTTCTGCTCCTGTCATTTCAGGCGTTGAAAACGGCAAAACCTATTGCGAAGCACAGACGGTTACCGTTATGGAAGAATATATTGAAAGTGTGAAAGTAAACGGCACAGCGGTTACACTCGATGCAAACAATCAGTTTACACTGAATCCGGCAGAGAGTACGCAGACAATCGTTGTTACCGACAAGGCAGGCAATGAAATCTCTGTGACCGTAACAGTCAATGACGGACACACCTACGAATGGCAGAGTGAAAACTCACAGTACTGGAAGAAGTGCCAGTACTGCGGTTATGAAACTGCGAAAAAAGATATTCCAACCATTACAATAGACGCTCCCGATACGGTGTGCAGAACGCAGGACTGCGAGGCAAGCGTTTTACTGCCCGAAAATATAGCCAACGCTGAATTGAGCTTTGCGTTTATCGGTCTCGACAGTAAACTTGATAGTACTGTTGAGGACGGCAGACTGCACGGCGTTGTCCCGGCAAGGCATTATCCGGGGGATGGAAACAGCTTTAATTTGGTTTTAAATGCTACAACAGATGACGGCTTCTTATTTACGGTAAGAAAGAATGTTAAAATTCAAAACGAACACGCAGGCGGTGTTGCAACCTGCATAGAATTAGCAATTTGCGATACCTGCGGTGAGCATTACGGCGAGTTTGACAGCTCAAATCATAATCTTGAAAAGATTCCTGCAAAGGACGCAACTGTTACCGCAACAGGAAACAAGGAGTATTGGCATTGTAAAGATTGTAAGAAATACTTCTCTGATGCAGCAGGTACAAACGAAATTAAGCTTGATGACACGGTAATCGCAAAGCTCTCGCCTGAAATTATTGAGGGCAAAGGACAAAGCATAACCGCAGGAGAAAAGAAAGAGCTTATTTTCAAATCCAATGCGTCGTTCAGTGATTTTATCCGAGTTGAGCTTGATGGGAAAACCCTTGATGAAAAGAATTATACCGTCAAGGAAGGCAGTACGGTTGTAACCTTAAAGGCTGACTATGTAGCCACGCTTTCTGTCGGCAAGCATACAATCGGCATTGTATCGACAAACGGCACAGCGACTACTACATTTACCGTTAAGGCTAAAACGGCAGTAGATAACGATACGGATTCACCTCAGACCGGAGATAACAGCCGTATGGCATTGTGGATTGCTCTTCTCTTTGTGAGCGGAGCAGGCGTAATCGGAACAACTGTTTACGGTAAGAAGAAAAGAGCGAAATAAAATCATATAAGTGTGCTTATCACACTTACAACAGTCCCTCCTGTCAGATACAAACTGACAGGAGGGATTTGTTATGAATAAGTATTTCAAGGATATATGTAATTCCGCAAGGCAAGGGTTCTGCCCTGCGGTGTCGAGTTCGGTGTCAAAGTTATCTCTCTCTGTCTTGGGACTTCTTTCGTGTTCTTTGCTGCTTGCCCTCTGCCTGTAACCGTCTGAGCTGGTCACGGACACTTTCTCTTTCGGGCGGTGCATACCGTTCTTTTTCGGCGGGTCCGCGGCTTTTTTTGATTTTGCGTTCCCATTCGGCAAGCTCACGGTTGTAGTTTTCAACCACGGCTTCTGCCTTGCGGTAGGTTGCCATAAATGCCTGCACATCGGGATAACCGTCGCTTTTCAGAATATCGGGTAATTCTGCCAGCATAGCGGAGATTTTGGCTTCCGTTTGCTGTATCTGTGTTTCTAATGCCTTACGCTCCTTGCTCTTAAAAATACCCTTTGTTTCGGCAAGCTGTGCCTTTAACTTGGGGACTTCATCCTGCAAGCTGCGGATTTCTCTTGCCCTGTCCTGTACCCGTATCATCAGCTTCTGCATTGTGCGGAACTCTGCCATATCCATATTGAGTACCGGCTTTGGCGGTAACGCCATCTGCTTTATTAAGTTCTGCAAAAATTCCTTTGCTTTGCCCACGATACTGCGGAATAGGTTGGGCAGCCATCCTTTTGCTTTAATGGACTGACTTGCTTTTTGGTGGATTTCCTCTTTCTTGATTTCCAGTATCTTTGCTTCTTCAATCCCCGATATAAGAGCCATATCCGCCGTTCTGTTCCATTCCTGCCTTGCGGCATTGTCGGCTTCGATCTCTGCGGCTTTGGGATTGTTCTTGCCGATCTTCTTGGTCGGCAGATAGATACTGTCGGGGTTAAACACCTTTAGGTGCTGTTCGGGATCGGAGATATGCCGATTGATAAGGGCGGTATAGATTTCCTTTACTTCCCGAAGAAAGGGGTCGCTTTTGAAGCGGTCATCCTTTACGGTGAAAAGGTGTTGTTCATAAATGCCGCCTTTTGAGATAACGGTACAGCCCTCACGGACTTTGCTGCTTTCATCGGTGATCTCTTTCTTGGTGCGTACACGCTTGCCCGTTTCATCATAGAATACGCTTCGGGTGGCGATCTTTATATCCGGCTCGGCAAGTAGCCGCCGTTCGCTGAATATGAGGTGGATGTGGTAATTGGTCTTTCTCTTGTTGTGGTGGAGAGCCGATACACATTCCACATCGTACCGTCTGCGAAATTCCTCTGTGAAATCTTCAAGTACCTGCTGCGGCTCATAGGTGGTGTAAACTTCGGGCAGGGCGATAATCAACTCCCTTGCTTCGATACACTTTCCGTTTGCTCCGCTTCGTCTAAACTCCTGTTGACACTCTTTGGCAAGATTGCTCCAAAAGGAATTGTCTGCGGTGCGGTAGGTGGCATAGAGGTTTTCCTGTCTTGCGTGGCTTGTAATATACGATATTCTTCCCTTGACATTGGACAGCTTTGACATCCGAATAAAGCTGTGGCGTGTCATAAATCATCTCCGTTCTGTGTTGTAAATGTGCGTTCTCATTTTGCAACCGACTTGTCGGTTGCGGCTGTTTCGGCGGTAAGTGCTGACGGGACAGCCGATGAAAATTGCGGTGGCAATTTTCACTGTATCATAGCGGCGGTATATGCCGACAAACTGTGATACAGGCTCCCTGCAAGGGCGAAATACCTCTTGAACAAATCGTAGATTTGTGCGAGGGGTGTATTTCGCTCTCAAACGCCGAGGGCTCCCCGAACGGTTTACTCTACCTTACGGACATCATCCTGACACAGTAGGTTTCTGCCCTGATTGACGGTCATAAAACGCTCTAAGGTATCCCTGCGGATAATGGTCTTACGCCCGACCTTAAGAACAGGCAGCTTGCCCCAATCCACCAACTTTCGCATTGTGTTCCTGCCGATGCCGCTGGTTTCTGCTGCTTCTTCGATTGTCATTCCCATTTTGATTGCGTTCATAATGCTGTTCTCCTTTCTTAGATACTCAAAATGCAACTTTGGTGTTATCATTATACTTGTTTTGCTATCACTTGTCAACCCGTTTTGCACCCTTTTAAGAATTATTTTTAATATTTTTTGCAAATAAGGGTTGCAAATTGAGTTTGTTTGTGATATACTGTACTCAAACAGGAGGTGAATACCTTGAAAGAAGAAACAATGTTTACCCCAAAACAAGTCGGGGAACGCATAAAAGAGCGTAGAATAGAACTGAAACTTTCTATGCCGGAACTTGGCAAGCGTATCAGCGTGAACAAGTCCACCATTCAAAGGTATGAAGCCGACGGCGTTGATCCGAAGCGAACAATGATTATCAACGGTCTTGCCGAAGCACTTCTTACCACTCCCGAATGGCTGACAGGTCTTTCCGACGATAAGGAATATGACAGCTATACACTCTGCCAAAAGGACATTGAGCAGCACATCAAGAAATATCTTGATACGGTGTCCTCTACCGTAAAGGGCGAACCGCACCAACAGATGCTCACTACATTTCTCGGAAAGATGATTGATTTATACTCTGTGCTTTGCCACCACTTTGCCGATGCTATGACAGAGGTTGACAGAGTGGCAAACGATGAAGGCTTGAAGCAGTCGCTTATGCGGTATGCTATCGAGTCGGGAGCGATTACCGAAAAGGTATATCGCAACGAAATGGAATTACCTATCGAAGATATGAAACGATTTCTTGACGGGATTTTACATATCTACGATGAAGGTCGCACCGCTGTGAAGATGGGCGATCTCTTCGGGATAGTGACGGAAGCTGAAAAAAGGCTGTCCGAAAAGAATAATTCCGTGGCACCTTGACAATTAAAAATGCCGATTGAAACCAATCGGCAGAAGTGACACAATTTACTTTACGCACACCATATGTCACAGTCCCGATTGCCACGGATAGAAAGGAGAAATTTTATCTATGGCAAAAGGTTCTGTAAGAAAGAAAGGCAAAAAGTGGTACTACCGCTTTTATATCGAAGATGAAAGCGGCAGACAGGTACAGAAGGAGTTTGCGGGTACGGAAAGCAAAAGCGAAACGGAAGCCCTGCTCCGCAAGGCAATGGAAGATTACGAAGAAAAGAAATTCGTAGCAAAATCTGAAAACGCAACGGTGGGAATGTTGCTCGATATGTGGGTGGAAGAAGAACTGAAACCAAGCAATCTGAGCAACGGAACGGTTATGGCGTATCAAGGTACGGTCAATCGTATCAAGCAGTACCCCATCGGCAACAGAAAACTGAAAAGTGTGACTGCCGATCATTTGCAGGCGTTTATGGATTTCCTCAGCTTCGGCGGGACAAATCCAGACGGTACAACCGCAAAGGCACTCAGTAAGGGTTACTTGCGATTGTTCTCTGCCGTTCTGCAAGGAGCGTTCCGCTTTGCGGTATTCCCGAAAAGGTTAATATCCTTTAACCCGATGCAGTATGTTGTATGGCGAGGGAAAAAGGAAAAATACGAACTGTTTTCGGATGAAGATGGCGAAATAACTTCCACGCCTACGCTAACTCACGAACAGTATCTAAGGCTTGAGGATTTTCTGAAAGCAAAGGACAACCCCGCATTGCTCCCGATACAGATCGCTTACTACACAGGACTTCGCATTGGCGAGGTTTGCGGCTTGACTTGGCAGGACATAAATCTTGAAAAGCAGTATCTTACTGTACGACGCAGTATGCGATACAACGGGACAAGGCACAAAACCGAAATAGGAGCTACCAAGCGCAAGAAGATCCGCACAGTAGACTTCTGCGACACGTTAGCGGCAATTCTGCGAACTACAAAAGCCGAACAGCACAAAAACCGCTTCAAATATGGCGAGCTATACAGCCTCAATTATTATTGCGAGGTCAAAGAAAAAGACCGCACCTATTATGAGGTTTACAGCTTACCGAGAACGGAAGAAGTTCCCGAAGGCTACAAGGAAATATCCTTTGTATGTCTTAGACCGGATGGAGCATACGAAGCTCCAAGTACGGTTGGGAATATGTGCAAAAGGGCGAAGCAAAAAGTAGAGGGTTTGGATGGCTTTCATTTCCACCAACTCCGACACACATTCACAAGTAATCTGCTCTCCAAAGGAGCAGCACCGAAGGATGTGCAGGAGCTTTTAGGACACGCCGATGTCAGTACCACAATGAATGTGTATGCTCACGCTACAAGGGAAGCGAAGCGTACTTCCGCAAGACTGCTTGACAAGGTAGTCGGCGGCTAAAAACAAAACTTTCCCTTGTTTTCGCTCATAAGGGCAAAAACAAGGGAAAATACATTAAATACGAGTATGAAACTGCTGAAAAGTCCAGTAAAATCAAGGGTTTTCAGAGAGTTGGTTAGATAAATTGGAATTTGTCAATACCTATTACCATAAAGATATTTATTTGAAATTCTCTTTTGTGTTTCCAAATATTTTGTAACGTTTTCATCATAATCAGGATAATTATAACCAAGTGAATCTGCCACTTTTTTAGATATTTTTTTGAACAAACATAGACACAAATCAAACGATTTCCACATTTCTTCATACGAACTCATTGAATATGTATTTAGTAAGTTATCCCACAATTCTTTTGAAATATGCTTATCTAAAAATTTATAGTTTTTACCCAAACTGAAATTAAATCCTTTTTCAGTACCGACATACCAACTAATCATCCTAAGAAGTTCATGACGTAATACTTCATTCATATGGTCTATTGCAAATAGTATTTCACCACGAAGTAAGCCCTTGGATACATATGTTGCAACATTCCAAAATTCGTTACAACAGTCATCAAACTTTCTTTCTGTTGGACACTTAATGTAATAATCTTCATCTGTGGGAACTATTTCTGTTTTAATCATATTATCTTTATCTAACATGATTTTAACAAGTTTATCGCGAGTAAGATACTCCTCAAGCATTGAAACAGGTAACAAAGTTAAATCAATCTTTACACCATCATCAAAAAGCATTATATAAGAAAATCCTTTTTCTTCTGGAGGAAATAATTCCATATCTTCAGGTTTTTGCATCATAAGTCTGTTACCAAAAACACTAAGCCAGTCATCGCTTTTCAAAAATTCTCCCATATCTATAACAAAAAAAGTAATATCATAATCTTGAAGATTGTCTTTTGGTATATTAACATTAGTGCGAGACCCTTCAAGAGTTACAATTCTAATTCTCTCATCTTGAAAAGCAAAATTCAAAACTAAATCGTATATTTCTTTTTCAGTCCTCATTTCATTCACCTCAATAAAATTATATCACAAAAAAAGATTGATTCTAACTGTTCTTATAATTTGATAACCGCATCAAGGCTGAGCGTAAGTGCATATTCGTATGCATTACCGCCCCAGTTTCTTTCGTCGTATTTGTCAACATCTGCAAGACTGTCTGCGGTATAAAGTATCATACCCAAGGTTGCCCCTCTGAAATCAGCACAGGCCGCCAGAGCAGAACATTCCATTTCTACAACTGCACAGCCTTCACTTTTGCGATAAGCCACCTTTTCTTTGGTTTCACGGAAAAATCCATCCGTTGACCAGGTTATAACCTCCTGATATTTCATACTATGCTCAAGAATGGTTTCTTCAATTGCTTTTCTTGCCTTCTCGCTGATTTCCACAAATCGAGAAGGGGGCGCATAGTGATAAGATGTTCCCTCATCACGCAGAGCCTTGTTTGGTACGAGGAATGTACTTTCGGGGAACTTTTCCAGAGCACCGCAACTACCTGCCGAGATTACCTCTCTTACACCATAACCAATCAGCCAATCAAGTATCTGTGTGGCTGCTGCCGCACCAACGGGTGCTTGACAAAGCACAATGTCCTCACCCTTGTATTTGGTGATGTAAATGGGATAATGCTTCGTTGCACTCTCAAAAGTGGATACCTGTTTGGTATCACTTTTACTGGCATATTCATCTATGTAAGCACCAAGAAATGCGAACACACATTTCTTGGGTAAGTTCAAACCAAGATTTTCATGAGTGGGATTAAGAACTGCTGTCTGCTCTGTATCAAACTCCAAAATCGGTATTTCGTTTTTAATAATAGCCATACTATCTCTCCGTCAAATTCTTATTTGTCTTTCTCTTAATTTCCTATTATACACCAAAATTATGAATATTTCTACCCGCCGTCTATTGACCTCAATTACGAGGGAAATAGGCGGCTTTTTTGTTTCTAAAAAAATATTTTCAAGAATTTTTTGAAAAAGGGGTGATTTTGGGTGTGCATTTTGACCCCCTTTGTCCAAATGAGTGAAGGGGTTAATTCCGAACCACGAAAAGGTCAGCCCATTCACTTGTATTTTGACAACTGAATAAATCATTCACTAAGACTTTAATTCTGATGATTTTAGCCACCTTATCGGGTACGCCGTGACTTCTGCATTGCAGAACAGCGAGAACTCCCGGTATAAGTAATAGGTTGCCCCTGTTACGGCGATGACAGTCAGAAGGATAATGATACTTCTCTACGGAGCTGGCGGAGTACCCGGCAGAGGTGAAATTCCTATGATACAGATTAGCAGTCTGTTCCTTAGTGACTTCCCGTGAGCTTTTTGCTCGGCAAGGGGTGTTGAGAACAAATATTGCCCGACCGGTTAGGAAATGAGCCGGTCAAGTACATAGCCATACTGCGATGGCTATGAATTTACGAAAGGAGGACGCACAAAGTGTCGAACTGCAAAACGATTGCAATATGCAATCAAAAAGGCGGAGTTGGAAAGACGACCACTACGGTAAACCTCGGCGTCGGTCTTGCAATGCAAGGAAAGAAAGTCTTGCTCATAGACGCAGACCCACAGGGCGACTTAACCACCTGTCTCGGTTGGCAGGATACGGATAACTTGGGTATCACGCTTGCAACGAAACTCACAGATGTCATAAACGAAACGATGAATGACCCTACGGTCGGTATTCTGCACCACGACGAAGGTGTTGACCTTGTTCCGGCAAACCTTGAGCTTTCAGCAATGGAATTTAACCTTGTCAACGCAATGAGCAGAGAAACAGCCTTGAGAAATTATCTCAGCGAAGTGAAGGACAAATACGACTATATCCTTATAGATTGTATGCCTTCTCTCGGAATGGTAACAATCAATGCTTTATCTGCGGCAGACAGCGTTATTATCCCTGTTCAGGCTCAGTATTTACCGGCAAAAGGAATGACGCAGCTTGTTCAGACCATTTCAAGAGTAAAGAAGCGTATCAATCCGGGCTTAAAGATTGACGGTATGCTTCTCACTTTGGTGGATAGCCGTACCAACCTCGCCAAAAGCACGGTAGAAGCTCTGAGAGAGAACTTCGGTAGTCAAATCAAGATGTATAGAACATATATCCCGATTGCCGTAAAAGCCGCAGAGACTTCTTCCAAAGGCAAGAGCATTTTTGCCTACGAACCCAACAGTACGGTGTCAAAGGCGTACACCGAATTTACAAAGGAGGTGTTAGCCGATGGCAGGAAGAAAGAGCGACTTCACTCTCACGAAGCTCGATGACTTATTCTCAACGCAGGAACAGAGAGATGAAGAAAAGCTTTCAAAAATCCGAGATATTCCCTTGACTGAAATTGACGATTTCCCTGACCACCCTTTTAAGGTGCGTGATGACGAGGATATGGCACAGCTCATTGAGAGTATCAAGGAACGAGGGGTTATTACTCCGGCGACGGTAAGGCAGAAAGAGGACGGCAGATACGAACTCATTTCAGGACACAGACGAAAGCGAGCCTGTGAGCTTGCCGGGTTTGATACGCTCCGTTGTGAGGTCGTTGAACTGAACCGAGACGAAGCCACAATTTTAATGGTTGAGAGCAACTACCAAAGGTCGCAGATACTTCCCTCAGAAAAAGCATTCGCATATAAAATGAGAAGCGAAGCAATGAAAAGACAGGCAGGCAGACCCGGCAAAGAAAATTCATCCCCAGTGGGGATTGATTTACGAGGAAAGCAAAGTCTTGACTTAATGAGCGAAGAATGTGGCGACAGCAGAAATCAGATTCACAGATATATTCGCCTTACAAATCTTGTTCCCGAACTGTTGGAATATGTTGACGAGGGGCGAATTAAAATGCGACCGGCGGTTGAACTGTCTTTTCTCGATGAGGACAGCCAGCGTGATGTGGTTGATGAAATCGACCTGAACGACGCAACTCCGTCCCACGACCAAACAATCCGTATGCGAAAGTTCTTTGAGGAGGGCAAACTCACAACCGAAGCAATCCAAGCGATTATGTCGGAGGAGAAGCCAAACCAAAGGGAGAAAATTGTTTTGAGGGGCGACAGGGTTCGACAGCTTATCCCAAAGAATATTCCCATAAGCCAAACAGAGGATTTTGTGTGCAAGGCATTGGAGCATTACAACAAGTTTCTGCGAAGCAGAGCCGACCGTGACAGCCGATAGCCTTCCCCCCTTTCTCACACTCTAACCCCTATATACCGGCTATTAACCTGCTGAAAAAATATACTCTATCTCCCTTGAGTATATCTATCTCTCATAACATATAGCTGTCTATAAAAGGGTTCGCACATTTGGAGCAAAAGCAAAATGTCTGCTACGATAAAAAGTTCAGCCAATCGCACCTTTGATGTTTTGACCGGTTTTGATTACGATTAAAGCAGAAAGGAGCGATGGATATGAAAAACAGGCTGATACCTTGTGTTCTTGCCTGCCTGATGATTTTCCTCGTAGGTTGTAATGGTAACACAGCCAAAGAAGCTGCACAGGAGATAACGAAAACGGAGACTTCTTTTCCGGCTGGTAATACCGAAACAAATTCTCAGGAAGATACGGCAGAAGAACCGGAAAGCACGGCAGTTCAGGAGGAAACACCGATTACGGCAGAAGAAAGCAAATCAACCGCTGAAAGTCAGACGGTTACGACGGTACAGACAAAATCGGCGGAAGAAAAAACGGCTGATACTCCTGCAACCGAAAAGCCAAAGGCAGAGCCACCGAAGCAGACAACCACGCAGGCTGAGCCCGAAAAACAAACGGAACAGCCAAAAGAACAGACAACTGCCGAACAAAAGCCGGCAGAACCGAAACCGACAGAGCCGCCCAAGCAGACATTCGATGTCAGCCCTTATGTAAGTTACGCAAAAGAGTATGCGGTGAGCATAGGGCTTTCTCTTGACAGCACGGCGACAGAATGTTGGGACAATCCCATATCCGCAAATCCTAACCGAAGCGATATTAAGTCTGATATTGAAAGCAGACTGAACCGATACAAGAACAGCGAAGGTTTTACCGCTGTGTGGATATGGACAGAAAAGCTATCCGATACGGAGTACAACCTCTATATCGGCTACTGCTAAAACTAAATAATTCAAAGCGGACGCACTGAGTAAAATCGGTGCGTTTTTGCATTTCAAGGAGGAAAACGCAATGGTTAAAACAAAATTCAAGAAAGCCGTCTCGCTTATGTTGGCGGCGGTTATGAGCCTTACTGCTTTTATGGGCATTGGGGCAACGACAGCCTTTGCAGCCGTAGGAGAAAAAGCCGATGTGTACCTCGTCGATTATCCCCGAAGCGGAGATACCAATAACAACGGCGAATGGGGACACGGCAATCTCAACTATATGAACGGTTGGAAAGGCTTGTCCACGAAATATACGGGACTTCGTGCAATGGGTTCGTATTCGGGCAATATCGCCTACTGTATTGAACCGGGTACAGGACAGCGGACTGACGATACTCTCACCGAAAAAGGCGAGAATTTCTTCAATAACATCAGCCCGAACGGTACGATTTCCGGCGATGATATTCGCTTGCTTATCGGTCGTATCTTGCAGTACGGCTATCGTGGAGGTATTTCGACAAGCTGGAAGTCGCAGAATGAAAGCGACGCCAACTGTATCGCACACGCTTATGCCACTCAGATTTTGATTTGGGAAACGATTGTCGGAGAAAGAGACGCAAGCTTTAATCACGTTTCTACCGGTGGGTACAATGCCGTGCTTGAATGTGTAAGCTCAGCACACCCTCTTCGCAGTAAAATCCTGTCTTACTACAACAGTATGGTAACAAGCGTTCAGAACCATACGAAAGTTCCGAGCTTCTGCACAAGGTCAAGCGGTTCTGCCAAGGTAAACGAGCTTGAATGGAACGGAAGCAAGTATGTTGCAACTCTCACCGATACAAACGGTGTGCTTGGCAACTACAACTTCTCGGCAAACATAGACGGCGTTTCGTTCTCTGTCAGCGGAAACAAATTGACTGTTTCAATGGAAAAAGCTCCGAGCAAGGAATTTACTATCACAGCCGCAAAAAAGAACGGTGTCCGCAGAGGTGTGGTCGTATGGTCTGATGGTATCCACCAGAATGGCAACGGCATTCAGGATGTTGTCACTTACGCTCAGGAGGTCAGCGACCCTGTCAGCGGCTTTGTCAAAATGAAGGTCAGCTACGGCTCTTGTCAGATTGTAAAGACAAGTGAGGACGGAAAGGTTGACGGCATTCAGTTTACCATCAGCGGTAACGGAGTCAATCAGACTGTAACTACCGCAAACGGCGGTAAATTCCAGCTTGATAACCTTATGCCCGGTGTTTACACGGTAACAGAACAGTCTATCGACAAATATGTTCCGCAGGAGGTTCACAGAGTAACTGTTGTTGCCGGTCAGGTGTCAAAGGTCAATTTCAATAATGTTCTCAAAAGAGGTAATCTTCGGGTCATCAAATCTTCTGAGGATAACTTGGTTGAGGGCGTTACCTTCCATCTTTACGGCACATCTCTTTCCGGTATTGCTGTCGATGAGTATGCCGTGACAGATAAGAACGGTGTTGCTTCTTTTGATGATGTGCTTATCAGCGGCACTACCCCATACACCATTGAGGAAGTGGATACCGCAATCCGTTATGTTGTGCCTGCAAATCAGACCGCACCGATTAACTGGAAAGAAGTAACCACAAGAAACTTCACGAACATTCTCAAAAAGTTCAGCGTAACCGTAACAAAGAGCGACCGAGAGGAAGGCACACCGCAGGGCGACGCTACCCTTGCCGGAGCAGTTTACGGTATCTATAAAGGCGAAACCCTTGTGGACAAGTATGTGACGGATAAGAACGGTCAGTTTACCACAAAGGAATATATCTGTGATGATGACTGGACAATCCGTGAAATCACTCCGTCCGAGGGCTATCTGCTTGATACCGCAATCCATAAGGTCGGTGCTGAACCGCAGCTTTATACGGTGGAACACAATCAGACAGCAAATGATGTTACCGAACAGGTTATGAAAGGCAATATCGCCATTATCAAGCACACCGATGACGGCGAAACAAAGATTGAAACACCGGAAAACGGTGCAACCTTTGAAATCTATCTGAAATCTTCCGGCAGCTTTGATTCAGCAGAAGAAGATGAAAGAGATGTGATTGTTTGTGATGAAAACGGCTTCGGTCAGACAAAGGATATGCCTTACGGCGTATATACCGTTCATCAGACCTCCGGTTGGGAGGGGCGTGAGTTAATGGACGACTTCGATGTGTTCATTTCTCAGAACGGACAGACCTACCGCTATCTCATCAACAACGCAAACTTTGAAAGCTATATCAAGGTGGTTAAGGTGGACGCAGAAAGCGGTAAAAACATTCCTTATGCCGGTGCTGGGTTCAAAATCTTTGACCCGGACGGCAATCAGGTAACAATGACCTTCACTTATCCTACTCCGACAACGATAGATATTTTCTACACCGATGCAAACGGACAGCTTGTTACACCGGAGAAACTGGAATACGGCAAGGGATATTCTCTTGTTGAGGTTCAGGCTCCTTACGGATATGTGCTTGACAGCACACCGGTGTACTTTGATGTGGCAGAGGAACATTCTTCCGATGAGGGTGGTATTACCGTGATTAAGGTAGATAAGCCTAATATGGCACAGAAAGGTACTGTCAGCATTGAAAAGACCGGCGAGGTATTCTCAGGGGTAAATATCTCCGGAGAGGAAAATGCCGATGTGATTTATCAGCCTGTCTATGAAGTGAAAGGTCTTGCAGGTGCGATTTATGAGATTACCGCAGCAGAAGATATTATCACTCCCGACGGTACAGTACGTTTCACAAAGGGCGAGGTCGTAGATACTGTTACCACAGATGAAAACGGACTTGCCAAGAGCAAGGAGCTTTACCTCGGCAGATATACGGTGGTCGAAATAACCGCACCGGAGGGTATGGTTATCAACAAGGAAGCTCACGAGGTCGAGCTGACTTACGCAGGTCAGGAAGTCGCCGTGACGGAAACCGCAACCAGCTTCGTAAACGAGAGACAAAAGGTTACGGTAAGTCTTGAAAAGGCTATCGAAAAGAACGACATCTTCAATATCGGCAACGGCGATGAAATGAAGAATATCAGCTTCGGACTTTTTGCCGCAGAGGAACTTGTATCTGCAAGCGGTACTTCTATCCCGGCAGACGGTCTGATTGAGATTATCTCACTTTCCGAAAACGGCAAGGCTGTTATCAAAACCGACCTTCCTTTCGGAAGCTACTATGTAAAAGAGCTTGCAACCGATGAGCATTATATCCTTACCGACAGCAAATATCCGTTTACTTTCAGCTATGCCGGTCAGGATACCGCAAATGTTGAGATTGCGGTCAACGACGGAAAAGCGATTGAGAACAAGCTCATTTACGGTTCTGTATCCGGTAAGAAAATTACCGAAAACGGCGAAGCACTGGGAGGTGCTGTAATCGGTCTGTTTAAGGCTGATGAAACCGTATTTACAAAAGAAAATGCTTTGATGACTGCTACCTCTGAAAATGACGGTAGCTTTTCTTTTGACAAAGTACCGTATGGAAACTGGATTGTAAGAGAAATCGAACAGCCGAAGGGCTTTGTGCTTGATGAAACTTCTTATGAAGTTAGAATCTCCGAGGTCGGTCAGGTCATTGAGGTTGAAATCGTCAATGAGTATGTTCACGGCAATATCAAGTTGACTAAGGTCGATGAAGATTACCCGGACAACAAGCTGACAGGAGCGACCTTTGAGGTTTACAAAGATGTAAACGGAGACGGCAAATTGGACGACGGCGACGAGCTTATTGGTTTGCTTACCGAAACCTCTACCGGTATTTACGAGATGAAGGAGATTCTTTACGGAAAATACCTTGTAAGAGAAACCAAAGCACCGGAAGGCTTTGAGCTTGATAAGGGTGTGTACTCTGTTTTCATTGAAAAAGATGAAACCACCTACGAGGTAGAAAACAAAGCCGGCGTCGGCTTTATTAACACGGCAATGAAAGGAAACCTGAAAATCGTTAAGACTTCCTCTGACGGTAAGGTTGAAGGCTTCACTTTCAGAGTTACAGGAGTAAACGGTTATGACCGAAGCTTCACGACCGATAAGAACGGCGAAATCATTATCGAGGGACTTCGTATCGGCGATTACACCATTTCCGAAGTTCAGGATAGTGTTTCTGCTTCCTATGTGCTTCCTGCGGATAAGATTGCAACCGTAAAGGTCGGTTCTACTACCGTTGTGGAAATGCACAATGAGCTGAGAGATACACCAAAGACCGGAGACAACAGCAATGTCGGCTTGTGGACTGCACTTGCGGGACTTTCTGCCCTCGGCATTGTAGGCACAGCCATTATTGCGTACAGAAAAAAGAAGAAGGAGGACAATGAGTAATGGACGCTAAAACAATCGTAGCAGTTGTATTGGTCGCCTTTATTATCGGCGGCTTTATCTTCTTGCAGATTAAGAACAGAAAGAAATAAGGAACACGAAAGTGGGCGGAGTGAAAACTTCGCCCACGGTTCTTTTACGGAGGTGCATTATGAATAAGCAAAAGACGGTTGACAGCAAGGTGCTTGCAATACTCAGAGAATGCCCCGAAACGAGGTATGACGATATGCAGCTTATCCTTTGCTATTACAACCGATACAGCTATATGAGAGTCGGCGATTTGTCGCTTGAAGATATAGTCAACAACTATAAAGGCTACGGCTTGCCGTGCTTTGAGACTATCCGCAGAGCAAGACAGAGAGTGCAATCCCTATTTCCCGAACTGTCAAGGCAGTGCAGTGGCTGCGACTGCGGAAACATCAGAATTGTGATTGAAGTAAGCTGAGGTGTGGATATGAACGAGGGAAAAAGAAAAATCGGTGAATACACTGTTCTTTGCTCGGTCAATGTGGGCGAAAAGGAAGTTATCTTGGCTTCCAATGAGCAAAGCACAAACGGCGATAAATTTTTGTGCGGCTTTGCAGAGCGAAACGACCTGTTTGAACTGTGTTCGGAATGTATGGTGAGCGATGACTATATCGAAATCGTACACCTTTTCGGTAGCCGTGTGGCAAATGAAGCGGAGCTTTTCAAGGAACAGGTCGAAAAACTGGATATTCCAATCACACTCATAACGGAAGCCGACTGTATCCCCGACCACTATTCCAAAGACATCAACGGCACAATCATTGCCATTGACCCAAAGGTATTAAAACCTGAATTTCAAAGAGCCGACAGACAGCTCTAATATGTTACAGGTGGTTTCGGTGCGTCGGCAAACAGCCGTGGAAGCGCCGTGTTTTGTACCAATCTTCACACCGGCAAATCCACCCGATATGAAAGAATGGATGTTATGGGCGAAGTAAAGCCTGAGCGTCTGCCTGAATGGGCAAAGGAAAAGGCACAGGAGCTTTCACACAAGAAGCGAAACAAAGACAAAGAACGATAAGGAGGACAAAGCAATGAAGGAAAAATTTACTTTTCAGCAAAAGACAAAGCTTCTGACGAAACTGTTTGACGCAGGCTGCAATACCGAAAAGAAATTGCAGCAGCTTGATATGGAGAGCATTTTGAAAATTCCGGGTATCACTATTCCGGATATGAGCCTGATTATCGAGCTTCAGAAGCAGACCAAAGCCAATAAGCTGTTCTCTTATTTGGGAGGTGGCACTGATGAGCAGGCAGGAACAGAATGACCGTCATATCATTTGGAGCGACATTAGCCTTGACCTTGATGATTGGCGAGAGTCTTTGGAGGAACTGTATCCCGGATATTCCGATGATGAGCTTTACGACATTATGGTAAAATCAAATGCCGAAAACCTATATGATGAACGAGTAAATCTCAATATTCAGCTTTCACAGCCGATTATCGTAATCGGCGACCTCGGCAGATGGAACGGCAGAGTGGCGGGTTACAAGATGATTGATTCCGGCAACATTAAGGACTGCCTTTACTCCGATACCGATTACACCGAATGGTATGTGGATAAGTACGGCGACCTTCGAGCCGATGCCGTTCATCACGACGGAACAAACCATTATCTATACCGTGTATTCAAAGACGGTGTTACCGATATGCAGATTGAAAATCTGCAAGATAAAATCTACAACGGAAAAGCTACAAGAGCCGACATCACACGAGTTACCAAAAGGCTCGGCGATGACATTGCCGGGGTATATGGCTTTTCTATTCCAAAGCAAAGACAACCAAACGAACAAGCGAGGTGATGAAAATGGATTACAGAGTATTGACCGAAGCAGAGCGTAAATACACCTTCAGCCAAAGTCAGCAGCTCTCTATGCAGACCGGTCTTATCGGATATTTGAGAGCCGACTTCGGTTCTAACGGGAACGAGTTTTGGACGACTTGGAACGATTTCAGAAAGGACTTAAAGACAGACGATTTCAAAAAGGAATTTGACTTGGTGATAAACTCCTACCGTTTCGGGGATGGCGAGTTTTTAAGCGGCAGAAGCACTATGTCAAAATTCTGCTATGAACACCCCGAAAGCAGCTACGAAGATGACCGCAATCATTACGGCGTCCGTGTTGATACCGAGCGATATTCCTACCTTATGCGTTTAAATCCCAACCGTGGAGAGTACAATCTGTACTGCTATTGCTATCAGAAAGAGTGGCTGAACAACCACTTAAAAAATGCCGAGCGTGGTATCCGATTTATCGACCCGCACTATCAGGAGCAGTTTCGCATTGCGGACGGAGAGAAAATCTCAATTAAGCTCGGCGACGGCAAAACAATGGAGAGGACTTGCAGATATATTGATGACTACCATTTGGAGGTCGGCACAAATCTCTACCATATCTGCGAATTTGCCGAGCTTTGCGAGAGAAACGGTCATACCGTAGAACCAGCCGCAAAAGAAAACACGAAATCCGCAAAGGACAAAGAAAAAACACGATAAGGAGGTGCGGACGAGGTGGCAAGGAAATTTGACCTGATTTCGGAGCTATACGAAAGAACCTGTTTTGCAGTTACAGACAATCCGGTAAACTGGCAATCGTTTCTGAAAACAGCAGGCAGGAATTTCAGGCTCCGATTTGATGAACAGCTTCTCATTTATGCCCAAAGACCCGATGCAACAGCCGTGCTTGAAATCGAACGATGGAACGGTACTTTCGGTCGTTGGGTAAACCGAGGAGCAAAGGGTATTGCCGTATTTGAGGACGCAGACAGAAGCCGTCAAAGGCTGATTCATTACTTTGATATATCGGACACCCACGAAAGCCGACATTCCCGCACTGTTCCTATTTGGGAGATGAGACCCGATTATGAAGCAGAGGTTATCGAAACGCTTGAAAACACTTTCGGTGCGGTAAACGATACAACGAGTATTGAAAATGTCGTCAAAGAGAGCATTGCCAATGCCGTCGAGGACAACATCGCAGACTATATCTCCGACTTTATGAGTTTGGGTGCAGGAAGCGATATTGAGTATTTGTCTGCCGACGAAGCAAATGCCTTGTATTTGGAGCTTGTCAGAAACAGCGTATCATATATGGTTATGGCACGATTGGGACTGGACGCAGACAAGGTTTATTCTCCCGATGACTTTGTCGGGATTTCAAACTTCAATTCACAGGAAGTTCTCAATGCGGTGGGTATTGCTACAAGCGACATTGCTGAAATGGCGTTGCTTCCTGTCAGCAGAACAATCAGCACGCTCAGTAAGGAAAATCGCATAATTGATGAACAGGGGCAATCCGAATACAATAAAGACATCAAAGACGAAAGGAGTCAAAGCGATGAGCGAAATCACATACACGATGGTGGGAGACTACAATCTTCCGAACCTGAAATTGCCGGAGCAGACGGAAGTGACTCTCGGCAGATGGTCGCAGATGAGGAGAACTTATCTGAAGGAACATCACAAAATCCTGTACTACAATCTTCTGACGAAAGGGATTATGAACAGTCACTTGGCGGAGGTTCAGCAGAGAGCGAGCGAACTGGAGGAAACTCTCGTAAAGCAGATGGCAGAGAAAGCGGGACTGACCGAGCAGATGAAAGCGGAAGATATGATGAAATGGGTTCGCCTGATGAACAACATCAGGAACTCGGCACAGGAAATCGTGAAGAATCAGGTAATATTCGCTTAGAGTATTACGACAGAAACCACGAGGACAAGAGCCTGCCGTTTTTCGGTGGCGATGATACTATCCGAGAAATACTCGGCACTACCCCGCATTTGTCCGCTTCAAAGGAAGAAATCAAAGACTTCTATGAGAGAAATACGGATAATGCGACCCGTACTGAATATATAAAGGGTATTTTCAACAACGATTACACCCAGCTTACCTTAAACGACGGCAGACTTGTGGGCTACAAAACATTTCAGAATGTCCTCCACTTGTGGGAGGGCAAATACGAAAACAGAACCGCTCAGAGCTTCTATGACTGGGGCGTTATCGCACAGCATTTTGAAGCAATGAGACTTTTGGGAGAATTGACCGATACAATGAAGCCGCTTCCGTCTATGGACGGTCAGTTGACTCTCATAATGGGCAATCAGGCAGAGGAACAAAAAACCTCTGCCTTTACTTTTTCTCAGGAAGTCATAGACGCTGTATTGACCCGTGGAAGCGGAGTTTCCGAGGGCAAAATGCGTATCTATGAGCAGTTTGAAAAGAGCCTTTCCGTAAAGGAAAACGCCGACTTCTTGAAAAACGAATACGGCTGGGGCGGCTCTTATCCTGTCATCATCGGTGCAGGCATTGACGAACAGCACGACGGAAAAGGTATCACAATTTCAAAAGGTATCGGAAGCGACAAGCCGCACATTACACTTTCTTGGTCTCAGGTGGAAAAGCGTATCGGAGACCTTATCCGAATGGACAGATACTTAAATCCAAAGGAAAAAGAAAAGTACCCGGAATGGCTTGAAAAGCAGGAAGAACGGCGAGCCGAGCTTGCAGAGCAGAGAAAAAACCGAGAGATACTCTCTACCGCACCGCCTGAGCCTGAAAACAAAGAGGAAGAACCGGAAGCACAGTATGAATATCATCTCGGCGACAGCGTGTATATTGGGGCTTCTCAGTATGAGATTTTATCCTTTGACGAAAACCGTGTAATGCTCTATGACTTTGATATGCCCCTATTCAACAAGGAGCTTTCAAGGGAAGAATTTGACCGCAAAGTGCGTGAAAATCCAATGAACGACCACTTGAAGGTCAGTGTATTACCGGCGGAAGAAAAAGCCGTTACAGGCGAAAATGAAGCTCAAAACGATAACGAAACCGTACAGGATTTCAGTCCGAAAACCGGTTATGATGACGCCTTTTATATCGACCGGGACAATGAAAGTGTAACTTGGATGTACTATAACCCCGACAGCAATGCCGGAGGTCAGTATGTTACAAATACGCTTTCTTTTGACGAGATACAGCAAGCTGCAAGGGAGTATGACTCGGCTGAGGATTTTTTTGATTATCTCGGTAGCATTGCAAATCAGGAGCTTGCCGATGTAGGTACAGAATGGTTTTTGGATGCAGACCGAGAATTTCACAGGACACCGGATTTGACCGACTGTACCTCCGCCACAATGGAAGCACTCATTGAAAACGCTGAAAGAACTGATATGGTGGCAACGAACATCGGAAATGTACCGATTGAGGATTACAGAGAAATCGTTGCTACTCAAAACGGTTTTGACAGTTATGAGGAAATGTATAACGAGGGTGTTCGTATCGGCAACGGTTACGACAAAAAGCCTGAACCGATTGTTCCCGCTTGGGAGCAAAAGAAAAAGTCAAAGGTTAAGAGCTTTGACCTCCACC
>OQWD01000184.1_pt1 | contig 24666 bp, 21 predicted proteins | sample 1691631 | NCBI WGS metagenome assembly OQWD01 (sample SAMN03418283, study PRJEB22391) | human gut metagenome | biome: human-gut; feature: organic feature; material: feces | host: Homo sapiens | place: Italy | collected 2013-04 | reverse complement strand
GAAGCCCAGACCTATCTGGGCCGTGCCATAATTCAGCGTCCGCTCCTTGGCCACCTCGCCCCGGACCACGCGGGCAAACGAGGGCTAACGCTTTCTCCGCGGGAGAAGGCAAAATTCGCCGCCTGAGAGGAGGGCGCTTATGTTAGACATCCAGGACCTCCATGTGCGCTTCCGCAGCGCCGCGGCGGGGAAGGAAGCCGTGAAGGGCATCTCCCTGCACATGAACGCCGGGGAGATCCTCGGCCTGGTGGGGGAGTCCGGCAGTGGCAAGACCGTCACCGCCATGGCCCTGGCGGGGCTGCTCAGCAACGCCAAGGTCGAGCTGAGCGGGCATATCTTTTTTGAGGGCTTAGACCTGCTCCGGGCCCCCCGCGAGACGGTCCGATCCATGCGCGGGAAAGACATCGCCGTGGTCTTCCAGGAGCCTATGACGTCCATGGACCCCGTCATGCGCATCGGGCCTCAGGTCGAGGAAGCCCTGCTCGTCCACACGGACTTAGGCCCCGAAGAGCGCCGGGCCAGGGCGTTGCAAGCCATGGCTGACGCCGAGCTGCCCGACCCGGAGACGGTGTACCGCAAGTACCCCCACGAGCTCTCCGGCGGGATGCTCCAGCGGGCCATGGTCGCGGCGGCCATCATCTCCGAGCCGAAGCTGCTCATCTGCGATGAGCCGACCACGGCGCTGGACGTGACCATTCAAGAGGGCATTTTGAACCTGCTGAAAAAGATCAACCGGGAGAAGGGGACCGGCATCCTGTTCATCTCCCACAACCTCCATGTGGTGCGAAAGCTCTGCACCCGCGTGGCGGTGATGTGCCAGGGCGAGCTGCTGGAAGAGGGGCCGGTGGACCAAGTCTTCTACCATCCCCAGGCAGACTACACCAAGGGCCTCATCGCGGCCATTCCCACCAGACGCAAACGGGGGTGATTCGATGGAACCGAACCAGCAAGAACCCATCTTAGAGATCAAAAACCTCAACAGCTTTTACCGGCAGGGCGGCGGGGCCTTTTCCAAGGGCCGCATCATCCAGGTCCTGCGGAATGTCAACGTTACCATCGGCCGGGGCGAAGTCCTGGGCCTGGTGGGGGAGTCCGGCAGCGGCAAGTCCACCCTGGCCAAGTCCATCCTGGGCATGACCGAGTACCAGGGTCAGATCATCCACCACTCCCAGCGGCCCCAGATGGTCTTTCAGGACCCGGCCTTCACCACCCGCCGCATCGTCGAGGAGCCCCTGCGCATCTACGGCAAGCACCCCCCGGCGGAACGACGGAAACGGGCAGAAGAGATGCTGGAAGCCGTGGGCCTCGGACCGGAGTTTCACGACCGCAAGCCCGGCCAGCTCTCCGGCGGGCAGCGCCAGCGCGTCTCCATCGCCGCGGCCATGATCGTCCGCCCGAAGCTGGTCATTCTGGATGAGGCCGTGTCCGCCCTGGACGTGACCATTCAAGACCAGATCCTCGACCTGCTCATGCGCCTGCGCCGGGAGTACGACCTGAGCTACCTCTTCATCTCCCACGATCTCAACGTCATCTACCAGTGCTGTGACCGGGTCATCGTGATGCAGAAGGGCCAGATCGTCGAGGAAAACACCGTGGATGACCTGTTTGATCATCCGGAGCATCCTTATACAAAGCAGCTGTTGAAGGCGGCAGAATAACGCGTAGAAAACAAGCGCACCAGATCGTTTTGGACCTGGTGCGCTTGTTTTTTGCGTAGGATCAGGGGAGACTAGGGGAGCGGAGGATCAAATCACTCGTTGCTCATGCCCTGCTCGTAGGACTGGATCATCTTCTTACTCGTTTGACCAGTACGACCCTTTATTTTTTCAAACTCACGATGGATCACTTTGTCTGTTAAAAGCTGGATGTCCAGCTTGATATGACCATCGTCCAAGGGGGTGACGTCGATCCGCTGGATGAAATTGTCCACGAAATCGCGGGTGATGAGACCGTCTTCCAGCTTCTCCACGCCGAAGGCCAATGTCTTCTTTAGGCGCTCCATTTGGCCCTCCAAATGCTCAGAGATTTCCTCCCAGTTGGAGAGGTCCTCCAGGGCATCTTCCAGCTCGGCTTTCTGCGCTCTGGTCTTGTCCATCATCCGCTTAAACTCATCGGTGGTGAGCAGACCGGAGAGCTTCATGTCCAGCAGCTCATCTTGCCGTTTTTCCACGGCAAGGATCTCTGAGGAGATTCGACCTCGTTCGGAGATATAATGCGCGGAGTCCGCCATGACTTGGCGGTACTGCTGCAAGTAAGCGTCCAGAATCGTGTCTGCGCTCTGCGAGAACTCCCGAAAGGCGTCCAGGATGATAGGATTCAGCTCGCTTTCATAGAGGGCGACAGAGCGGCAGGAAGCGGCCCCGTGGTTGATTTTGTGGCTGCATACCCATTTACTGACTGAGGTCCCTTTGTAGTGGACATCCTTGCAGTAGTACGGGGCACCATCCTCTGTACAAAAGAGCTTGCCAGTGTAGACGTTTTTGTGGGTGGAGCAGTTTCTTCGGCCCTTGACGTCGATACTCCGGCGCTGAAAGACCTCGTTGGCCTTTTGCCACAGCTCTTCGCTGACCAGCGGGGGGATGGTTTCGCCGGATTCGTCTTTATACATGACCCATTTCTCTTCGGGGAGAAACTTCTGCCGCTTATTGAAAATATCCACGACTTTGACCTTCCCGCCGACAAAGTAGCCTTTGTACTTGGGGTTGGTGATGATATTAGACATGGTGGTGTGAGACAAACGGTTGCCTCTGGTGTTCCGGTAGCCGTCCTGATAGATGATCTCTTCGATCTCTTTCATAGAGTATTGATTGGTCGCGTAAAGCTCGAAGATTTTGCGGACCATGGGGGCAGTTTCTTCGTCGATGACCAGTTTACAGTTGATCTTTTTGTAGCCCCACATCCGAGAGCCTAGGACATGACCTTTTTTGATGCTCTTTTGATGCCCGCGCTTGACGCGCTTGCTGATCTTTCGGCTTTCGTTTTCGGCGTCCACCAGCTTTTGCTGAATCTGAATGTCACAGTCTGTGTCGTAGGTGTTCAGATCATCGTAGAGGAAGATCACGGGGATTCCTTTCTCTTTCAGGTACTGGATGTTTTGCAGACCTTCCATGGTGTTTCGGCCAAAACGGGAGATTTCGCCAGTGACCAACAGATCATACTCGCCTGCTGCACCAGCGGCCAACATATTCAGGAAGTCTTTTCTCTTTTTGGTGGTCAAGCCGCTCTTGCCGTCGTCGATGAAGGCCTTGACGAAGGTCCAGTTGGGATGATCTTCGATGTAGTCCCGGAAGTCATCTGTCATGTTATGCAGAGAAGCCGCCTGGGTTTCCTTTTCGGTACTCACACGGGAGTAGGTAGAGCAGCGCAGAGGCAGGTCTGCAATGTCGTTTTGCTCCAGCAAATCTTGCAGTTCATAGATCGTCATAGCAGTCTCCTTTTAGGAAGTTATATCATGTTTTTCGCGTTCAGTATACTCGAAACCTTGGAAAATGTAAAGAGAAAGAGCGCGGAGAATTTCTCTAATTTTCAAACAGGAGTTTACTCTCTTGCTAATTTCATATATAATATTAGCAGGAAAGGAGTGAACGTATGACGACCTTTCAGCAGTTAGACGCTCTGTTTGAGCGAAACAGTGGCATCCTGAAAACAAGTCAGGCGTTGCAGCTTGGCGTGACCAAGCCCATGTTCTATTCCTATGCCAGACAGCGCGGCCTGAAACAAGCTGCCCACGGGGTTTATCTCTCCCCCGATGCCTGGACGGATGCCATGTATATCCTTCATCTCCGCTGTGCCCAGGCGGTTTTTTCCCATGAGAGCGCCTTGCTTTTCCATGACCTGACGGATCGGGAGCCGGAGCAATATTCCATCACGGTAAAAACCGGCTACAATCCCACCAACCTGAAAGCCGACGGGATCAGAGTCTATACCATCAAGAAAGAACTGCATGACGTGGGCCTGATCACCATGAAGACGCCTTTCGGCAACCCCGTCCCTGTCTACGATGCTGAACGGACCATTTGTGACATCGTCCGCAGCCGAAGCGGGATTGAGATGCAGACCTTTCAAGGTGCCCTCAAGCAGTACGTGGCCCGCCGAGAAAAGGACTTGCGGAAGCTGATGCACTACGCGCAGCTCTTCCGAGTGGAAAAACTGCTCCGGCAGTATTTGGAGGTACTTCTATGATAAAAACAGCGCGGCAGCTCAAAGACCTCATCCGCAATCTTTCCAAGGAGAAAGTCGCAGACGCACAGATTTTGATGCGGAACTATATGATGGAGCGCTTCCTGGAACGCATCTCTCTTTCTGAGTACCGGGACAAATTCATTTTGAAAGGCGGGATGCTGGTGGCCGCTTTGGTCGGCTTAGACGCCCGCTCCACCATGGATTTGGACACCACGGTAAAAGGCGCAACGGTCAGCCCGGAGGACGTAGAGAGGATGATAACCGAGATCCTTTCCGTGCCACTGGACGACGGCGTAAAATTTCGGATCAAGCGCATTTCTGAGATCATGGATGAGGCGGAGTATCCCGGCATCCGGGTCAGCATGGAGACGGAGTTTGACCATGTTATTATCCCACTTAAACTGGATATTTCCACTGGTGATGTGATCACACCACGAGAGGTGAAGTATCGCTTCAAGCTGATGCTGGAGGACCGCACAATTGAGCTGTGGGCCTATAATTTGGAAACAGTTTTAGCGGAGAAGCTGGAGACAGTGATTTCCCGCGCCACGACCAACACCCGGATGAGAGATTTTTATGACTTACACATTCTGAGCCAGCTCTATGGGCAAAACATCGTTGTGTCCGATTTAGAAGCTGCCCTTCTTGCAACAGCGAAAAAGCGTGGGACAGAAAAGTATTTGGCAGATGCACAGGCCGTTTGTGATGAGATCGAAGCCAGTCCAGCGATGGAAAAGCTCTGGGCGGCGTACCGGAAGAAATTTTCCTATGCGGCTGACCTTTCCTGGAAAACTGTGATGGACGCCATCCGTAGCTTATACCAGTTAGTCGGCATGAGATAATTCTATATTGAGAGAAAACGGGCCGGAGAAGTTCTCCAGCCCGTTTTGTTCAGCCGTATACGCTGTTTTTATGTTGTTCCATATTTTTCGATGATACTTTGTTCCATTTTTCTATAAATCTCAGTTGTAATCAGCTCATGTTCTAGCGCATATTGGTTGAGTTTGAGTAACTGGGTCATGAGCAGCCGTTGTTCCAGGCGCTCCTGTCCCTCCCATGCGGTGAGAGCCAACGGAAAGACACCTCCTAGTATTTGGTGGTATAGTAAGATTTCCCAGGTCGGGGCGAGCTTATTCATAATTTGCTGTCGTCAAACCAATAGGCTTGAAACAGGGTGCCGTCGGATGTAAGGAAGCGGCCTGGAATATCCTTGGGGACGCGGTCGGCGGCGTCGGCACAGTCCAGGATGATCTGCGACAGGACATTGTCGGCGCGGCCGCAGACCCGGCAGTCGATGTTGTTCTTGATCTGTCCGGGCAAGATGTTAGCGTCCGGGCGCTGGGTGGCTAAGATCAAGTGGATGCCGAAAGCCCGGCCCTGACGGGCGATGGTGGAGAGCTTACTTTCGATTTGACTGAGCAGCTCTTTTTGCTCCTTGTTCAAACCGGTCTTGTCCAGCACTTCGGCAATTTCGTCACACGCGAAAATAAAGCGGCCCAGGCGAAGCATCGGATCGACGCGCGAGTTATAGGTGTCCAGGTTGGGGCACTCCATGTTATGGAATAACTCTTTGCGCCCCTCAAGCTCTTCAACGAGCCGGGACAGAATTGCCAGGAGATCGTGCTCCTCAAAGCACATCCGGCATCTCTCATGCCAGACATGGGGAAAGTCTACGCCGCCCTTGAAGTCAGAAATAAAGACAGAGGCTCCTTTGCGTAAAGCCTGCATCAGCAGGAGCTTGAGCAGGACGCTCTTGCCCGACCCTGTAGAGCCGCCGAGCAGTACATGAGGGATTTTGGTCAGGTCTACGGTGACCGGTCCGGCCAGACCTTGCCCCAGGACCAGGACGAAGCTGGTAGGGGAGAGGTAGTCGTTGCTCCATTGTAGCTTGCTGGGCAAGTCGCTCATAGCAGGGACCGCATAGACCTGGATCAATTCCCGGCCAGAGGCCCAGGCCATTTTTGCAATGGTGACATTTAGACCAGCTTCGAGATTCTCCTGATGGTCTTCCCATTCGCTGAGCGGGATGCCGCACGGGTCGAAGGTCCAGATTGTCAGGCGGGGGTTGAGTTTGTCCTGTTCTTTGGCAACAAGAAGAGGAACTTCCCCGGCGTGGTTGACCAGGCCGATCTTCCGCATGGCTTCGCGAGAAGCGAGGCTGCCGCTTGGAGTGCCCAGGTAGAGAATGATGCCCAGGATACCTAAGACGGTCAAGGCGGAGAAAGTTAGGCGGAGCAGGCCATCTACCGGCCCCGCGAAGTCTCCCATGCTATCGAAGCCAAAAAGAAGCTTGCGAAAGGCAAAGAGGAGCAAGTCAATGAGAAGGAATCCGACCAGAATCCGCCGCGCCCTGGGGTCCTGTTGCAGGACCCCAAGACCTGCGCGAAAGCGCAGCAGCAGATGACGGCGGGTGGTGTGGTTGCTGATCCTTTCGTGTTCAGGTTTCTGAGCCATAAGGATTTTTCACCGCCTTGTGAATTACTGTGGAGCCATCCGGCAGATATTCCACGACGTGATGAATCCGCCGGAGAAAGGCACGCCAAGTCTCTGGCTTGTACTCTTGAGCCGAACGATACTGCTCCTCCAACGGCAAATTGGAGGTGATATACACGGTCGTATAGCAGGCCATTCGGTCGCTGTACCGTGCGGGCAGGTGCAGGGGGTAGACGTCCAGGTAATTCAGCATTTCCTCAATCGGGATTTGAGAGTCAAATTCCTCGAAAACGAGGACCTGCTGGCCATGGTAGGAATCAAAAGAGATCCCCTTGGTGGCCCGGTAGTTGGTAACCCGACAAATATCTTCGGCAGGATGCTTGGCGAAGATACCGCGCGTTTTGCCGGTACCGCTGGCACCGTATAAGTAGGACACTTCTACCTGCCGGAATTTAGGCGTGTACTTTTCAGTCAACAAGACCTGACGAAGCTCGTCAATTTCGTTGACTTTAAAAGCCATGCTAGGGTTGTCTAAGACAATCTCTGCGGTGGTCATTCCGGCCTGGATATTGTCAATTAAGTGGGACATTTCGGGATTTTTTTCGGATCGTTCCGTGGGAATTTCACCCCATTCTTCAAAGGTGCCAGGGACGGAAGTCTCTGCCTTTTCAGAATCAGTCCAACGGCCTTCCTTACGTAAATAGTCACGGTTTACCTGAACCGAACCATACGCTTTTTCAATATGAGCAGTAGAAAATCTACCCTTAATAGTTCCAAAACGTACCGGAGATGGAGCATAGAAGAAGACATGCGTGTGATAGGTCCCCGTCGTTGCGATCTCGTCGCATAGGCAGTAATAGGCAGGGGAGAAGAGCTTCAGAAGATCAATGATAGCTTTGTGATCTAATCCTGCCTCCTGGGGATTGTTGATGACTAAAGCCCATTTGCGGCCTTGTGTGTTGTAGCCCATAATTGGCCTCCTGAGTGTTATATCAGTGTGGGTGCTACATGCTACATGCTACACCTAGGGGGTAATACTACCCCCTAGGTGCAAGGACTGGCCTAGCTCCACCGCCAGGGGGCCAGGCCCTTGAGGGGCCTAGCCGACCCTGTCGTCATCGCCAGCCCAGCCCTAACAGATTAGGGCTTAGTGCTTGCCGCCACGGGGTGGATGTTGGTGGCGCGGGCACCCAGCTGATACTCACCGCGAGACCAGTAGATGAAAACCTCCAGGTTCTCAAACTTAACATCAACGAAGCCGTTGGGTGCGTCCATACGCTTGGCACCGTCGATGCGGATGCTGACCTTGTCCAAACCACGTTCCGGCAGGGCTACGATGTAGCGATACCCGATGACGGTATCCGTGCGGTGGTTGTTCTCATAGGCGTAGGCCGGTTTGACATCGACCAACCACATCTTGTTGCCAAAGGTGGCCGGATCGATCTTTGCGTCGGTGATTTTCATAATTATCACGTTCCTTTTTATATTGATTGCCCCGGCCAAGGTACTTGGCCAAAGTGTTGACCGGGTGCGGGTAACAGGCTCCTGTGTGATTGCATCATAGCATAATCAAAACTGAATTTGGTTGCACACAGTGCAACACTTTTTCATTTTTGCCATAAATTTGCCATAAAAAAGACCGACACCCACGTGCTGTATAGGGTGTCGGTCTAGTTATTTGCTTATAACGATCAAAGGATCATAACGAATCACGACCTTTGTCGTGTAATGCAGCATTGACATCGTCTAGATGGCAATGCTGCATGAAGGCATCATATAAAATGTCGCCATCAGAATATGCAGCACAGACAAGCAAACCTAAATCTGCTAGATCCAGCTTTAAAGCTAAACATGCTGCGATTAATGTCAGTGGTTTCGGATGATGGAGCTTTTCCTTATAAAGAGAAAAGCTTGCCATTCTAGATACCGTTGACTTTGATTTATCAATTTGTTTAGCTAATTCCGACTGTGTCAGACCGGCATCAGCTAAATAATAATTGATCAAATCAGGTAATGTTTTTTTGTGATTTCGAGGAATTTTAGGAGTATTATACTCCTAAAATTACCGCGAAACCATGTGTTTTTAGATAGACCCATTGTCAGAGGTGGTGCGCTTAACGTTGCGTTGGATGTTATGGCTTAAAAAAATCATTTTACCCATAACGACCACCTCCTTATTAAAATGTCAGACATGTGGATAGGTAAAAATCCACCTCTGACAAGGGCCCATCTATAATCACTTTCTCGTTCTACTGATTATTCATTGATAATCTTTCGGCGCTTCGTGTTTTTGAGCACAGTGATGCAAAAAGCGTACAGCAACCACATTTTGCTGTGCCCGGTCCTAGGTTGTGACATACCACAAGATAGTACCGCCGCATTGTATTATAATCTTATACAAAGCCATCCTCTTATATGCATGAGCTCGTAGACCCAAATATTCCTTAAAAATAAAAAGATTGCGTGTCTCGCATTAACTTGTCCCCAACAGCAGGGTCCAAGCTAAACGATTAACTCGCGATCTGCACCTTAAAATGACAGGAGTGTTGATAGCAACACTCCTTAAATCTAGTCCATATTCTGTTCATACTATAGCATTTTTCATACTTTGAGTCAATAAAAATTTCAAAAATCAGCGATTTATACAATTGCGAAATAAATATAAGTGAAAATTTAAAGAATATAATGTATGTATGTTTGTATGTACGTATGTAAACATACATACATTTTAAGGTAAAAAACGCTCTGAGCCATCAAATTGACTCAGAGCGGGGGAGAGTAGTTTTTTATGGTTTAAATTTTGATTTTCTCTAGAAGAGTTTGATAGCTATCTACAACATCATACATGACGCTTTCATCACTGATTGCCTTGAAGTGTTCGCGGGCACAATGAATTTTGGATTCTTCGATCAAACGCAGCTGCATAGAACGCATGGATCCCTTTGTTTCCGCGATGAAGTAGATGTGTTTTACAGTGCCTTCATAAAATGCAATGGCCCAGTCTGGGTTATAGCGGCCAACAGGGGTGGAGATGTAGAAGCTATTTGGTAATTTTACGTAGACAGCAACGTCGGCATTGGTATCCAAGTCCGCAACGAAATTTCGCTCGTTGGTAGAATCATAGATAATATGATCGTACAGATGACGCTGGGCCTTCATTGCGTTGCTATCGAGTTTGCCTTTCATAGTTGGTTCTGTGAAAATATCTGTATGATAGGTTTCATCTAACATATTGTATGTGATGTGCTGAATGATAGCAGTTGCTTTTTCATCATTGATCAAGGCAGCTGCTTTCAAGATGAACTCCTCTGGATTTTCTTTGAACTGCTGAAAAACAGTTTTCTCGATGCCGGTCAGGATGCCTACGACTGCCTTCCTGGTCAACCCAGTTTCTTCAACGAGCTTACCGATCAAATCATACTTCACGCTTTGACTGGTTTTTGCTCGTTTGCTGACATCGTAAGTGTTTGAGTGAGATTTTGAGAAGGAAGTAGCGTTTAAGAGAGATTCTTTGGATTTGATTTCTTCCAGAGAACCTGTTTCTACCTTGAAGAAGAGTTTTGACACGCGAAGCTTGCGGTTTAGCGCATCAATAGATTTTTGAATCAATTCCTCTGTATCAAAGTTGACTACATAGACAGACTTGGGGCTGATCCGCTTCCAAAGAGCCTGAAACTCTGGCATGGCGAGTTTATCTGGGTCAACGTGCAGCTCAACATTTTTGTCACGGGCGTTATCCGGCTGCATAACACGGTCATCGTAAACCGAATCGAGGATACTCAAAATCGAAGCAGCACAGTCGGCCACTTCTTCTGCTAGCTTCACTGCACCGTTGGCTTTGTCTCCATAGTATTTGTCTGTCAGGGCACCCTCTTTATTGACATAGCCATTGACGACCAGATCAAAATAAATAGCATTTGCGGTAGCGCTATCCAAGACCTGCCCGTTTCCAGAGGTATCTGTAATGACTCTCTCTTTGAAGAGATCGGCAGTGACAGCCCGCGGACGATTAGAGACAGCTTCAGCCAACTCAGTTTGCAGACTTTTGGCAAAACTATCATAGCTCTCGCTGGCGATCACAGTCAGGACGTTGATGTTGTGAACGTCGCTGCCCAGAACCGTTGTATCCATCCGTTCTCCATCCTGGTTGACGCAGAGTCGCAGGCCACGGCCGACTTCCTGCCGCTTTCTGATATCACTTCCGCTTTGCTTCAACGTGCAGATTTGGAACACATTGGGGTTGTCCCAGCCTTCACGCAGCGCAGAGTGAGAGAAAATGAAACGCACGGGGGAGCGCTTCGGGTTACGGTCCAGAAGCAACTCTTTATTTTTCATGATCAAGTCATAGGCGTCCACGTCATTGGTGGTTCCTTCTTTTCGATTGTTCAGCTTGCTGTCTGTAAGTTTTCCCTTTTTGTCCACAGAAAAATAACCAGCGTGGGTATCGTGGGCGGAGATAGCATTTAGATAGGCCAGGTAATCTTCGTCACCGATTTCGCGCTGCATAGAGCTGACAATATCTTGATATTCTTCTTCAAATAAGTCGGCATAGATACCATTATAGGGATGGCCTGACGGATCATACTGCTTATACTTTGCAACTTCATCGATGAAGAAAAGGGACAAGACCTTGATGCCTTTATAGAAGAGCTGCCTCTCCCGTTCTAGGTGGGAGAGGATCGTTTCTCGGATTTGAATTCGTCGAATCTGATCCTCGCTGACAGCTCCGATCACATCTCCAGCATAAAGCTTGGTTCCGTTCAAAAATTCAATAGAATTATCTCTGCCGTCAATGGCTTTTACTACGAAGCCAACCTTGTACTCATCTAAGTTTTCGGAATGATCGTAGAGATTGTATCCTTCGTTGACAGTAGCTGTCTTTTTCCGGATCGACGTTGCCCCTTTATAATCAAACTGGATGGTTGCTGTGGGATTTGCTTTGGAAAGATTGATGCTCTCCAAGTAGACAAAGCCTTCGGTGGCTGTGTTGCGGGACTGGGTGATGCCCTTCACAGAGATCTTTTTGACCAGCCGTTTGTTATAGGCCTCCATTGCATCCAGCCGGTAGATCATATTATAGATGCTGTCGGCTTTATGGGTGGCAGAATAGCGCAGGGTTAAGAGGGGTTGAAACTTTTTTAGTTGTTCTTTGGTCTGTTTTCCCTCGACAGACTGCGGTTCATCAATGATCAGGATCGGGTTGGTTTTAGCAATGATATCAATAGGCTTACGAGAACGGAACTCATCGAGCTTCATATAAATTCGGCGAGCATCTTTGCCCTTGGCATTAAACGCTTGCGAGTTGATGATCATGACGTTCATCGCACTATCTGAAGCAAAGCGATCGACTTCTGTCAGCTGTGATGAGTTGTAGATAAAGAACCGGATCTTCTTGCCGTATTCCTCTGCGAAATGCTCCTGCGTTACCTGGAAGGGCTTATAGACGCCTTCTCGAATGGCAATGCTGGGCACGACCACGATAAACTTGCTCCAACCATAGTGCTTGTTCAGCTCATACATGGTCTTGATGTAGGTGTAGGTTTTACCGACACCGGTCTCCATCTCAATGGTCAAGTTATAACGGCCTTCCAGCCGCTCCGAGGGTTTGATCTGGTTGGCCCGCTGTACTTTTTGCAGATGCTCTAAAATGATCCCATCGTTCAGCTCTGGGACGATTGGCTCGTTGCGCCAACCGGTGAAATCGTCCAGAAGTGTCTGCTGATCATCATCACCACGGTCCACTCTATACGTGGAGGTGCGATACGGCTGGCCCGAAAAAACATCGACGACTGCTTTGGCGGCATCTGCCTGAAATTTTTGGTGTTTGAATTGGAGCTTCAATCGTCTTCACCTCTGGTATCTGTTACAATCTGTTCTTCCAGTAGCTTTCTCAGATCCTCCTTTTTGGGCAGGACTGTTTCATACTTGCTGGCAAATATTTGAGAATTATCTTCCGGTAATGTCATTTCTACAACTGCATTATTTTTATCGCGGCAGAGAATGATTCCAATCGTTTTATTTTCGTCTGCTAGCTTTACTTTACGGTCATAGTAATTGACATACATCTGCATCTGCCCGATATCCTGATGCTTAAGTTCACCAATTTTCAAATCAAACAGGACAAAGCAGCGTAACAACCGATTGTAGAAAACCAGATCAACGATAAAGTGTTCTTCATCAAACGTGAAGCGTACCTGGCGCCCAATAAATGCAAAGCCGGTGCCAAGCTCCAAAAGGAACTGCTGCAAGTGGTCAATGATTCTGCTTTCCAGCTCGCTTTCCGAGTATTCCGGAAGCTCTTTTAGCCCCAAAAACTCAAGTACATATGGGTCTTTCACTGCATCTTTCGGTGTCTCGACCTTCTGTCCTTCCAGTGCCAGCCGGTAAACCCTGTCTTTATCTGTACTGAGGGCAAGGCGTTCATAAAGGGAACTGTTATATTGACGTTTTAGCTCGCTGAGGCTCCAGTCATTGTTGACAGACTCAATTTCATAAAAGTGCCGTTCGTCAATGTTTTCGATCCGCATGAGCTTCAGATAGTGCGACCAGCTCAGGAAGAATTTTCTTCCCGTACTGACGGACGGAAGATGATCGAATTGGGTAAATGCTGTTTCCCCAATTTGATCATGTGAATAGATACGATAGAACCGCCGCATGAGTTTCAGGTTTTCCGCGGAATAGCCCTTTCCAAACTGGCCTGTCAGATATGCTGAAAGTTCCTTCAAAAGCTGCTTGCCATAAATTGCCCGATTTTCACCATGCTGCTCTTCCTCAACAATCATTCTGCCAATCTCATAATAAGCGTACACCATAGAGAGGTTGACAGCAGTTTTGGCATTTTTCCGTGCCTGCACAAGAACATCAGAAACACTTTTTAAGAAAGCACTTTTGATAGCTGTATTTTCTTGATTATTTTCCATCAATGCATATCCTTCCTGCGCTGGGATGAAGTACGCTCTTGGAAGAAGAAAAATCGTAACCACTGGTTGCGTTTTTTCTTCTCTTCCCTCAAATCACCTTCACGCGCTTCCCGATATCGTCGGCGTCCTCCGGCATATAGAACTTAAAGATCTCAAACACATTGATCTTTTCTGGACTGGACGCAAAACCAGCATCCCGGAAAACGGCACGCAGCGGCTTCCGCTGTGCGATCTCCTTGACCACGCTTTCGGGAACATTCGCGTCAAAGCAGGCGATCAAATCGCCGTCGTTGTAGGTGTGGACGGTGCAGCCGTCGATCTGCTCGGACTTGTAGGGCAGGGACAGTGGCAGACCCCAATCGATCAGGCAGCCAAACAGCAGGTCGAGGTCGGTGCGGTCATCCTTGATGTTGGATTCCAGCCCCGCGAGCATCCCCTGATCGTAGTCATCCGGCGCGTAGTAAACGTCCTTCATGTTGGTGTCGTCCAGCTTGAGAACGCGGAAACCGATGTCGAGGTCTTGCGTGGTCATGGGACTCTCGGACTTGATCTTGTCCCCGGCGCGGCGGATGCGCTCCTTGCCGATCTCGCAGATATTTTTGTAGCCTACTTTGTAGGCTTCGCTTGCTTCATCGCACTTTTCAGGAAGCTGAACCATGATGAACTTACGGTGTCCGCCGTCCTCGGCGTTGAGCTGCATGACAGCGTGGGCGGTGGTGGCGGAGCCGGAGAAGAAGTCGAGGATAATAGCTTCTTTTTCCTGAGCCATTAAGGTACATTGACGGATCAAAGCTACTGATTTCGGAGATTGAAACAGTTTTGCCTTGGCTCCGAATAGCCTATTTGCAACGTTTTGCCCTTTTTCTGTAAAGAACGCGTTGTCATTCCATATAGATTTTACTTGTTTCAATGGCACACTATCCTCATCGTAAGCATATGCTTTTCGATAAATCTTCATCTTCCCAGAGGTTCGCTTCCCAATCAGAAGATGCATCTCTTTTGTGGCTTTTTCTTTTCCCCATGTCCAGCAACCCTCAAAGCCGTCATCCCATACGGGATAAACTGCCTCTGTATTTGGTAATGGTTCAAGGCATACGCTTCCGTCCGCTTGTACATATAATGGATACCATAAATTTTGCCTGTTAAAACGTCCGAAATCCCTATGAGTATTTCTCAACTCCAATTCCCGGTACGGCTTTCCACTTTCGTCGAATAGAGGGTAATCTTTCTCTATATCCTCTTTTGTCTTTGGTATAGATACACTCCCTGCGGGGAGTACAGCCTTTGAATAGATCAGGAGATATTCGTGACAATTAGCAATATATTTATCCTGCGATCGCCCTTTTGGGTTGCAGAGTAGAGTGATTTGTGCGATAAACTGTTCTGAGCCAAATACTTCATTGCATATTTTGCGTAAATTTATAATCTCGTTTTCGTCGATAGAAATGAAAATAACCCCATCCTCTGTCAGCAGATTTCTTGCCAGCAGCAGGCGGGAATAAATCATGCTGCACCAGTCGGAATGAAACCGCCCGTTGGTGTCGGTATTCTTGAACAGGCGGTTTTTGTCCTCGTCGTACATTCCCATCTGTGCGTTTTCTTCTTCCTGCGAGCGCATGAAATCGTCGGCGTAGATGAAGTCGTTGCCGGTGTTGTACGGCGGATCAATATAGATCATCTTGACCTTGCCGAGATAGCTTTCCTGCAAGAGCTTGAGGACTTCCAGATTATCGCCCTCGATGTAGAGGTTTTCGGTGGTGTCCCAGTCCTTGCTTTCTTCGGGGCAGGGACGCAGGGTTTTGCGGATGGGTTTGTTGGCCTCTACGATGGATGCTTTTTTGCCGACCCAGGTGAACTCGTATGCTTCGTCGCCGTCGATCACGTTGGGGGAGAGCATTTGTTTGAGCAGCTCAAAGTTGACGGCGCGTTGGATCCCGCCGCGGCCGTCGGGGGCTTCGGTGATGCAGTTGGGGAAGAGGGCGGCGAGTTTTTCTATGTTTTGGGCAGTTAGGTCGGGGGATTCCATGCGTAGTTTATCCATTGGTATTGCTCCTTTTATTCATCCCATTTTCCATAAGGCTAAGTACAGTTTGCACATTATCAAAGCACGCATCTGCGTTATTAAAAAATGGAAGTTCAATTGAGCTAGAAAAGTTGGAAATTACTGAATTTGTAAAATCACTTGCAAACTGTAAGAGGTGTTCAATTTCCTGCCATTTTATAGGGTAACTATCTTCAATCTGAGAAGGATCTAAGATGTATCTCTTGTCATGATGTGCCCATAGAGTATTTCGTTGTTTTTTCAGATTAGAGATAACTTTCTTGTTATCTTCAAAATCTTGTTTGGCCAGGTCAAGCGTTTTTGAGAGAGTAAATGGAATGTCTGTTTCTATGCCATTATATGTTCGATATTTGGGGAACAGTTTTTGGTTTTGCTCACATATACTGTACAGTTTTTTCACACTTAAGACGGTAGAGCTATCCTCGAACAATTTACAAAGATCAATCATCAGAGAAGACACTAAGGATTTCTCAACCACATTAAAGAAAAGAGGTGCCTGTGACATTGTATCATGGAATGATTTTTTGCTGGTACACAGAGCTTTATAGGTATCCAGATAGGCAAACATGATTCGTATATGAGCCATTAGTTTAGTAGCATAGGTAAAAACTTGTTCCGATATATCCATAAGGTTATACACCCTTCCTCTGTTATGATTTTACTTCGTCTGGCTTTTTTGGTAGTAATTTTTGCAATTCCGTGGCAATCTCTTCTGGTGTCATTAAAGAACTGAGTAATGCTTTCTTGTTTGCGATAAGGGGACTGTAAGAAATTACATCTTTTTTCGTTAATCGATGCCAAATCGGCAGAAGAGTTATCTCGGAGCTACCTTCTAATTGAAATAATCCATCTAGTTCAGCGACTGTCCAATATTTTCCTTCTGCGATGTAGCTAGGAGAAAGAACGACAATACCAAAATGAGACTTACGTAGACCATCATCGATACGTTGCCTCATAGAATCTCCCCACTTCATTTGATTGGTGTCGTACCAAACCTTTATATTCAGTTTGCGTAGAGCATCTACTAAATCGTCTACAAAATCTTCTTTGTCTTCCCAAGCATGGGAAACAAAAACGTCATACTCTTCCATAGAATTTTCCTCACTCAGATTAATATTTTCTTTGATAGATGACAGTAACTGCTGCTCCAATTCGGAAATTCGATGCTCATATGACTGTCGCATGGCATCAGCAGCTTGGTATTGTTTTTTCTGGTCTTTGATTTCTTCTTTTTGAAGACGAGCAGCGACGTCATTTCGTTTCTTTCGTTTTTCGGCAATTTTAGCAGAGAGAGCAGCGCTTTTCTCGGAAAACTTTATTGCGGCCTTATTGTAACCTTCAATCTGTCGGTGTTTACTTCTGATAGTCGATGCAGATGCGTTCTTGCTAATGGAAACACTGCTAGCCTTCTTTTTTTGAGCAGCGGCATTTTTATCAGCAACAGATTTGTCCCTTTCTAATGCGGCAATTTCTCTATCTAAAAAAGCGATAGTTCTTCGGTAAGACTCAATTGACATGGTGTTGATCTAGCTCCTTCCTCATCTTTTTCAACTCTGAGTTCATCTCCATCCGTCGGTTGAGCTGCTTCTCTTTCTTCATCTTGCTTTCCAGCGCGGCGATCTGCTTTTCGAGCTGCTTCTTCTTTTCATCCCGCTCGACAGACTCTTTCAAACTCTCGCCGGAATCTGTTTGTAGCTTGTCCCCGGCAATCTGGCGGACAAGGCTTTCATAGACGGCATCCATGTTTAAGCCGTCAATATGAAGATGTAGCTCGTCTTCCGGCATCCAGTCGGTGTGATAATAGCGGCTGACCTTGAAGGCGTTGCTGCCGGATGTGGCAGCTTCCTTGTAGCCGATCCAGGCTTGAGCCTTGCCGTTACAGGTCAGAACAAAGAGAATGTGGTAGGGGATCTCTTTGTCGATTTGTTTCAGCACGGCTTCGTCAAGCTGCGGATCGTTTAGGCGCACCTCGAACACTTCGATTTCGGTCACGGCTTCTCCTGTGGCGATGTTGAGCGTGGACGCTGCCAGTTTGTTTCGCCAGTACACCAGCCGAATCTGATCGACAAACACACGGCGCAGGGCAGGGGAAATGTCAAGGTTGTCATAGAACTTCTGCTTCGGGATTTTTTTGTTGAACTCCGTAGATGCAGGAAATCCAAGCATCGCAAGCCCTCCTTATTTTACGACCAAGAAGCAGATCAGCTCAAAATCATCCAGCCCTGACACTGCACTGAGCAGGGCGGAAGTTCCGCCGCTCTTGAACAGGCTGTCAATGTCGTTTTCTTCTTTCACGTCAATGATAGAATTGATCGCTTCGCTCAGCAGCTCAGAGATTTCACCCATTTTGCGCCCGTCGTCTGTCTCATCATTGAACCGCTTACAAAGCTCCGCACAAGGCTCACTCTTGCCACGGCAGAGTAGACGCATTGTGTCGAGCAATCTCTTCGGATTGAGATAATCGCAGACGATTTCACCTTCTTCACTGATGTAGACCATGTAGAAGGGGTGAATCCGGTTCCGGTTGTCAATGTTTACGCTGTCATTGATATTTCTGAGGACGAAAATCACACCGGCAGGAGAATCCTCCGTCTGTCCAACAACGGTGTGCAGACCCTTGGGTGCGGTTTCAATGTCCTCGTGCTGCTTCATGTATTCGAGCAGATCAAGGCGGAACTCGTTGAGTCCCAAATCCATGATGGAAATGCCGCTGGTCATGTCCTCAATGTCCACGACTTCTTCTTGCAGCCGCTTGAGCTGTGCGCGGCGGTATTCAAGGTCGCCTTTTTCCTCGGCATTGATCAGGTCATCGTCACCGGTGGACGTCATGACGGAGATCTTCATGCGGGTCTCCACACGGCTTTTCAGGTTGATATACTCGTCGAGGTCCATATCCGGCCAGAAGTTTACGAGCTGGATATGGTCGTTTTTGCTGCCGATCCGGTCAATTCGTCCGAACCGCTGGATAATGCGAACAGGGTTCCAATGAATGTCGTAGTTGATGAGATAGTCGCAATCCTGCAAGTTCTGACCTTCGGAAATACAGTCGGTCGCAATCAGAATATCAAGTTCGTCTTGATTTCCGGGCAGAAGAACAGACTTTCCTTTGGAAACAGGAGAGAAGCAGGTCAATACCGTATTAAGGTCTGCTCGGAGCTTTGGTATGGTAGTTTTTCCGTCAACTGTGCCGGTAATCTCTGCCGTTTCCAGCCCGAAGTTTGTTTTTGCAAATTTACTGACGTTTGCAAAGAGGTAATCGGCGGTATCGGAGAACGCGGTAAAGACGATGATCTTCTTGTTGCCGGGATTGATCGGATGCTCGATTTTCTTTCGGATCAAGTCGAACAGCGTTTGCAGCTTCGTGTCATGCTCCGGCGTGATGTCGGCAATCATGAGGGACAGCAGTTCCAAATTCTCGGCGTCCTTTTCCAGCTCGCGCAGCCATGAAACATAGTCCATGTCAGCAAGGTCGATTTTGACCTTCTTTCCGACCGAGAAGAAATCAGTGTTCTGATCGTCGTAATCAAAATCTTTTGTGCCGGAAATCTCAGTCAGATTCAGGACACAGCCGCCAGACTGATAGCTTTTAATCGTTGCAATGGTATCTTCAATCAGCTTTTTGATGCGGTCAATCGTCAGCCGGAAAGAGGCGACTGAGCTTTCCAAACGCTTGAGCAGGTTGATGCTCATGAGGCGGCGAATGCCTTCCTCGCGCCCCTGCTGGGTCAGGCTGGTTCCTTTGTGGTGCGTCATGTCGATGTACTTTGCCAGTTTCGACGGCATGATATAATTTGACGGTGTATAGATCGTCAGGCTCAACGACATGAGCAGATTATAAATATCGTTATAGTTGATCGCGTCGCTCAGGTCTGTCAGGCAGGGACGCAACGAAATCGGCGGCAGACGCTCCGGAAATTTGCCGATGTCAGAAGTGTTATAATATTTTTCAATGTGCTTTCTTGACCGCGCAATCGTCACACTGTCTAGAAGTTCAAAGAAATCGAAATCCAGCGTCCGCAACAGCTCGTCCGTCGTGCGTTCCTCGGCAGGGAGCTTGCTCCATGCGTTGAAAGCCTTCTGTGCCTGCCGGAAGATTTCATCAATACTTTTGGTCGTATCGAGCTTTTTGCTCATCTGTGCGGCATCGCCCTCGTAGGCGAGTGCAAGCTGATTTTTGAGGTCGATAAACTTGTTGTTGACCGGTGTTGCCGAGAGCATCAGCACCTTCGTTTTCACACCAGCACGAACAACTTTATTGAGCAGTTTCAGATACCGGTTTTCCTTTGCATTCTCGCCGGACACCTCGCCGCCATTGCGGAAGTTGTGGCTCTCATCGATGACAACGAGATCATAGTTACCCCAATTCAGGCGATCAAGATCGATCCCGTTCGACTGTCCATGCTCACGGGAAAGGTCGGTGTGATAGAGGACGTCGTATCTCAGTCGGTCTGCTGCAATGGGATTGTTGATATAATTTCCCTTGTATGTATTCCAGTTCTCAGAGAGCTTCTTCGGGCAGAGAACAAGCACAGATTTGTTGCGGTTCTCATAATACTTAATGACCGCAAGCGCAGTGAACGTCTTGCCGAGACCAACGCTGTCTGCCAGAATGCAGCCGTTGAATTTCTCAAGCTTGCTGATGATGGCGAGAACTGCATCGCGCTGGAAGTTATAAAGCATTCCCCAGATTTTGCTTTCCTTGAAGCCTGTTGCTTCGTTAGGCAGCTCATCCTCTGAAACGTCATCAAGGAATTCTTTGAAGATGTTATAGAGTGCGACAAAATAAATATATTCTGGTGCGTTCTCACGATATGCGGCAGAGATATTCTCGATCACAATATCCGTGACCTCTTGGAGCTTTTTCTTGTCGTTCCAGAGCTGTTCAAAGAGCTTGAGATAGTAGTTAGCATTCTCAAAATTCTCTGTCTTCTGCACCGGATAGTAGGCGTTGTTGCCGCGCTCACAACCGAGATCGACTGTCGTAAATCCATTGATGGGCATATAGGTGCTTTCATCGACCGTCAGGAAGCCCATCATCTGCTCCTGCGTGACGTTTGATTTGAAAACCGCTTTGCGTTTGATCCAGTCGGCACATTCTTTGGCGATCGCTTTTTGTGTCAGCTCATTGCGGAGCTTTACTTCAAACTCCGTGCCGTAAAGACTGCACTCTCTGGAAATGCGAGGAATATAAAATTCACGTTGCGCTTTTGGCGTTTTTTCCGTCACAAAAGTGGGCGAGGTAAAGATAAAATGCAGAGAATCGATTTCTTCTAACTGCTTTTTCAACTCCTGGTAAGCATAGATGGAGAAGCAAGCTGCTGCAATAGAGAGCTTGCTTCCTTTATGGATTTCCGACTGCAGATCGTCTTTGACGGTCTTGTTTATATTGTCGATCATCTGCATGGAAGTACCTCGCACAAGTAAATTTCGCCTCTATTTTACACGAGAATTTCCGTAACTTCAACACTTTGAAATAAAATACAATATAAAGAGCCTATCCCCGGCGTTTTGGCAGAGAATAGACTCTTTTCGTTGCTCAGATTTCCAGCTGATACTGATATGTAATCACCGTTGCGTGGCCTGTGGCCCGGCGGTTGGGGCGCTCGATCACGAGTGTCCGTACTGGACACACATGCTTGACCATCTGGCCGCCGATGGAACCAGCCTGCTTGGAAGAGAGGTCGCCGTTGTAACCCTGGTTGAGGGAGACGCCTACTTCACTGGCACATTCCATCTTAAACCTGTTGAGCGCTTCTTTTTTAGAAGGAACCATATTAGCCATTGTGTTTACACTCCTTTTCTTTATTTTCCGATTACGGACTTGCAATAGTAGTATGTCTGCCGTCCGATCATATATCAGAGGAAGTTTCTGTCAGTCGGCAAGCATGAGGTTTACGATAGAAACCTCGTTCGCCGTAAAATTCCGTTCCCCTTCATCCGTTTTTTTTGTATATGTACGGCTTTGGATTCTTCCCTTGATCTGAATTTGCGTTCCAACCTTCAACTGCGACGCAAACACTGCGTTTCTGCCCCAGGCCACGCAGGGTATATAATCTGATTTCCCGAATTTTCTGTTTACCGCGATGAGTATATCGGATATTTCGCGGCCAAGCGGCGTTTGGCGGTATAAGACGGGTTTGCATATAAAGCCGCAAAGCGAAATATCGTTCTGGAACTCCGGTTCCCTGCCAATCAGTAACTCAACATGCGTTGCAAACAAGGTCAGCGACAGGTGATTTTTACCGTGCTCGGCCACATTGCGTGATCGGTATTGCCCTTGAATACGCAGCACATCCTGCAGCGATATGTTTTTTGACGCATACACCTTTTCCGGCAGGACCACCCGAATTACGTCTACCGTACCGCTGGTTCGCATGACTTGGATGGGAAAGGTGTAGAAGTCCTCGTCGTACATCGTATGGCTGAAAATCGGCAGTTCATTGACAACGCCGCTGATGACAGCGGCATTGTTGGCTTTCGTCGTGTTTTCCATTATGTTTCCTCCGGAGTTGTAAGCAATATCAGCGCACAGGCGAGCATCGCCGTATAAACGTCCTGAACCGGCGGGATATTTTCATAGAGGTATTCCTGCATCTCTAATTTCTGTCCAAACACCCCTTTTAACTCCCGAAACAGCGTCAGTATGATGGAATCGTCGTGGATGCTGGACACGGAAATCGTATTTTTTTCATTGATACCACAGGTAACGGCGGTAAGCTGTTCTGTGCGCAGAAAGGAAATGTCCTCGAAGCGCGCAGGATCAAATACCGCAATCCCGTTTTTTCGCATCATCCCGTCCGTATTGCCCCGCAACTCGGATACGTCTTTTGCAATCAGCAGAATATCCGCCTGAAAATTACGCGGGTACCGCCCAGGTCCGGCCTCAAGCAGCAGAATATCCGGTTGTGATTCGTCCGCCCCACCGCAGCATCGGTTCCTGTCTACCCACAGAATTTTTCTGTACTTGGAAACACAGGCCGAAAAATCCGCCGTCACGCCGTTTTGGCATAGCAAAATCGCTCTGATCAAGGGAGTACCTCCATGCGTTTACTCCAGAAGTGCCATCTGACGTCTGATGTCCATCGTCACAGCGGACTCAGTGTCCGCCGTATCGCTGGAATCGGCATTTTCGCCGGAGAACGTTCCTGTTGCGTCTTCACTTTCCGGGCTGGTTATAATATATTGTTGCCCGGTATGGTCTATATTATAATTGTCATAATAGATAAGCTCCGATATTTTGACCAGCTGTATATCTTTCGCCTTGAGCGATTCCAAAATCATAGGCAATGCCTCAGGTGTATGCAGCGCCGCATTGTGAAACAGTACGATTGAACCCGGCTGCGTTTTGTCCAGAACGCGTTTGGTAATCTGTTCAGCGGACAACTCTTTCCAGTCCAGGCTGTCGACGTCCCACTGAATTGTGTAATACCCGGCGTTTTTCAGTGTGGATATGACGCTGTCGTTGTAGTCTCCATAGGGCGGCCTGAATAAATTCGGCTTTACGCCGGTCACCTTTTCAATTTTGCTGGAACAGCCCTCTACCTGTTTGATCATGTCGTCAGCAGAGAGCTGCGTCATGTGCGGATGGGTGTCGGAATGGTTCATAATCTCGTGGCCTGCGTTGTGCAGCGCCAGGACCGATTCGGGATATTTGTCAACCCATTCCCCCACGACAAAGAAAGTCGCTTTCACATCGTATTTTGCGAGAATATCAATAATCTGCTGCGTGTCCTCGTTCCCCCAGGCGGCGTCAAATGAAATGGACGCCAGATTATCTTTTCTGTCCACTCTGTAAATCGGAAGCTGTCTGTTGCTGGCGTTTGTAGCGGCGCTGTTGACAATGGACGTGGAGAATAGAATTGTCGTGAGCGCCACCACAGTAATCAGGAAAATGACCGCAATCGTTTTTTTTCTGAATAATAATATTTTCATACCCGTTCAACCCCCATTTGTTACATGTTTATTAGATCTTGCATCCGATTATTACCTTTTCTAATATTTATAAATTTACGAAATAAATGGTCGGAATATATGTTTGCCCCCATGCAAAACTAAAGATGTACTGGAATGAGGTGATAAGAAATGCGGATGAAAAATCACGCGAAGCGAGAAGTTGACGCGCTGAGAATGGAGCTTGCCGGAAGGGATAAAGCGATGATTCAGCGGCAGGTTATGCACAACGACAGGTGGTTTTACGCGAATATTCCCTGGCTTATGGAATCTTTTTATTACAACACTGGCAGCATAACCGGAAAAACGATGTATCCGTAACCGAACCGTACAAAAGCGGGCGCCATAAGCGCCCGCTCTGCATAAAAAAAGGAGTGAAAATCATGTTGCGAGAAAAAAAGAAAAAGCATAAACGTAAAACAGTGCCGCTGGAAATGCCCACGCGGGAAATTCCCATTCCGCACAGTCTGCCATCGTACAGAAACTCTTTATATAAATAAGCGGCCCGGCTCAAAGCCGGGCTTTTGCCTATAATATCTCTTCAATAAATCCCACGTATTCCAGTGTCCCCAGCGCTTCAATGATCTCATGGTGCGTTTTATATTTCTTGAGTTCTTTCCCGGTAATCGTAATAGAAATGGAATAAACGCTTAAACCGGAATTAATATAGGCAGGATTGGATTCAATATCGTCAATTTTCAGTCCCAGATTCCGGATTGTCATAATAAAATCCTGCAAATTGTTTTTGCTCTTGAGCTCCAGGTGTATCTCAAAGTGATTGGAACGGTCCTTTAAAAATTTCTCAAAAGACGACAAAACGGAAAGGCAAACGATGAGCGCAGTAAAACAGATCAAAGAAGCCGAGTAAAACCCGCAGCCGACTGCAAGGCTCATTAAACTGCTTGCCCAAAGCGCAACTGCTGTCGTCAGCCCCTTTATTTGATTTTTGGAACTGTAGAGAATTGAGTTGCTGCTTATGATCGCAATACCCACGACCGTCGCAGCGGACACAAGCGGAACCGTCGCCCGCAGCGCGGCAGCCGCGTATACGTCTATAAGCATCGCAACAACCGAGGTAAGCGAAACGAGTATAAAAGTGCGCAGCCCGGCGGAATGCCT
>OQWD01000164.1_pt1 | contig 25609 bp, 19 predicted proteins | sample 1691631 | NCBI WGS metagenome assembly OQWD01 (sample SAMN03418283, study PRJEB22391) | human gut metagenome | biome: human-gut; feature: organic feature; material: feces | host: Homo sapiens | place: Italy | collected 2013-04 | reverse complement strand
ACCCAGCCGCCCCGGCTGCGCAGCACCGCGTAATGCCCCAGCTCATGGCACAGCGCCGCCAGCAGCACCGCCCCCAGCACCTCCGGAGACGACAGCCACACAAAAACCGCCAGCAGTGCCGGGGCCCCCGGCGATACCCGTACCCGGGTCCGCTCAGGGGGCCGCATAATAGTAGATGGGATTCACATACACCCCGTCCTTATGGAGCTCGAAGTGCAGATGCGGTCCCGTGGCGTTGCCGGTCCGGCCCACCTCGGCGATGGGGTCCCCGGGCCGCACCTGCTGGCCGGAGGAGGCGGTGATGCGGCTGCAATGGGCATACAGGGTGGCAAAGCCCCCCTCATGCTGCACCGTCACATAGTTCCCCAGCTCTGCGCTGTCTCCCACCGCCGTGACGGTGCCCGATGCAAAGGCCGTGATCACCGCACCCTCGTCGGCGGCGATGTCCAGCCCATAATGGAACCGAGTCCCGCTGCCGCCGGGGTCCTGCCGATAGCCGAACCGGTCTGTCACCGTTCCCGTCAGGGGGTTGGCATAGGCAAAGCCCAGCACCTGCTGGGTCAGACACACGTCCCCGGGGGTAGTCTCCGCCGAATATGCCGCCGGGTCCGCCGTCCCCTCCGGGACCGTCTGCTGGGGGCCGAACACCGCCGTATATGCGTCGTTCAGGGCCTGGCCCACGGCGCCCTGGCCGGATACCGCCCGCCCCACGGCGGAAAATGCCGCCCGGAAGTCCGTCTGCCCGCCCATCAGGTCCAGCAGCTTGTCCCGGCACTTGTCCATAGCCGCCGGAGCGCTGATTTTCACCAGCACCACCGCCAGCAGCACCACTCCGCTGACGGCCAGCTGCCGCAGATGGCGGTCCCCCCGCCGGGAGGCGGGCTGCTCCCGCTTGCCCCGGGCCGGGGCCGCCGTCCGATACCGCCGCCCGGTCTGCGGTCGATTGGTCATAGCACATTCCCCCTTTCGGAACAGTGTATGCCGCCGGCCGGTCCGTCAGAACCGAAACGTGCGGCCCCGCCGCGCCGCTGTCCGCCGCGCCGCCTTGACCTTTTGGCGGAAATGGAGTACAATGGCAAAAAATGTTTCTATGCTCGACTGCCAACCCTGCGATTTTGATTGTAATTCGGAGGAATTATGGGATTTATCTATGAAGAGACCAACCATTATGGCGTCGAAGCCATTGTTGCCCTGGAGCGATACTGCACCCCGTCGGACGAAAAAACCTGCACCGCCGCCACGGAGGCCACCCGCATCTGCGAGACCTATGGCATTCCCGAGCGGGAGCTGCTGCCGCTGGTGCGGCCGCTGGCTGCGGCGGAGGAGTACATGCTGGAGCACCTGACGGCGGACCGGGATGCCCTGCAATTTCTGTTTACCCCCATGGCCGGCAACACCTGCCTGGCCTGGAGCCTGGTCTGGGACTATATCCAGGCGGAGGGGGAGCCAGTCTATAAATATACAGGACATACAGAGCAGCAGCGTATGCTGGACGTGGCGGCCATTGCCGTCCAGTACCAGGAGGGAACGCTCTCCGTGCCGGAACGGCTGGACTCCACAGACCAGTTCATCGACTATATGGACCGCTCCGGCATCCCGGCAGCGGACAAGTGGCGGTTTCTGACGCTGTTTGCCCACCTGGAGTTCTACGAGCAGACAGCCTGCCGCATAGCAGCAGAGGCGGCGGCTCTGCTGCAAAAATGCATGGACAGCGCCGAGACCCATGAGCTGCTGGCCCAGTGTGTGGAAAAGACCAGAGAAAATGCCCCCCGTTTGTCGGAGGCCCTGCCCCGGCTGCATCAGGACATTACGTTTATTCCCTGCATGATGCCCTTCAACTCTCTGCGGCTCATCACCAACGAGAGCCGTATCACCGCCATTGTGGGTGTTTTTTACTGGACCATTCTGCGCCTGACGGAGAAGTACGCCGCCAACGATGAGCATTTGCTGGGCTGCCTCAAGACTCTGGGCGACAAAAGCCGCCTGGACATGCTGAAGCTGCTGAAGGAGCAGGAGCGCAGCGGCCAGGAGCTGGCCCGGGAGCTGGGCATTTCCCAGGGCACCGTGTCCCACCACCTGAACGTGCTGGTGCGGGATGAATTCATCCGCATCAACAAGGACGGCAGCCGCCTGCGGTGCAGCCTCAATCAGGCCGCCATCGAGAATATGATCGACGACATCCGCCGTCTGCTGCTTTAAATGCATAAAAAATCAGGTCCCAAGGGGCCTGATTTTTTATGCATTTTTTTATTGACAAATAACATAACAGATGGTATCGTTCGGCCGCGAACATAGAAACGTTTTGATGGGCATAGAATATAAAAGCATATGTGTTCTATGAATTCACAAAAGAAAGGAAGTCCGCAAATGAAAAAAAGGATTTTGTCTCTGTGCATGGCGGTGGCAATGCTGCTGTCCTGTCTGTGCATCACGCCTGCCGCGGCGGCGGACGCTAAGTTCACCAAGGACTACATCAGCGGCGTCCTGCAGGCCGCCGACCTCAATGCCGAGGTCCTGATGCCCGACGTCACCGCCGATGATGTGTATCTCAGCGCCAAGATCCCCTTCGCCTTTGACTATGCCGGAAAGGACGCTCAGGTGGCCCCCGGCAGCAAGTGGGAGGCAGAAAATCTGGAGCACGGCACCCATGTGGCGGGCATCGCCGCCGGCTATGCCGTGGACGGCGAGGGCGCCGTCACCTTCTCCGGTGTGGCCCCCGACGCTCAGGTCATCCCCATGAAGGTCTTTGACGACAGCGGCACGGGCGCCGCCACGACCACCATTCTGGCGGCTCTGGAGGATGCCTACCGTCTGGGCGTGGACGCCGTGAACCTGAGCCTGGGCTCCTACGGCGGCTTCACCGTGGACGAGGACGCCCTCATCAACGACGTGTACAACAAGCTGGATGACGCCGGCATTATGGTCATCACTGCCGTCGGCAACGAGACCTCCTCCAGCTATATGAACAGCTACGGTACCGACGCTCCCCTCACCGGGGACCCCGACAACAGCGTGGTGGCCGCCCCCTATGACTATAAGGACGGCAAGTGCACCGTCTGCGGCGCGGCGGACCCGGATTACCGGCCGGAGCAGCCGGAGAATCCCGGCCAGCCCGAAAAGCCGGAGCAGCCGGCAAATCCCGGCGTCAAGACCGGCGACAGCGGCGTGCTGCTGTACATAGGCCTGATGCTGCTGGCCCTGACCGGCAGTGCCTGGGTTCTGCGGAAAAAGCGTGCCCGGTAAACGGAAAGTTTTTCTTTACAAACGTCCCCGTTTGTGATATCGTATCAGGGTACGCTGCTGTGCGTGCCATGCCCCTTGCCTTAGTCCCGCGGATGCTCTGCCTGTCCCGGCACTCAGGATGTGGGCGCACAAAAAAGAAAGGTGGAAACACAACTATGATGCTGAAAGATCAGAAGACCTCCATCATCGAGGCCAACCGCACCCACGAGACCGACACCGGTTCCCCCGAGGTCCAGGTCGCCATCCTTACCGAGCGCATCAACCAGCTCACCGCGCACCTGAAGGTTCATCCCCATGACTTTCACAGCCGCCGCGGCATGCAGATGATGATCGGTAAGCGCCGTCGTCTGCTGGACTATCTGGCCAAGAAGGACATCGAGCGTTATCGTGCCCTGATTGCCAAGCTGGGTCTGCGTAAGTAAGCTGAAGACAGGGTGGTGTGCCCCGTGCGCACCACCCTTCTTTCACACCATCCCTGCCCGTGTGCGGAGCCGATCAAAGCCTATAGCAGTTGAAAAAATGCCGGAATCCGGGTATTTTCCGGCACTTTTTCAAGTGCTAAACGGCCCCGGCTCCCATGCGGAAAATTCAAATGAAAAGGAGCCAAACCATGTCTACCATCATTACCCACCGGCAGTTCCCCCACTACCACAAGTACACCATGGACCTGGCGGGCCGCCCCCTGACCCTGGAGGTCGGAAAGCTGGCGGAGCTGGCCAACGCCGCCGTCATGGTCACCTATGGCGAGACCAGTGTGCTGTGCTGCGTCACCGCCGCCGCCCGTCCCCGGGACGGCATCGACTTCTTCCCCCTGAGCGTAGACTTCGAGGAAAAGCTGTACGCCGTGGGCCGCATCCCCGGCAGCTTCAACCGCCGGGAGGGCCGCCCCGGCGAGAAGGGCGTTCTGACCTCCCGCGTCATTGATCGCCCCATCCGCCCCCTGTTCCCCCACGATTTCCGCAACGACGTGTCCGTTATGTGCACCGTCATGAGCGTGGACCACGACTGCTCCCCGGAGATCTGCGGCCTCATCGGCACCTCCGCCGCCCTGGCCATCTCCGACATTCCCTGGAACGGCCCCGTGGGCGCTCTGAAGGTGGGCCTGGTGGACGGGAAGCTGGTGTTCAATCCCACCAGCGAGCAGCGCAAGGTCAGTGATCTGGACGTGACCGTTGTGTCCACCGGCAAGAAGGTGGTCATGATCGAGGCCGGCGCCAACCAGGTGCCCAACGACGTGATGTTCGAGGCCATCCGCATGGCCCACCAGGAAAATCAGAAGCAGGTGGCCCTGATCGGCCAGATGGTGGCCGAGATCGGCAAGCCCAAGTTTGACTATCCCCACGCGGACTTCGACGAGGAGCTGTTCCAGAAGATCGTGGATGCCACCATGGACCAGGCCAAGGCCGCCATGGATACCGACGATAAGAACGTCCGGGAGGCCCGCTGGAACCAGCTCATCGAAAAGTGGCACCAGCTGTTCCTGGAGGACTATCCCGAGATGGATAAGTACCTGGAGGAGATCACCTATAAGTTCCAGAAGAAGATCGTGAAGGCCTGGCTGCTGGAGGGCCACCGGGTGGATGGCCGCCAGAAGAACGAGATCCGGCCCCTGGCCGCCGAGGTGGGCGTGCTGCCCCGGGTCCACGGCTCCGGCCTGTTTACCCGGGGTCAGACCCAGGTGCTGAGCGTGGCCACCCTGGATACCCTGTCCGCCAACCAGAAGCTGGACACCATCTGGGAGGAAACCGAGAAGCGGTATATGCACCACTATAACTTCCCCGGCTACTCCGTGGGCGAGGCCAAGCCCGCCCGTTCCCCCGGCCGCCGGGAGATCGGCCACGGTGCTCTGGCAGAGCGGGCCCTGCTGCCGGTGATCCCCCCGGTGGAGGAGTTCCCCTATGCCATCCGCGTGGTGTCTGAGGTGGTATCCTCCAACGGCTCCACGTCCCAGGGCTCCATCTGCGGCAGCACCCTGGCCCTGATGGACGCCGGCGTGCCCATTTCCGCCCCGGTGGCCGGCATCTCCTGCGGCCTGATCCAGGACGACGACGGCTCCTTCACCACCTTCATCGACATTCAGGGCGTGGAGGACTTCCACGGCGAGATGGACTTTAAGGTGGCCGGCACCAAGAAGGGCATCACCGCCATCCAGATGGACCTGAAGAACGACGGCCTGACCATGGAGATCATCAAGAATGCTCTGGACATCACCTATGACGCCCGGTGCCAGATCCTGGACCAGATCATGCTGCCCTGTATCGCCGAGCCCCGGCCCGAGGTCAGCAAGTACGCCCCCAAGATGGTCACCCTGCACATCGACCCCGACAAGATCCGGGAGGTCATCGGCAAGGGCGGCAGCGTCATCCAGAAGATCGTGGCCGAGTCCGGCGCCAAGATCGACATCGACGACGACGGCACCATCCACATTGCCTCCCCCGACGCCGACAGCTGCGCCATCGCCAAGAAGTGCATTGACGACATCGTGTTCGTGCCCGAGGTGGGCCAGCTGTACTACGGCCGCGTGGTGCGCCTGATGACCTTCGGCGCCTTCGTGGAGCTGGCTCCCGGCAAGGACGGCCTGGTTCACATCTCCAAGCTGGCCGACAAGCGCATCGAGAAGGTGGAGGACGCCTGCAAGGTGGGCGACATGATGTGGGTCAAGGTCACCGAGATCGACGAGAAGGGCCGCGTGAACCTGAGCCACAAGGACGCCATGAAGGAGATCCGGGCCAAGGAGGCCGCCGGCGAGATCATCAAGTAAATAGCCGGAAAGCGGCTGCATAGTCACATGTATATACAACCACCGATTCCATCCATTGGAATCGGTGGTTGTTGCTCTATTTTTCGATAAGCAGACATAATTGAACGGGCTGTGCACGTGCGAAGGACAGGCGGATGGCATACATGCCACAATATATGGCTGCATCAAGATAAAATCGCACAATATGTTATAAAAAAAGAATTTATAAAAATTTTATGTCGTCCATTGAAAAACAGAAAGAGGTGTGTTAAAATACTAACTGAGTAGGGAACAGCCCTAACCTCAATACAGTATATGCGCATAAATAATATACAATAGCAGGACGGAAACAAACACCAACCGACATGAAGGAGGACACTATGCCGAGAGGAGCACAGCCCAAGATCGCCGAGCGGGAAAGCCGGATGATCTATGCGGCCATCAAACTGTTTTTGGAAAACGGGTATGAGCAGACGACTACCGTAGCCATAGCGCAGGCAGCCGGTATGTCGTCATCTGCATTTTTTGCGGTATTTGCCAACAAGGAGGCACTGCTGCTGAAGCTGACCAAGTGGATGTATGAAAAGCAGTTTGCCATTACCGCTCGGCTGCTGGGCGAGGGCTATGAGCCTGAAATGTTTTACGCCGTGGAGCCGTCGATCCAGATGTATATCGCCGAGAAGTCCGAGGCCCTGCGGGAGCTGTATGTCTCCTCCTATTCCTATGCAGCCACGGCCAACTACATCCATCAGATGGCAACGGATAAGCTGGTGGAGCTGTTCGGCGCGATGCATCCCCAGTATACCCGGCAGGATTTTTATGAGCTGGAGCTGGCTACCTCCGGCATGGTGCGCAGCTTTATGGCCCGGAAGTGCGACCGGAATTTCACCATGGAGCAGAAGCTGCGCCGGTTCCTGTCCTGCAGCATGACCATCTACGGCGTGGCGGAGGAGAAGCAGCAGCAGGTCATCGACCGGGTGCTGGAGATGGACCTGAAGTCCGTGGCGGACCAGTTGGTGGCAGATGCCATCCATCAGGCTGATGAGCAGTACCAGGAGGCTGAGCGCAAGGGCAAGGCCATTGAAGCTGCCAGAAATGGCTGAATTTTCGTATATCGTCCTGGACCTGGAGTGGAATCAGCCTCTGGACCGGGACAGCACCATCCGGGAGCCGTTTTTCTTCGACTCGGAGATCATCGAGATCGGGGCCCTGCGGCTGGATGAGCAGTTCCGGGAAACCGGCAGCTTCAAGACGTTTATCCGTCCCCGGTTTTACCCGCACATGAACGGGGATGTGGTGCGTCTGACAAAGATACGCGCCCAGGACCTGGAAAACGCTCCGGAATTTCCCCGGGCCTATGCAGATTTTACCCAGTGGTGCGGCGAGGATTGCTGCCTGTGTACCTGGGGACCGGACGACATTCCGGTGCTGATGGACAACCTGCTGATGCACGGAATGGATGCGGAGATGCCGTGCTGCTACGATTTGCAGCGGATCTTCGGCCACGAGATCATGCGGGACGACCGGCAATGCTCCCTGGAACGGGCTATGGAGCTGCTGCACCTGACGCCGGACCGGGCCCACGATGCCCTGAACGATGCACGGAACACCGTGCAGATCTGCGGAAAGATGGACCTGGACGGGTGCATGGATGAGTACCGCCTGCGCTATGTGGGCTATCCCCAGGACCGGAAGGCCGGGCTGGTGCAGGGGCGTGAATACGCGTCTCTGGCGGAGGCCCAGGCGGACCCGGCGCTGACGGAGACGGCATGCCCCTATTGCGGCGAGACGGTGACGCTGGGCCAGTGGGCCCGGAAGGACCCCAGGACGCTGCTGGCCTATGGCCGGTGCAGCCAGGAGGACGAGCTGTGCGCCGTGTGCCTGCACAGCCGGACGGCCAAAGGCGTGCGCCTAGGGCGCACGGTGTTCGAGATGAACGACGACCTGTGGGACACCTATCAGACCTGCCTGGAGCGGCAGGGATAATTGTTGGAATGTGAAAACCGGCTCCGGCGCGACGCGCCGGAGCCGGTTTTGTTTACTTGCCCAGTCTGCGCTGGATGAGCTTCACCAGCTCCACCACGGGAATCACCAGCACGGCCAGGGCCAGGGCAATGCCGTATTCCGCCCAGCCCACGGGAGTAAAGCCGAAGGCGGCAGCAATGGGCGGCACCTCCAGCACCACGGTGGTCAGCACCAGGGAGCCCAGCATAGCGGCCCAGAGGACCCGGTTGTGGCCCCGGAGGGTGAACACGCTGCGGCGCTGGGACCGCATGTTGAAGCTGTGGAAAATCTCGCACATGCTCATGGTCAAAAAGGCCATGGTCATGCCGTCCGGGGAGACGCCCCGGGGCATTTCAAAATAGCCCACCTCCATACAGTGGCCGATGAGATAGGAGATCAGGGTGATAACGGTGATGAGCACTCCCTGATAGGCGATGTCGAAGCCCAGGCCGCCGGAAAACACGCCGTCCTTGGCAGAGCGGGGCGGGCGGTCCATAATGTCCGGCTCCGGGCGCTCCAGGCCCAGGGCCAGGGCCGGGAAGCAGTCGGTGATCAGGTTGATGAACAGCAGGTGGACGGGGTTGAGGAGGGTGAAGCCCAGCAGGGCGGAGAAGAACACCCCCAGCACCTCGCTCATGTTGCTGGCCAGCAGGAAGCCGATGGCCTTGCGGATGTTGTCGTAAATCCGGCGGCCCTCGGCCACGGCGCCCACGATGGTGGCGAAGTTGTCGTCGGAGAGGACCATGTCCGCCACGTTTTTGGTGACGTCGGTGCCGGTGATGCCCATGCCGATGCCGATATCGGCGGACTTGATGGAGGGGGCGTCGTTGACGCCGTCGCCGGTCATGGCGGTGACGGCTCCCCGGCGGCGCCAGGCGCTGACGATGCGGACCTTGTGCTCCGGCTGGACCCGGGCATAGACGCTGTAGCGGTCCACGTTTTGAGTAAGCTCCTCATCGCTGAGGGCATTCAGCGCCGCGCCGGTGATGGCCTGGGAGGGGTCGGAGAGAATGCCCAGCTGGCGGGCGATGGCCACGGCAGTGTCCTTGTGGTCGCCGGTGATCATCACCGGGCGGATGCCCGCCTGGCGGCACTCCTCAATGGCGGGCTTCACCTGGGGCCGCACCGGATCCATCATGCCCGCCAGGCCGATGAAGCACAGGTCCTGCTCCAGGCTCCGGGGAGAGACGTCCTCCGGCGCGCCATCGGGCCAGGGGCGGCTGGCGGCGGCCAGCACCCGCAGGGCCTGGGCGGCCATGCGGTGGTTGTCGGCCAGGATGGCCTGGCGGCGCTCCTCCGTCATAGGCAGGGCCTGTCCGCCCTCCCAATAGTGGGTGCAGCGGGCCAGCACCTGATCCGGCGCGCCCTTGGTATACTGCACCACCCCATCGGGGGTGCTGTGCAGGGTGGACATCATCTTGCGGCCGGAGTCGAAGGGGGCCTCGGCAATGCGGGGGCTGTCCTGCTCCAGGCGGGGCTTGGGCAGGCCGCATTGGGCGGCGAAGGATACCAGGGCGGCCTCGGTGGGCTCGCCCCGGACCGTGCCGTCGGGGTTCTGCACCGCGTCGCTGCACAGAGCCATGGCGGCAGCCAGCTGCCCGGCGTCGCCGGTGTGGTCCACCACGGTCATTTTGTTCTGGGTCAGGGTGCCGGTCTTGTCGGAACAGATCACCTGGGTGCAGCCCAGCGTCTCCACCGCCGTCAGGCGGCGGATCACGGCATTGCGCCGGCTCATGCGGGTGACGCCAATGCTCAGCACCACCGTTACCACCGTGGCCAGGCCCTCGGGAATGGCGGCCACCGCCAGGGACACCGCCACCATGAAGGTCTTCAGGATGCCGGACAGGGAGAAGTCCCCGGCCACCAGCAGGTCAAACACGAAAATGAACACACAGATGCCCAGCACCAGCCAGGACAGCGTCTTGCCCAGCTGGGTCAGCTTCTTTTGCAGCGGCGTCTCCTCCTGCTCCGTCCGGGCCAGGACACCGGCGATCTTGCCCATCTCCGTTTCCATTCCGGTGGCGGTGACCACCATGCGGCCCCGGCCATAGGAAACGGTGGAGCCCATGTAGGCCATGTTCCGGCGATCCCCCAGGGGCACGTCTCCGGTAAGGGGATCCGTGGACTTGGCGGAGGGGACGCTTTCGCCGGTGAGGGCGGCCTCCTCAATTTGCAGGGAGGCGCAGGCCAGCAGCCGCCCGTCGGCGGGGACGGCGTCTCCGGCCTCCAGCAGCACCACATCACCGGGCACTAGGCGGCTGCTCTCCAGCTCCGCCACGGCGCCGTCCCGGAGGACCTTGCTGGTGGCGGCGGTCATGGTTTGCAGGGCCTCGATGGCGGCCTCCGCCTTGCTCTCCTGGATAACGCCCAGGACGGCGTTCAGCAGCACCACCGCCAGGATGATGAGCACCTCGGTGAAGGGCTCATGGGACAGGTAGTTGGTGACGGCGGATACGGCGGCGGCGGCCATCAGGATCAGCAGCATGGGGTCCTTCAGCTGCTGGATGAACCGCTGAAGCAGGGTGGCCTTGGGGGCCTCCCGCAGGCGGTTGGGGCCGTATTCCGCCAGACGGCCCTCCGCCTGGGCGGCGGACAGGCCCTCCGGGCCGCTTTGCAGGTCCGACAGGACCCGATCGGCGGTCTGGGCATATTCCTTGTGCATACGATCACTCCTCTTAATGATTCTGCCCACCTGGGGAAATAAAAAGACTCATGCACAGGCCAAAGCCTATGCATGAGTCTCATTCTTTCAAAGCAGTCCGGGCGCGGGCGCGCCGTTCTGACGAAGCTGCCTAACCCCGGAGCCGGGGCGGAATTACTCCCTCACGGTGGTATCAATTGAAAGTATTATACCAGGCCCGCCGGCCCGCGTCAAGTAAAGCTTTTGTAAACGAAACGCTGCGTCATACATATTTATATAATTTGAATAAATAAGAAACGAAAATGTGATTATTCCTATTGACAAAGTTGTTTTATTTGATATAATAGTAACCGACAACCGATATATCGGTTTTGATATAGAAGGAGATCAAGAAGCCCTAATAGAGACGGAAAGGAGGAAGGAGCAATGAAAGCAAAACGTGTTTGGACGGTGTGCCTGGCAGTTCTGACCCTGCTGGCACTGCTGGCAGGATGCGGGAAGCAGGCGCAGGGCCAGCCGGATCCGTCTCCCGATCCCGATCCGGAGCCTGCGCTTTTTGACGGCTCGTTTGACCTGGTGCTGAAATCGGAGTATCAGGGGGATTTGCCGGAGGTGAACTTCCGGCTGGCCACAGACGAGGATGGAAAACGTTACTTTTTCAGTGGTGGCTTCACCGAGCCGCGCAGAAAGGTGGACGACATAACGCCCCTGGTATACGGAAAGCAGTACAGCATGACGATTACCAACCTGGAAGCCCTGACAGGAGTTGCGGATCAGCCTGGATTCCAGGGGATCTGGGCCATCTTTGGGGCGGGCGGCCAGGAGTGCGGCCGGGTGTTTATCCCGGAGGACCAGCTGCACGGCGGCACCGTCCGGGTGGTGCTGGACAGCTCCGGCAGCGTGGCAAGCGAAGCGGCTGCCTCGTGACGCGATAAAAAAGCAAGGCGGCGCCTGCGGGCGCCGCCTTACGCTTGTCAAATTGTCAAAAAGAGATTTGGATTGCCTCGCAGCTTCAGGCTTACTCCGCCGCGGCGCAGAGGGCGGCAAAATACCGGTAAAAGGGCAGGAGGGTTTTCAGGTCCTCCGTGACCCGGGCGGCGAAAGCCGGCGAGTAGAGGCTCTCGTCCAGGGGGACCTCATGGGCCAGGGTCAGGGATTTCTTCTGGTACCAGGGGCGCAGCAGGTCGCTGACCTGGCCCTTGCTGCGGACATAGTCCGGTCCCGTCAGCTGAAAGACCTGCTGGCGGTCAAATTGGCGCACCAGCTTCTCCAGGGTCTTGGGGTCCCGGTCGATCTGCTGGCGATAGCGGGTCATGGTGGCGGCGGAAGCGGCCCAGAAGCCCATGCCATAGCTGTAATAGTCCGGGGCGATCTCAAAATAGAAGGCCGGGCGGCCCGTCCAGTCCTGGTCCCCGGTGCGGACGCAGAACCACAGGTGGTCCTTGTAGGGTCCCTGGCCGTGGAGCCGCCGGGCGTCCCGGTAAATGCGGCTGACCTTCAGGATCAGCGGCTCATGGGGCAGCGCTGCCGCCAGACCGTCGTACACGGCCTGGCCCAGCTCACGGGTGGGGGCCAGCAGGTGCTGCTGGTAATCGTCCTTATGGGCCAGGAACCAGCCGCGTTCGTTGTTGAAGCGGATGCCCCACATGAAATCCACGGTCTCCTGGCTGTATCCCTGAAACATAGCGTATCTCCTTTGCGTTGGGTTTGGGTACAGTGTAGCGCATGACAGGGAATTTTGCAAGTACCGCCGGGATTTGCTGCGGACCCCTTGCCCCCGGCGGCGGGGTGTGGTATAATTCACGGTGCATGCGGGTATGGTGGAATTGGTTGACACGCAGGATTTAGGTTCCTGTGCCGCGAGGCGTGTGGGTTCGAGTCCCACTACCCGTACCACAGCGAGTGGCCTTACAGCATTTGAAAAGCTGTGAGGACACTCGCTTTTTTCTGCTCAAACCGCAGGTCTGTAACAGAGGATTTTATTGCGGGGAGGAGACGGGCGAGAGCCTGAAGGAAAAAACGGAGGAAGCAAAACGCCTCCTCCGCTATTCGGATAAATCTTTGACCGCTATCGGGTCCTATCTCGGATTTTCCTCCGCCAGCCATTTTTCCAGAGTGTTCAAAGCCTGCGCCGGCAGCACACGCAGCGAATATCGGGATAAATACCTGTGACTGCTTCCGCACAACAGACATACTGCGCGAATAGAGACATCCGGGGGTGCCTGAATGGCCCCCCGGATGTCTGTGAAAAAGAGAGTTATCAGCGGGTCTTTCTGCGCCGCAGCGTCAGGCATGCGCCCAGGGCGCACACGGTCATCAGGCCCATGTACAGCAGCACGCCGCTGTCGCCGGTCTTGACGCCGGGATTCTCCGGCTGCTCCGGCTTTTCGGGCTTTTCGGGCTGGCCGGGATTCTCCGGCTGCTCAGGCCGGTAATCCGGGTCCGCCGCGCCGCAGACGGTGCACTTGCCGTCCTTATAGTTGTGGCCGGTAGCGGGGATGATCTCGCCCTTCTTCACGGTCTCGCCGCAGGTCTTGCACACCTCATCGCCGGTATAGCCGTCCTGGGTGCAGGTAGCATCCTTGGCACCCACCAGCTGGGTGTCGTGGCCGGTAGCGGGGATGGTCTCGCCCTTCTTCACGGTCTCGCCGCAGGTCTTGCAGACCTCATCGCCGGTATAGCCGTCCTGGGTGCAGGTAGCAGCCATAGCGCCCACAACCTGGGTATCGTGGCCGGTAGCGGGGATGGTCTCACCCTTCTTCACGGTCTCGCCGCAGGTCTTGCAGACCTCATCGCCGGTGTAGCCGTCCTCGGTGCAGGTGGCAGCCACAGCGCCCACAACCTGGGTATCGTGGCCGGTAGCGGGGATCACCTCCGTCTTGACGGCGGTATAGGTCTTTTGCTCAAAGGTCACAGCAGCCGTGTAGGTGCGGACACCGTCCGTGGTGCAGGTGGCAGGCGTGGTGATCTCGTTGGTGATCACGGCGTTCTCCACCTCAACGTGAGAGGAATCATTGGTGCAGATGAAGGTCGCAGCGGCGCTCTCCACTCCGTTCCAGCTCCACACGGGCTGGCCCCAGTCGTGGCCGGTGGCGGGGATCACCTCCGTCTTCTGGTCGCCGCACATGGTGCAGGTGTAGGTCATCTCGCCGTCCTCGGTGCAGGCAGCCGCCTTGGTGACCTCGCCGTCATTCCAGATGTGATGTCCGTCGGCGGTGGGGCAGGCCACATAGTACAGACGGATCACATCGTCCTTCTTCACATAGTAGCTGTCCAGAGTGGCATAGATGGGCTCGCCGTTTTCATAGCGCAGAATGGGCATCTCCCCGTTTACGGTGAACAGCCACCCGGACCAGCTGCCGAAGCGCTTGTCGCCGGAGGACAGGGTCACGCCGTTGGGATCGGTGATGCCGGTAACATAATAGCCGCTGCCCTGATAGTCATACTTGTTCTGGCTCAGCAGCGCAAACAGCACGTCTGCCGCAGTGCGGTTGTCGGTCCTGGCGCAGCGATAGCTGGCCCCGGTCAGATTCTGGAACGCAGGCTCTATACCGCTGCCCTCCACATTCAGCGTCACGTCGAAGGGCAGGAGATCGGGGTCCTCGCCGTCCCGTCCGGCAACGGTGACAGTGGTGGAGATGGGCTGCTGATAGAACCTGGCAAACTCCGCATAGGCGGGGTCATTCCGGAACTTTTCGTAATACTTGGCGTATTCCGTGTAGGTCAGGACGCTGTCGATGGTGACGCGGGTGTTGTACTGGGGCTGGGTCACCAGCAGGGTCTCGTGGGCCACCACGGAGCTGTTGCTGGAGCGGAAGCAGCGGTACTTCTGGGCCGCGTACCAGCCGGGGATATCGTCGGCCTTGACGCCGCACATGTTGTAGTCGTTCATGTTCCGGATGAACCGGTAGCCGTCGCCGTCGGGGACGATCTCGATGAAGGACTGCATATCGCCGGTGACATTGCCGCGGTCCGTGTTGGCGCTGCGGATGCCCTCCCAGTACACGTCCTCGGTGCACACCTTCTTCATAAAGGCAAAGGCGGCGTCCAGATCGCTCTGCTGCATGGGCTGGACGGTGAGGACGATGTCCTTGCTGGCCAGCACCGGCATAGAGCCGTAATCCCTGCCGGAGCCGCTGGGGCGGTCCAGAATCTTCACCGTGACGGTGACGGTCTTGGCTCCCTGGCCGGGCAGCGGCTGATACGTCAGCATCCGGGCCACATTGACCATGGCGGGATCGGCGGACACCACCACATTCTCATCGCTGGTGCACAGCAGAATGGGGGTATACTTGCCGTCGAAATCCTGGTGATAGTCCCGGGCTGCATAGGTGCGGAAATCAGTGGTGGTGGGGAACTGGATATCCGAGGTGACGCTGCCGGTGTTGATGGCCGCGCCGTTGCGGGGATTGGTCAGGCCGGTCTCCCGCAGGGTAGTCTCCAGCAGGGCCTGATAATCCACAGGCCGGGGGCTGTCGGTGCCCTTAAAGAGGATGGTATAGACCTTGGTAACGGTCAGGTCCTCCCGGCCGTTGTACACCAGCTTCAGGGTCAGCGTGACGGTGGTGTCATTCCTGGGCATGGTGACGGTGGCCTTGTAGGGGGCAAAGATGGCGGAGTTGGACTCCGTAACAGACAGGATGGCCCTGTTGCCGGAGGTCCAGGAGGCGGTGGTCCACAGCTCCTGGCTGCCGCCGTCATTGTAGTCCACGGTGCCCTCGTCCACGCCGGCCTTCAGGGGATACTTGGGCAGGCTGGTCAGGTCGGAGGCGCTCTCCACCGTCTCAGGCGGGGTGATGCGGTCCGCCACGGTGTTCAGAGCGGCCATGGCCTTCTCCTCGTCCAGAGGAATGTTGAACAGGCACTGGTCACTGTCCTTGGTATAGGCGGTGTCCTTGTATGTCAGCACCAGGGTGGGGCGCACGGTGCCGGAGGCGGCAGGGGTAGAGCCCTTCTCATTCCACTTATACTGGATGGTGCCGTCGGCAGCGATGCCCACATAGTTCCAGCTGCTGTAGGCGGCCTCCTTCATGGCGACGGTGATGTCCGTGATGCCGGCTGCCGTCAGCTTGGCCCGGATCATGGTCAGAGCGTTGGTATCGGTGCCGTACTTGGGGTTATAGGTGCCGGAGATGGCTTCCTCGGCGGCGGCCAGCTTTTCCTCGGCCTCCTTCTGCTCGGGGGACTTGTTCTCCGTCCAGATGGCATAGAGGTTATACGTCTCGCCGTCCTCGCTGCCGTCGTCCCAATAGTCGCCCTCCTCAAAGGGGCGGTTGATGACGGCGCCGTCCAGGTACTTCACCTCGGTGCCGTAGGAGCTCTCGGCCCAGCCGGCGAACTCATAGCCCTCCCGGCTGAAGCCGCAGCGGGTCAGGGTCACATCCTGGCCGAAGGGCGCGGTCTGATCGGCCATGGTGCCGGTGGTGGTGCTCTTGTCGGAATACTTGACGTTGTACTTGATGATGTACTGATAGTCGCGCCACTTGGCGATCAGGGTCACCTGGTCGCCGGTGAACACGGTGTCCTTGGTAACGGCCTCGCCGAAGGAGCCGTCCTCGTTTTTCACATACCAGCCGTCCAGGGCCTTGTTGTCGGGATAGTAGCTCTTGCTGAGATAGGGCAGGCTGGAATAGACCTTGTCCGGGGTGACGGTCTTGTCCGCCAGAGACTGCTTGTAGCCGTTGCCGTCGAAGTGGACGGTGATGCCCTTGGTCCAGTGGGCGTACATATGGAAGCCGTTTTCGGCGTCCTCCGCTGTGAGCTTATAGGACAGGGCGATCTCGCTGCCGCCCTCTGCCGCATCGTACCAGCCGTCGAAGATATAGCCGGTGCGCTGGGGGTCCTCCACGGTGCTGAACTTTACCCGGCCGTCGGCGTCCAGGATATAGTTATAGTTGCTGCCCACCACGCCGGTGCGGGTGATGTCCTCCGCGCCGTCATAGTTCAGGTGCAGGGTCACCTTCACCGGCAGGCCGCGCCACACGGCGTACAGGGTGACGGTCTTGTCCTGCTGGTCAGCCAGGTTCTTCACCGTCTCCCCGTCGGCATAACTGGCAGAGGAGGAGCTGTTGTACTTGCCCCAGCCCAGGAAGCTGTATCCCGCGTAGGTGAAGGTGCTCTTGGGCAGGGTCAGCTCCTGGTCATAGGCAGCCGTCACGGCGTCCATCTGCCCCTGGCCGCCGTTGGCGGCGAAGGCAATGGTATAGGTGATGGGCGTCCACCGGGCCTCATAGGTCACGTCCCCGGTGATGACGGTCTCCGCCGTCAGCTGCGTCTCGCCGCTGAACCAGCCGCCGAAGGTATAGCCCTTCTTGGCGGGATCTGCGGGCAGACGGCCACCAATGGCCGTGTTCTGGGGCACCAGGATGGTTGCATAGACGTCCTGGCCGTTTTTCAGGGTCACGGTATAGGCGTCGGCCCACACGGCGTACAGGTCCAGAGCCTTGTCCAGGGTGATGGCCGCGCCGTCCTCATACTGCACGGCTCCGTCGGGGGCGGCGGCCCAGCCGGCAAAGACCTTGCCGGCGCAGGTGAAGGGGTTGGCCATCAGGGTCCCCTTGCCGCCGAAGATCTTCTGGGTGGCGGTGTCCTCCGTGCCGTTGTTGGCGTGGAAGGTTACCACCAGGGCCTCACCGGCGGAGAAGCCCCGCAGATAGACGCAGTCGTCATTTTTGTCGCCGCTGCTGTCCTTCTTGTATTCCACGGTGAGCTTGTCGCCCTTTTTGGCGTCCACCTCCAGGTCCTTCCAGTCCTGCTCACCGCTCTCGCCGTCGACGAGAATCTTGCTGCCCAGCTTGATGGTGCACTTGTCGTACCTAGCCTCGGAGGAGACCTTGTACGCAAAGGACAGGTGGCTGTCCTCCGTAAAGGTCAGGGTCAGGGTGCTGGTGGAATGGCTCTTTCCGGCGCTGCCGGAAAGCAGGACCTCCTGGCCATCCTTGGTGCCGACCTTCCAGGCCGTGGTGCCGGTGCCCGGGTCCGCAGTCACAGGCAGCCCGTCAAAATACTGGGAGACGGTTTTGCCTGCCGCGAAGGCGTTGACAGGGATCAGGCCCAGGACCATGATCAGCGCCAGCAGCATGGAGAGAATTCTTTTCTTCATAATTTCTTCCCTTTCTTAAAATTTTGCTTTTTCCGGCAGAGCTTCCCTTCCCGCAGCAAAAAAAGAGCCCGCACTGCCGCGACAGTGCGGGTGCGGGCCCTCCTATAAGCAGGATCGGCGCGGCAAACCCGGTGACGGCAGGTGCCGGATCGGGCGGCCAGCGTATCTGACTTATCCGGCCCAAGCCGGCTTCACAGTGACCCACTCGCGGGGATTTTCACCCCATTCCGCCTGTCCCGCCCGTGCGGGACAGACCGTCCGATCCTCTATGCTCTTTTTCGGCGCCGGGCAAAAAACTCCCCCGGATGTTCCGATGGAACCAGTATAGCACGGCCTGTTGAAAATTGCAAGCCGTCTGCGCTCAATCCGGCGCTGTGGAAGGCTGCGGCACCGGATCGGGCGGTCCGTCATGGCCGTCCCGATTATCTGCGGTTTGTCCCGGGAAAGGCCGGGTTTTGTCCCGGGACGGAGGCGGGACAGGCCGGGACGGAAAACAGCGTTCCCTCCGGGCTCATTTTCCCACGCAGAAGCGGGAGAAAATCGTCTGGATCAGGTCGTCCCGGATGTGCTTTCCGTTGAGCTCCCCCAGAGCCTCCAGGGCTGTCTCTGCGTCGGTGAGCACCACGTCGGGGGTCATGCCGGTGCGCAGGGCTCCCCGGGCGCTGCGCACGGCAGCCAGTGCCCGGGACACGGCGTCGGCCTGGCGGGCATTGGTCAGCAGCTCCCCCGGGCGGCCCTCCCCGGCGGGGTACAGAGCCTGGATGGCATCGCACAAAACGTCTACGCCCTGACCGCTGCGGGCGGACAGGGACACCACATTGTCAAAATCGTCGGCCAGACGGCCGATGTCCACGGCCCGGGGCAGGTCTGCCTTGTTCACCGCCACCAGCAGGTTGGGCACCTGGCGGGCCAGGGCCATGGCCTCCCGGTCGGCCTCCGTCAGGGGCCGGGAGCCGTCCAGCACCAGCAGGGCCAGAGACGCCTGCCGGGCGGCGGCCCGGGCCCGGTCCACGCCGATTTTTTCCACGGCGTCCGCCGTGTCGCGGATGCCCGCCGTGTCGCACAGGCGCAGCAGCACATGGCCCACCCGGACCTTCTCCTCCACCGTGTCCCGGGTGGTGCCTGCCACGTCGGTAACAATAGCCCGGTCATAGCCCAGCAGGGCGTTGAGCAGGGAGGACTTGCCCACGTTGGGGCGGCCCAGGATCACCGTGGGAACCCCCAGCTTCAGCAGCTTTCCCCGGGAAAACGTGGCCAGCAGCTCCTCCAGCCGGTCCTCCGACCGGCGGAGGGTATCCAGCATGTCCTCCCGCTGGAGGTCGCCGATGTCCTCGTCGGGATAGTCCACCACGGCGTAAAACCGGGAGACGATGGCCATGAGGCCGTCGTAGATCTCCGTGACGGTGCGGCTGAGGGCGCCCTCCAGCTGGCCCACGGCGTTGTGGGCCGCCTGGGCCGTTTCGGCGTCGATGAGGTCCGCCACGGCCTCCGCCTGGAGCAAATCCATCCGCCCGTTGAGAAACGCCCGGCGGGTGAACTCACCGCCCTGGGCCTGACGGGCTCCGGCGGCAAACAGGGCATCCAGCGCCGCATCCAGCACCACCGGGCTGCCGTGACACTGGAGCTCGCCGCAGTCCTGGCCGGTGTAGCTGCCGGGGCCGGGAAACAGCACCGCCAGGGCGCTGTCGATGACCCGGCCCTCTCGATCCAGCACGTCTCCCAGCACCAGGCGGCGGGGCTCCTGCCGGGACATGGGACGGCCGTTTTTCGGGCGGAACACCCGGTCCAGGGCGGACCGGGTCCCCGGCCCGGACAGGCGCACCACCCCGATAGCCGACGGGCCCGGGGCGGTGGCAATGGCGGCGATGGTATCAGACATGGAAATACACTCCCTTATATGCACATATGTGTCAGTATAGCATGATTTGTTGCCCCGGGCAAGGCAGACGGCATGAATTCCGGCGCTTCGGGGCATACTACAGGCAAATCATCGGAAAGGAGCGGGGAAATCATGCAGGCTATGGTCCATGCAAAAACGTGTATCCAGTGCGGATTGTGTCCGGCGGTGTGCCCGGACGTGTTCACCCTGGAGCCCGGGGAGCCCGCCCGGGCCATCAGCGGCCCAGTGCCGGAGGAATGCCGTCTGGCAGCCCAGGAGGCGGCGGACAGCTGCCCGGTGGGAGCCATCGAGGTGCGTTAAAGGCGGCACCCCTTTTTGACACGCTGAAAAAGCCGGACGCGGATGCGTCCGGCTTTTTGATACACAGCCTTTTGAGGATACGTCTTTTCGGCAGCTTGCCTTCGCTTACTTGCCCATGGGGGCGCCGCAGTGGGGGCAGAAGTTGCTGTCGGACACGGTGCCGCAGACGGAGCAGGTCTTGGCGTCGTCGGATTTCTCCACAGGCTCGGCCTCCTGGGCGGTCTCCTTCTTCTTGGAGGCCTCCAGCTGGGCGATCTTCTCCTTGGAGGCGTTGACGGCGGCCACCACATCCTTCACGGCATCGGGCACCTCGCCCTGGAACTCGGAGACAAACCACTCGCCGATGGCGCGATAGTTCTTCTCGATCTCACGCTGCTCGGAGAGAATCTCCATGTTCATCTTGGCGGTGTCGATGGCGGCTTTGGCCATTTCGGTGGCGGTTCCGGCCAGGTCCTTGGCCTTCTCGGCAGCGGCACCGGCTACCTGCTGCGCCTTTTTGGTCAGGTCTTCAGAAAACGGCATAGCAATGATCTCCTTTCAGAATCTGATTAATCATGATAAGTATACACCAACGCGGTAGGTTTGTCAATGCTCAATCCAGTCGGATGCGCGGGACACGGCCCGCTTCCACAGGCGGTAGTCCCGGTCGCAGTCCGCCTGGGGCCGCGTGGGCAGGAACACCCGCTGGCTCCGGCGCAGGCGGGTCAGCTCCTCCAGGCCGCTCCACACGCCGCAGCTGAGCCCCGCCAGAGCCGCCGCACCGAAGGCGGTGGTCTCCACCATCTCCGGCCGGTCCACGGGGATGCGCAGCAGGTCCGCCTGCAGCTGCATGAGGATATCCGACACGCTGGCCCCGCCGTCCACCCGCAGGGCGGTGATGTCGCAGCCGGCGTCCTGGCGCATGGCCAGCATCAGGTCCGTCACCTGATAGGCGATGCATTCCAGCACCGCCCGGGCCACATGGGCCCGGCCCGTGCCCCGGGTGATGCCCAGGATGGCCCCCCGGGCGTACATGTCCCAATAGGGCGCGCCCAGGCCGGTGAAGGCCGGCACCACCACCACGCCGCCGGAATCCGGCACGGACTCCGCCAGGCGGTCGCACTCCGGGGCAGAGTCGATGAGGTGCAGCTCGTCCCGAAGCCACTGAATGGTGCTGCCGCCGTTGAAAACGCTGCCCTCCAGGGCATAGGCCGTGCGTCCCTCCACCTGCCAGGCAACGGACGTCACCAGGCCCGCCCGGCTGCGGACGGGCTTTTCGCCCACGTTCATCAGGGTGAAGCAGCCGGTGCCGTATGTATTCTTGGCTTCGCCCGGGCGGAAGCAGGTCTGGCCGAACAGGGCGGCCTGCTGATCCCCCGCCGCGCCGCACACCGGCGTGCCCGCCAGCTTCTCCAAACCGGGAATGCCCTTTTTCACCAGGCCGTACACCTGACTATTGGACACAGGCAGGGGCAGAATAGACATAGGGACGCCCAACAGCTCGCACAGCTCCGCATCCCAGCACAGGCGGTGGATATCGAACAGCATGGTGCGGGAGGCGTTGGAATAGTCCGTGACGTGGGCCCCGGTCAGCTGCCAGATGAGCCACGTTTCCACCGTGCCGAACAGCAGGTCCCCCCGGTCCGCCTTTTCCCGGGCGCCGGGGACGTTATCCAGCACCCAGCGGATCTTGGTGGCGGAGAAGTAGGCGTCGATCAGCAGGCCGGTGGCGGACTGGACGCGCTCCTCCAGCCCCTGGCGCTTCAGCTCCTCGCACAGCTCCGCCGTGCGGCGGCACTGCCACACGATGGCGTTGTACACGGGCCGGCCGGTGACCTTGTCCCAGAGAATGGTGGTCTCCCGCTGGTTGGTGACGCCGATGCCGGCAATGTCCGCCTCCAGGCCCTCCGCCGCCTGGGCCGCCGCCCTGCGCTCCGTCTCCCAGATCTCCATGGGGTCATGCTCCACCCAGCCGGCCTGGGGATAAAGCTGGCGGAAGGGATACTGGGCCTTGGACACAATGTCGCCCAGACGGTCGAACACGATGGCCCGGGAGCTGGTGGTTCCCTGGTCCAGCGCCAGAATGTACGTTCCCATAGAAGTCTCCTCTTTCTTTTTGTATCAGAGTATGATAATATAGATTATTATAGCACAGGAAGGACGGAATTACCATGACCGATTTCCAGGAATTTACCTTTCTTTCCAGCGACGGGCACACCCGGCTCCATGGAGCCCAGTGGGCCCCGGCGGACCGGGAGCCCATTGCCGTTTTACAGATCGCCCACGGCGTGGCGGAGCACATTCTGCGATACGACGGCTTCGCCCGGTATCTCAATGAGCAGGGCATCCTTGTGGCGGGCCATGACCATCTGGGCCACGGCAAGTCCCTGCCGGAGGGGGCCGTGCCGGTGTATTTCGGCGACGGGGCCACCTGGGAGACGGTGGTGGACGATATCCATCTGCTGCACCAGCGGCTGCGGGAGCAGTATCCCCGGCTGCCCATCCTGCTGATGGGCCACAGCATGGGGTCGTTCCTGTCCCGGACGTATCTGATCCGCTATCCCGGCACCGTGGACGCGGCCATTATCATGGGCACCGGCTGGCAGCCGGAGATGACCATCCGGGGCGGCCTGCTGCTGGCGGGTGCAATTGCCAGAATCAAGGGGCCGGACGCCGCCAGCAAGCTGGTGACCAATATGGCCTTCGGCGCGTATAACAAGGCCTTCGGCGACAAGCCCCGGACTCCCAACGACTGGCTGTCCGCCGACACGGACAACGTGGACCGGTACATGGCGGACCCCATGTGCGGGGCGGAGGCCACGGTGGGCCTGTTCCGGCAGATGCTGCGGGGGCTGCGGTTCAACCAGACGCCCCGGAATATCGATAAAATGGACAAGGACGCGCCCATCCTGCTGATCGCCGGGCAGAGCGACCCGGTGGGCGACATGGGCGCGGGGGTCCGGCGGACCCACGACGCCTTCAAGCGGGCAGGCATCAAGGATGTGACCCTGAAGCTGTATCCCGGGCTGCGGCACGAGATCCTCAACGAGGCCGCCATGCAGGACACGGTGTACGGCGACATCCGGGCCTGGATGGCCCGGGTGCTGGGCTAACGCAAGGCCGCCAGCAGATTGGGGATGCCCAGCAGGTCCACGTTGTGGGTCCGGCGCAGCAGGCGGACGGAGAAGAAGCTGTCTGCCACCAGCAGGAGCAGCAGCGTCAGTCCCGCCCAGGGCGGGACGTTGGCGGCAATGGGGTGCAGCAGGGGCTGAACATATCGGACGGAGAAGGCCGTCAGCAGGCCCCAGATCACGGCAAAGGGCACGCAGACCCGGCGGTTCAGGTCCATGTGGGTGCCGGAATAGTCCCAGAACATGACCCCCAGCAGCTTGTCATAGAGAAAGTGCACGGCGTATTCCACGGCGGTGGCCGTGAGGCCGCCGTAAAAGGCCAGGCGGAAGAAGCCCCGGGTCAGGTCGGCGGGCAGGTGCAGCACCGCCAGCATGGCCAGACCGTACACCGGGCACAGGGGCAGCAGGAGAAAGCACTTGCGCACCTGATGCCGGGAGCCGGCGGCGGCGGCAAACGCCTTCTCCAGCAGGTATCCCAGAAAGCTATACAGACAAAACAGCCACAGCCAATACACAGCCGCACCCCCCTTCGCTCTCATTTTGTCCCGGGGGCGGGGCTGTGATACGCGGGGAAGGAGGAAAGATATGGATCAGTGGGAGCAGCTGCGGCAGCAGTGCATGAGCTGCCGGGCCTGCGGCCTGGCGGATACCCGGACCAACGTGGTGTTCGGCGTGGGAGACCCCAGGGCGGAGGTGCTGCTGGTGGGCGAGGCCCCGGGAGCCAGCGAGGACCGGCAGGGCGAGCCTTTTGTGGGGGCCGCCGGGAAGCTGCTGGACGATATGCTGGCCATGATCGGCCTGCGGCGGCAGCAGATCTATATCACCAACAGCGTCAAGTGCCGCCCGCCCCAGAACCGGGACCCCCTGAACACGGAAAAGGACGCGTGCAGCGGGTATCTGCGGCGGCAGCTGGAGCTGATGCAGCCGAAAATCCTGGTGTGCCTGGGACGCATCAGCGCGGCGGAGATCATCAAGCCGGACTTCAGGATCACCCAGGAGCACGGGCAGTTCTTTGAAAAGGACGGCATGCAGATGATGGCCCTGTATCATCCGGCAGCCCTGCTGCGGGACCCGGGGAAAAAGCCGGAGACCTTTGAGGATCTGAAGCGGCTGCAGGCCAGGATCCGGGAGGTCTGCGTGCGGACAGAACTGACATTTGCGTGAATATATCGCCCCCTGCCTTCCGGAAATGAAGGCAGGGGGCCGGTTTTTCGCAAAAAAAACAGGTCCGCAGATGCGGACCTGTTTTTGAGCTTGTCAAAAAAGGGCGGCGCCCTTTTTTGACAAAAGAGTTTTCGCTCCGACCCGCGCGTTTTCACGCATAAAATGCGTGAAAACACACTCTCTCCGCGCAAAGTATTTTTCGCGACGTACACGCCGCCGCGAAAAATGGATCATACCTTATTCGCGGCCTGCGGGCCGCGAACTCTGCGAGGCTTTTTGACAGTCTGAAAAACAGGTCCGCAGGTGCGGACCTGTTTTTCTATGTAGTCTTTGCAGGATTACTTGTTGTAGAGAGCCTTGTCGGCAGCAGCCATTTCCTGGAAGATGCCCTTGTGCTTCTTGGCGGTGACAGCCTTGATCACCAGCAGGGTGCCGATCATCAGGGCGATGGCGATGATCATGCAGACCACGACGTTCTGCACCAGACCGGCGATGATGAAGCTGACGAAGGACACGGCAGCCACGGTGACGCCGTAGGGAATCTGGGTGGACACATGGTTCAGATGGAAGCAGTGGGCACCGGCGGAAGCCATGATGGTGGTGTCGGAGATGGGGGACAGGTGGTCGCCGCACACGCCGCCGGCGCAGGAGGCGGCCAGACCGATGGACAGCAGGGTGGACTGATCATACCAGTCAAACACGGCGCAGACCAGGGGGACCATGATGCCGATGGTACCCCAGGAGGTACCGGTGGCGAAGCCGATGAAGCAGGCCACGATGAAGATAACGGCAGGCAGGAACTTGGCCAGGCTGCCGGTGCCTTCCATAATGCCGCCGACGAAGTCGCCCACCATCAGGCCATTGTCACGGCACAGACCGCACAGGGTCCAGGCAAAGCACAGGATCAGAATGGGGGAGATCATCTGAATGAAGCCGTTGGGGATGGACTCCATAGACTTGGTGAAGCCGATGAGGCCCCGCAGCCAGTAATAGATGAAGGTGAACACCAGGGCCACGATGGAGCCCAGGCACAGGCCGGGACCGGCGGAAGCGTCGGAGAAGGCCATGACGAAGTTCTGATAGTTCTCACTTTCGGGGTCGAACATACCGCCGGTCCAGACCAGGCCGATGATGCACAGGGCGATCAGGACGATGACGGGCAGCAGCAGGTCCAGCACGGAGGAGTGCTTCTCGCCTTCCTCATAGTCGTCGGCGCCTTCGAAGGGACGCTCGGGGGTGGTGAACAGATCGTCCTTCACCTGGGCATTGTACTCATGGGTCAGCATGGGACCGTAGTCAATGTTCAGCACGGAGATGGTGATGACCATGATCAGGGTCAGGATGCAGTAGTAGTTCCAGGGAATCTGGCTCAGGAACATGCTGATGCGGGAGCCGGGGAAGCCAT
>OQWD01000160.1_pt1 | contig 25879 bp, 45 predicted proteins | sample 1691631 | NCBI WGS metagenome assembly OQWD01 (sample SAMN03418283, study PRJEB22391) | human gut metagenome | biome: human-gut; feature: organic feature; material: feces | host: Homo sapiens | place: Italy | collected 2013-04 | reverse complement strand
ACTTATCAAGAATAGTATTGTAACTTTTCTGTGTAGTAGGGGAAAGCTCAGGAAGATAATTATCCTTGTAATCCTCTGCCAGCTCATCAAATCGTTTACTACGCTCCTGCTCAGCACTGTACATTGCAATTTTCCTTGTAAGCTCTCGTTCGGTCTTGGCATAAAAGGTTTTTCGCCTGCCGTTTATGCAGATTGATTTTTCATAGTTTCCGTCTGCTCTTCTGTGCGGTTTCTTGACAACTGCTGTTCCGCACCAATTGCAGAAGTTAGATTTGTCCGGAATTTGCTTTTTACATTTTTTACAACGCATTTAATACACTCCTTTTCTGAAAAAAAGGGTGCAAAAATCCCTTGTGCTTTAAATTACTTGAAAAACACAAGGGAATGTGATACAATTATTTTGCATTAAACTGCATCATCTGCACCCTGTGTAGGTGATTCCGCTCTGTTCGAGTTCCAGTCGAGCAGGGCGGTTTTTTTATTTAATTTTTATTTGCTATGAGCATTTTAACCTTTGCATTATAACTTACTTTATCGTTCTCATCGTAATGTTCACCAATTGTAAAATCGTTAATGCCAAGAATTCGCTCTTGATTTTCTTTAACAAAAGCTACATCTTCTATATGGAGATTGCCGACATCTAAACCGTTGACAAGCACCTTGATTGCAGGCTCGCCTTTATAATCGTATTCCTGTAACTGCACATTAAGCACTTTGCCTGCTTTTTTGTCAGTTTTGAGTTGTTTAAGTAACTTCTGCCTGCCCTGAAAGGTAACACCTGCAACTTTAAAAACTTTCGTGTGCGACTTGCCCGATTCCGGTTGCATCGCAGGAGTTTTTACCTCTGATTTTGGCTTTTTAAATAATTTTGATAATAATCCCATAATAACCTCCTCATTGACACATAATGTCAAATATTATATAATAATATTCGAGGAGTTCCAACTTCTCACTATTCCTATTTTTCCTACCATAGTTGCCGCTATGGTAGGTTTTTCTTTTTATTGATAAAATTTGCGAATTGCTCTTTTACTTGCCGTTCAAGAGGGTGCAGATAAAAGGCATTTCTGTGTTCGAGCTCTGCCATTCGTTCGGCCCTGTAGGTTGCCGCCTCAAGGCTGATGTCACATAAATTTGCAATTGCAGCGGCATTTGTTGCGTGTAGCTCATGGAGTACACAAGCCGGAGCCAACAAATCTCGAGCGAACACATTTGCAGAGTGTTCGGCGTCATCAGTTATTAAAAAACCGTTGCCGTCGGCTTTAAATAAATGCCCTAAGAAGATGTGTCCAAGCTCGTGTGCGATTGTGAATCTGCACCGCTGAGGAGATTGCTCATCTGCATAGACGATGTACAGCTTACCATTTTGCATCAAAGTTATTCCGCTCTCATTTTGGTGTAGCAGATTGACCGCCGAATTTTTTAATAAAACAATGTCGGTTTGCTTAGCTATTCGGCTTACCTTAACAGGTAGGCTATCTATATTATAATCAATCAAACATTGCCAAGAGGCATTGCGTGCCTGTTTGTATTTACCATAATTCAAATTTTATCACCTCATAGGTATTGTAACCTATGGGGTGTTTTTTATTATGTAATGCTTATAAGTCTGTATCGTCAGGCTCAAACTTGCTAAGATTAAGATCAGGTAAGTTTACTATTTCAATAGGTTGATTGTTGCCGTCACTTCGAGCGGCTTTAACCGTTGGTATCAATACTTCATCTTCTACGCCAAGTAATCTATCGACTGCAGGTTGCATTTCGGGGTTATTTCTGTATGCGATTATAAGTTTCTTTTCTTTGTCTGATGTTTCAAAAGGTAGTTTAACCGCATTGCAATTTTGCAAATCATTTATGCTAATTCCCAAACCTGCACAAATTTTAATCACACTATCAACAGCAGCTCCACCAATAGAGCCGTTAAGCATAGATCTAAGTGTGCTGTATGGTATTTCAATTTTTTCGGCAAAGGTTTTTACACTAAATCCTTTGTCACTTATTAACTGTTTTATGTAATCTTCTCTTGTCAAGTTAATCACCCTTTACTATTACTGATTGTAACACGCTGTTTACGAAAAATCAATACTAAAATGCGAAATTTCGTAAAAATATTTTTAAAAATCCGTTGACAAGTGCGAAATATCGTGTTATATTTAATATAGAAACACAAAATATCGCATTTAGGAGGTGAAAAATCGTGTTTGACAAAATCGAAGTAATCATTTTTGAAAAGAAAATGAAAAAGAAAGAAGTTGCCGAGAAAATGGGAATTTCATACGGACAGTTCTGTGCAAAAATGCGTGGGGAATATCCATTTACGCTTGATGAAGCTCTCCGCTTAAAGTCGGTTTTACAAACTGATTTATCTATCGAAGATTTATTCGGTTCGGCGGCTTAACGAAATTCTTAAAAAGAACAGTAGGTAATACCACACAAACACAGTCCCATTAAACGGACTTTGCTGAAAAGAGGTGAAGAATATGAATGAATTAAAAAAAATCCCCACCGCTCAGTTGATAGAAGAGCTGAGCAATAGGGAAGATGTAGATAGTTATACAACCACCGAATCGTATGGTGTATTACACAAAGCAAAGAATGTGGATAAAAGATATCCTGCGGGAACAGTTGTGTTGTTTGTTAATCCACAGGGTAGGTGTTCTGAGTGATGTATTTAATATAATCTCTGTAAAAATCATCAAAAACAACAATTGTATTATCATCGGCATTTTTTTCAAGATAATCAAGCATTACAAATTTGCAAACACTCTCAGGAAAATTATTGTCGGTGATTATATCATTAACTGTATTGTATGTAACATCACTACCGATAACAACTTGTTTGCTTAACCATTTTTTAAAACTCAGCACAATGCACACCTCACTTTCATTATATAGCGTAATGAATTGCGGTTCATCACTACATATAGTATATCATAGAAAGTTGGTGAAATCAATGCACATCAATGAATTTGCTGAAATATTGCTCAAAAGCAGAAAACAGAAAGCCTTTTCGCAAAGTGAGCTTGCTAAGAAATCGGGCTTTACTAAAAGAGCTATTCAGTATTGGGAAAAAGGCAAAAAGAGCATTTCTCTTGAAAATGCCGACAGGCTCTTAACGGCTTTGGGCGTAGAAATCAAGATAGGTAAAACAGAAAGCAGGTGAGAAAATGGCAAAACTTAAACTTATTGACACAAAGGACAAGTTTCTTCTTGAAATTGACGGAACAGAAATTCCGTATGTTACAAGCTATCAGATAACACGAACGGTCAGCGAGGTTGTACTGCTCAAACTGGCTCTCAGCGTTGCTGATGTTGAATCAGTCGAAATCGTTTCAGACAAAATTACCAACGAAAAATAGGAGGTGTACATATGCCGAGAGAAAAGCCATTATTTCGCAGAAATCTTGAAAGGCTTGACGAAAAATTTCCTGGCAAAGAATTGTTGAGTTACGATGAAGTAGCAACATATTTGCAAAAAAGCAAGAAAACCGTTTCAAGGATTTTCGGCGAAAGAAAAACAGGAAACAGTATTTCAAAAGCCAGAGTAGCAGACTTTTTAAGTTAAAGGAGCATTGAAAAATGGCATTTAAAGATTTCAGAACACGCAGAAAACTGCTCAAAGATGTGGAAAACCTCAGAGCAGAGAACAGACATCTCAGCATTGAACTGAGAAACGCAAGAACAGACCTTGCACTCGAAAAAACAGCGTCAAGCGGTTATAGGCACGAAAACCGAGAGCTAAAACGCAAACTCAAAGCCCTTGAAACGCCTGAATCCGAAGCATTCGGTTTTGAATGTGTGGGGGTCAGTAAATGAAAAAGGGGACAACAGTCGAAAGCGGATATGATGTTGAGGGACGCTGGTGTCTGAAACTCAAAAAAGCTAAAGGCAAGTTTACGCTTGATGAAATAATTGAAGCGGCGAAAGAATGGGAAGAAGATTACTATGCCGTAATTATTAAAGCAATGGGCGATGAGACAGCACAATATTACGATGATGACCTTAGTGGCGATTTTGTCACGCTCTACCGTGCTACAGATTTTATAAGCAAGGAGGTGTAACCGATGAAAAGATTAACTTTAAATCAAGACAGCGAAATCAAGGTTAAGGACATCTACGGCAAAATGCACGACTGCAAAGATGTACCAAACGAGTTTTATGGCTGCATTCGCAAGCTTTACGATTATGAAAATACAGGGTTCAATCCCGAAGAGATTGAAATAATTGTAGAAGCTCTTGAAGATATGCGTGACAAGCTGTATAAAGCGGACAACCTAAACGCATACAAGGTGAGCGACTATTGTAAAACCCTTAACACTATTCTTGAAATAAGAGAAAAAAGAAAAATCCGCTGAAGCTCTGCAAAGCCTCAACGGATAGCAAGGATATAAACAATATAACCACTTTGATTATATCCTTTCTTACTCAAAAAATCAAGAAGGAAGGTTGAAAAAATGGAATTTTGGTGCAAGAACTGCAACAATGAATGGGTTGATGATGAACAACCGAAAGAATGCCCGAACTGCCACGACTGGCAGTTTGAAGAACTTTACACTTGTGAAGACTGCGGGCGAAAAGAAGTTCTCGAGGACTTTGATTTTGGAAGATTATTCGACGGTAAGTGTTATGACTGTTTCGTAAAGAGCGTTTCGGACGGTGAAGTCTTGTCATTCATCGAATGGTATGTCAACGATTACAAACAGCCATACATCATTAGATATTACGACAACCCTCGGGTTGAGCTGATGAGCGAAATCGTCAATTGTGCCTATGATTTTGAGGCGGAGCTGTCATCGCTTAAAGACGGTATTGCAATCAAAACGCTGTACAAAACAGCACTTAAAATTATGAAAAAGCCCGTAAAATCTCAGCCCGAAAAGCTGATTTGTGGCAGAATCAGGGAATGGGCGTTGGATTGTGACGGCATTGATTTCTTCTATGATTGGTGGTGTTCAAGACATGACAAGAATAAAAGCTCCGTGCTATGGCTGTCAGACGAGAAGTGAACGCTGTCACAGCGGTTGTGAAAAATACCTCGAATATAAATCCGAATGCGATAATCGCCGAGCCGAACGCTCTAAGGATTACGATTTCATCGACTATATTTGCCACAAAATAGATCTGAATACAAGGGGGCAAGAATGATGTCACAGGAGTTTCCAAACGGCGTTTCGTACTTCACAGACGGCGAGATTTCACTCACAGTGCATTTTCCTGAGGATAAGGTGAAATGTCACTACTGTCCGTTTTGTCGCTCAGAAAGCGATTTAAACCGCTACTGGTGCAGGCTGACAAACAAAATGATTTACAACCCGTACATACTCGGATTGCCCGATGGCTGTCCGATTGAATTTACAAAAAAATGAAAGGAGATTGGTTTATGGGTATGCCTGTTTTAATTTACGGAAAATCAGGTTCAGGCAAGAGCCGCAGTCTTAAAAATTTTGGCGAGAACGAGATATTCCTTATAAATGTTGAACGCAAGTTCTTGCCGTTCAGAAAGAAATTCGATTATGTCCTAAAGACTGACAATGTGCCTAAAATTCAAAGGTCACTTTTAAAAATGCCCACAAAAACAGCTGTTATTGATGATGCAGGTTACATTCTCACAAACCGCTATATGCGTGAGAAAGGGCAGGTCAAAAACACATTTGAGACCTATGACAATATCGGCAATGATTTTTGGAGCTTGTTTGAATTTATCAAAGCCGAGTTACCCGATGATATTATTGTTTACATAATAATGCATGAAGAAACTGACGATTACAACAACACAAAACTGAAAATGATGGGCAAGGTTCTCGAACAAAAGGTTTGTGTTGAGGGCATGGTGTCAATTGCTCTTCGTTGCATTACCGACGAAGAAGGTCACCATTTCGTGACAAATTCAGACGGAAAGGACATTTCAAAATCACCCGAAGAAATGTTTAATAACTTAATTATAGACAATGATTTAAAAGTCGTTGACACAGCTATCAGAGAATATTACGGAATTTAAGGAGAATCTAAAATGAAAGCATTTACAAACTATAACAATGTACAGGAGTACACCGACAGCATAAAACTTCCTGTCGGTGCATACAAAGCGAAAATCATCAGAGCAGAGGAACAGGGCGACGCACTTTGTATTCTGTTTGATATTGCAGACGGCGAGTACAAAGATTTTTACCGCAAGAAGTTCGGCAACGATAAAAAGGCTTTTCCGGACGATGCAAAATTCAAAGGAGTTTTCAGACTTTGGTATCCGTCAGGCAATGAGTATGACGAAAACAACGAACGCAAAATGAAAACCGCACTCAAGAAAATTTGTGAAAGCAACAGTCATCTCAACATTGACTTTACAAAAGAATGGGACGGTGCATTGCTCAAGGATTGTTGCGTCGGCGTGGTATTCAGAGAGCAGGAATATGATTACAAAGGAAATCACGGATTCACGGCACAGCCTTTTTCGTTAATTACTTTGTCAGACCTCAAAGATGGAAACTTCACAATTCCCGAACCGAAGTATCTGAAAGGCTCAACCGCAAATTCACAGCAAAGCAATGGCTTTTCCGATATGCCTCTTGATGAAGACGATGACCTGCCGTTTTAATTATTTTTTTCGGAAATTGCATAAAAGTGTGCAATTTTTCTTGAAAAAATCCCCATATATAGAGGGAGGTTTTACAGATGGGTATGTTAAGACCGTACCAAAACGAGCTTGTCAATGAATTATATGCCTCTTGGAACAATGGCTTTAAAGCTCCTTGTATAGTGCTGCCGTGCGGTGGCGGTAAGTCTGTAATCATTGCAGATATTGCGAAACGGTTTACCAACCAATCTAAAAATGTACTCTTTCTTGTTCACAGAAAAGAACTTTGTGAACAGATAGAAAACACTTTTATAAATTGGGGCGTAGATATGAATTTTTGCAAAGTCGGTATGGTTCAAACAGTTTGCAGACGCCTTGAAAAAATGCCAAAGCCATCGCTTATAATCACAGACGAAAATCATCACAGCAAGGCTAATTCATACAGAAAAATTTATGATTATTTTTCTAATGTAAAGCGTGTCGGTGTTACGGCAACACCTGTTCGTCTTGACGGCTCGGGACTTTCAGATGTCAACGACAAACTGATTATCGGCGTTAATGCAAGGTGGTTGATTAAAAACAACTGCCTTGCACCGTATGATTACTATGCTCCGCCGCTTGCAATCAAAAATCAGAAGTTCAGAACACGCAACGGTGATTTTGTAACAGGTGATATTTTGACCTTTTACGACAAACCGAAAGTTTACGGCGATATTGTCAGCCATTACAAAAAATTCGCCGATGGCAAGCAGGCAATAGCATATTGTGCGGCAATTGTGCAATCAGAAAAATTGTGCGATGAATTTATTTCAAACGGAATTAAAGCTGCTCACATAGATGCTAAAACTCCAAAAGAAAAACGAGCTGAAATAATCGAAAAATTTCGTAGCGGCGAAATCAAGGTCCTTTCAAATGTGGACCTTATCAGCGAAGGATTCGATGTTCCTGATTGTGAAGTGTCAATTCTTGCAAGGCCTACTAAATCGCTCACGCTTTACATTCAGCAAGCTATGCGATGTATGCGCTACAAGCCAAATAAAAAAGCAATCATTATAGACCACGCAGAAAATTGGGTGCGTTTTGGATTACCTGATGATGAACGGGAATGGTCGCTTGAGGGCAAGAAAAAGAACGAAATAAAGGGCGCCGCTCCGGTGAAAACCTGCCCGAATTGTTTTTCCGTAATTCCTGCGTCACTGAGAATATGTCCGCATTGTGACTTTGTTTTTGAGCAAAAAGAAAAGAAGCAGGCAGAAGGTGACTTGGTTAAAGTAACACCCGAAATGATACTCAAACGCAAGGTAAGTAAATATCTCACACCTTCAGAATGCGAGAATATGAAGGAATTACAGGAATACGCAAAACAAAAAGGATACAAGCCCGGCTGGGCGTATTATCAAGCAAAATCAAGAGGTTTTTTATATGGCACAAAAAGAGGAAACAACACTGCAAAACGCTATCCGTGTAAAGCTATCGGAAGTCGGTTTGGTCCTTAGAAATAATGTCGGCACATATCTCACGAGATACGGCACACCGATAGCTATAGGAGTGCCGGGATTGTCCGATTTAACGCTTTTCGCAAACGGCGGTACAACAGTATTCATTGAAATAAAAACAACCACGGGACGGCAATCCAAACAGCAAAAACACTTTCAGGCTTTTGTTGAAAAACTCGGCTATGAATACATAATTTTAAGAAGTGTAAAGGAGGCCGAAAACCTGTGCTCAAGGCTAATGAAATTGAAAAGCTGATTAAGGGCAAGAAGTCATTGCCTCCTACGGCTGATTATTTTGAAAAATTCTACTACTATGCACTTGATGTTTGCATAGAGCGTTATCATCAGAACAAGCTGACAAGAGAAGAATTAAAGGAATATCAGCTCGGTTACAAAGAAATTTACGAACAGTTAGTTATGTGGCTTGAAATACTTGGGCGGCACAGAGAAATTGAAAAAGCGTTAGGTCATGCCGAACTTTGTGTTGACGGTTGTGAAAAATGCCGAGAGGTTGCAAGGCTCATTGATGGGAGGGATAAATGTGAACGAAGATAAAGACATAGTAATGCCAAATTTCATGGTAGACACATCACTCAAAGACTGTGTAAATATACTCAGCGACACACGGGCGGGCAAGTTATTTAAGCTCTTGTTTGAGTATGCAGAAAATCAGGATATTGACCAAAGTCAGCTTGATTCTGCCGTAAGACTTGCATTCAATGCTTTTAAGCCGGGAATTGACAAAGGCAGAAAGAAATATATATCCGTTATCAAGCGTAACAGAGAAAACGGTAAGAAAGGTGGCAGACCAAAGAAACCCAAAATAACCCAAAATAACCCAAAAAACCCAGTGGATAATTTGGAAACCCAAAATAACCCAAAAAAGCAAATAAAAATAAATAAAAGTAAAGTAATATCTAAAGATATTACTTTACGAAAGGTTTCTTCCGCAGGCTTGCCTGATGGGCAACCTGCTCCGAAACCCGAGTTCAGTGAAATCAGAAATTTTTATAAAGATTACACAGGCTTTGATGATGCGTATTTGTGTGATGAGTTTGTTCAGAAGATGGATAAAAACGATGTTGACTGGAATGAATGGGAGAGTAAGCTGTTAGCCTATGCGATAAAGACAGGGAAACTAAATGAATAAGTGCGATGAATTTCAGCAAAGCATAATCGGAGCGTTACTGCTCTATGATGACATACGCTCCCTGCTGTTGACGAAGCTACAGAAAAGAGACTTTACGGATGGACTTGCAGTTGAGGCTTTTGAAAAAATTTCCGAGGATGCTCAAGCTGACAAGGTTGCAATATTCGGAAAACTGTCTGATGATGCCAAAGCATACGCATTGACCGGTTGCGAAAACGCTCCTCTTGAAGTAAATGCCGAGGCTACGGTTGATTACTTCGTTGAACAGTCAACACAGAATTGGCTTTTAAGTCAAACGCAGTCGCTTGCATTATCTTCAAGTGTAAGCGTTCCGGAACTCAAGGAGATTATCGAACAAGCCGAGAGCAGAACGGCAGTATCGACCGATAACTCACAAAAGTATCTACAAGATTTTTTTACTGAACTTAAAACCGTACCGACAGGTTTTGAAAGACTTGACGGTTTGCTCTGCGGTGGTTTTGTCGAGGGGACAATCGGCACGATTGGGGCGAGACCTTCAACAGGTAAAACGACTTTTGCACTTAATGTCCTCAAAGCGTGCCTTGACTGCAAAACTGTATTTTTCAGCCTTGAAATGTCAGGACGAATGATTTATGACAGATTGATAGCTGATAGGCTTGAGATTGAATACAGCCGAGTACATAAGCACAAGCTGAACGAAAACGAATTTGAAGGAGTTAAGAAAACACTTGCAAGCTACAAAAATCTGACGGTAATTGATGATGTTTATGAAGTCGAAAAAATCGTATCGTATGTTTACGGTAATAAGCCGAAATTTGTAATAATCGACTTTGTTCAGATAATTACATCTCAAAAGAATTTTGCAGACAACAGGCAGAGAATTGACTATATCAGCCAAAAGCTCAAGAAATGTGCAAAGGAAACAAAGTGTTGCTTTTTAGTGTTGTCGCAGATTACAAGGGCCGGCAAAGAAAGACCTACAATGTCAGATTTAAAAGAAAGCGGAGGTCTTGAGCAGGACAGTGATTATGTAATTCTTTTGCACAGACCGTATGTAAACGATAAGCAAAGCGGAAAGTCAAAACCTTCTGAAACCGAGGTTATACTCGATAAGAATAAATTCGGGAATACAGGAGTTTTGAATTATAATTTCAGTGGAATATTTCAACGGTTTGAAGAATTGCAAAGTGAACCCGATACAAGCAGAATAGCACGACCGTTGAGTACGATTACACCGGCTGATGATTTGCCGTTTTAAGAAAGGAGAGAAAGCATTGAAAGCGAGAATACCCGTTAAGCTGAAAAGAGAGGCTATGGCGGAGATTAACCGCCTTGCCGACAGGGAATATCAGAAAGTCAAGGAGAAGGAAATCAATGACCTGACAAGGCGAATTTTTAAGACGATTGTATTTGCCTTGTATCAGGACTTTGGATTTGGCAGGGACAGATGTGCAAAGGCACTTAAATCAATGACCGAGATTATCGAACATTCCGACACCGACGAAGTCTTTTGGGAGCATATCGACAGGGTTGTCATCGACAAGCTGAAACTTGAATTTGACAAACGGGACTATACCGACAACGGCAAAGTTGTTAATTTTGAAGGAGATAAAGAAAATGATTGATTGTGCAAAAACAAAAACAGGTGACTTGTATATTAGCTGTTATAGTTGTTGGAATCAGCCTATTCCTATTGAGAACGGTGAAGAGTGATGGAAATTATGTACAACGAGGAAACAGGGAAGTTTGAACTTGCTAAACAGCCATATATTGAAAAAATATTAGCTTTGAGTAAGCCGAGAAAGCCTATTAAATCTGATAGGCAGGGCATCCGTTATGTGACTACATACGAATGTCCTAACTGCGGAAGGAAGTTCGTAGGCAATGGCTTATTGAATTACTGCTACAATTGTGGGCAGAAGTTAGATTGGTCTGACGAAATGGACGGTGAAGTATGATGAGAGAAATATTATTCAGAGGAAAATTCGGAAACGAATGGAAGTACGGATTTTTAAGTATTGAACCAAAAGGCTTGGTAATCAAAGAGCCATACAAGAACGAAAGCTCAAATGTGTGGCATATTGACGCTGACACAGTCGGGCAGTACACGGGTATGGTTGATAAGCACGGCACAAAAATTTTTGAAGGAGATATTGTTGAACTTATTGACCCCTCGTATGGCGACTGCTACGGAGTTGTTCAGTACGATATTGATGAAACCGAATTTCAAATTATGTGTGATTCATTCTATGAAGTATTAGGAAGATATTGTTATTCATATTCAAAAAACATTGAAGTTATCGGCAACATTTTTGACAATCCGAAACTGTTGGAGGAATGAAGAAGAATGGAGAATAAATTAAAAATCCGTGAGATATGCGGTGATTATGCATTGGATATACCCGATTATAATGGTAGCAATTTCACTTTGTATTTCAATTCGAAGAAAAACGCCGAAAATGTAAAACGCATTATCGAAGTTGACGGTAGTAAATCAAATAATGCTACGGTGTGCGAAATAGATAAGGAGTGAAAACAATGACAAGAAATGAACTTGAAAGGTATTTAGGCAGATGTGTGACAATTACTCTTTTGGATAACACTGTAATTGAGGGTACTTTACATAAGACGGGTGAAAAAGCCTTTGAAAACGACCCTAATTTATCAGTACCGGTTAATTTTTATTTTTGCATTGATGTAAATAATAAAGTAGTTAAAAATACCGCATTCAGAGTATCACACATCCGGAGAATCAGTTGCTGCGAAAAGTTAAGAATGACAAACTTTGAAAAAATCAAACAGATGTCAATTGATGAAATGGCTCGTAGTCGAATGTTCTTTTTCGATTGTCCCTATGGAACACCGTGTGTGGGTTGTTCAAAAGGTAAAGAATTTAATAACAATTGTACTGACTGCACAAAACATTGGCTTGAAAGTGAGGTGGATACGGATTGACAGCGAGAGAAATTAAGGGCGAAATAATAGATTTTGAACCGTATCGTGTGGAAAAGGAGCTTGAACAATTTAAGAATTACGATGAAAAGAACTTTTTTGCAGATTGTTATATTAGCGACGAATGCAAAAACCCAGACAGTTACGGGGTTATATGTGTAAAATGCGGAGAGTGCGGACGCACTTTTACAAAAGATGGAATTTTAAAGGAGAATTAAAACAAATGAAAGTACATCATTGTGATGCTTGTAAGAAAGCGTTAGGTAAAAGAGAATTTAGGGTAAAACTTTGGGCGAAAGCCAAAGAGGGGTACAAAATGAAGATTGTGAGATTAGAAATCTGTTATGGCTGTTACAGCAGTTTGCAGAAAATTGCAAAGATTATAGATCTCGAAAAAATTGAGGAGGATAATTGTAATGACACCTGATGAATACAGACAGAAGCACAAGCGCTGTGCAACCTGCGTGTATTACGGAGAAAATAATTTTTTTCAAGCTTCATCATCTTATTACTGCCTTGCGAAAAACAAAACCACATTTGATTCAAAAGGAAGATTTTGTAAAGTGTATAAAGCTAAAGATTTTAAAAGGGGGCAAGGAATTAATGGACAAAACACACAGGGCTGATGTTGATTTTTCAACGCAACTTGAAAAGGCTATGAAGCTGAGAGATATCAGCCCGACAAAGTTAGCGAGGAAATCGGGAGTCCAACGCAGTCAGATTTGTAGATACCTAACTGCCGAAATAGCGCCGACGACGAACAATATACGAAGGTTGTCAATTGCTCTGAATGTTACTACTGATTATTTATTGGGGCTGGCTAAAACAGACGAAAGATAACAAACAATAATTAAATTGCACCAATAATGCAACGAGAAAAAATATACAATGGACTTATGATGCAGAAGGACTATCTGTGTTGTAAGTCCATTATTATTTGGCGGTGTATGTATAATATGGCTAAGGCGTTTGCTAAAGGCTTTTACAAGTCTAAAAAGTGGCAGGATTGCCGACAGAGCTTTATCGCTGAACGATTGCTTGTTGACGGCGGTTTGTGTCAGCTGTGCAAAGAGCGACACGGCTATATTGTGCATCATAAAATTATGATTAATGAGAGTAATGTAAACAATCCTGATGTTACTCTCAATCACGACAATCTTTTATATGTGTGCAAAAAATGTCACGATGATTTACCAGGGCACGGGATAGGTTGCGAACCGAAAAAATATTTTTTTGATGAGAGCGGAATGCTCCAACCGATTATCCCCCCCGGTAAAAAATCGGAAATCAGTGACCGTAGGACCGATGGGGGCAGTTAGATTTTTTGCGCGCCTTATATATAGCCCCCCTCCCCCACAAAATCGTGTGAAAGGACGGTGATTGATTTGACTGACGAACAGAGAGAACAAAGAGCGATTAAGCGAGAGATAAAGCGATTAACGGAAATCTACAAGGACATAGAAGTTAAGAGAAAAGACCTCGCCGTTGGCTTAATCGAGAATGCGGCGTTCACTCGAATCAGACTTAAAGAACTGCAACAAGACATTGCAATTTATGGCTTGACTGAATTATTTTCGCAGTCGGAAACACAAGAGCCGTACTCACGCAAAAGACCTGAGGCGGATTTGTATAATACCATGCTCGGCAACTATCTCAAATACATTAAACAGCTCAACGATATGCTTCCGAAAGTGACCGAGGCGAAGACTGTGACAACAGACGGCTTTGACGATTTCGTTGAAGGGCGTGACAAGCTTTGAAACGCTATCCATTAAGCTATAATCCGATACTTGAATATTACGAGCAGATAAAGAACGGCAAGGTTACTGTTTGCGACAAAATACGCAAATGGTACAAGCACTTGAGCAATAAGGTGATTAATCCGACAGACGGCTATCATTACGAAGCTAAGCGAGGAAATCACATCATTGAATTTGTTGAAAATTATTGCCGACATAGTAAAGGCAAAATGGGCGGTCAGCTCGTAAGGCTTGAGCTGTGGGAAAAAGCGTGGCTTGCGGCGACATTTGGCTTTGTAGACGATGACGGTATCCGGCAGTACAACCTATCTGTGCTGATTATCGGAAAAAAGAACGGTAAGTCGTTGCTTGCCTCTGCGGTTGGTTTGTATATGCTCATCGGCGACGGTGAACCCGGTCCCGAAGTGTATGCAGTCGCCACAAAGCGTGACCAAGCCAAGATTATTTGGCAGGAAGCAAAACGAATGGTTCGCAAGAGTGAAACTTTATTAAAGCGAATTAAGCCGCTGTTGAATGAATTGAGTTCAGAAGATTACAACTGCGGAGTGTTTAAGCCGCTTGCCTCTGATTCGGACACGCTTGACGGTCTGAATGTGCATTGCTGTCTTATGGACGAACTCCACCAATGGAAAAACGGCAGACAACTCTATGACATTATGGCTGACGGTACAATCGGTCGAGATCAACCGCTTATTCTTGTTACAACAACAGCCGGAAAAATCAGAGAGGACATCTATGATGAAATCTATGACGATGCCGTTCGCACTACGAATGGTTTGTTTGACGATGTAGGCTACAAGGACGAACACAGCCTTTATATTATATACGAACTTGACAAGCGTGAAGAATGGGAAAAACCCGATTGCTGGGAAAAAGCTAACCCCGGACTTGGTACGATTAAAAATCGAAATGCCCTTGCAAGCAAAGTTAAGAAAGCGCAGGCGAATCCGTCGCTTGTACGCAACCTTGTATGCAAGGAATTTAACATAGCCGAAACATCAACCGAATCGTGGCTCAATTTCGAGGAGCTTAACAATGAAACAAAATTCGATGTAAAAGAACTCCGTCCGACCTACGGCATAGGCGGTGCAGACTTGTCAAGCACAACCGACCTGACAGCGGCAAAGATGTTGTTTCGAGTGCCTGATGACGCAAACATTTATGTGATGTCGATGTACTGGATACCAGCCGACCTTGTGGAAAAGAAAGTTGCCGAGGATAAGATCCCGTATGACAAGTGGATAGAACAGGGCTTTATGCGTACTTGCCCCGGTAATAAGATTGACGCAAGTGTTGTTACGGCGTGGTACCAAGAGCTACAAGACGGATACGATATTTACTTGTGGAAAGAGGGCTATGATGCCTGGTCGGCTCAAATGTGGGTTAATCAGATGATTGACGCTTTCGGTCCTACCGTTATGGAAGCGGTACATCAGGGCAAGAAAACACTGTCTGCCCCGATGAAAGCCCTCAAAGCAGACCTTGTCAAGAAAAGAATAATCTACAACAACAATCCAATAGACAAATGGTGTCTTGCAAATACCGCAATAGATGAGGACAGAAATGGAAATATACAGCCGATTAAAACATCTAAATCGACAAGGCGAATTGACGGTACGGCGGCTTTGCTTGATGCCTACACAATATATTTCGAATATGAAGATGAATACCTAAGCATTATTTAGGAGGTGAGAAAATGGGAAAATTTAAAAACTTTTTGAACTCTGTTCGTAACATCAGAAAGACAAAGAATTTTTCAAGGGTTGAACTTGTCACGCAGAACAATTCAAATTTCTTCTTGTGGGGCAACAGGGCATATGATTCCGACACTGTCCGAGCTTGCGTTAATGCACAAGCTCTTAGATTCTCGAAATTATCCATTAAACACATAAGAGAAACAATCGTTGACGGCGGAAAAGACTTGTTAATCAATCCAGAGCCTTACCTCAAATTTTTGTTAGAAGAACCGAATCCGTACACAACAATGGATATGCTTCTATACAGGACAAGCACACAGTTATCGTTATCGGGCAATGCTTTTTGGCTCATCATTAGAGACACAAACGGTTTGCCGACGGAATTGTATTTCATACCGGCTAAATCAGCTACGGACTTGTACGATACGAACGGCAACCTTGTGTATGAATTTATCCTTGCAAACGGCAAGACCTACCGCTTTGCCTCTGAAGATGTCATACATTTGCGTGATGATTTCGCCGAAAACGATATATTTGGAAGCGGTAAATTCAAGGCTCTTGCACCTTTGCTTGAAATTGTTGAAACAACCGACAGCGGTATCATCAGCGCTATCCGAAACTCAAGCGTAATTAAATGGTTGCTAAAATATACCTCATCGTTGCGCCCTGAGGACTTGAAGAAGAACGCAAAAGCGTTTGCTGATAATTACCTTAACATCAGTAACAGCTCTGTGGGCGTTGCGGCAGTTGACGCAAAGGTTGACGCAAATCAGATAACCCCGAACGACTATGTTCCAAATGCTTTGCAAATGGATAGAACAAAAAACAGAATCCTTGAGCTTTTTAACACTAATGTGAAAATTATCACATCAACAGCAAATGAAGATGAAGAAAATGCTTACTTTGAAGCGGTAATTTCGCCTAAAATCATTCAGCTAAAAAATGAGCTGACACGAAAACTTTTCACACGGAGACAACGGGGTTGTGGAAACTACATAGCGGTCGGTTCGTTCAATCTACAATCCGCAAGCCTTAAAACAAAGCTAAATTTTGCGGGAATGGTTGACCGTGGAGCAATGCTACCGAACGAATGGCGAGAATCGCTTGGTCTTGCTCCCGTTCCGGGCGGCGACACTCCGCTTAGAAGATTAGATACAGTTGCAGTTGGTGAAGGAGGTGAAAACAATGCCGAAGGTAATTGACATTAAGGGTCCTATCATTACAAACGATGACAAGTGGATCTATGACTGGTTTGGGGTAGCCTCTTGCTGTCCTGCTGATATTCGTTCTCAGCTTGACGAAGTGGCGGACGATGAGGGCGTGCAGGTTATTATCAATTCATCCGGTGGTGACATTTTTGCCGCCTCTGAAATTTATGATATGCTTGCCGAAAGCAAAGCTACAATCAAGGTCATTTTTGCCGCCTCCGCCGCATCATACATTGCTTGTGCTTGTAGCTCTGAAATTGTGCCGACGGGTATGCTCATGATTCATAATGTTTCAAGCTATGCCGCAGGCGATTACAACGATATGGCGCACGAATCAGGCGTGTTACTCAAAGCAAGTAAAGCTGTGGCGACTGCATACAGACTTAAAACAGGTATGACCGAAGATGAACTTATCGGACTTATGGATAACGAAACTTGGCTTACTGCCGATGAGGCGGTTGAAAAAGGTTTTGTTGACAAAATTACCGAATATGCCGAAAAGCCAAAAGAGGTTAAACTTGCGGCAAGTCTTAACGGTCTTATTCCAGATACAATCATTAAACAGATGAGGGACGAAAAAACACAGCTTACAGCAAAGCTTGAATTACTTAAACGAAAGGAAGTTGAAGAATGAACAGACAGGAATATCTTAACAAGAGAAATGCTCTCTACGACAAGGCTAAACAGCTTATCGCAGAGAACAAACTCACCGAGGCGAGAGAGGTAACACAGCAGATTGACAAGCTCGACAGTGAATTTGAAAATTCTGCCGTGAATAAGGCAAATAAAAATGCAGAGGAGGGGATTAAAATGCCTGCACCATTTGAAAATCACAAAATAAAAATTGACCTCACAGATGAGGGCGAACAGGTAACAGATATGTACGCAACACTTGAATACAGAAAAGCGTTTGCGAATTATATTCAGAACGGCGTACCCGTGCCTCAGAAGTTTGCTAACACAGCGGCACAGACAACATCGGGTACTGCGGCGGCAATTGTACCGACTACAATGTATCAGCGTTTAATTGTTGAACTTGAAAAAGTCGGCGAGATTTATGCAAGGGTGTTCAAAACGGCGTATCCGACAGCACTCCTTATCCCTACACAGAACATCCGCCCAACAGCAAGCTGGGTTGACGAAGAGAAGGGTTCTGACCAGCAGAATGTTACAACTGACAAGGTTGTGTTTGCAGGTTATAAGCTCGAATGCAAGGTTGCGTTCTCGCTCTTCATGACAAAGACTGCACTTGACACTTTTGAATCGCAGTTTATTGACCAGATTAAGAACGCAGTTGTAAAGGCTGTTGAATCTGCAATCATCAAGGGTACAGGCACAGGCTCTCCGACAGGTATTCTTACTTGCACACCGCCTGAGGGTCAGACTATCGAAATTGCAAAGACGGATAAGCTTACATATTCAACACTTTGTAATGCCGAGGCGGCTCTTCCTGCCGCATATGACGATGCTGTATGGCTGATGACAAAGAAATCATTATTTGCATTTATGGGCATTACAGACAGCAACGGTCAGCCTGTTGCTCGTATGTCTGAGGGTCTCAACGGTAAGCCGTCACTTACCCTTTTCGGTCGTGCAGTTATTCCGACTGACGGCTATATGGATTCATACGCTGATACGGTTTCAGCCGACACAACCTTTGCGATGATGTTCAATCTTAACGATTACATCTTCAACGAGGTAATGGGTCTCAGCGTGAAGAAGTACGAAGAGGACGACACCGATAACACAGTCCTTAAAGCCGTAATGCTTGCAGACGGGAAGGTCGTGGATACTCACAGCCTTGTAAAGCTCGTTAAGAAAAGCGCTTAAAAGAGGGAATTATGGCAGTATCTAATGAAATTGAAGCCGTAAAGGTTTCGCTCCGTATCAATACGGTGCTGTTTGATGATGAAATATCTGCCCTCATTGATTCTGCCAAAAGCGATATGACAGGTGCAGGAGTTGATGTCAACAACAAAAACTCAACTGCACTTGTTATGCAGGCAATCAAATTCTATTGCCGTGCTTATTTTTCGGTGACAGCTGACAGCGAGTGGGCACGGCATTACGAAGACTTGCGTGACGCAATGGCGGCGAGAGGAGCACAAACAGAATGAATGCAGATACTTTGATTTTGCTTGTTTCGGGCTATAACGAAACAACAAACGATATCGGTGAAATCGTTCAGTCTGAAAAGCTCCGCAAGGTCTATGCTAAGCGGCAATATGTCAGACAATCCGAGTTCTTTCAGGCACAAGCTAACGGATTAAAACCCGAATGTATGCTTGAAGTTAATTCCTTTGAGTATCAGAACGAAGAATTTTGTTACCTCGATAACAAAAAGTTCAAAATCTATCGTGCATATCAAATCAAAGGAACAGAGCGTACGGAGCTGTATTTAACTGACGTGGTAGGTGAAAACAATGTCACTACCTAAATCAGTTAAAATTACCAAAAACGGTGTTGAGATAATCAGCAATGTTGACCGCATTCAGTACACGCTCAAAGAGCTTGAAAGAGCCGCTCTGCGTGATGTCGGGAAATTGGTATGTAAACGGACAAGGCAGAAAATAAAACGCAGGTCGGGGCGCTTAGCGAAAAACACGCAGTATTGGGTGCGAAGTAAACAAGAAGTACCCGATTTACAAGTAGGCTTTAAGCCGGGCGGATTTTACGGCTTGTATCAAGAAATCGGTACAAGCAAAGCTCCAAAAATCGGAGCATTGAGCGATGCCGCCGAAAGCAACATCAAAGACATCATCAAAATAGAACAGCAATACCTCAGCGCCGTAGGCACGGAAGAGGCAGAGAGAAAACTTAACGAGGGGGAATACAGCGGTGAATAACATCAAGAAATTTTTAAAAGACTTATTTACCGAGTATGCACCCTCTTATTTTTTGCAAGCTGACAGCGGATTTCCTCGCCTTGTATATGAGGTTAAACAGCTCTACACGGATGAGCCGTATGACAAGTTTGTTGTGACCATTAATGTTTATGACCGGCAGACTACGGCAACTATTGATGATGTTGTGGACAAAATCTACAACAACATAGCAAAGGCTACATATTCGGTCAATGATGTTTTTTACAAATTCTACAACAATTTTGACAGGCAGTACATTTCCGATTCGGATAAATCAATAAAGAGAGTGATGTTCACCCTCGAAATGAGAAGATACAGAAAGGATGATTAAAAAATGGCAACAGTTAAGCCACGAAAGATTAAGCCATATAGCGGCTATTCGGCGAAAACCGCCGACAGAATGCTTCTTGATGCAGGTGCGTTTTTCGTAAATTACGATCCTGCTACGGACACATACGCAAGCGCCAAAAAGGCAGGCAAGTGCCTTGGCGTAACGATTAAAGGCGGTGAATTTTCAGCCAAGCCGACACTCAGACGGCTTGAATTTGACGGAGTAAAAACCCGTACCAAAGGCGACACCGTAGTTGACGGTTGGGAAGTTTACATCAAGGCAACACTTGCCGAGATGACTACTCAGAACTTCATTTATGGCCTTGGAATTGCCGACAAAGGTACAGACGAAAAGGTCGTAGGCTACGATGTAATCACAGGCAGAGATATAATCCTTGACGCTGATTACATCGAAAATATCACATGGGTGGGTTGTCTGCTCGGAGAGGATAAGCCGTGCATTATTCAGGTATTTAACGGCTTTAACGAGAACGGTCTTACGCTCGCAATTGCTGACAAAGACAACGGTAAGGTAGAAGCTCAGTTTTATGGTAATCTTTCGCCTGAGGTTTATGATTCAGAGGACGAAATCAAACCGCCGTTTAAAATCTTCAGACCGACAGAAACAATGGAGGCATAATTATGAGAAAACTGAACATTAAAGACGCATTTACTCTTGTTCGCATTATTAAGTCGGCAGACATCAAAGAGGAAATTGCAGACTTTGCAAACCGCATTGCCGTCAAAAAGCACGGCAAAGATGAAACGGTTAACACCGAAGCGGTTGGTCTTGAATTTGTGATCACTCTGTTAACTTCTTTGTCAAACAAAGAAACAGAACAGGAATTCTATTCATTGCTTGCCGACATCAGAGGCGACATTACTGCTGATGATGTAAGTAAATTAAGTATCCCCGAAGTCCTTGACAATGTAAAGGCAATCATCAGGGAGAATGACATAAAAAGTTTTTTTACCTCGCTCTCAGCCTTGAAGTAAGAACATATGGAATGCTCATGCAGTATTGTTGCGGTAATACTGCCGTACTGCATGGGCTGTCTTTTTCTGAGGCTGTCGAGATTATCAAAAATGCTATAAATGACCGTAATGACGAATTGCTTTACAAGGCCTATATTTTGACTGTTGTGGGAAATTTCACAGGCTTGTCGTACACGGACTTCGTTAACAAGGCAACAGGCTCGACACGACCTGATAACATTGCTGATACGGTCAATACGGAAGAAATTGAAAAAAAGATTGAAAACTACCTTGACAATTATAAATGGGAGGAGGTGTAGCTAATGGCAGTCGAAATATTTAAGTTATTCGGATCTATTTTCGTAAATAACGATGAAGCAAACAAATCCATTTCAGAGACCGAGAAGAAAAGTAAGGGCGTTGCTTCAACACTCGGTAGCGGTGTCAAAACTGCCGCTAAATGGGGTGCGGCTGTTGTAGGCGGTGCAACTACCGCCGCAACAGGATTAACAGCGCTCGCCATGAAGTCGGCGTCAACTGCTGATACTATAGACAAGATGTCACAAAAAATTGGAGTCAGCCGCGAAGCGTATCAAGAACTTGACTTCATCTGCTCGCAATCAGGCATGGATGTCAATAAATTGCAAAACGGTATGAAATCGCTTGTGTCAGCAATGGACGGTGCGGCAAGTGGTACAGCTTCAAATGTAGAACAATTTAAAAAATTGGGTGTTTCCGTTACCGACGCTAACGGTAATCTTCGTAACAGTGAAGATGTAATGTGGGAAACCATGGAAGCGTTGCAGAAATGTGGTAATGAAACCGAGAAAACTCGACTTGCGACAGAATTATTTGGCAAGAGCGGAACAGAAATGATGCCTTTGCTTAACGGAGCCTCCGGAAGCATTGAAGAAATGAAAAACAAGGCTCACGATTTGGGGCTTGTGCTCGGTGATGAGGCTATTGACAATGGCGTTAAACTTACGGACACAATGGATCAGATGAAAAGGTCATTATCTGCCGTAGGCACAAAACTCGGAGCAGGACTTATGCCTATTTTGCAACAAGTGTGTCAGTCTGTTATTGATTATATGCCGCAAATTCAAGCATTTTTTGATGAGTTCAGCCCCATTGTTATGGATTTTTTTGAGGCGGTTATGCCCGTTCTTATGCAAATAGGCTCTGAGATACTCCCTATCCTTATGGATTTATTAACGCAACTTATGCCTGTTTTTTCGGAACTTATGGAAACTCTTGCCCCTATCATTGTTCAGATTGTTGAACAGCTGTTTCCACCTTTACTGCAAATCATTCAGGACTTGCTCCCGTATTTTATGCAAATAATAACGGCAATTATGCCGTTGTTTGGTACCCTTGTAGAGCTTTTAACACCCGTTATTGAGATGTTTATTCAACTCGCAAGCGTATTGCTCAACGGTCTTTTAGCGGCTCTGACACCAATTATTGAGGATTTAGCTACATTTTTGAATGATTTGCTTACACCTCTTATTCCGATTATAAGCGAATTATGTAACACGATTGTCGGCACTTTACAGCCTGTTTTTGAACAGCTATCGCCTGTTATATCACTGGTTTTTGACGCTCTTCGCCCGGTTCTTAATCTACTCGGTGAAATGCTCAAAACACTTATCCCTGCACTTGTTCCGGTAATTGAATGGTTGGCGCATATTTTTTCAGAGGTTTTAGGCAATGCAATTAAAAGAGTCAAAAAAATTCTTGAACCGATTTCGGGAATTTTTAACGGAATTGTAGATTTCGTAAAAGGTGTGTTTTCAGGCAATTGGGAACAAGCGTGGAACGGTGTTGTTAACATTTTCAAGAATGTATTTAACCTTTTACCTACATTCGTTGAGAATGTAATCAACGGCATTATTTGGATTATCAATAAGTTGTTGGAGGGCGTAAACTGGGCAACATCAATGATTGGCTGGGAAATAGATCCGATTCCGGAAGTAACCTTACCTCGTTTCCGTGCCGGTATTGATTATGTCCCACACGATAAGTTCGCCGCATATCTTGATGCTGGCGAGGCAGTCCTCACAGCTCAGGAGGCAGAGGATTACAGACAGTCAAAGCGTGAGGGGAAAGGCTCGGTATTTGAAAACGATTCAACCAATATCGTCAACAACATCAGTATTAATATTCCCTCGGTTGCGATTGATAACGATATGGACATTGACAGCTTGGTCGATGATATCAGCAACAGGCTTGCCGATGAAATCACAAGGAGGCAGAGAGCTTATGCATAACTTTTATTTTGCAGACAAATGGCTGTCTTATTTTTGCGGCAGATTCGTACAAGCCCCACAACACGAGATAGCTAAGAGGGATATTTCAGCAATTGAAATCCCATACAAGGACGGCGACATTCTCCTCGATAATGGCAGATGGCAGAATGTGGAGTTCGAGCGTGAAATATGTTTTCTGCCGTATTTGTCTAAGATGTCCGCACATCATCTTGCTAAGGCAGTTACTGAATGGCTGACCTTAAATCAGGGATATCAGAAGTACAAAGACACTTATAATCCCGGTTATTTCACTAAGGCTTACATATCAAATATTGATAGCATTGTGCGGGAGTTGCCCTCGTTGCTTTCAACCAAAATCAAATTCAATCGTGTGCCTTGGTGGTATTCGGAGCTTGGACAGCGGACTATTGATTTTGAGGTCAATAAACCGATTGTTTTACATAACCCCGAAAAGTACGAATCTTTGCCGACGATTGTTATAACTAACAAACAAAGTATGTCAGCGAAAAACGCAGCAGTAGCAACGGTAAGCATTAACGGCAAGCAATTTAGTTTAAAGTGTCCTGGTGGGTATAATTATGCTATATTGGACGGTGAATCTTTACAATATATATCTTATAAGTCAGATGGCACAACTGATTTTGTTGATGACACTATGCCCCCTAAGTTGAAAACAGGCAAGAATCAAATTATCGTAACTGCTTATAAAAACGCAACGATGTCACTTATGCCGAATTGGAGGAGGTTGTAACAATGTTACCTTTGCTATACAAGTCCAAATCTAAGATACTTAGCGCAAACACATTTGAACTGCTTGGACGAATGACAGATATAGTCAGTGGAAAAGTCACCGAAGAACGAAACGGTGACTATCTGCTCGAAATGGAGTTATCGACAACGGACAGATGTGCCAATTTACTCGATACGCAGTATTTTATCAAAGTCAAGCCAAATCCAACCGATGACCCGCAGTATTTCGAAATTTATGATTTGCAGTATAAAAACAAAAAATCAATCACAGTCAAAGCAAAACATATCAAGCATAATTTGTATAACAATTTTCTTTCCGAAACAATGGACCAAACTGGTGTTGTACACACTCCAAGTGAGTGGTGGTATTTGCTTTGCACAGGGCAGGCTGAAGGGCTTCAAACGCAAATGACCTTGTGGGAACATCATTTTAGTTTCACATCTGACATCACATCAAAAGCATCAATGACGCTTGGCTTTTGCACCCCTTGTACTCTTGGTGATTTTATGGGAGGAGCAGACGGTTCACTCGTTGATGTTTTTGGTGGCGAATACAAATATAACAACTTTGATGTTGCTTTGTTACAAAGTCGAGGCACGGCTACAAACTACCATTTAAGATGGGGCAGTAACATCAGTAGCCTTACACAAACACTTAATTCAGATGACATCTGTTCTCATGTGGCAGCTTATGCCACTTGCCACGATACCTACAGTAACAAGAGCTTTGTTCTCTGCTCCTCACCTCAAGAATTGAGAACACACAGTTCAAAGCTGACGAAAATTAAGGCTGTTGATGTGTCTGATGGCGGTTCTGTTGACATAAGCGACAAGACAGGTTATTGGAATTTTAATGCGAAAACAGGCGAAAACAAGGCTTTTTTGATACAGGTACTTAACATACAAGCACAAATGTTGAGAGCTTCGCTTGTAAGTACTAACGGAGCACCTACACTAAACATTAAAGTCGATTATCCTCCAACACTTGCCGAAATGCTTAATCTGCATTTATGCGATACGGTATATATTGACACAGAAAATGATAGTTTAAAGGCAAAAATCGTCAAAACAGACTATGATTTTGTGCTTAAAAGATGGAACAGCATCGAACTTGGTACGCCTAAAACAAAATTGTCTGATTACATAGTTAAATAAAAAATGAGGTGAAAATAATTGAATATCAACCATACAAAAATGACTCTTGAAATCAACAGCTGTAAGAACTACGAAATGCTTGAGGTGCGGCAGGGCGATAAGAACTCAAGAATTATTGATTTTACATTTACCGTCAACGGCGAGGTGGTCGAGCTGACATCCACAATGTCTGCTACGGTTAATGCAACTGTTGATAATGTTATTGTCGCAGACAGCGTTGCTGCTGCAGTCGACACCGAAAATAATATCGTGACCGTAACACTCACCGATGCCATGCTTGCAATTGCAGGCGTTTGTAAAATGGACATCGTGCTTACTGAGGGTGACGAAATCATCACCGCCGAAACCGTATGTCTGCGTGTAGGTAAGAGTGTTATCAACGATGATAGCAAAGCTTTTCCAGGAGCAAGCTCTATTGCGGAAATCACAAAAGAGGTCGAAACAGCAAGAGGGGAATATGAATCAGTCGGGGAAAGACTTGACAACCTTATCCCCGACGATGTCGGTGTTATAACAACAGACCATATGCAGGACGGAGCTGTCAAAACTCTTAAAATTGCGGATGCAGCGGTAACGCAGAGCAAGCTCTCTGCTGATCTAAAATCATCAATCAGCAGTATTGCAAACAAAGCTGACAAGGCAGATGTTGACACGGCTCTTGCTACAAAAGCCGACAAAGCGACTACCATTGACGGCTATGGTATCACGGACGCATACAC
>OQWD01000152.1_pt1 | contig 26387 bp, 24 predicted proteins | sample 1691631 | NCBI WGS metagenome assembly OQWD01 (sample SAMN03418283, study PRJEB22391) | human gut metagenome | biome: human-gut; feature: organic feature; material: feces | host: Homo sapiens | place: Italy | collected 2013-04 | reverse complement strand
AGTACAGCGGCTTGATTATCCGAAAAAAGCAGGGGCTGGGCAAGCCCGCCCTCATTACGCTGAACTACCCAGCGGATGCAAAGCTCATCGCAAAGGAGGGTGAAGATGTACAAGCTTGACCCCATCGAGCGGCTGCCGGATGGCACGCTCTTCCGCTTGACGCCGGGGCATCTCCGCAGCGTGCGCGGTCTTACAAAGCGCTGCTGCAACTTCTTGGCTGGCGAGTGCCTGCTGCTGGACGGTGTCTGCCCGCAATATATCTCCCACAGCCTGCTTTGCCGCTGGTTTCGCCGCGCCGTACTGCCCCAGCAGCCGAAGCTGGAACAGGCCATTCTCAGCCTGAAAAAACTCCGCCGCTGCGAAGTCTGCGGCACGGGCATCCTCGTCTGCTCCGGCAGGACAAAATACTGCCCCGCCTGCGCCAAGGAGGTTCACTGCCAGCAGAAGGCGAAATCCGCCCGCAAACGGCGCTCGGGCGTAGACAATTTGGGGGCGAAAAGCCCTTGAATTGCAAGCATTCCCGCACCACCAAAGCCACACGGCAATACGATTTCCCTCGCAGCCGCGAAATCGAGTTCTATTTGTCTACATAGCAGCCGGAACACACGCATAGATTGAAGAAGAAAACGCTCTGGAAAGGAGGGCAGCCATGGAAGTATTTCTGATCTTCCCGAAATCAAAGCAGGCGCAGCAGGAGCTTGGGCAGGAGCTGGCGAAGTTCCAGTCCGAGCAGGCGCTGAAAAATGTCCAGAAGCTGCCCTGTTCCACGGAGCAGAAGCTGGAACTGGTAGACGCCGCCGTGAAGCATCTGAAAGCGCAACAATAATACATAGCAAACGAGCAGGCCAGCCTCAACAGCCGGTCTGCTCGTTTTGCTATGATTACATCTGCTTGAAATACTTCTCCCATGTGGATTTGAAAATCTGCACGTTACCCTGTTCCCATCGCTTGAACTTTTGCAGCGGGACGCCAAGCTGCGCTGCATATGCCTTCTGCGTCAAGCCGAGCCGCTGACGTATGGCTTTGATTTGCTCCCCCTGTCCCCGCAGCAGAAACAGGTTATAGTCATCCAGCAAATTCTCAAGCGGCACTTCAAACAGCTCCGCCAGCTTCTCCATATGTTCCTTCGGATAAAAGTCCCGCCCTGCCTCCTCATAATGGATGTAGGTACTGCGGTCGATGCCCGCATAGTCCGCCGCGTCACGCTGACGAAGTCCTTTTTGATAACGATACCACCGCAGCTTGTCCGCAATTTCCGTGATCTCGGATGCGTCCGAAAACCGCAGATTGAACTTCTCGGCATCCAAAAACTTATGTGGAAGGACGACCGGGAACTTGAGAATTTGAAGCGGCGCAACTTTTAACGTACCTGCAACATTCGCAGCCAATACATAGCTGCGGACTTTCAGGCGGCAGAACATAGACCATTTTGCCCCAAAAGGTTCATGGTTTTCCACCTCAACCGCCGATTGTTCTGCTGAGATAGTATAGCATTTTCAATGCAGCGCGCTGCATATGTGGCAAATCGTGCGCCTTTGGTATTGTCAAAGCTGTTCACCGCCTTGATAAGGCCGATGGTTCCGATGCTGATCAGGTCCTCCTGGTCTGTGGAAGAAGCGTAGTATTTTTTTACGATGTGCGCCACGAGGCGCAGATTGTGCCGGATGAGCTTATCCCGCGCCGCCATGTCGCCGTTCTTCATCGCCTCGAATGCTGCGATCTCGTCCCGCGCGGAAAGAGGCTTCGGGAAACTGCTGCTTTCCAGGTGCAGTGCGAAATATAAGATCTGGCTTGCGACAAAGCTGAATATGATACCAAACATCTGTATGCCCTCCTTGTATGCGATACTACATTGTATGGCAGGGGACACGGCGGCATGCCGCAGGACAGGCGCGTTCGCTATGTTTTGCCCATTGGAAAGCGGCCCGCATATTGCGGGCCGCTTGTGCTGCATTCAGATGTCTGTACGGTAGATCGTCTTTCCGTCCTTGACCGTCTCCAGAATACGGATATCACGAAGATGCATGGGAAGCGCCTTCAATGGGTCCTCCTCCAGGATCACCAAATCCGCCCGTTTTCCCGGACGCAGGCTTCCTTTGCTTCCTTCCTCAAAATACTGGTATGCCGCATTGATGGTCACGGCGCGCAGAGCATCCAGGACCGGAACGCGCTCCTGCGGCCCCAGCACCGTCCCCTGCTTTGTAACGCGGTTCACTGCGCACCATACAGTCTCCAGCATGTCCGGCTGGATAACGGGTGCATCCTGATGGAACGTATAACGGAGGCCCTGTGCGCCCGCAGAGGCCGCGGGGCTGATGCGCGCCGCGCGTTCCGGTCCGAGATTCTCGAGATGCACGTCGCCCCAATGGTATACATGAGCCACAAAAAAAGACGGTATCATCCCGTTCTGTGCCGCCCGGGACAGTTGGTCCGGCGCAAGCATCTGCGCATGGATGATAACGGGACGTATTGCCCGGCAAGGCTTACCGGACGCAGCGCGAGCCCTGAGGCGTTCCCCATACACGCGCAGATACTGTTCGCAGGCGGCGTCTCCGTTGCAATGCACCAGCAACTGCATATTTTCGTCCAGCGCTCGGTCCACATACCCGGCCAGTTCTTCGTTGCTCATACGCGGATAACCGCGATAATTTTCCTCTGCACCGCAGTACGGCTCCCGCAGCCACGCGGTGCGTGCCTGAGGTGAGCCGTCCAAAAAAGTTTTGTAGCCTCCCACCTTAAAACGGCCGCTGTACTGTCCGATGTGTTCGGACAGCGCCGTTCGCATGCCGTCCGCCTGTGTGATATCCAGATATCCCACCACGTCCAGCTTCAGCAGGCCCGCCGCGCACAGCTGCCTGTACAGCGGTTCCATCGCCGGTATCATCATTCCTTCCTGCACCGTGGTGACGCCACGCCGCGCATAGCCGTCCTGCGCGCGCAGATATGCGCCCATCAGGTCCTCCGGCGCCGGCATTGGAACGCGGCTCTGGCAATTCAGAAAAGCGGTCTCTTCCATGTAGCCCGTCACCTTTCCGTCCGCGACCTCCATCATGCCGCCCTTCGGCACAGGTGTATCCGGCGTGATTCCCAGCCGTTCCAGCGCAAGCGTGTTCAAAACGCCCGTATGGCCGGACTGGTGAGCCATAATCACCGGATTGTCGGGAGCGGCACGGTCCAGCACTTCTCTGCGCGGCGGACGTTTTTCCCGAAGAACGTTATGGTCGAAACCCTGAGCGGCGACCCATTGCCCCTTTGAAATATGGTTATCGCGGATAAACGCCGCGATACGTTCTTCGATCTCGTCAAAGCTGACGGCCTCGCCCAGGGGCACCTGCAAAAGTGCGTTGGCACAGCCGGAAAAATGGCTGTGCGCGTCAATGAACGCCGGCATCAGCGTATGGCCTTTCAAATCGACCATCTCACAATCCCGTCCCGCCGCCGCGCGCACCTCTGCCTCGCTTCCCACGGCGCGGATCACGCCGTCCTCCACCAAAAGCGCCTGCGCATACAAAATGTCCTCCATTGTAAGCACAGTCCCGCCGTAATACATCCGCTTTGCCAAAGCGAGCACATCCTTTTCTTTTCGCACCCTACCGGCGCTTTATGATTTACTATACATCGAATAGTTTTCCAATTTTACTGTAAATCATGAATAATGCGTAAACAAGGCCCAGCCTTTTGTCCAAAGACAAAACAAAACGCACCGGAAGCATTTTCAGCTTCCGGTGCGTTTTTCTGGCGGAGAGTTAGGGATTTGAACCCTAGGTACCTTTAAAGGGTACACACGATTTCCAGTCGTGCGCCTTAGACCACTCAGCCAACTCTCCAAGCAAATGGTGCTTTACTATATTACCCAAATATCGGAAAATTGTCAAGTGTTTTTTTGCCGTTCTGGATTTTTCTGCATTTTTGCGGGAGAAACGCTTACCGCATTCTGCTCCGGCGCTCCTGCCAGGCGATCTCACCTATGCGATCTGCGGCATATTCAAAAAAGCGCCGAAACGATTCGCAATAATAATTTTCCGTATCGTCCGCCCCGCCTGTCCAATCGCGCCTGCATCCCCCATTGCACAGCGGCACCCATCTGCAGCTTGCACACCGGGACGGGCGAAGCCGCCCCTGCCGTAAAAATTCGGAAGCCGTCTCATCGTTCGCCAATTGTTTCAGACTGTCTGTATGTACGTCGCCCATCCGCCATCGGTCCAGCACATAAAAATCGCAGGGATAAACACCTCCGTCCGCTTCCACGACAAAATAGCTGCCACAGCCGCCCGAAGCCGCACAGGTGCTTGCCGGCTCCCCCATTGCAAGATGAACATAGTCATCGAACAAGCGCACGCTGGTATAGTGTCCTTCCGCCCAGTCGCGGTACCATTGGTCAAATAACCCGCACAAAAAATCTCCATACAGTTTTGGCGTCAATGAATATACTGCGCGGCCCCGCTGTTCCTCCAAGGGATCAAGACATGGAATAAACTGCAGATAGCGCACTCCCAGCTTTTTCATTGAGGCATATGTTTTCTGCGGATGCTTCGCGCATTGCCCCGTCACGACGCATAACAGGTTTGTCTCCACTTCAAATTTTTGCAGCAATGCCAGCGCCTTAGCCACACGCCCGTATGTGCCTTCCCCTTTTGTGTCCACGCGGTAATGGTCGTGCAACTCCCGATACCCGTCCACAGAGAGGCCCACCAGAAACTGGTTTTCCTTTAAAAAGTGCGTCCATTCCTCATTCAGCGCCATGCCGTTTGTCTGAAGCGCATAACTCACCTGCCGGTCCAGCGGCCGAAACGCGCTTACCATCGCTACGAAATCTCGAAAAAAGTCCAGCCCGGCCACCGTAGGCTCGCCGCCCTGAAACGCAAAACTCACCGTTCCGTGCTCATCCGCTGCTGCAAAAGCTGCTTCAATTAAAGCCCCGGCGGTTTCACGGGACATCACGCCCATGCTCTTCACTTCCCTGTTGTCCGAAACATCCGCATAAAAACAGTAACGGCATCTCAGATTACACAGGCTGGAGGCGGGTTTGATCAAAAGATTGACGTTCTTCACCGCGCATTCTCGCTCCTCTCTTATCGTGCGAACTCAAAACACCCCGGAAACCAGTATAGCAAATCGCTGTTTCATACACAACAAGAACGGCCTCATCATACATTTTCCGAGTTATCCGCCTGAGAAAATCAATTTTGCATTTTGACTTGCTGCTCCTGAATCAGAGGATAGCGCACCAACCCCGTACTGGCCAGGGCTTCATGGTGCATATCCACAGCAGTGATCTGACGGTTTTCATAAGTCGTATAATAATAAATGCCTTTGCTTGCATTGCAGCAAGAAGTATAAAGCGTTATTTCATATTTTCCATCTCCCACATCGCAGCAGCCGCGCTGCTGCTCGACCGAGCCGAGAATGTGGAAAAACTGGCTGACGCTCTCCTTTTCCGTACAGCCGGAAACGGAATTCATCCTAGTGAAAGCGGCCCGGACAAAACGGGACTGAGAGGATAAATCGCCCGGCAGCCCGAGCCCGCCCATCCCGCGGCTGTATGCGGATAACGGCAATTCGGAAGAAAATAAATTTTCCGGTGTTTTCGGAGACAGACGCATATAATTGTTGAGCCCAAACATTTGTTGTTCAAAAGGAGGGTTGTTGGTGAGGACGCCAACCGGATTTTCATAAATCCTGAGCCCCTCCCGAACCGATTCGACCGTAATGGCCCCTTCCCGGTCGGCGATCAGCCAATGAAGCTGTGCTGCCGGCATCTGCTCATTGAACGGAAGTCCCACAAGATTGGCTTTTGCAAGGAGCGCGCCGGCCTCCTTCACAGTGGCGCACTGCCCCAGGACCCAAGGAATAAACTCGAATACAGCGATATTATCCTTTCCTTTCGCCGGAGACGCCGCATAACAAGCATTTCCCACGAAGTTCAGCCCTGCCATGCCCAGCCCTTTTTCGTTGACCGCGTCGTAATACAGCGGATACTCCTGTGCAACACAAGCCATACCGATAACAGCAAAATGGTGCGGCATCCCCGCCATATACCGAAAAGGAAACGGCTCGTTGCGCGGCGTTATTACGACTTCTTCCCCATACGAAAATTCGTAGTCTAATGTGCGTCCAAAATAAAAATCCTTCGTTTTATAGGTCGCTGCCGTACACATGTGTTATCCTCCCGCTGCAAAAGTTGGATTTTTCCGCGATAACTGCCATGCCTCAAATCTGTTCGCGCTTCAGGGCCCATTTTGGGGGTGTGTTTTCAAAACTTTCCATTTTCAATGCCGCATTTCTGCCGAAAACTCTGCTGCTTTTGAGGCACCAAATTCTTTACCTTTATATTTTACAATATCTGTCCTGTTTTTGCACGCGGACGATAAATATTTTTTCATATGCTATTTTTTTATCCATCATAAGCTTATGGCTCAAGAACTCGTTGCGTTCATGCAAAATCTGCCGCAAATAAATATCCCCGGCAAAGCCGGGGTTTTTTCATATGCGGGCATAGCCCTAGAATACTAGCACGCGCGTCACGTCGCGCAAGTACGGTCTGCCAGCCGCGAAAGTTCCGTTACTTGCCGCCCGTAAACGGGCACTTTAGAAGTTTGGCATGGTCAGCTGCTCTCCTGCTTTGTCCTGCTCGTACTGACATTGGATGTACTTCTGTATCTTCTTTGCATTTTTCCCTGCCGTGTCCACATAGTACCCACGGCACCAGAATTCCCGGTTCCGGTATTTCTATTTTTGCTCCGGGAACTTCTCGTACAGCATCAGGCTGCTTTTTCCTTTCACCTACCCCATGAAACTTGCTACTGCTATCTTTGGCGGTATCTCGATCAGCATGTGGATGTGGTCCGCGCATACCTCCGCTTCGATAATCTTGATCCCTTTCCAATTGCACAGCGTCCTCAGAATGCTTCCAATTTCTCTTCTTTTCTCTCCGAAGAACACTTTCCTTCTGTATTTTGGCGCAAACACTACATGATATTTGCAATTCCAACTGCTATGCGCTAAACTATTTACGTCGTTCATTTTCGAATGTCCTCCCTTTGCTTGCTTGTGTAGTTCGCAGACCGCACTTCCAGTATAGAAAAGGGAGTTTTTCTTTTCCCATTATCGACATTAGTCTTCTTTTGAACCACTCGCCTAGCGAGTGGTTTTCGACATACAACAAAAAATCCATCCCTAAGGGATGGCTTCGGCAATATGCGTCCAAGGACTCAATCCCCGGGGCCCGCTGATTAAGGGTCAGCTGCTCTAACAACAGCAACAGGCTAAAAGAAAAGTCTAACCGTTAATACAATTCGCAGGATTCCGCCTCAAATCGACTCCCAATATCCATACATCCGCGTTACGAATTTGTAGCGTCTTATCCTTCGCTTTATTTATTGATGGTCTTCCAGCCAGCGGACCGCGCAGTGCGCCAGACAAGCGGAGCCGATTGGACAGACCTCCTCATTGAACTGAACCTTCGGATTGTGTGCAGGGGCATCGCCACGCTCATCCATATATCCTGCCGAAAGATACATGAATACGCTGGGGACTCTCTCTGCAATAATTGCAAAGTCCTCAGAAGCACTGGCTGATGTGTCGGGAACAGGAGTCAGACCAGGAATTGGTAGTTCTTCCATATAGCTTACCATCTCGTCCGTCATAGCAGGGTCACATACCAGTGGTGGCACCTCAGAAATCATCTCGACCTGTGCCATCCCCCCAAATACCTCTGCGGTCTTGAGAGCAACCTCTTTCAGCCGCCGGACCAGTTTCTCACGGCTGGCACTGTCATTGGTGCGCAAGGTTCCTTGGAGGACGGCAGTATCAGGGATGATGTTGGGGGCTGAACCTGCGGAAAAATTGCCGATGGTCAGCACACAGGCTTTGCCGGGATCTGCCTCCCGAGCAATCAGCGATTCCAAGGCAAGGTACACATGGACACCGATATTGATTGGGTCGATGGAACTGTGCGGATATGCGCCGTGGGCGCCCCGTCCGTGGATTATGATTCGAAAACCATCCACAGAGTACATCATGGTTTTGCCGCTGTTGTACATAAACAAGCCCACAGGCATCCTTCCCGGGCCGACATGATAGGCTAGGGCTGCATCCACTCCTTCCAGTACTCCATTTGCCAGCATATCCTTCGCACCTTCAAAGGTTTCTTCAGCAGGCTGGAACATGAACCGAACCCTGCCAGACAGCATAGATTCATTTTCTTTTAATATCTTTGCCGCTGTCAGCAGCATGGCCGCGTGGAAATCGTGGCCGCATGTATGAGCCTCCGTGCCGGTTGGGCAGGAAAAGCTTTCGCCGCTTTCCTCCGGCATGGGAAGCGCATCCATGTCCGCTCGAAGCAGGATCGTCCTACCCCCTTCCTGCCCCAACTCTGCAATCACTCCATGTCCGCATGGATGTGGATCCAATCCATATCCTCTCAGCTGCTCCATAACATAGGTTTGTCCTTTTGGCATATGAAGTCCCACTTCCGCGTTGCTGTGCAGCCAACGGCGGTGAGAGATGGTTTCCTCACGCAGTGCCAGTGCCCGTTTATAAAAATCCATAATCGTACTCCTTAATTTGCTGCGAAAAATCAGTAAACATATGCTGAGAAAATTATAGCAAACGAGTTTAATAACTTCAACAATGTTTATAGTTTACCCACAACTTATAAAAAAGACGCATCTGGCTTGGAAATGCCACAGACTGTGCACATTTAAATTGTCCGGCAATTTTCCCTCCCGCAGAATCCTTTTGAGCCGGAATGTGAATGTCCCAGGCACCATCGGATCTCCCCAGCCTGCCGGAACAGATAGTCATCTTCCTCCAGTCCCCTCTGCACCACGCCGTGCTCTCTCCTGCGCGGTTCTTCGGTTCTTTCACCAGGATCGGTTGGCCGCTCAGTTTTACCACATTGCGCCGGATATGCAGCACCTGCTATCTGACCACTGCAAGCTGCATGCCTCGCTCCGGCGCATGCTCGTGGCAAGGCTCATCTTGAAATAGGCCTCATATTTCAGGCCCTGGCTTTCCAGTTCGGTGATAAACCTTTACACTATTTCCTCAATCGTCACCGGACACTCCTGCAGCGCGCCTTTCTTCTTGTACCCCGACGCAATGTAAGTGTTTTCCTCCTATTCCGTGTACTCTCCCCTTAAAAACAGCGCCCGTGAAATTTCTCCCCACGGGCGCTGTCCGTTATTCGTTATACTTGCTTTGCGCAGTCGTTCAATTCAGACTTCTTCGTGTCATTCCAGCGGTCCACCGTCCCCACAAGATAGACTTTGATGCGGCGGAGCCGCTCAAACTTCACGCCTTTTCCGGTGCGCTCCGCATTGTCGATGCTGTTGTTTTCCATGTGGAACCATTTATCCGAGATACATCTTTCCTTGGCATCTGAAACGCCGATTTCTTTGAACAGACAACAACAGAATTAACCGAATTCTAAATCGCCACTTTTGTGAATTGTACAAACCGAAAATTGAAATAAGATAAGAGAATTGGCTCATCTTGCAAAGAAAATGCGCTAAAAGTTGCAAAAATCCTTTTTAAAATAGTGCAGATATGTCAATTTGCGTCCTTGTTTATCGGATATACGCATTAGCGTCCGGTCGAGGGCTCAGCTCAATTCCGAACACAGTGTGTTCGCATTTAGAAGCATCACATAAAACTTGTGCATAATATTTCTTCACCCGATCCCGTTGTTTATCTGTCAATTTATACTGCTTATTTGCCGTTTTTATCACCGCTGCTGCCATAACACAGCTTGCATGATTATGTATGTAGTATAAAGCAAAAGATCACTATTTCATCAATGCCCAAGTGTTATAACAACTGATTCCGATAATGGTAAACATTAACCCGATAAATAGAATCTCTACATGCTTATCATCAATCTTCTTGTTGATTTTCCTACCTACAGCACCCCCGCCGATCCCTCCGGCCACCATTAGAACCAGCCAGAGCCATTCAAATTCCGGAACAGTTTTTGTGAACAATGTTGTCGTAACGCTTGTAATCTGCGAAATCAAAATAATGTACAAGCTGTTCTGCGCCGCCACCTTTGTGGACATCGAAAAGAAATAGTACAAAACCACCAGGTTGATTGGTCCGCCGCCAATTCCCAAGAAGCTCGACATAATACCGAGTGTTATGCCGATTATTACGCAGGGCACGGTCCCCCTCACCCGGCGTGTTTTGATATTCGCTTTGTTTACAGTGTAAGCGAGCGTGTAAATTGTAATGATCGTCAGACAGCCGGCCTGTACGCCCCCCACCATATTCGGGTTGGATGCCGCTTCTTTAACAGCAGTAAACAGCTGTTTGCCTAAAACGCCGCCGAGAGCCGCTCCCAATGCCAACGGCGTCCCTGTTTTGAAATCCACAACACTATCACGGGACGCCGCCGCTCTCCCAACAGAGTACAAACTCATAGAGAGCACTGTACAGCCCGATAAGAAACTTATCGTGGATACGCTGGCCATCTGGAACAGATCCAAAACCGGCTTGATGATAACTCCGCCGCCGATTCCGCAGATCGCACCCGCTGTTGATGCCAGAAAACTGACTAGAAATGCTACCATTGACATTTTATGAATCCTCTCGTCCCTTTTTCACATACTGCATCCAATTTGAGCCAAGCATATTCAAAGAAGCGTCCGCAAGTAGTTTTGTAATAATTTCACACGATGACGTCATGACAACAGCTCCTGTCCCTCCGGCATAGTTGCTTTTTTGTATGTCTTGTACCTTACGTCTGATCTTCTTTATTCCGCACGCCTGCCCCCTTTTCGCGCGGGGACTATTTGTACAGTGCAATGTGTTCATGTTTTCTCTTTGGATAAAACGCAATACGCCTTGCGATCGTTTTTCGCAGTGTCTGCCATGGCAGCTGTTAAAATACTTTTGTCTGTCCGGTGACGTTCCAAACGTTGCAAGGCGTGCATCTCTCTGCTGGATATGCCTTTTTTCGTGCAGTCAGTCCCATTGCCCACCATCTTATTTCCGGTACTATTTTACACGGTACAGCGCATAGTTCGGATTTTTCTTGATATAGTCGTCGCAGCTATGGGCTGATACACCCGCCCCCCACAGACCGGCCAGCCCGATCTGGCCAGAGCCAAACACTGCTTCCCGTGCGCCGTCGATCTCCGGGTTCACGTATTTCGCAAACCATTTCTCCAGCCGTCCGCGCAACTCCTGCTCCAGCGCCTCGAAACCGCCGTGTGCCAGAAGATTGTCCTGCTCTCCGGGGTCTGCCTTCAGGTCATAAAGCGCATTTGGACCATACGGATAGCGTGCAATATATTTATAGCGTTGATCCCGCAGCATCCGGTTGGGGCCATATTCGTCCATCACCACAATCCCGCCGGGGCGTTCAAAGTCCTGGCCCAAAAGCGCCGGTACAAAGGAAACGCCCGGACGTTTTGCCATATCAAGAGGTTTTAGCCCCAAATAATCCAGTAATGTGGGCATAAAGTCATAAGCAGACACCAGCGAATCACAGACAACTCCAGCGGGGATACGGCCTGGATGCCGTGCGATGAACGGCACTTTCACCGATTCCTCATACATGTTCAGTGGGAATGTGCCGTTTCCCTTGCCCCAAAAGCCGTGATGTCCGCAGGAGAACCCATTGTCCGAGGTAAACACCACAAGCGTGTCCTCCGCAAGGCCCAGTTCGTCCAGCGTCTCCAGAATGTGTCCGATCCCTACATCCATGGCAGTAACAGCCGCAAAATAGCCAATCAAATTCGCCCGCTCATCTTTTGCTACTTCATCCGTCAGGTAGATGCTGTCCAGATGCCGCGGCAGATGCGGCACAGATTCAAACAGACAGTTTTCATACAGCTTTGTGTATTCTTCGGGGTGGTTATTGAGCCACGGCGCATGCGGAGCCGTATAGGCCACATGCAAATAAAACGGTTTTTCTGCCTCTTTGTGCGAATTTAAAAACTCCACTGCATCATCTGTGATAGCATCGGTGACATAACGCTCTTCCCGATATAATACACCATCCCGGTACAGGGGCGCCCCATAATAGGGCCCTCCTCCGGATTTGTGGCAAAACCAATGCGTAAAGCCCTGCTGGGCCCGGGCGCTGGTTCCCATATGCCACTTGCCGCTCAATGCACATTCGTAACCACTTTCGGCCAGAGCTTTGGTATAAGAATATTGGCCCGCCAGATATTCGATGGATGCTCGACGTTCGTCGTCATCCCGCAGCCAGTCATGCACACCGTGCTGAGACGGGATGCACCCTGTCAGCAGCGAAGCTCTCGCCGGTGAGCATACCGGCGAAACGCAGAAAAAATTCTCAAAACGCATGCCCTGAGCAGCCAGACGGTCGATGTTTGGAGTATATATCTCCCTGTTGCCTGCGCAGCCCAGCGACCAGAACCCCTGATCATCTGAAATAATAAATACCACGTTTGGTTGCTTCATATAAATCCCCCCGGAATGGTCACAGGCACCGTACCAAGACAATAACGCAAGCGCAGCAAAAAGTTCACTCCATGTTCCACGGTGACTGTCGCTTATTGGGAAGCGTTTTCCCCTCGTCAATCGCCTGCAAGCCCGCCCTGTGTGAGGCCCTTGACGTAATATTTTCGAATGGCAATACCAAAGAATATTACCGGCAGCGCAATTACAATGGCACCAGCGGCAATGACGCCCCAATTCATTTTTTCGAATACGATGAAATTCAAAACACCGATCGGAGCAGTTTGCACCTTCTGCCGTGTGAGCAGCAGCGCAAACAAAAATTCATTCCACGAAAAGATGAATGATAAAATTGCCGTAGAGGCGATGCCCGGCGTAGCCAAGGGAATAGAAATTCTGAACAGGGTTTGTAAAAGCGAACAGCCGTCAATGCGCGCGGCTTCTTCCAGACTTATCGGTATATCCTCCATAAAAGCTCTCAGACTCCACACAATGATTCCCAAGTTTGACGCGAAATAAATCAGTGTCAAGCCGATATAAGTATCCAATAATCCCAGTTCTTTGTAGGCAATAAAGTAGGGAATCACAAATACTGCGCCTGGGCTCATGCGCGTGATCAGAAGCACATAAAAAAAGGCCTTCTTAAACCGAAACTCACAACGGGCAAAGATATAAGCTGACGGGATCCCCACCAACAGCGCCAGTATAATAGACAATACGCAGACCACAAAGCTATTGAAAAAATACCTTCCGAAGCTGCCTGTTACGAACAATTCTTCATAGTTTTCCAGCGTTGGCATAAAAATCAAGTCTGGAGGCACTTGAAAAGCATCGCTCTGATTTTTCAGAGAGATTAGAAGCGTCCAATAAAACGGAAACAGCGTGGCAAACATAAGCACCGCCACAAACAAACTTCGCGCTATGCCGGAAAGCCTCTGTCTCATATTCGCGTTCAACATGATACTTCACCATCCTTGCTACTTAGCCTTACTTTTCTTCCCATAGAAAAACACAATCAGCACCAGCAATACCGCAAACATCAGCATTGATGACGCCGATGCATAGCCTGTCTTAAATTTTACAAAGCCTTCTGAATATGCAAAGTAAGTAAGTTCTTCGGTGCTATTGCCAGGCCCTCCCTGGGTGAGAGAAAACACAAGCGGGAAAATTTTGAGTCCTTCCACAACGCGAAAAACCAATACCATAGATAAAATCGGCTTAATAAGCGGTAATGTGAGATACCACAGCTCCTGCCAAAAGCTGGCTCCATCGATGCGTGCTGCTTCAAAGGGAGAGACCGGCAGCGAATCCAGCGCAGCGATTACAAATAGCACTACAAAAGGAACCCATTCCCACACGGAAACCAATACGATTACCCACCGTGCCGAAACAGGGTCGGTCAGCCAAGCCGGAGCTTCTTGAATGCCTATCCCGTACAACAATGCATGAATACCTCCATATTTGGGGATCAGCAAAATACGCCAAATCAGGCCCGCAACCACAGGCGGGATCACCATAGGCATCACGATCAACGCTTGTACGAGCCCGCGTAAACGCTTCATACGCTGAATGGCCAACGCCGCAGCCACTCCAACCACCATCTGTAACAGCACGCTAAAGAAAACCATAAATATCGTATTTTGGGCGGCATTGATAAAGCCTTTGTCCGTAAACAAGTCAATATAATTTTCCAAACCTATAAAGCGGAACCTGCCGCCAGTCATTTTATAGTTCGTGAAAGAAAGGCCTAACAGGCTTGCCATAGGTACCAATACCAAAATCAAGAGTGACAAAAACAACGGAAACAGAAACGCAATTTGAAGAGTTTGGCGTTCCGATTTCAATGTTACACCTTTTGGATTTTTGGCTATAGGGATCAAACTTCTTTTTTTCATCGCGCTTCTCCTTTCGTGCTGCCATATCGTAATGCGCCTGCCGCACAGGTTTTACCGGATTTTCAGAAAAATGCCTCTCAAGAGGCCGCCATGAGTCAGCAATTCGATCGTCCGACCCATTTGCCGGCCTCCCGAGAGGCTCAGACTTTATATAATCAGTTACAGGCGCCAAATTTTACTGCCGATCAGGAAATATACCCGGCTTCCCGATAAACTTCGGCCACTTCTTCATTGGCGATCTCCATCGCTTCTTCAGCACTGATTTGTTTGGCAAACACATCGGAGATATAATTGCTGACAATATCCGCCACCTCCGGCCACTCAGGGTTCAGCGGGCGGTATTGCGGCATAGCATAATTGGCCAAAGAGTCACGCATAGCGTTCAGCCAGGCGCCGTCGCCGACATCATTTTTCTCAATAAAATCGGCATTATTGTATACCGCCTCCCGGGACACTGTAACCAGATTCCCTTCCGTGCCAAGGCGCACCAGGGTCTCTTCGGACAATGCCCACTGCATGAAATGCCAAGCGCGCTCCTTATTCTTTGCATTCTTGGGGATGTTGACAGAGTGCACGTTCAACGGAGCACAGCGCCCTTCCGGACCGGCGGGGACAGGCGCAAAGCCCACATCCTCCTCGCGCGTCTTGGATTTTTCAGGATCGATATAATTGGGAACTATGGCCGCGCCGTCGATCCACATTGCAAGATCACCCTGCTGTACCGACACGGTAATATCTTCAAAGTTACAGGTTGTCGCACCCGGGAACGAATAATTTTGAAGCAGATCGGCGTAATATTCCACGGATTCCACAACTTCCGGCGTATTCAAAGTAGGCGTCATATCGTTGGGGAAGTCCGCTACAAAATCGCCTCCCATAGAATACATGACCATCGGCCATTCCCAAATCAGGCCTTCTGAACCGCCCGCGCTGCGCGCGCCACGCATGCCGACCCCATAGACGCCGTCCTTGTGCAGCAGTTGGGCATACTCCCGCAGCTCTTCCCAAGTTTCAGGCGGCTGCTCCGGATCGAGCCCGGCAGCCTCAAACAAATCCTTCCGCCAGTATAGCAACGTGGTGAGGGAACATACCGGAAGGCCGTACAGCTTGTCCTCGTACCGTTGAGCGTCCACTGAAGACTGCATCAAGCCATCCAAGTCCAGCAGCGCATCGTCTGTAATAGATTTATCAGCAATCAAATCGTCCAGCGGATACAACCAGTCATTGGAAGCGTACTGCAAAAATTGAGGGCTCATCAAATAAATCAGGTCATAAGCATCAGATTCTGAAGACATCTCCACCAGCATTTTTTGAAAATAAGTGTCGACTCCTAAAATCGTATAATTGATTTTCACACCATATTCTTTTTCGTAGTCAGCATAAATTTTTTGCATGGATTCCGCGAAATTCCCTGCCACAAACATAATATTCAGCTCTTTTTGTTCTTCCAGGCGTTTCGCCGCTTCCGAGACTTGCTCCCCACTTTCAGAGCCGGAGCCGGACACAGAGGCAGGTGTGCTGGAAGTAGCATTTCCGCCGCAGGCAGTCAGAGAAAGCATCATCAGAACAGCCATCATTAAAGAGAATAACCGTTGCATTTTTGTGGACATTTTTTTCCTCCTTTGTGAATCCTCCATTTTTGAAACGTCGTTTTATAGTTCCAGATAATCCCGCATCACTGCGGCCGCTTCCGAAAAATCGTGACCGCCCCGGCCGTCTTTAAGCCCGGTACGCAGCAAATCCAGGGCTCCGTCCAAGGCAAAGGCCGGGCAATTCAAATCTTCATACAGCCTTTTAACATATCCCAGATCTTTCAGGCCAAAGGCCAACGCAAAATCCATACGATAGTCACGGTCTTTTACCTTTTGACCGTAGAATTGAAAAACGCCGCAATTGGTTTTCTGCTCACAAATGATATCGAACAATTTTTGCGTATCCAGCCCTAACTTCTCCATTAAAGGAAACATCTGAGAATAAGTAACTGCATACATTAGGCCAGTGAAATTCAACGCAAGCTTTACAAGGTGGCCGCTGCCGGCTTCGCCAATGTAATCCGCTCGGCTGGTAAATACTTCAAAAATAGGACGAGCAGCCTGAAAATCAGCTTCGTCGCCGCCCACCGTGACAGAAATGGTCCCTGCCGCCGCCATATCAGGGTTTCCCATCAAAGGCGCATCCAGCAAAATACCGCCATGCTTTTTAAATGCTTCGTGCAGCTTTTTGGTGGAAAGCGGATAACTGGTGGACAAATCGATCACGATTTTGTCCTTTACACCACAGGACAAAAATGTGTCGCACATAGCTTCCACCTGCACGGAAGATGGCAGTGAAAGAAGCACCGCCTCACTGCGTTCAAATAAGTCTGCCGGGTTGGACGCAAGCTCGGCTTTCCCTCGAAAATACTCCATGGCGTCGGCACTCACATCATATACCGCTACATCATGGCCTTTTTTGACAAAATTTTCGCATGCGCCACGTCCCATACGTCCTAAACCAATAAAACCAATTTTCATGTTAAAGACAACCCCTTTCCATAGTTTATGATATCCACCCATTTGCATAAGGGAGAACGGATGCTGCAGCAATCGAAAATCCCTTGGAATGAACTTATTTTATCAGGAGAAAAATTTTTCATGTACAACAATTCTCATCAATAATGCCGCATTTGAAAGAAGCAAAATGTGAAAAAAATAGCAAATATAAATATTTTATGTTAAACTATTAAAATTGTATTTATTTTGTGAAATATATCTATTTTTATATCCTTTTTATTATAAAAAGTGTAAATTTGACGCACTTTTTTTGCTATGCTACAATATCCACGACATAAGCTCCACAGGGAACGGAGCAAGCATATGATGTAAAGGAAGATAAGGAGGCGCTGCGTATTTTAACTTCATATGATGGCTTTCGGGAAACACAGCTTCTTGCCTGTAAACCAAACCGGTTCTAATGCCGGACAAGAAAGGGCAAATAGTAAAATTCAAAATTAGGAGGTACTGTTGTGAGGCTGCAACTTGAAAACAACATTTTTGTCGCGCAAATCGATACATTAGGAGCGGAACTTTGCTCTCTGCTGCGCAAGGACAGCGGGGAAGAATTCGTCTGGCAGGGGGATGAACGCTACTGGGCCGGTCATGCTCCCACGTTGTTTCCCATTACCGGCAAACTAAAAGACCTGCGCTTTGAGTACAAGGAAAAAAATTACGAACTGCCGCCTCACGGATTTGCCAAAGAGCGGGAGTTTTTTGTACAGAGTCATACGAAAACGTGTGTGGAGCTTGTTTTAGAAGCAGACCGCGAGACATTGCGGCAGTATCCTTTTTTGTTCCACTTTACATGCGTGTTCACTCTTACTGCTGCGGGCCTCGCCATTACACGCCGAGTAGAAAATACCGGTAAAGAAAAGATGTATTTTTCTGTGGGTGAACATCTGGGGCTATCCTTAACACCTTGGGGCGGTTCATTGGAAAACTATGCTTTGGTATTTCCGGCAGCTCAAACAGCCTGGAACTGGCAGTTGAATAAAGGGTTGCTTGATAAAAAGACGCCTTATTTGGACAATACCGATACTCTGCCGCTGTCCAAAGCACTATTTCAAACTTATGGGTGCTTGGTCCTGCAGGGCCTGAGCGCGCCCTGGGTCGCGCTGCGTCCCGTCGGGAACGATAGGGGGATCCGTGTCTCTATTGGAGGATTTGCTGCAATGGTGGTATGGTCGCCTGACAACGACGGGCAATTTGTGTGTGTGGAGCCCTGGCAGGGCCTGCCGTCTGAGGCCAACGGAGGCTATGATCTGACACAGCGTCCCTGTATCCTGCATTTGTCCTCAGGGGAAAGGTATGAATACACAGTTACAGTAGAACCGGAATAAACAGGCAATGCGTCAATAGAAAACGGGATGCATTGTTCAGAACTGCATATTGTTGACGACCCGGCTGAATTCCGAATCGATATGACATAAAATCAGCTCCCTCTATAAGAGACAACGTTTACTTTGCTGTCTTTTATAAAGGGAGCAATTTTTATTGCCACTGTGCATCTGTTACCGATTCATGCGCCGAAAGCGATTGGGCGTCATCCCTGTTGTGTCTTTAAATATCTTTATAAAATAGCTGGAGGATTCATAACCAACATCTTCAGCTATTAGATTAATGCTTTTGCTGGTGGTGGTAAGCAGCCGCTTGGCTTGCTGGATACGGAGGTCGGTAAGGTAAGCGCTTACACTTTTTCCCGTACACGCCTTAAAGATGTTGCAAAAATAATTTGGGCTAAAGCCCGCCACTGTTGAAATCTGGCTCAATGTAAGATTATGCATATAATTTTGTTCAATATATTTCAAGACCGGGCCCATATTGCTGTCGTCCACAGTCTGCCGCAAAAGATTATGGCATATGTCAATCAGACGTTCTGACCACGCTATTATATCATCCAAAAACACCATGCCATTGATTTCAGCCAGAGGATTGACCTGTGCCAGCTGTGACTCCGCTGCCCGGGGACAATAGGACAATGTATGATGTATCAAAGTTTCCGCCATGGTGTTGAACACTCTGCGAAGATGATCGATATCCTGTATAGTGTATTTATCGCGCCGGGCAGATATCTGTTTCAGCATATTCTTAAGGCGGTCCAGTTCGTTCCCCTGTATCAGCGTTTGTACCATATTTATTTCTTTCCGGAAATCCGAGTGTTCGCCCGTAGTTGACCGGTACCGGCAGAACGCCCCGGGCCCCCGAAAAAAACGATCGTTAAGCGCATCGCAGGCATGAGAAAAAGCGTGTTCCAGCTCCTTGGAATTACTGGCGGGACCATCGACACCAAGAGAAAAAGAAAGCCGGGAAGGCAGTGTAAGCAGCTTATGGACCCGTTCACAAAAAACATCTTCAGAGATTCCCATTGTACGTACCACGGCGGCGGCAATATGGTCTGTAATCATGCCAACCGTTCCTGAAAGCTCCGCTGCCGCCAACAGGGCTGTCAGCTGATTTGTCCATTCAGCACCATTTGTCATACCCAACGATGATGAAACTGCCGGAGTGACGTCCTGACTGAATACAATGCACCAAACGGTATCTTTCTCGGAAATCAAAGCCCGGTCAAAGGCTTGTAAAACCTCCCCTGTTCCGCCCGTCAGCAGCTCAGACACTTGATGAGAGCTTATCCCTAAAAAGGATGGAGATGGTGGATTATCGTCAGCGGCCAACTTCTTTCCCGCCCGACGGGTAGCTTCCAGCAATTCTTCCTCAGTAATTTCTCCTTTCAGCAAATATGCTGCTGCTCCGAAAGACATTCCCTTTTGAGCCAGAGAAAAATCCGCGTGATTGGATAAGATAATTACTTGCGTATGCAAATTGAATTCCCGCAGAGCCTGAATAAATGACATTCCGTCCATATCCGGCATAATTATATCGGTTATTACGATATCAATTGCGTGGATACGGCAGATTTCCAACGCCTTATGGCCATTCGCTGCGGCGTCGACCACCACAAATTCTTTATCAAAGGGCTGAAACACCAAAGTGAGCCATTTACGCACAATCACTTCATCGTCGACAATCAAAAGGCGAAGCATAGAATCACTCCTCTACTGGGATTTCGAAAGAAATACAGGCTCCTCCGCCAGAAGCGTTTTCAATATGAAGCATGGCCTCCGTCCCGTAGCGCAGCCGCAGCCGCTCGTTAACATTATTCAAGCCGATACTTACACTGAAGCGCTGAGAATTGGGGTTGGGAGCAAAAAGGTCAAAATTTTGAGGAAAACCGCAGCCGTTATCACGTACCTGTACAGAAAGCAGCGTCTTCTTACGCTGTATAGAAATATAGATGCATCCATGAAGGCTGCCGTTTTTCAGTCCATGAAACAAACTGTTTTCTACCAACGGCTGAATTAGCAGACGGGGTATCAGGCAAGGCAACGCTTGAGCATCTACATCGTAATAAACTTCAAAATTGTCGTAGCGATGCCTTTGGATCAGCAGATAATTGCGCAGATATTCCAGTTCCTCTTCCACTGTAAGCATTTCACGTTTGGTATCAAGATTGATTTTCAGCAGCTTGATCAGACTGATCAATACCTCGCTGGCGCTTTGGTTGTGCTGCATATCGACCAGAAAACGTACTGCGGTCAGCGTATTATATAAAAAGTGCGGATTGATTTGCGCACGAAGCGCTTCCAGTTCAGCGTTTTTCTTTGCATTTTGTTCCTGTACCAAACTTTGAAAAAGACGGTTCAATTCATCCAGCAACAGCAGATAACTGCGATTTAGGTAGCCCAACTCATCAGTACGCGTAATGTCCAGATCCGGCGGAGCAAAATCCAGCGTCTCCAGACTGCGCATGCACTCTACCAGCATAAGGATCGGCCTGGAAACCGTGCGGTACAGGAACCAGGAGAAAAGTGCCGCTACAATCAGGACAATAACAAAAATAATGGGAAGCGACCCGGAAAGCTGTTTGAGAAACATAGGAAACGTTGGCATTTGCGTTACTTGAACTACGTACCAGCCGGTGTGTGCATCCAACGAATAAACGGTTACCAGACTTTCAGAAAAAGAGGTATAATACCCCTTAGGGCCCGAAACCAGCGCCATATCCAATACAGGCGCGGAATTATCGCTTACTGCTTGCGATACCGTTTGCTCAAGTACGATTTTCCCTTCTGCGTCTGTTAAATAGATTTGCGTGGTAGAGGAAGCATAGCTGCTCAAGTTGTCGGATACGCTCCGTTTGAGGATGCTGACGACGGCTACCCCAATTGGTTGATTCGCATTGGCATTTTTGATGAGGCGCATCGCAAACAATAAATGAGAAGCTTTTGGCGAAACTTCTCTTCCATCTATCCATACAATCCGTCCCCCGGCATTTTTTATCGATGTTAACCATTTCTCTTGAAGGGTTTGAGCATCTGAAAGGAAACTATGCGTCAACGCAGCAGAATTATAATACACATAACGATTTCCCCAAAAATCGAATAGTTCTATTTGACAAATGAAATAGGGATTGGAAAATTTATGCCGAGAATAATATTTTTGAAATAAAGCCTGATTTCCTTGGTCAGGATGTGTTAAAAGCTGATGAATCTGGCTATCAATGTACATATCGTCAGTGGTAAGTGTGACATCTTGAAGGTAATTATCCAAATTGCTGCAGACATATGCCGAATTTTGCAGCGAAGAGTCTGCCAACGCATTCATATAGTACCGAAAATAGATATAAAAAGTCCCAAATGACACTAACAGCATTAATGATAAGATGCCAAAAAACAGTAAGAAAAGGACTTTTTTATAAAAATAGTTTTTGTATATTGTTTCGTCAACCTTCAAATCACTCTCTCCCTCATATGCAATTTTTCATTACTCTATGTGCACAGCAAAGATGATTGTATGGTTTTATTACATTCGATCAACATTTAATTATACAAAATAATTGTACTATATATGTATTATATCATTAGATTACAATAATAAGAAATATATATCAACAGTACAATATTGCCAAAAAATTTTATCAAAATTTAGAATTGTCCCGCAGTGTCTTCAAGTTTGGATATCTCCTTTTACCATCCAGTATGAGTTCAAATAAGCCAACATTTTGAATATTCAACAATCTATCGAAAAAACTGCTGAGTCTGCCGCATCGGACGAAAATTGACAGATGACGCTCCGCAGCGTTTGCTGAAAAAGCAACAGCATTTGTAATAGTATTCAATCCATTTTCAAAATAGCGATTCCTACTATTTCCCGATTTCAGCCTTCGCAATGCAAGAATCAGCTTCCAGCAGTTTGAACAGCTCCATGCAATGGAAAATATAATTTACGATGAGCTTCGTATGCGTGGTTACAGTGGGGTGGGCTTTTTTGTAAAGAACTGCAATTTTTTTGGCCCCAGCTCGGATGTGCCGTCCTCAGTTTATTGAGTTGTATTACGGTAGCCTCATCCAACTTTGACGGGCTGTTTTCCGGTGCTCTGCTCCGGTCTCCAAATCCGTATAACCGTATTCAAAAAAACGGTTTTTGCACTTATGACCCGTTTTCTCTGATATCCCATATTTCTGACAGAGTTCTTTAAAATCACTTTTCCCTCTCGTCAGATATTCCTGTATGAATTCTTTTCGTTGTTCCATCACCGTGGCCTGGCTCCCTTCCACCCCAAACAGAAGCGCTCTTTTTCTTCTGTTCATTTTATCTTTTTTACTTATCCTTCTCATGATACTGTACACATCTCGATTTTTAGGGTCTCTGTTTCAAATTTCCTCCTGCAAAAGGGGACACTTTTCCCCTGAGCTTGTAGCCTGTGAAAAAATAGCCCCAGCTGCGGTAGCTGGGGCCTGTTTTCTATGTAATTTTCACCCTATACTCAACGTCAATGTGATAATGTTAATTGAACAAAGCGTTCTGCTTTAAAACACATTGAATCCATCATGCCCCTCTAAGAACGGAGCAAAAAAAATTAGCGTTCCAATATTTTCATAAATTCAGAAAAATCACGCATGGTTAGCCCAGTATGCCAGGAAGAATCCTCTTGCTTTTTTGCTCCGTACCACACTTTCAACATTCCGTCGTCAATCAGCATAGAGGACCGGTAAATGCAGAAATCATCCCAGCCGCCTTCCGTTGACGGCTTCAAAATTGGCCGGCTAAAAGTTTCCCACTGTTTTCCTGTCCGATTCACTGCGAAAAACAAATTGCAGTGGTCGCAATCGGTGCCATTCGGATAAGCCGGATAAACTGCATAGTAAGCTCCGCTTGATGTGTCATAATGTACATCGATGTGCCATATTTGATATCCAGGTTGTACAAAATCCGTACAGGTGACTGCGCCCGACCATTTGATTCCATCCGCAGATGTACGATATTTTACCTGGTTATTCTGGCTATTCCATCCTGCATTCCCCGTATCCACATACCACATCATATAGGTGCCATCTGGCAGAATCTCAATAGACGGCGATAGAATGCTGTATTTCCTTACCAGATCCTGCATTACGACCTGCGGCTCGCTCCAGTGTACACCGTCACGGGAACTCATCATTTTTACCCTTGAGCTGATGATATCATCCGCCTCTACGTAGTACATCCGCAATTCATCCGAGGCTGGAACATATACAAGATCCACGTCACAATTGTGTCCCGGACTTGGCGTGCCGGCCAAAGGATTCGAAACCCCTTCTGGCACAATCCAATTTTCTCCATCGTTTGACGCAACAATCGATGGGTTTTCGTAGCTCCCATCATTGAAGGGATAAGGTGTCATTGCCATCCAATACAGATAACCATTCCAAGGCTGTTCAAATTTCACCACCGAGGGATGTGTAGGCTGGTTGGTGCCGTCATAGGTAGGAATTGCTTGAGGCGCTATGGCATTTGCCAACGGCTGATATGGAGTAAAATCTTGCACCGCTGTAAGTTCTACATCGTCGAAATAGCCTGCACCGGAACCACTATTCTGTCGATATCCATATATAGTCGCTGTTTGCGCATTGGGCCCGGTTGTGAAAGTAACCGCCAGCTGCTGATAGTCGGCTGAAAGCGTAGCCGAAAAAGTTTCCTGCCCACCGTAATTTTTTACGCCCAGCGTCATAACGGAACTGCCCTCAGATTTTGCCCACCCTGTTAAAACATATTTCGTATCCGGAGATACCGTAACAACTTGCTCATAACTGCTGTTTTTGGCTACTTTAGCACAATAGTTTCCGCTATGCGGAGCAGCGCTGTCAACAACGGCGTTATTGAACCAATTCCATCCGGTGCTGTCGCCGGTCTCAAAACCTCCGTTTACAAGCAAATCGGTTTCTTCGGCAGCAGCGGCCGGCAGCAAACTGCTGCACAGCAGTGCAACTATAACCAGGCAAGCGACCAATCTTTTTTTCATATTCATCCACTTTCCTTTTCAAAAATTCCAATTCGGTCTCCCACTTCAATTTCATAAACTTCTCCCGTGCTGTCGTATCTTTCCCCGCACTCAGAGCACCAGGAACCCTTTGGGAAGTAAACGGTACGCCGCGTTGCCCCTTTTTCCAGGATTGGCGCAACCAACAGCTTGTCGCCAACCATGAACTGATCTGTCACTCTCGCACAGGCTGGCTCCGTGAAATTATACGCCATTGGGCGTAAAACCGGTTCGCCTGTGTTTCTGCATTGTGCCAAAGCTTGGCGGAGCAACGGCATATAGCGGCTGCGCAGCGCCACGGCCTGTTTGACCTTTGCGTAATCTTGGGCTGATAGAATGCGCCAGGGCGCAACCGAAAACTGCATCACTGGCATCAGACAGGCAATTTGCGCCCAACGCACCATCAACTCATGATCCAGCACTTTCTGACCATAAAAATTGTGGTACTCTCCACCGCCGATCATGTCCGGGCATAAAAATGGGTGTCCTGTTAGACTTTGTATAATGGCATTCGGAATCAACGCCGCAAGCCCGGTGTTTCCCCAGCTATGCTCCTTGTCACTGAGTCTCTGCATCAGCGACCAACCGCCGGCCCCATTCGTTACGCGGAATTCGTTCAGCGGGTATCTCTCACCAAAGGCAGCCCAAGCCTTACTGTGCGTATCGCCCGTGACAACACTGTCCGCCGGATAGTAAACGCTGTCCCCCGCATCGAACTTAAAGCCGTCCACCCCCATTGCTTGAAGGCCATCCAGCTGTCTCTTCAGCCAACTGCAGGCTGCGGGCTGCGTCATATCCAATACTGCGGACCATCCATTCCACCAATGAGAAATATACGACTTGCCGTCCCTGTCCGTTACCAGAAGTCCCGTCTGCTCTAATTCACGATATTCCTGCGTGTCCGGTGTGATAAAAGGGCATATCCATAACATGACTGTAAAACCCAAGCGGTGCAGTTCCGACAACATCCCTTCCGGATCGTAAAACTTCTCCCGTGAAAAGTGCCAGCGCCCATAGGAATCGCTCCACCCATCATCGATCATCAGAACCCCGGGAGGCAATCCGTTCTCCAGCACCGCACGGGCATACTGCAGCACTCCCTCCTGCGTCTGATGAAATGTCAGTTCTATCCAGGTATTATAAACCGGGCTGCTGAACAGACGCTCATCGAGCCGGATCTCGTGTAATGGAAAGCAATGTTCCATCGCACCGAGATATGCTTGACGCAACCCGCCTGTACTTTGTCCTAAAATCGTCCCATCGGTACACTGAATGCGCCCCTTTCGAAACGATATACGCATACCATCCGGGTTCCACACCCAACGCCCTGCCGTTGAGAGCAGCAACGGCATCATCTGGTTTGGCGTTTGATTCCGAGTCAGATCCAGTTCTCGCTCACTGGCCTGCGTATAGGGCTGGTTGATTCCATCCATCACGGCGCCGCCGTAGAACGCCTCGCCTGGTAAAATATCAAATTCCATACCAATTCTCCACTGTTATGATTGACGGTTATACACTTCCAGTTCACTGATTGCAAAGTGCTTCCATTTGAGGTTCGCATCATGCACTTTCATACGCAAAAATCTTACCTCCTGCACCTGTTCAAATGAAAATGTTTGATTTTCCAACGTGGTGTCTGTATATTCCCAAGCAAGAACCGTAGGCGGAACGATTTCCTGCCAGATCTGACCGTCCTGCGAGACTTGGAAGGATACCTTTGTAGGGGCTTGATTTTGCGCATACCAGCAATGCATTTGAATTTGATCAAAAGATACAGGCTCGGGCCAGCTCAGCACAATATCTGTTGGCAGCGTAATCCGATCTGCGCTCTGCGCCGCTTCAGAATGGTCACCGTCCGTCAAAAGGCCACCATTTTCACTGTTCCATTCCGATGTGCTTTCAGTGGCAATATTGGCATTAAGCGGGCTTGCTGAGGAATCTTTCACAAGAATCTCATTAATCGCATAGTGGTTCCACTGCAGATTGGCGCTGTTGACCTTGATTCGCAGCGATTTTCCCTGTGCCGCCGGGAAATGAAGGATCTGGTTCTCTACATGCCAATCATTTCCGTTCCAATTTACATCGCCGGAAGCTGCCACCGGTACCCATCCTGTCTCACCGTCGGCAGATACTTCGATTCGAAATCGATTATTTCCGGGTTTACAAAACCGATGA
>OQWD01000145.1_pt1 | contig 27252 bp, 40 predicted proteins | sample 1691631 | NCBI WGS metagenome assembly OQWD01 (sample SAMN03418283, study PRJEB22391) | human gut metagenome | biome: human-gut; feature: organic feature; material: feces | host: Homo sapiens | place: Italy | collected 2013-04 | reverse complement strand
CCCGGGGAAAGCGTCACAAGCTGGCAGCGGTCGGCCAGCACCACGGCGTAACGCTGCACTCCCGCCACGAAGATGCGAACCCAGTTGTACCCGCCGGAGCTGCCCACCTCGGCCTGCACCGGGTAGCACACGCCCTCGGTCAGCTTTCCGCCGTTATAGTGCTTGTCCACCGCATTCACATCGGGCGCGGTGAACACCTCACATTTGCCGCTCGTCACCTTCAAGAATTTCATGTCGTTGTCCTCCTTGTCCGTTGTATCCGTATAAGTACCAACCGCATTCCGCACGCCTGCATAACTTGCCGGGTCTACTGGGGTGCCATAGGCGTTGCGCACTTCAAAATGCGTGTGCGCGCCGAAGCTGTACCCGGTGTTTCCCATCGTGCCAAGCGCCGTTCCCGCCTGCACGCGCTGGCCCACGCGCACCAGCAAGCTGCCGGCCGCCAAATGGCAGTAGTAATATTTGCGGTTGTCGTTGCCGTCGATGCGCACATAATAGCCCCACTGCCATGTCAGTCCGCCCGCGCTCTTGGGTACGATGCCCGCAAATCCAACTGTACCGCCCGCGACGGCGTGTACCGTCTTGTCGTCGTCCCCCACAAGGTCAATGCCGTTGTGGCTCGGGCGGGCTGCCAGTCGAAAGCCGGAGGTCACCCGGTTTCTGCCTTTGAAAATCATCATACACTTTCCGCCTCCCCGGTGATTTCTTTGTACTGCACCTCGTTGGTGCGGATATATACGGTAGTCATTCATATTATTTCACCACTCCTTTACAGATCGGCAGAAAGGCTCTCGATGCCTGTCGCTACCATTGCTCTGCCCTCATAACTGTCCATGGAGCCAGACGGCATAGTCAGCACGATATTGATTCGCGCTTTATCCCGGTTGAACTGGTTTGTACTCATGGATGTGGCATTTACCCATCCACTTGGGGTAAACACTTTCACTTCCCCAACCGTATTAGCCGTCGGTTGCGCACGCATCGGTACAGGTAAATCAATCGGTATGATAAGCCCCCATCCTGTAATCTGGTAACACGCGTACCATTTTGTTGCGTCCAAATAGTAAAAATATCGCTGGCATGCTGATAACTCTGCGCCGTAGCTTTTATGGACGTATGGTGTAGCCACGCTGCCTTTTTCGAGTTTCGCCCACTCCAGAACAAGCGCTTTTTTGGGGCATATCGTAAAGGATAAAATAGACGGTTTACTAAGCCCGGTGCACAAAACAACGTCAAAATCGGCACAACTATATGCGGACGGTACGCTTTCAAAGTTGCTGTATTGGTCTCTGTCCAGAATCTTGGCAGTTGCAGAGTGTTTTGTGCCATTCGTCTCCAAAGAAAATGTCAAAGTATCGCCAATAGCAAGGCCATATTGTTCCATCTCAATGAATTGAGCCATGCGGCATGCTCTGTTTGTGTAACTTGTGCCGGATAGCGTATGCGTTGCCACAGTATAAGTCGCGCCCTCTATTCTCCATCGGTCGATAGCGTACACAGTGTTGCCGGTGGATGCTGAGTAGCTTGTTCCATCACGCTGGTTCACCGGATTCGTAAAATTGCTGTTGTCCAGCAGGTTCGGATTGCCTATATACGAAAGCCTTTCGGTAAATTCCCGATTTCCTACCAGCTCCGTCATCCGCACCTCAAGCTCGCCGCCGGTCATGACGGTGAGCGGGCCCGCGGCGTTGTCGAAGTCAACAGGGTCCGTGGCGTAGGTTTCGGGAGAACTGAGCACATAGGCAACTTCTGCGCCTGTGGAAAGTGCTCCCGTGCTAGATATCCACGCCGTTGTGATGCTTTCGTCCGCATAGCTTTCGATGTAGCCCGTCATGTACTCCGTCAAGCACACGTCCAGCCCGTTGGTGCCGTCGTAGGCGGTGGACTGGCGGTAGATAATGACTGGGGTTCCTGCTTTCTTTTGGGCGGCAAGATAGGCTTTCCAATCGTCTAGAGTTTTTTGTTCGACGACTGAAAATAGAATCGATTGACCGCCCGACACTACGCCGAGTGTTCCTTTGAAGCTGCTAGACCCCCCACGGGACGGATATTTATTTGACACGATGGGTTGACGCAGTAGCGCGTCAGCATTGTAGAACCTATATACATGATAGCCAGCGCCTTGCCAGTTCTCATCAGTGTATTCAGACCACTTTTCCGTCCCATCCAGCACAATCCGCTTATCGTAGACGCTCTTAACCCGTGTCTGGCACACGTCCCTCACATCTCCCACACGTCGCAGCGGGCGCGGAATCGGCAGTTCGGTAACATCATCGTTTACCGTAACGGACGATATACCCGTGAGCGCCACGGGGGCCTCCGTAGTCCCGCCCTGTGCGTTCTCGCCGTAGGCTGTGATGGACGCGATACGCTGCGCCCCGGCGTAGGCGATGGAGACGGGGGTGCCGCTGTATGTAACGGGTTGGCCAGCAGCCCAGTCTTTGGACATTGCGGCGCTATCTGCGGCGTCCTGTGCGCTTTGTGCGGCGTTTTCGGCTTGCTCTGTCGCATCGGTTACGGCTTGCAGCGCTTTTGCAATTTCAGCTGTAAGTACGTTGTAATAATCGCTTGAGATGATTTCTGCGTCAGTCAGGACGCTTTCCTCTACAGAAATTTCAAACGTAAACGTTGTAAGCTTTTCCGATGCGGCATTATACATGTTAATTTCGCAATGGACGCATCCTGCTACGGTCAATACCTGTTCCACAAGCTCAACCGTAACCGTATTGCCAGATACAGTAATGGCCGGAGAGTTGTCCTGCAATGCGTCATAAAATCCTGCTGTACCGTCTGGCTTTTTATACCGGAAAGCAATCTCTGTTCCGCTTGGCACCTGATAGTCTAATCTCCCAACGTATAGATGCGCCGCGATATAACGTGTGTTTCGGTCGTTTTGCTTTGCCTTTATAATGACCGGACTACCCGTTTCAAGTAAATCAAGCGTTATGTTTTTTGTTACTTGCATGTTGCCTCCTTATATCGGCCCTAAATAAGTAATTGTTTGGCCGTCAATTGTTGCTGTTTTTTTACCATATTCCGTGCCGTTTAACTCCAATACCATTTCAGTGCGGCTTGAATTAGGTTGCACGCTAAAAGAGCATGATAACCCTGTTCCCTTTCTGGCGAGAATAAATGGATATGCAAAATAATTGACGCTGTCATGCGTTGACGATGCTCCAATTTGTACTTGACTTGCTTCAGACAAATTTCTACCAGAGAATACAGCTCTTGATGCATTAATTTGCAGGTCTTTTTGATTTCCATAAGTAACTTGCGATAAATCTCCCACCTTTACACCATTAAAATAAAACGAAATAGCGCCATTTCCCAATGTTACTTGAAATCCGTCACTTGCTGTTGTTATAGACCCTGTTAAAGATGCCTCTCCCGTCTCCATGTTAATACTTGTCGCACCATTCAAGCTCTGCAAAACACCTGCTTTGATAAGGTTCGCTGTTAGCACGCCTGTCGTGATAAAGTCTGCTACCAAACTCCCGTCAATCGTCCAAGCATTTCTATAAGGCCCGTTTACACCATTCGTTGAAAACCCAATGCCGTTTGTATTTATGCGCAACACATTTTTTGCGGTTTCAGCGCTTGGTGTGTCCAGAAACAAGATTTCTTTCCATGTGCCGTTGTCATCTTTAACCGCTATTACATAGCCATCGGCACTGGTTAGCCAATTTGTAGCGTTGTTTATGGCTTTTTGCATTGCGCTTGTTGTCGGTGCTTTTTCTATTTTTTGCTGCTGGTCTGCAATCGTATATGCAATATTAGCTCGGATGTCTCCAACTTCGACGGATTCATAACGCTCAAGCAATACATCAGTTATAATCCTTACTATTTCTGCTTTTGCATTTATCCCAAGCGCTTCAAACTGTACTGTAACGGTGTCGCACAAATCGCACTTTTCAAGCAGCGACAGATCTTTGTATTCTTCGGTTTGCTCAAGCTGCACAAAACTCACGCTGATGCTTACACTTGGTACACCAATTTTATTTGATTTTATATATTGCATGGCGCGCGTCTCCAGCTCACTTGCTGTAGGTTGGTTCTCAAAATCAGACGAAAAATCAATCGTCATTATACGGACAAAATCAAATGTGCCATCTACATTGACAATATTCCCTTGTACAAGTTCTCCTTCAGCTCCAACCCAATACGGAAGAACGCCTGTTGCTACGCTTGATATATTCGCATCTTGTTCTACGTCGGTCAAATTTTTTCCATATCGAATCACAACACCATTATCATTGCCGCGCTGGTTGTAAAGCCTCACAAAAAATTTGTCAAACAAATATTCTCCACCGTAAACGTCTAAAATAGAACCCTCCACGCCCCCAAGCACAGAACGGGATGCGGACGGCACCAATACGCTAAAATTTGCTGTCGTAGATTTATCCGTCCAAAATGAAAAAGGACTTTCCACTGCTGCGTGAGAAGCCATACCGCTTAACGCTTCTGCCGCCGAGCCTGCTGTAAATGGATTTACGGGGATTCCAGCAAGATCATAACTAATGTGTTGGGCATATATTGTTGCGATTCCATTGATAGGCCTTGTAATGCGGTAAACGCGGAATGGCTGTGCTTCACGATAAGGTGACGGAATTGCATATATAATACATCTGTTTTGGATTTCGCTGAAATGGATTCCGCTTTGAGGATACTGCATTTCGAGCTCATACAGCCCGTTCCGTTCTTCGGTCACGATGCAACTTATCGCATCCGACAATGCACCAAGCCCCTGTGTTGTAAATTCCGTCGCAGTGGACGGAAAAAGAACTGGTTTCATATTGTCCACCACCTTGGCGTAATTTTTACTCCGGTAATTCCTCCACTCCACATAATCGCTGTATCTCCATTCGGAAGATATGGGAAGTCAGCCCCGGAAATAATGACATTATTATTTTTATTCAGTGTCCCATAGTAGGCGTTTTGCGTTTCGGAATCCAGTATGATTCCTCCGTCCATGCCTGTAATACTAGTGGTTACTGTTCCAATTACGATTTCTCCATCTCCGTTCCCTGTAATTTCAATAAGCGGGAACGCATCATTCCATATATTGTTTATGACTTGTCCCGATATTATGGAGATTGGATATTCGCCGGACTTAAAATATCTTTGTGGCTTACAATCGAACTCTATCGTTGCACGCCCATATAAAAGCATCCAGTTTTCCACATCAAACGGCCCCGAAAAAAGTGCGATTCTAAACACGTCCGGGTCGTATGAATCCTCCAAGCGTTTATATCCATTCCCGGAAAGCAGCCAGGATGCAATATTTCGCGCTGCTACTGTCGTTCCACATGTTTTGGCTTTAAACCATATTTCATATGGTTGTGTTACATTGGAGAACGCCCCGGTATCTCGTATGAGATCACCGGAGCGTCCGGGCACTGAAATCTTTTCTACCACACGCGCAGCATGATTGCTTGCAGGACATTTATCAATTCCGATTTTATAGTCAAGGCTGTTCTTCCCATTGAAGATGAAATAGCTCACCATACGGCCTCCCTTCGTGCAGTAGCATTCTGAATTTTGAGCATGATAATATCAGCAAGCCGGTTCTCATCTTGACCGGGAGCGCCATTAACAGTGATATAAACGCCTCCCATATTCGACGCGCCCGCTTTTCCGTTCACATTGACAGACATTCCTCCGGCCATAGATGCAACAGCATTTTCAAGCTTATAAGCATTCGCTCTTATTCCTTCGGCCATTCCCTGCACCATATCTGGCATCCATGTCTCGTAATCACGTAACGGTCCGACATCCGGGCGTGAAAAATGAAGCCAACTTGTAATCGTATTTGCTATGCCTTTTACCGCATCTACAACTCTGCTTGCCATAGAGATAATTCCATCAACCAAACCTTGTATGAAGTCTCTGCCCCATTGAACAGCCTTCCCGGGTAGGGATGTTATAAAGTCCACTGCAGTTTGAAACCCATTTACGATTGCATCTTTGATATTTCTAACGGTGTTCGAAATCCCGTCTTTCATGTTTATAAATGCTGTCTTGATGCGTTCGACTAAGTTATTTACTGCATTACGAAAGCCCTCAAAATTATCGTAAAGCAGTTTAAATGCTCCTGCGAACGGATTTACAAGAAGCAAAAGCAGTCCTTGCCAGTTTGTTTTCACGAAATCAAGCACCTTGTTAAAGGCTTGTGGGACAGTAACGGTAAAGAAATGTACGATTCCATCGACAGCATCTGAAATAAAATTAACAATGGCATTCCCCATTGTTATCACACCGTCTCGAAACCAATCGCAGTTATTCCACAATGCAATGATTCCTGCAACTAAAAGTGAGATTCCAGTCAGCACTAGCCCAATTGGATTTGCTTTTAATGCTGCATTCACTCCCAAAATCGCGGTCTTAAGTGCAGGCAAAATGCCACCTAATGCTGTGATGCTCGAAATAACGCCTTGAATCATAGCGCCTACATTCCAACCGATGAAAGCAACTGCAATTGTTCCAATAATTCCTGCAATTGTAGGCCCATTTTCTATAAGCGCATTTACAAAGTTGTCAATATTTTTTCCAAACGCATCCCAGTCAACATTATTCATCCAGTTTTCAAATTCGGATGTGATATTTTGAATGATAGGGATAAGATTTTCAAGAACAGGTGTCCCAACTCGAGCTTGAAATTGTTTCCATGTTTCATTCAGATTTCCTTGGACATTTTCCCAACCATCCATTTCACGTGATGCTTGCCCAGCAGCACCAGAAAGATTTTGCGACGCTATGATTTGGTCAAGCAAAACCTGTGTTGTCTCACCTGCTGTAACATCTAAATCTTTATATTCTTTCCCTAAGCTTTTCATCGCTTGAGCTGTTCTTGTCGCTTCCGTCGATGCAAAGCCTAACGCAGCATCATTTGCAAAGTTGCCTTTGGTGTATGCCAAGACCTGTTCTGTTGCTTCTTCCAACGATCTATCGTAATATGCAGCAGCATCAGCAGCTGCATAAGATGCTTTTTCTGCGAATTGCAATGCTTGTGCACTTTCCATCCCGCTCGATCTGGCATATGCATAAAACTGTGAGAAGGCGCTTTGTAGTCTCGTAGGAACGATTCCTGTTGCTTCGGCAACGCTATTCATTTTTTCTCTTGCTGTGTCCGCAAGATCTCCAAAGGTTTGTTCAAATTGAGCAACCTGCGCCTTAACATCAGCGGCACTTTCAATTGCTGATACAGCAAAATCTTTAAACGCAGATGCAAGCTCTTTTACACCGTTTACAATTGCTTGACTTAGCACATTTGCCTTTAGAACGTCTCCAAAAGACAGCGCAGAATCAGCGGCATCATCAAGGTTGTCAGCGGTATCATCAACCGCAATATCAAGGCCTTTTAGATTTGAGCGCATATTGTTTAATTCTGATGTAGCATCATTAACGGCCTGCTTCCACTTTTGAGTACGTGTATCAGCTTCTCCAAATTCCTTAGCGGAAGCAGCAAGCCCCTTTTTTAACTGCTCAATACGCTGCTCTTGTGTCTCAATCTGTTTTGTCAAAACGGCTGACTGTGCGGCAAGTTTCTCCTGGCTGTTGTCGTTTTTATCAAACGCCGATGTAACCGCTTTCATCTCGCTGGCCAGCGTCTTTGACTGCTGTATAATGTTATTAAGTTCTTTTCGAAATTGCGCTTCTCCGTCAATCCCGATTTTTGGCCCTATGTTTACTGCCACATTCTCACCTCACATTCAGCGCTTCTTCAAGTGTCAGCTTAATTTTTTGCTTTGCACCATTTTCAATCGCAATGCATGATGACAAATCCTGAATTTCCCCGGGAAAAGAAGTCAGGGCCTCCGCTTTGGAAAGCCCTGACTTTAATCCGATATAAAGCAGCCACGCAGCCGTTATTTTGACTGCGTGGCCTTTGCGTTTTTTGATTTTTCAGGCTGAACCTCTACTGTAACACGGTTTCCCTCTTTAATTGCGGCCATGATGACTTCCATGGCTGTTTTGATATCGGATGGAGACATTACAGCGCAAAGCATTTCATACGTAGGCGCTGTTTTGGCATCACATTCAACGCTAAACATCGCACAGCGCACCCTTTCCCGGTGTTCCGCACCAGACATCAGCGCCGATGCGATAAACGCAACGTTATCCACCATTTTTGCAATATCACTGTTGTCGAATGCCTTTTCAATATTTTCTATACCATCAAACCGTTTTGCAATGGTATTTTGCGCCTCGACTGTATATGCCACCGGATATTCAATGCCGCATACGCTCAAATTCATGCTCCAGCACCCCCAAGAAATGCTTTTACAGCCGCATACGCTTCTGCCTCTGTGTCAAGGCCTTCCGCAGAAATAACCTTCCAATTCTTTGCTGTGGTGTCATCACGCTGTATAGTAGCCGTAAGCTCTTGTGTCTGCCAGTCGATTTGATCTTCCTGCGTGGCCATTTCATCAGACGGCAACCCAAATTTGATTTTCGGGAGGATAAGCGGCCAATACTCTACTTTCCCCTCCATTTGAGTTCTGCGGACACATCCGAATCCAACATACGGAGGATTCAAGGCCTCTCCATATCCCTGCATTTGTACAGTTGTTTCAGGCGCACCTACTTCAAGCGATGTAGGAGCAGGAAGCCCAAAAATTAAAGTAGCCGCTTCATTTGAGAGACCATCCACCGTAACTGTCGCTGATCCGCTTGTAAACTGTGCCGTTTCCACCTCTGCCAGAACATTGTTGGCATAGAAATTGTTATCATCAGCCGTATCGATTTCAAGCGACAGGCTTACGCCTCGCGCCAAATCCATTCCGCTAGTATAAGTAACCGTTGTGCCTGTATTGGCATATTTGGCGACATAGGGCATTGAAAAACCAGTTGTTACCATACTTTTCTCCTTTCAAAAAAGGTGTACCGTTTGGTGCACCTGTCAATCCAATGATTTAATTTTCTTATCGATTTCTTCTTTGCACTTTTCAACAGCTTCCTTTTGAGTGGCTGAAACAGCAGGACGAATAAATGGAGTTTTGTCCATATAACTGCTTCCACTTTCCACAACTCTTGCAATTAAAGCATTTGGTTGTCCTTTAGGATATGTCTTGGTTTGCACGGCATTGTATCCGTCAAATCCAAGTTTAACATTTAAATAGCCGTTGTCATTTTGCATTGAGGATATGCCGAATCCATCAAGAAGTCCCTTTTTCTGTTTAATGGACAGATGTGATTTCTCGTTTTGTTTATAAGCCTTCATGTTTTCGACATCATTCACAGCTGGTAATGCAGTGATATTTTGACGCACCTTATCAGCCACAATATCAGCCATAGCATATACGCCTGCGCCGAGAATTTCCGGCGTGTTTTTTCCGATTTTTTGCAGATATTGCGCGTATTCATCGAGGCCTTTAAATTGGTATTTTGCCATTTCATACCTCAAATACCCACTCATAGTGAATCAATTTCGTGTCCTCTTCATATTGCACACTATTCAGATACCATGCGGCTTCGGTATCATTCAGCGCGTTTGGGATAGATGTCATAAGTGGGTCGTTTTCCTGAGTTGTATATAAGTCTACCGTACCTTGGTAAGCTTGCTCCATGTGCTTATTCCCAGCCACAAAATCATGTGCTCCATCTTCGCCCCATACAATATACGGAGGTGTTTGATTTGGCGGCGCAGCGTAATGATATACATTTGAGGAGACGCCTAACAGCGCATTTTTTATGACTTCAAGGCGAATCAATTGAATCAATCCTTTCAAGCGTCAAATCCGTCATCGGCTGTCCGTCACTGTCCAAAAGGTGTTGCACTTGCAAAATTTTATAATACCCTGCTGCTGCTGAATCAAAATATGGAACAAGTTGGCACCTGTCAGCGGTAGATATCCCCGCATTGCGCTGCACTTCAATCAACAAATCTGCGCGGTCATCATATGCCGCTGCTGTCCAATATCTCGTAATCCCTACCGTTTTGTCCCCATAGTAACTTTGAAAATATTTCACATCAAACACAAGCAAAGGCATTGATCCGGCGGGAGCTGTATTTCGCCCCCGCCAGATCGTAGCGATACCGGAATCAAGTAGCATTTTCCGTACCCGCCTTTTTACCAAAAATTCGGTTATTCAACGCCCAACGCAGCATACGCGGCATTCCTTCATCTGTTGCTCTTTTTCTGAAAAGATAGGCCGCATACATGATGATGAGTTGTCCATCCTCAACGCTATATGGCGAAGTTAATACTACACCTTCTCGCGTAATGAACTGAAATGCGCTGTCAAGCAAGTGATTGAGCTGCGCGAGACGTGTTTCGTCCGGCATCAGCAAATTCAAGTCTGCTTGCAGCAGTGTTAACAAATCGTCTCGCGTCAACTCTCATCACCTCAATTTCAGCCGCCTGCTTTGGTAACAGCAACCGTGTACACACGGACAGCATTCCCCTGTTTAACAGTAACCGTCAGCGGGTGTGCCTGCCCATCGGTAAGCCATGTTACAGTGCCGCCATTACGCACGTTGTTGCCGTTATAAGAAATTTCAATCTGCGCTCCTGCCTGACTGCTGGTTGCTTCAATCTTAGCGCTCGTGCCCGTAGGCGCAAGCGTATAGCTGTAAGTAGTAGAAGCGAATACTGGAGAAAGCGTTTCACTCCCAACAGCCAGCGCTGAGATCTGGGCATCATTTGCATTGTCCGCAGCAAATTCCATTACTGTCGTGACATTCTGATTATTAATGTTGATCGCCACAAACGCACCCGGAATCACCGGCGCGCCGTCAGCACGCTGTTTGCCCTTGAATACTGTATTGTCCTGAATGAACTGTACTTCTCTGCTGGATTCAATGGTCATTCCTGCACGCATGGCCAGCAAGTATAAATCGCCGCAACCGCCGATGATATCTCCGTCCGGAATAAATTCAAGAACATCGATATCTCCGTCCACCACAGGCATTACTCCGGGATACTGAGCAATAAGACTGCCCTCATAGTTAAATGCAATCAACTTAGAACGCAATTTTGCATAGGTTTTGCTGTTCATTGCCCAGAACTGACGACCACGGCTGTATCGTGTGAAAGTGTTCCCTGCGGCTACAGCCAGCGCAGCCCAGAACGGAATCGGATCTTCCGTACTATCCACTTTTAGAATATTGCTTGTATGGAGATCGACCCACTCAGGCGCATTTGCTGGGTAATCTGCCGGTTTTGACGTCTGCGCCAGACGTGTGACGATGCCGAGAGGCATTTTGCTGGCTGTACCCTTACCGTACAAAATAGCCTTATCCATTGCAAGGCCAATGCTCTCGGAAAGCATTTCAACAATCCAACTTGCGAGGCCGATATCGTTGTCCTCCAAAATGGAATTGCACACAGGCACAAAGCCTGCAACCTTGAAACCGTCAAGCGTGATCTGATTGAACACAAAAGTCAGTTCATTGATTGCTCCGCACATCTCCGTCCATACTGCCTCTGGTACAGTGCCAGCGATGGTCTGACGTGCTTCACCACTGACGTTGCGCAGGCGAACCCGGTTCAGAAGCTTTGAGTAACGGAACATGTTTTCAGAGATAAGATCAAGGAAAACAACCGGAATAGTCAGCTCCGCGCCGGTCACAGCACGATTCTGCCCCTTCATGCTCCGCAACTGAGTAAAAAACTCCTTCGTATCATCGCGTTCGACAATTGCTTTTCGCTGCTCCATCGGCAGAGCATCAAATGCGCGCTTGCTCATGGGAAGCGACCGAATATTGATATCGTTCATATGAATTACAGTCCTTTCTTTATGTTTCATTTCAGGATTACTGCGCGTCGGTGCTGCTTCTTCAGCGGCATCCAAGTCTGCTTCAAGGCCTTCGATTTCGGAGGAAAGCGCAATCTTTGCATCCTCGTGCGCTTTTTTCTCCGCATCATACTTGTCCACTTCTTCAGCTACAGCAGTTTCCTGTTCTTCTGTTTCCGCTTCACTGATTGCAGTTTCAAGTTCTGATTCTCTTACTGAAAAATCCGCATCTTTTGCGCGAAGTTGTTCAAGCTCTTCTTTCTTTTTTTCAATACTGCGCCGCAGCATCATGGTTTTAAGTGCCATTATTTTCTCCTTTCAGTCGTGCCAGCATATTGGCTTTCCATTCTTCTTTTTTTTGACGGCGTAAGACATCAAAGTCCTTTTTTCTCGCTTGTACCGATGTGTCCTCATAGGCAGGGAACGTAACGACGGATACCTCGTATAGTTTTACCTTGCGCAGTTTCCATACCGTTGTTCCGTTTTCCATAACCTCAGTGCTCTGATCGACAATATCAAAACCGAAACTGCATTGGCTTACATCTCCACGTTTTACCCGTTCATATAGGTTCATCGCGTCCTGATCCGCCTGATTGATGGTGATACTTCCCCACAGGCCGGTACGGTCAACATGGAGCTGCAAAGTCCCTGCTGTTGTACGCCCAAGCACAAGCGTGCTGTCATGGTTTACCAACGCTCTGATATCTCCGTCCAAAGTATCATCAAAGGCATCTTCGTCAATCGTTTCGATGGCATTTTCCCACATGCGGTATTCACTTCCAAAAACCGCAAAATAGCCTTCTATATACAGGTTCCCATCCTCTGCGCGTGTTTTAAATTTGCTGTCTCGCACAAGCGCAGTCCTTTCAAAAGTCACTCACTTCCACCTCCATTCAACTTATTTTGTTCTCCAATCATTCCTCGCGGGATATAATTTTCCAAGATGACCAATTCATTTAGCCCAGGTAATGGAGACAGTCCAATCCAATCTCTCACTTCATTTCCTGTCATAATGCCTCTCACAAATTGATCGTCCGCAACTGCCGCTGTATCCTTTAGGTCATAATTGTACAAGCTTCTAGAATTAAACCTGAAAAACCAATCAGGGTTATACAGCAGTTTCTTTGTCATTTCCTGCTCTATTACACGCGCCATTGGCATGATTGTGGAATTTATAAAATTGTTCCATGCATCTCGATGGAAGTCTCCAATCCCTAATACGAATGGAGGAACTCCGAGAATCGATGCAACCGTTCGTTTATCCAGCGTTACCATATCGGATAATGCCAAATCAGATAACGTCAACGGCTTTACCTGTTCAACGCTGAATTGTTCCGCAGGAATCAGCCATGGTTCTCCCGCGCTGTTCGTGTTTATATAGCTATCCAAAAGTTTTTTTCTTCCATCTGGACTTGCAAATTCTTCCGTCAACGCATCGACTTTTACGATAAGAGAAGGTTTCCACTTGGATTCCATAAACCCTTTTTCAGTCTTTGCCGCCTGCCTCAAATTGTTTGCCACGTCCGCAAGCGCCACTCTGTAGCCTTCACCTTTCCACGGGTAAAAACTTCCAGGGTTTAAAACAAAGTGCAAAACATCATTAGGGTCGTATTCTCTTCCATCAATCATTACCTGATAATCCCAAAGTCCATTTGGAACGAATGCTGTAAGTGCAGGAGGTATCGGAATTAAATCCCTTAATATCCCTCTGCGTGTATCAGGATATACAACAACGTTTCCGTTTCCTTCTAGTATCAAGTTTTTTACAACCCAATGGATAAACGTCGAGCGTGTCATATTATCATTAGGATTGATGTCTATTTTCCGGCTTAATTCATTTTTAATGCGGATATCTCCATCATTTGTATTTTCCATAAGGTGTATAGTCATACTCGCAATCAGTTTTGCAATCGTATCCACCGCAGCACAAATTTCAGGGTTTTGCGATAGACTTGTGTAACCTTTACATGCAAGCGATTCCCAAGCATCAGATGAACATACCCATGCTAGGCTTTGAGGTCTAGGCTCAGCTCTTGTCGTTGCGCGCCCACGCTTATTTTTTTTGCTCATGTCTCACCCCACCATTTTTTTGCGTTGTTGCTTCTGTCCATACTCTCAAGATATCTAATACAGGCAAAAACCGATGCATCAAACAAGTCGATTCGGTGCTCTGGTTGTATCTTGTCATACTGAATCATGTCATCGGTCTTTTCGATGGCCGATACATTTTCCACGCAGTATTCAAACGCTTCCGAATGCAAATAAAAAAGAGCACCATTTTTGGCGCTCTGCTCAATATATCTGAATCCCTCTGACTTTTTATAATAATACTGCGGTTGATCTACAATTTTAAATCCAGCTTGCTTCATACCAATAAAATATTCCCGGCAAAATTTCCGGTCATGCCCTACCTGTCTGATTTTAAATCCACGCTTACGCATGTCCTCAAACCATTTTACAACGTCTGCATGATTGACCGTAGGACTATTACACATCGTCAACCACCCATCATCTGCCCATCCGAATAATGGAATATTGTCTTGTTCTGCCTTTAGATGTGCAGCCACCACTGGGAAAAATGCATGAGTAATAATGATATCTACCCCTCTGTAATTTCCAAAGAGTGCTGCCGCAGTGAGATCATGCAGTTTTGAAAGATCCGCGCCACCGTACCAGTCAATCGGAAGCTTTGCAAGCTGCTCTAATGACCAATTATAAGCAGCATCGCTCTTCCGAAACTCTTCTATATCAAAATACGCTTTTATGGCATTGGTATACACGTTCAAACTTTTTGCAAAAAAATCCTTACGCTGTTGTGGGTCATTCTGCGCCTGCAAACTATCGTTCATGATTTCATCTGGGCGAATACTTACCCCATAAGCTGGATTCGCCATTTCATGTACAGCAGGATTTGTGTAATCAATGTTTCCGTCATCATCTGGATTTGCACAACACATAAAAATAAAATACTGTTCATCTTTCACTGTACCGTCCAATATCTTACGGCAGTATTTCAGACGTTGGCCGAGAAATGCTTGTTCGTTATCACCAGCCGTAGAAATACCAATTAAAAGTTTATTTGTGTACGCCTTCATAGCTTCTTTAAATAGATTGTATTGCTTTGGTTGACGTAATGCATGTATCTCATCTACGATTGCGATGTTGCAATTGAGAGAATCTTGCGCATCAGGGTTTGCGGCCAATGCCCGAATAAAAAACGAGCCATCCGGAAGCGTTGCTTCCATGGAATGCTCGTTGTTATTATCGATAATCTTAACATCCCCTCCGCTTTTGCTGTCTTCCCCCATCCTGCGGATATTGTAATCTAAGAAATTAAAACTTTCTAGAGATTGCATTAAAGCTGCAGATGCAATATAGGTTTTTGACCCACTGCGTCGATACCAGAGTGAAAGCGCCCAAGCTAGTGCAGCGGCAAAACTTGTTTTGATGTTTTTACGCGGAATAAAAATAAGGCCCTCATGGAACCTCACTATATCCGTACCGAGCAATTTGAATCCCAGAAGATTATAAATAATAAACTTGTGAAACGGTTCAAGTAAAAATGGTGTCCCTCTCAAAGGCGTTCCGTCCAGCTTTTCTCCCTGTTGATGGCATATTGTTTTTTCAATAATCTGAATACAGAACTCTGGGGCTTTTGCGTCCATCCAATAATCTGGATTTTCAAGATCTGTAAAAAATCTGTTTACTGCCTGCTTTAATTCTTTACAGGCAATTTTCTTTCCGTTTCTGATGCTTTCGGCGTACTCAAGAACCGAACCCCAGTTTTTCCCCTTAACCGCTTTCAATGCTCATAAGCGCCGCAGCAAGTCCACCGTGTTTTTCATTCTTTGGCGCATCTCCTGTCATTTTCTTATAGCTGGATGGCGTAAGCCCTAATTCACGCCAGTACGCCAGAGCGCTTTTATTAAGGTCATCCCATAAAACCAGCAATGGATTTTTAGTCATGTTCGTGGAACCACCTTTGTTTGTATATTGGATTACGGATGCCCCACCAGACTTTTGAAACTCTCTGAACGTTTTATCTCTCTGCTCCAATATTCCTGCAAGTGTTTCCACTGCTGAATCATAAGCGTCTTTTTGCACTCCAAGTGCAGTCATTTGTACAATAATTAATGTTTTCCATTTGGATTTCGTCATAAACTGCACCCCTTTTACAAAAATTCAGCTCAGAGTTGGAAGAAGTTACCCTCGCCATTTGAGGGATCCAGACTGTAAACATATGTTGATGGGGGGGCTAATATCTATATCTCATTGCTCCCGCCTTTTCTGGATGCTGTTTGTTATGGCAGGCATGACACAAACTTATAAGATTGTTATCATCGTATGCAAGCTCAGGGTATTCATCAGAATGTTTTATGTGATGAACCTCTCTTGCAGCTATCATCTTTCCATACCTCTTGCACTCTTGACATAAATAGTTATCTCTGCGCAATATTTTTAAACGTTTGCGCTTCCATTTTTGGCTTTGATAATCAAACTGTTTCATTGCTTTTATATTAAACCCGTTATAGGCTAAATCTTCTTGCCGGGTCTTCCCCGGCATCATTGCTTTGTTGACCCGGTGTGCGTCCGGGTTGCTTTACCAATTGGCATATGGAGAAAACGGGATTTGAACCCGTTAACGCTACCAGGCTATACCTTTAAGCTGCTGTGCCGCCCAGCTCTTTCTCCATGCATCGACGTCTTTCCGTCGTGTCAGCCTCTTGTACTTTGAGGCGCGTCACGTATTACGGGCCTCTAATTACCCGTTCTTCGATAAGAATCAAAGCCGTTCTCAACCGATACGTTACGCTTGGTGTGCCGATTGCCCTCGCGCAGACAATCAACACATATTCAAACAAGGAAAAGCATGAGAATCATATAAAAAATTGCTCTTTGACGATCATCTTTTAACAGCCAATATATTGCCATAATCGCTTCAACTACAAAGGCTATCGCTTTGATCATCTGCATGCTGTATCCTCCTATAGATCGGCCCCGCCATGGTACGCTGCCTGTCGGCTCGCGCGGCGGGGTCTGTATCACAATCCGGGCTGCTGTATCTACCGGCGCGCATGATACGCTCCCACAAGAAGCTTGCGCGGCTCCATTCTGCAAAAGGCGCAGATGTTGCGCATCGTTGAGAGGCGTTCTGCGATCTGTTAAACTGATGCGGGTTATATTCCCGACCCGCGGCGGTATTAACCGGCTCTCACGGTTGACACGTCTGCCAGCGTCGGCCCCACAGGATCATCTGATCGGTGGCAGCTCGCTTTTTTTCTGCGCTTTGCCCGGGCTTTGACAAATCGGCGTCATGGCGTTCCGCAGCGCAGAAAGGAAAAAAGCACGCAGATTTCTCTACGCGCTTTCTCGATTATATTGTACCGCATCATTTGTATAGCTTTCAAGTTCAGCAATGTACATTTATGTACAGTTTTGTCCGCATCTGCAAAAGTGGTATATCGCATCATCATGCAGCTTGTACACCGTCGTCCTGCTCACATTTGTTTTACCGTACAGCGCATCCTTTACCTGTGGCCATGACATCTGCTGTCCATATCTAAAATCCGTGTATCTTAGCCGCAAAACTTCTCGTTCTAACGGGTCTTGCAGCGAATCAATGGCTTTATCAACTTCACGCATTACAGCAAGGTTTTTGGCATAATCATCGCTGTGTGACGCACACCAATCAACTCGCATATCTACTGCTTTCATCGGGTCGTGTGCGCCTATGTGCTGGCTGCCATCTCCGGCCTGTGGTGTAATGCTGGTTTCAGCGGATTTCATCGCCATGATGCGTTGCTTAATGCTTTGATTGGCCCTCCAGTATCGTTCATAGTTCTTAAGCTTTTCATATTCCATTTATCAAACCTCCGCGCATAGCCACATATTTCCCGTAGCTTACAGGGCATTCTCCGCGCTTACGGCGCTCGTTGTTATATGTATCCAGCTCCCTTAAAAATGCACCGAGCGCGTCCCGCTCTCTTATTTTTTCGGCTTTTCTTTTCAATTTTAGTTGTTCTTGTGCTATTTTTTGATTTTCCATTCTTACCTTTTTAGCGCATGCATCACAATATTTCCGAGACGAGTTCGGTCTCTTCAATATCATCGGAGCGCCACACACTTCACACTGTCGCTCAATCATCATCGAACCTCCCCGAAACCACCAAGCACGCCCAACAAAGAACAGGGCAGGATAGCAGCAATACAATTCCCACAGCCTTTACGAAAACTATGATTATTTCAAGCATGCCGGGGCCTCCTTGAGCCTGTTTTCAAGCCTGCGCACTTTGTATTGTCTGCGATTTTCAACGGCGTCAAAGCACTCGTACATCATGCAGAGCTGTTCCAACATGATGGATACGTCCGCGATCTCGTCAACGATGGCATCCGTTGCCGCTGGCTTTTCGTTCACGCCGGCGCGACGCATTTTACAAATCGCCTTTATGAGTTCGCTCATTTCTTCGATGGCTACATCCTCCTGCGCGGTCTGGCCGTATGTAAGAATGGCCTTTTCAAATACTTCTTTCATTTGCACCTCGGTTTTCACAAAATCAGAAGTTCCTTTTATTGACTGCAAAACCGAAAGTGCATATCCGGCTACAAAAATCCAAACTAGTGCTGTAATGTTATCTAAGCTCATGCTGTACATCCTCCTTTGGCAGCTCTGGCAGCGGCATCCAGTGCGTGACAATTCCTGTGCCGTTGCCTTGAAAATCAAAATAATGTTTGTCTATTATTGTCATGTAAAATACTGCGGTAGTTACAAAACGTTCTTTTCTCACAAGCCCGCCTTTGACCTTCTGCGCGTACACAATGACATTGCAATCCCGGTTTGGTAACCTATCTTCAACCGAAATCCATTCACTCATGCTGTACGCCCTCCTTCGGCATTTCCCAATCCGATGGAATTTTTGCTTGCAACGTACAATCACCGTTTTCATCTGCAAACCTACACTTATCGCAAGTTAGTTGCTTATCGCAATATCCTGCAATAATCTTTGCTGCTTTTTCAGCCCTTGTCTTGTTTATCCAAAACATTCTGCATGCCCTCCTTCTTCCAACACTTCACAAATTCGCAATGCCCATCAAGCGGGCAGTTGTTGCAAATCAAAACTTCATCCGGGCACGGGCCTTCCACGCAATATTCCAGCAGCGGATAGCTTAAATCGCTGCGTAAGGAACACATGCCATTTTCTGCATCACGATATTTACAAATCATGTCTGCTCCTCCTCCGCTGGCTGCTGGAGCCATTTGTATGCATCTTGAATACTCAAAAAATCCGGTATTTTTATAAAACATTCTCGCCTAAATTTTACAGCGCTCAATAAAACCGAAATCTCCTTATCGTCCATCGCACGGATGCAGTCTGCGTTGGACATTGGCGCTTTATAATCAGGGCAAAGATAACATTCTGTGTTTTCTCCAAGTCTAGCATATTCAATACAGGTTTCTTTATTTACACAGTTACTCATACTTCCTCCTCCGCTGGCTGCTGGAGCCATTGCAATATCAAATCCGGACATCCATAAAAATCATCATTAAGTTTTGTCGCAAGAAACTTCGCAAACTCCTCATCGCTCATTGCCCGGATACGGTCTGCATTTGTAAAGGTTTTCGTCACATACGCCCCGCACGGCCATGTCAAGCCCGAGCCTGTCCGGCAATCATCATACTTGGTACAGTTTTCGCACTTCATTATTCCTCACGCCCTTTCGGCTTTGAGCGGTAGGCAATCCAACCGATATCAGAAAAGCAGACATATTCATTTTTCGCTTGAAGTTCTTCATCCTCTGCGGAAACAATCATCCAAAGTGGTGGAATTTGCGTGTGCGTCACAGGCACATAATTATCTGCAAATGTCACCCACACTGGCTGCCCATCCATCCGCCGTAATTCCTCCAAGGTCAGCGGCTGCGGGTTCTCGTGCTCCGCCTTGTATCGGTCGCGCTCTGCGGCCACCGTGGCAAGTTCGCCTATGAGATTCGTGTTGTCGATTCTTTCGTTGGTTAATTCGGCGCGCAATTGTTCAATGCGGTCTGCCGCTTCCGCTGTAATGCCTCCATGATTTTGGTATTGAGCGGAGTATGCGTTTAAGCGCTCCACAAGCTCTTTATCTGTCATGCTCTGCCTCCAAATCATTCAGCGCGGCCTCTTCTCCAATTTCCCACCGCAGTTTCATCTGCGCAGGACACAAATCCACTTCCGGGCGTCTTTTACCCGTCCAACGCAGCCCGCCAGCTTTTCCCACACATTTCCAGCCCGCAGCACGCAGGCTTGTGCCCGGCTCAGTGTCCAAGATATAAGTAATCAACTTGCGATAGCCCATAGCCCTTACAGCCCGCCACGCCGCCGCGTAAAGCATGGAACAGGCATTGCGGGTTCCATCGGTACAAAGACGATTTACTTCCAGCGTCCACCCATCGTCAAGGTGCCTCGACACCGGACGGCCCACAATGGCAACGCCGACTATTTTCTCTCCGTCTGTGCAGGCGATGGAGAACTTATGGCCGACAACCGGCTTATGATGCCTATGATGCTGCTCCACAAAAGCGTTTGCCTCTTTAAGCGACACCGGGCATACTTCAAGCATTGTCTTTCCCTCCAATCGGCTCTACGCCCATCTTTTCATATGCAACCGCTATAGCGTGCCGCATCTCATCTGTAAACGTATCTCTTCCGCCCTGTGCAAGGATCTCCAGCAGCTCCGTGCGCATCCGCGTATAAAATGCTCCGACCTCTCGCTCATCAAGCTCAAGCTCTATTGCTGCGTTGTAGTGTGCCAGCGCCATGGCTTCGCACACAGCGTCGATTCCTTCACGGATCCCGTTGTTTTTCGCACGGGCAAGCGTAAGCGCAAGATTTTTGCTCAATGTTTTCCGGCCTCCCATTCCCGATAAATCTCCATGTAGTCGTCCAGCCGCATTGTAACCAGCCACTGGCAGTTATTTCGTCGGTGCATCACCACGGGAAGCATCCCGTCCTGTGCGTCATGCTCGGCCTGTGACATAGCGGCGTACAGTTCAAGCCTTTCCACACGCTTGCACTCGATGTGCAGCCCCGGCAGGCCTACAACGTCGGCATCGCCATTCGCACCGCAATACTGCTGCCCTCGTCTGGCATCATATCCGTGCCGCCGAAGTTCTCCGGCCAGCTCTCGCTCTCCGCGTTTCCCTTTTTCACGGCTGTTCATGGTGTAATTCCTTTTCTAATGCGTTCAGCTCTGTTTTTGTGTAGTTGATAAAAAACTGAGCCTTTTCAATCGCAGTCAGAAGCACGTCAATACGCCGCTCCAGTTCTTTTTCACTCATTCGCTCCTCCTGTTATCAACCGGGATATAATTGTGGTACTGCGGCTGCCAGTGGAATTGCATTCTTCCCATTCCTCCGTGGCGGTTTTTTGCGATGATCGCATCCACTTCCCACGCATCATCCCCGCTTAAAAAATCTTCTGTTTTCTTCGGACGCATAAAAATCACACCATCCGCGTCCGCTTCGATGTCGCTGCCGCCCTTTAAATCCGACAGCGTAGGTTCTTTCTGTCTGTCCACTGCTCGTCCCATCTGTACCAATGCCACAATTGCAACATTGTGCTTTTGCGCCATGGCCTTAAGCGAGTGCGTGATCTCGCCTGTTATCTGCCACAAAGGTTTTTTTTCAGTATCGTCTCCGCGCATCAATCCCAGGTAGTCGATAAACATTGCGTCCGGCTTGCTTGAAGCAAGCTTTGCCTCCACATCCTCGGCAGATATTCCGGGCGTATCGTCCATCACAAGGTGCAAATCTCCCATTCGGTCTACAGCAATGCCAATGCGTCTCTGCGCGTTTTCGTCAATGTCGTGATCCCGAAAGCGTGTGGAATTTATCATGCATACCCGAGAAAGTATGCGGTGCACAAGCTGCTCCTTTGTCATTTCAAGGCTTCTGTAATCCACGCGATAGCGCTTTGCAAGCTGCACGGCCAGATGCATGGAAAAATCTGTTTTGCCGTCTCCCGGACGCGCCGCAATTATGTACAGGCATCCTCGCTGTAAACCTCCCAGCACGTCATTGAATTGTTTCCAATCGGTTTTCAGCGACGTATCGGGCCGGAATAAGTTTTTATATGCCTCCGTCACAGCCTCCAAAAATGTTTGCTCCGATGTGCTGTGTACGTGCTGCATAATGTCACGCTGCTGCGCTGCCATCCGTTCAAGCTCCGCCGTCATTTCGTCGGCGGTGTGCCCGCTGATGGCAAGGCTCTGTAAATCCGTCACCAATGTACGTTCCCGCCATGCGTCCAGTACAAGCGCCGAATATTGCGGAAATGTCTCAATGCGCGGCGTAATACTTGCGCATTCTCGGATTATCCCGTCGTACTCTGCGCCAAGCTTGGAAACCACCGTCACCGCGTCTACAGGCATTCCCGCCTTTTTCAGCTTCAGCATGCAGGAAAATATCCGTGCCAGCGGCTCCGCCTCAAACATCTTCGGTGAAAGCATCGTGCGCGCCTTATCCAGCAATGCGGGTTCCAGCATCAGGCAGCCAATGACGCTCTGTTCTGCCCCGAGCATTTAAAACAACTCCTCTGCCGTCATATCCGGCGTGATCTCCCGTCCCACGTCCGGCTTGATAACACGCGGTTCCGATGTGCGTTTAACAGGCTTGCCGTCTTTCCTCCACCAATTCAGAATCGTTGCATAGTGGCTTTTGTAACGGTGCCCGGTTTGTGCAAGATAGGCAGATAACCGCTCGATATACTCCGATGCGCCAATATCGCCCAAGCTGTCCACCAGCTTCCCATGCTCTTGCCCGTCGAGCAGCACGTTTTCAAACTCGCCAAATTTCTTTTTGGATATCTCGATAGAGATATCTTTTTTATTTCTTGATTTCTTGACTTCTTGATTTCTTAATATAAGGGTCTGTGTTACTTCTGTGTTAGCACTGTGTTGGTTGCGTGTTACCTGATTGTTAGTTTCCGTGTTGGCTCCCTGGTACTCGATATAGTTTTTTATTGTAAACACGCTGAATTTTCCATGTGTGCACTGTGTTATTTCCTGTGTTGATTTTAGATGATTTATCGCTGTTCGCACGGACTGCACTGAAATACCTGTTTGCAATGAAATTTCGCGTATTGACGTTACTGCCTGTCCGACTTCCAACTCAATCCCACGGTAAAAACACGCCTCATATTGTGCCAGAAAAAGCAAATGAAGAAACACACATTTGGCATTCGTGTCAGTGTACCAGCCCCACTTCATCATCTTTCTGTAAAGCTTGATATATCCGTCATTTGCCATATTGTCACGTCCTTAAAACGGCAAATCTTCTGAATCGTCAATCACCGCAAAATCATCCTGCTGCACATCTGCTGCAGCGGCATTTGTTTTAAACGGCTCCGGTGTATGCTGTGCGCCCGTCTGAGGCGTTCCGCGCTGCGCGCCATCATCTTTCCCACCTGCAAAATGAACGCCTTCTGCGACCACCTCAAAGGCCGTGCGCTTGTTCCCGTTTTTGTCCTCATAATTACGGGTCTGGATGGAACCGTTCACGGCGATCATGCTGCCTTTATGAAAATACTTGCATACAAACTCCGCTGTCTGCCGCCATGTTACAATGTCGATAAAATCGGCCTTTCGTTCTCCATCCTTGGAATAGCTGCGGTCTACCGCGATGCGGAACGTGCATGTCGCAACCCCGCTCGGTGTGTGGCGCAGTTCGGGTTCAGCCACAAGGCGCCCCAGCAAAGCTACTACGTTCAATCCCATATCAAACGTCCTTTCAAAACTCAACTTAAAACTTAACTTGAAACTGTACTTTACAAATCACAGATAGTTTTTGTAAAATTCGCGGATAAAATCTTCTTTGCCCCATCCGTATTCCTGCATCGCCGCTTTCTGTGCTGCCTGCTGGCAATACGTCCTTGATTCTCTATTTCTGTGTACCGCATTCGGCCCGTATTCATGGCATCGGTTATGGCACAGCGGAACCCAAAGCCCAAGGCGTTTGCTCTTTTCGCGCATCGCTCCGCCAAAGCATTCATGCCTGTCCAGCTTTTCGTCCTGTCCGCCGCACAAAAAGCAGCAGTCTGTATCAAACGTCACAATGCTGGGTGCGTATCCGTTTTTATCGAGATTCTTCACCGCGGCTCCTCCTTGATGCGTGCCAGCTCTTCCGGTGTCATCGTCTCAATTCCAAGGTCTTTGCACTCGCTTACAATGCCGTCTATCAAAACGCTCATTTCCTTTGTGGTATATGTAGAGCTGCCAAGGTATACGCGGTAATATTGCGCCCGTTCTTCCGGAGCAAGTGTTTCATGTTGTTCGCAGTATTTGTACTGACGCTTGAACATCTCAACGCTTTTATTTGGCACCTTTACCACAAATTGCTGGCCGTATCTTTTCAGCATCTCAAGATATACGCTGTCCTTGTCTGTGTGCAGCAAATCGGCCATCTGGCCCATAAGCTCCCACGCATACGCATTTGCGTCTTTGCTGCGGGCCTTTGTTTTACGCTTGATCTCCGCCACCATCTCCATGGCCTTGTCTTTCAGCTCATACGCAATCTGTGCGGCCTGCGCGCGGTTTTTCACGTGCAGGCACAGCCAGCACTCAAGTCCCATGTCAACGCGGCATGCATCAAATCCAATGCGCCTAACCATTGTTCGCAGCCTTTCTACATGTACCGGAGCAATACACAACCCCGTTGTTGGCCTCCTTGCTCTTTTGAGCTACAAACGGCGATACCATTTTCCCACACACTGCACATACATCTCCGCCGCCCACATTTCCGAAGGTATAAACCGTGCGTTTTGTTTTAGCGTTCTCGATGTTCAGCGCAGTGATTTTTCCGTCTGAAACAGCCATATATGTGACACGGAAACGGTCGTAGCATGTAAATCCGCCCTTTGTATTCGGCTTTATCTCAACTTCATTGGTGTTTACCCAAATGAATGGAGCCGTGTATAATTCCCGACCGATTCCCCAGTTAAAACACGCCCGTTTAAAGCTGTCCGATGCCTCGCCCTTTTCCTTTTCGGTGTAGCTCTCTGTTCCGCAATCGCTTTTCCATACCCAGTCATTCCAGTCTGGCATCTTAATTCCAACCCGGCAAAACAAATTGCCTTTGCATTCGTAGTGCTCGCGTTGCCAATTCTCTGATCCTACAATTTCGTCCAGGATTCGCATGTCGCAGCGTGCGTCTTTGTAGAGCAGCAAAGAAATACCCTTTTCGCTTACGGTCGATATCCGCGCGTCAACTTCATCGGCGCGCAAATCTCTGAATTTCATATTCACTCCTTATCCGGCCTGTGCAAAGCCTGTATCAATGCAATGCTCACAGCCTATTACATGATCGGTTCCATGTCCGTAATAGATGCGCTCTCCGTCATATACCGGTGCGCCGCATTCCGGGCAATAAGTTACCGGTTCTGCCTCCGCGTAAGGGTCAAACGCCGCGGATATTCCGATGTAATGCAGTTCAGGCATTTGACAAATCCTCCCCGGTGGTGTATTTTATTAGCAGCATAGTTACCTCACTTTCCGACCGATGGTTCCAGCATCGGTCGGTTTTCTTTTTTACTCCGTCACGATAATCAATCTTGAATCCACTTCCGAAAACGCTTCACAGAAATATTCCGCAATCGCGTGCTTTGCAGCAAGTTTCCATGCGCCGCCATCTGCTTCAATCAAGGACACCGTAGCCGAACGTCCCTTTTCCTTGTCTCCGGGCTTCAAGCGCAGCAGAAATTCACTTTCGGGCTGCTCCACCTCAAGAAACGTGCGATATGGCGCAAGCCGCACGATTGGATTTACACGCACGTTGCTTTTCAATGCAACACCGGTTCTTGCTTCCACGACCTGCGTCACGCCGTTGTCTGTCGATTTAACGCCGCTTTCATCGTTCACGGTGGACAGCAGGTTGAGCAAATATTCTGTTCCCTCGTTCGGAACGAACCGGCTGCGCAGTGCGATCATGGCTTCATCGTGCGTCATTTCCTCCGGCGTGCGACGCGGAAGTACAGCACTTGCCAAATAGAGCGTATCCCTTTTCTGATTGTCGTGGCGAAGCGTGGTGAATACCGAAACCGTCTCATGATCCTCCGGACAAACAAAAATAGGCTTTTCAATTTCATCGCGCTCAAGTTCCGCCAGAACGGTTCTTACAACGCCATCCAGAGAATGCAGCGTAATTGCTTCCGGGCGGTCAATTTTGGGGTCAATGCGCGTCATACGGTCATTGGTGAAATTCTCATCGCCGATTTTGTAAACGTGCGGGTCTGCAAGCGATACGATTTTTTCAATAGCTTCTTTCAGCATGTTTTTTCCTCCTTACGCCTGTTTACGAAATTCAATCACACTCGGTTCATCCTGTTCCGCGCCATTCATGCCGAGCTGGCCAGGAATCTGCGGCAGCATTTCAACAAGCTGCATACCGGTATTGGTTTCAACAACAGCCATTGTCCCGGAAATCGGATTTGTAGGCTGTAAGGTTGATTTCACGACCGCCGAATGATTTACCTGTACACGATCTGAATCCGCTTTAAACTCAACTGTGATTTGCAGCTTTCGCGGCTTTGTAGCCGGAGTGTTGGGGTCCATAATATTGTCAAATACGCGGCCCAGCTCATAATCAAATCGCTCCAGAATTGCGCCCTTGTTCATTTCAAGAAAGCTCTTTTTGTCCATGTCTTGCGCTCCTTTCAAAAATGTGTTATGTTGTTGGTGTGGTATTTTTACCCGCGCCTCTGTTATCCGTGCCAGCGGATGCAGGGGCTTTTTTGCTGTATATGACACCTTCCACACCCGTGTAAGGGTCACGGCGTTTTCCGACCTGGAATATGTATCCCGCCCTGTCAAGCTCGTTCAAACGCGGCCTTACTCGGTTCGGATCCGTAAAACCCATTCGACGCATGATTTCCAGTGCCGTGCCATCGCCGCGCTCAAGCTCTGCCAAGATAGCCGCCTTTCGCCCGCTCGGGTCAAGCTGCTCAAAGCTCTCACGCCGCGTCTCATGCGTTATTTTCATGCTTGTCCTCCTCTCTTACAGCTATGTATCCCGCGATCCCGGCAAGCACCAGTACCAGCCCAAACGCCAGCGTTGCAAGCCCCGGCAGCATGTCCGAGTTTCCACGGCCTATCGCCTGCAGGCCGTCCAGTACAGGTAGTATAGATGCAACCAGCACCACCTTGTAAATAAGGCTTGTCCATCCGCGCAGGCCGCGCGGGATGTGAATGCAAAACATCTTCATTTGTTTTTCTCCTCTATCGACAGGCGGGCAAGCGTTGTCCGCGTGATAAATTTTGATTGTCCCCTGACAACGAATGGAAACATTTTAGCTACGACGCGGCGTGACCAACCGGTGTAATGAGCCACGTCTGTTACTGTTAAATACTCGCCTTTGGGAAACGCCGCTATGATGCTCTCAAGCTGGTCACGATACCCAGGGGATTCACGGGCCATTGTGTCGCCTCCTTTCTTGCTTGTTTGTTTCCCTCCATTCGTCTGGGATTTTTGACAATGCACTTGTCTTGGGGT
>OQWD01000144.1_pt1 | contig 27348 bp, 20 predicted proteins | sample 1691631 | NCBI WGS metagenome assembly OQWD01 (sample SAMN03418283, study PRJEB22391) | human gut metagenome | biome: human-gut; feature: organic feature; material: feces | host: Homo sapiens | place: Italy | collected 2013-04 | reverse complement strand
GGCGGTTCGGCTGGAGGGAACGGGCAGTTTGGAGCGTGGCGGCTATTTCCGTTGGGTGGTGGCCGTAGTCGTCCACAATCCGGATGGAGGAGGAAAGGTATTTGGTTTCAAAGCGCCGTTTGGCTCCCGCAAAGGAGGCCAGGCCCCGCATCACCGCCGGGAAATCCACGCCCAGTTCCGTTGCCAGAGCAATCGCGGCCAGGGAATTCAGGACATTGTGGCGTCCGGGTATGCCCAGCTCCACGCGGCCCAGTTCCTCTTTCCCCTTCAACACGGTGAACAGGGTGCGTCCGCGGCGTTCCAGCACGTCCGTAGCGGTGTAGTCCGCATCGGACCAGCCGTAGGAAACGGAATTGGGGTACTTGGCGCAGACATCCTCAGCGCCGGGATGCGCGCGGCAATAAATAATCTTGCCGCGCGTCTGGGAGCAAAGCCGGTCGAACACGGCCTTGATTTCATCCAGATCCTTGTAGTGGTCCAGGTGTTCCGGTTCAATGTTGAGGACGATGCTGTGCTCCGGAATGTAATTTACCAGCGTGCCGTCGCTTTCATCCCCTTCCGCCACCAGGTATTCGCTGTCTTCATTCCAGTGGGCGTTGGTTCCCAGCACGGGGATTTCCGCCCCCACGTAGTGGCACGGACGCATGCGGCCTTCCCTCATCAGGTGCGCGCAGAGGGCTGAAGTAGTGGTTTTTCCATGCGTACCGGAGACCACGACCCCTTTCTTCCCGTTCAGGATGGCTGCCAGGCATTCCGCGCGGCGCATGCAGGGAATATTCAGCTTGCGCGCTGCCGCCAGGGCCGGATTGTCCGCCCGGATGGCACTGGAATAAATGACAATTTCCGCATCGGAAACGGCGTCTGCGGAATGCGGGCAGGAGAAAGACAGCCCCAGGCTTTGAAGCCGTTCGGTCTCTGCGCTGGTCACCCGGTCGCAGCCGCTCACCCGGTGCCCCATTTCCATCAGCATGAGCGCCAGGCCGGACATGCCTGACCCGGCTACCCCGATGAGATGTAGGCGTGCCGGGTGTTCCCTGTCTGTCAGTCTTTTGCGTAAGGTTTCAATCATGGGAGGCTGCATGGTCCGTATGTTCAATGACATTGGCGATGCGGGATACTGCATCAGGCATGTCCAGACGTAAAGCACATTCATTCATGGAGGCCAGCAGGGAGGAATCCTTGAGTACTTCATTCAGGAAAGCCGCAATATCGTCCGACGTGAGGGTGTTTTCACGCATCATGCGCGCCGCGCCGTGGGCCGCGAAAACGCGTGCGTTGTGTGCCTGGTGATCGTCTGCGGCGAAGGGGTAGGGAACCAGCAGGGCGGCCTTCCCCATATGGGCCAGTTCCGTAAGGCTGGACGCCCCGGAACGGGAAATGACCACATCCGCTGCGGCATAAGCGGCAGCCATGGCGGAACAGAATTCAATGACGTGCACGTGGGGCATGTCCGCCGTCAGCTGGCTGACGCGTGCAAAGTCCGCGGAGCCGGTGATGATGAGAAAGTCGCACAGGTCTGCGCATTGCCGGGCGGCTTCAATGACTAGGGAATTCAGATTCCTGGCCCCCTGGGAACCGCCCATTACCAGGGCCACGCGGCGGTCCTGGGGCAGGTTGAGCTCCGCCCTGGCTTCGTTTTTGTCTTTCCGGGCCACCATTTCCTGGCGTACCGGAGTGCCGGTGACAATGCATTTGGCGGGATTGAAGTAGTGCCTGGCTTCCTCAATGCCCAGCAGCACGTTCGTGCAGCATTTGGCGGTCATGCGGTTGGCCTTTCCGGGCAGCGCGTTGGAATCGTGCACGTAGGTGCGGATTCCCTTGCGGTGGGCGGCGTAAACGGGAGGGAATGAAGTGAATCCTCCCATGCCGATGACGACGTCCGCTTCCACCTCGTCCAGAAGATGGCGGCTGAAACGGATGGCTTTGTACAGCCTGACGCCGAACCCCAGCAGGGACAGGGATGGGATTTTGGGCATCGCGATGGCCTCAATGGTGCGGAAGTCAAGATCCCCGTAATTTTTGCTGGCCTGGGCGTCCACTTTCTTCTGGGAGATGAGGAGCGTGACGCGGTGGCCGCGCTTTTTAAGTTCCTGGGCTACGGCTATGCCGGGAAAAAGGTGCCCCCCCGTGCCGCCGCAGGCGATCACGATGTTCAGGGAGGGATGTTTGAGAGAGGGTTCAGTCATAATCTTACGTCAATGGAGCGTTCGTCTTTGCGGGTGATTTCACAATTGGGCTGGGCGCCGGTGGAAAACCTCTGGATGCTGGTGAGCATGCCCAGGGCGGCCAGCGGAAAGACCAGGTTGGTGCCCCCGAAGCTGATGAAGGGCAGCGGCAGGCCGGAATTGGGCACGGCGTTGGTTACCACGGCGATGTTCAGGATGGCGGGACAGAAAATGATGGCGACAATCCCCACGGCCAGAAACCGTCCGTAGGTGTCCCGGCACTGCATGGCCACGCCGATGCCGGCATACGTCATCAGGAAATAGCAGAGCAGGACGAACATGGTCCCGTAAAAACCGAATTCCTCTCCCAGCGGCGCGAAAATGAAGTCCGTGTGGGCGAAGGGAAGCGTGCCGTGTTTTTCCGCGCTGTTTCCCAGGCCCACCCCGTCCAGCCCCCCTCGGGACAGGGCGATGGAAGCACGGTACTGCTGGAGGCCGGCGCCCAGGCGGTGGGCGTCCAGGTCTTTCCAGGCCAGGAAACGTTCCAGGCGGTTGGCGTTGCTCTGCACCAGAACGTACAGGGCCGTTCCGGCCAGGGCGAAAGCCCCGCCCAGGTAAATTTTGCGCGTTCCGGCCACAAACATGACGCAGAACGCGGCCAGGGCCAGGGCTACGGAGGTGCCCATGTCCTTTTCAAAAAGAATCAGGGCAAGAGGAATGCCGAAGATAAGGCCGGGCATCACAAAACCCCACCAGAAAGAGGTGGTGCGGTCCCGGTACAGGGCCAGCCAGTTGGCCAGGGCCATCATCATGCAGAGTTTGGCGCATTCGCTGGGCTGGAACTGCATGCCGATGGTGATCCAGCGGCGTTCCCCGTTGATTTCCTTCCCGATGCCGGGCACATAGCACAGCACCAGCAGAAAACAGGCCCCTCCAAGGATCCACCAGATATACTTCCTCCATATCCGGTAGTCTATCCGGGAGAGAATCATGGCCCCCACCAGCCCGGCGCAGGCAAAGGCGGTCTGCTTGAACAGGGGTTCGTACGGGTGCTTGGTTTCCTCCGCCCACGCCGCCGTGCTGGATACCATCACCAGGCCTACGACCAGAAGGCAGATGACGAAGAACCAGACCAGAATCATGCAGACTTTGGAAGACATGGCGGCGGAAGGGCAGGAAGATGCCTACTTTTTGGGGATCATGATTTTTTGCCCGATTTTGAGACGCGCTACGTCCCGGTCATTCATCTTGTTGAATTTTTGGAGGGTACGCCAGTTCATTTTGTATTTGCGGGCGATTACGGAGAGGGTTTCCCCTTTCTTCACAATGTGGGGCACGCTTTCCGGCTCCAATTCCTCCGCGGCGGACTTTTCCGGTTCAAATTTGTCTCCTGGCCGGGCCGGAATGACAAGAGTGCTTCCGCTGACAAGACGCTGCACTTTGGGGTTGACGGCTTTCAGGTCATTGACAGCTACCTGGTTGTCACGCGCGACGCGTTCCCAGGTATCTCCCGTGCGCACGATGTGGCGCGCAGGACCTGCCACCGGAGCCGCATCCGGAATGTGTTCCTCCGCCACAGGGGCCGGCTGCCTGTTGGGGCGCGCGTCCACTCCCTGTTCCGGCTGCGTGATGGTGACCGGGGCCGCGGGTGGCGCCTGGGGAACCTGGGGCAGGACGGACGGAGGCGCTGCGGGAGCGGGGCGCTGGGGAACGGTGGGCGGTGCGGGCAGCGTGGCCGCCATTTCTAGGGTTTCCGTCGTGTTTCTGAACCAGGTGCTGCGGACATAAACGCCGCCGATGACGAGAAGATGAAGAAGAAGAAGGACGACGAGCCAGCGCACGACGGTGCTGCTGGGCGCATCGTCTTCAAATTCGGAAACGCGGGCGCGGTATTTGCTGAGTTTGGCGCGTAATACGGTGCCCATCTTACGTTTCGGACGGGTGCGTCCGGTCGGATTGTGATCAGGTATTTTGGTCGTTTTCATGATGGTCGTTTTCTGGTGAATTGTCAGGAAAGGGGGGGCAGGGCATTCACCGCGTCCCTGAAGGCCTGGCCGCGCTGGACATAGCCGGTGAACATGTCAAAGGAAGAAGTGCCGGGAGAGAACAGGACGGTGTCTCCCGGCAGGGCGAGAGAACGGGCCTTTGCCACGCAGGTCTCTACATCTGCGGCTTTTTCCGTGGGGACTGCGGGGGAAAAAGCGTGCTGGAGCTGGTCCGCAATCTGGCCGAATACCACGCAGGCGCGCACTTTTTCTTTCAGCATGGGCTGCAAGGGCACGTAATCCAGCCCCTTGTCCTTGCCTCCGGCAATCAGGATGACGGGGGAATGCTGTGATTTCAAAGCCGCTTCCAGCGCGTGCAGATTCGTGGCTTTGGAATCGTTCAGCCACAAAACGCCGTCCAGTGTGCGGACGGTCTCGCAGCGGTGGCCGGGGGGCGTGAACTCTTTTAATACATCTGCGGCTGTTTTTGCGGGAATGCCCAGGTGGCGGCATGCCAGGACGGCGGCCATGGCGTTTTCCGCATTATGGCGCTGGTTCAGGGCGGTCTCTTCCAGGTTCAGCAGGGAAGCGCCGCCCTCCAGGATCAACGGTTCGCGGTAATAAAGATCAGCCGCCGGATCTTCCGGGCTGAAGGTGAGCACGGAGGCTTTCAGGTGCGGAAGCCGTTCCCCGGAGCGGACGACGGCCAGGTCTTTTTCCGTCTGGTTGTCGAAGATATGGAGTTTGGCGCGGTGGTAATCCTCCACGGATTTGTAACGGTCCATGTGGTCCGGCGCAAAATTGAGCCATACAGCCACATCCGGGTGAAAATCGCGGATGGTTTCCAACTGGAAAGAGCTGACCTCCAGCGCCAGCACATCCGGCACAGAATCCCGGAGCAGGATTTCCGCCACCGGAACGCCGTAATTGCCGCAGGCACCGGCAGTCTTTCCGGCTCGCAGCAAAATCTTTTCCACCAGGGATGTGGTGGTGGTTTTGCCATTGGTTCCGGTGATGGCGATGATGCGGCCATGGTAAAAGCGGCATGCCAGCTCCATTTCACCGATGGTTTCCACGCCTTCCCGTCCAAAGGATTTGACAAAGGGGCTATCCGTCTCAATGCCGGGGGAGATGACCACCAGATCCGCATGAAAGGCGCGTCCGTCTTCCTCCGTGGCGGCGGTATGCAGGGGAATGTCTTCCGGCCATCCGTCAATGGAGGAGGAAGCGTCAAACACGCATACCCGTGCACCATGCGTCATGGCGAGGCGCGCCGCGGCGCGTCCGCTTCTTCCCGCTCCCAGAACGGCGATGTTGAGGTTATTGAGCTGCATGTTCGTGGTTTGTCAGGCGGTAGTAATCAGGAAAAGGCCCAGGAAAGCCAGCAGGAGGCTGATCATCCAGAAGCGGGCAATCACCTGCGTTTCTTTCCAGCCTTTGAGTTCAAAATGGTGGTGGATGGGAGCCATGGCGAAGATGCGTTTGCCGTGGCGCAGCTTGTAGCTGCCCACCTGCAGGACGACGGACACGGCTTCCATGACGAAGACGCCCCCGATGACGATAAAGAGAAGCTCCTGCGCCGTGCAGACGGCAGCCATGCCGCACGCGCCGCCCAGGGCCAGGGAACCGGTGTCTCCCATAAATACCTTCGCCGGGTAGCAGTTGTGCCACAGGAAGCCCAGGCAGGCCCCAACCAGGGCCATCATGAAGACGCTGATTTCTCCCGCGCCGGGGTGGAAGGGAATATCCAGGGAATCAGCCGTCAGCCAGCTTCCGCAGAGGACGGCAATGATGGCGTAAGTGATGCCCGTGGCGACAGAGCAGCCGGAGGCAAGGCCGTCCAGGCCGTCCGTCAGGTTCACCGCATTGGAGGCGGACATGACCACCACGACGCCGAAAGGAATGTAAACGAACCATGGCAGGTTCACCTGGCCATAGAACGGAATGAACAGGGAGGATATGTAGTCGTGAAGTTCCACGCGGGGACTGCCTTCCGGGTACAGGTACAGGAAGGTGACGCCGGCCAGGCCGGCCAGGAACTGGACGAGGAGTTTTTTACGTGCGGAAATGCCGTCCGAGGTTTTTTTCGCCACCTTCAGGTAATCGTCCCGGAATCCCAGCAGGCCCAGCGCCAGGGTGACGATCAGGCAGGAAATGATAAAGGGATTGCCCATTCTGGCGCACAACAGGGTAGCCGCCGTCATGGAACCCACGATCAGCACGCCGCCCATGGTGGGCGTTCCCGCCTTGGCTCCGTGGAGTTCCGCCAGCTTGTGCACTTCCTCCGCTGTCCTGATGGGCTGGCCGATTTTCAGGGAAATCAGCTCCCGGATGACCCGCGGGGCGAAGATCATCGTCAAGGCAAAGGAAACCAGGCAGGCCAGGAGGGCTCTCCCTGCCGGTCCTGCAAATGCCCCTGAGGGGCTGAACTGTTCAATGAGGGAATGCATACAATTTACTGTGGCGGAAAGGTAAGGTTCATGACTTGCTCCATCCGGGCAAGACGGCTGCCTTTGAAGAGGACGATGTCTCCCGGCGCCGTATGGCTGCGGAGCCATTCGGCCGCTTCTTCCGCGGAGCTGAAGTTCAGGCGTTGAGTGAATGAATTGGGAGAAATAGCGTCCGTAATCCGGGCGGCGTCCGTTCCCACGCTGACGACGCAGTCAAGACGGAGTTCTTCCGCCGTGCGGCCCACCAGAACATGCCCTTCCTCGGAAAACACGCCCAGTTCCCCCATTCTGCCCAGCACCGCAAAGCGTCTGCCGGCGCAGGAAAGCTCTGCTAAGGTGCGCAGGGCGGCCTGCATGGAATCCGGGTTGGCGTTGTAGGTGTCATCCACTACCAGAATGCCGTTGATCCGGGAGCAGTGAAGCCTTCCGCCCGTAAGCCGCGCCTGGGTGAGACCGGAGGCGATTTGCTCTTTCGCAAGACCTGCCACCCAGCCGGCGGCGGCGGCCAGAAGCGCGTTGGTTACCATGTGCCGGCCGTGGACGGGCAATTCCACCTCTTCCCGGCAGAAATCCGGGATGGAAAGGATGAAGCGTGTTCCGTTCTCGGTAGAGACGGGATTTTCCGCGCGAACGGTTCCGGCGCCAATGCCGCAGTCAATACAGGCGGCGCGGGTGGATTGACGGATCATATCCGCATAATCGCAGTCCGCCGGAAAAATCATGAAGCCGTCTTCCGGCAGGCAGTGTGCCAACGTGCATTTTTCCCGGGCGATGTTTTCCCGGGAGCCTAGGTATTCCATATGGGAGGTGCCGATGCTGGTGATGATGCCGATTTTCGGGCGCGTCATTTCACACAGGGGAGCCAGTTCCCCGGAGTGGTTCATGCCCATTTCCCATACGGCGGCTTCGTCGGACGGGGCGGCCCGGAGGATGCTGAGGGGGACGCCGATGTGGTTGTTCAGGTTGCCCTGCGTGGCGATGGTGCGGAGCCCCTGTGAAAGAACGGAGGCCGTCAGATCCTTGGTAGAGGTTTTTCCGTTGGAGCCGGTCAGGCCGATGACGGTGAGGGTAAGCTCTGAACGCCACCAGGCGGCCAGCCTCTGAAGGGCTTCCAGCGTGTCTTCCACCAGAATGACGGCGCATGAGGGGGCCATGCCTTCCTCCACACGGCTGACGACGGCGGCGGCCGCGGTACGGGATGCCTCCGGGGCAAACAGGTTGCCGTCAAATTTTTCTCCCCCCAGCGCGAAGAAAACGGCATGGGGCGGCAAATGGCGGCTGTCCGTGCACACGCCGCCGGAAGCGACTCTGTCAAAGGGGCCGCTGACCAGTTTTCCGCCGATGATGTTGCAGATGCCGTGCGCCGTGAGGGAAATCATGAAAGAAAGATGGAATAACGTGTTATGCCTGGGGGAATTCTTCCCGTTCCTTGATGAACATGTTGCGGCGCACTTCCTTGGCGTCGCTGAAATCAATGCGGCCGGTGGAAAGTTCCTGGTAATTTTCATGGCCCTTGCCCGCAATGAGGACGATGTCCCCCAGACGGGCCTGGTCGATGGCCGTGGCAATGGCTCTGGCCCGGTCCGGAATGATGGCGTATCTGCCTTCCGGCATTCCCGCCGCAATCTGGCTGATGATGGAGAGGGGTTCCTCGCTTCTGGGATTGTCGGAGGTGACGATGCAGGCGTCTGACAGGCGTGCGGCTGCGGCTCCCATCAGGGGACGTTTTCCCCTGTCCCGGTCCCCGCCGCAGCCGAACACGGTAATCAGGCGGCGGGAGCACAGTTCCTTGAGCGTCTTGCAGACGTTTTCCAGGGCGTCCGGCGTGTGGGCATAGTCAATGAAGATTTGGGCGCCTCCGGGGTGGGTGAATAGTTCCAGCCTGCCGGGGACCTGCGGAATATTCTGAAGGTTCGCAATGGCGTCCCGCACGGGGATGCCGGCGCAAATGACGGCGGCCAGCGCGGCCAGGCTGTTGTACATGTTGAACTTGCCGATCAGGGGGACACGGACCAGGTAGCTTTTCCCCTTGTATTCCAATTCGTACTCGCTGCCTTTGGCGGTGGCGTGGTGCACCAGCATGCGGAAATCCGCCCCCAGGGCGGACCCGTAGGTCTTTACGGTCATGCGGCCGGAGAACATTTCCGCCAGCCGGCGGCCGTAAGCGTCGTCGATGTTGATGACGGCCACGGGTTTTCGCCGGGATCTGGTGTCCTGCGCCATCTGTTCGAACAATTTCGCCTTGGCCTGGAAATAATTCTCCATAGTGTGGTGGTAGTCCAAGTGGTCCTGGGTCAGATTGGTGAAAATGCCCACGTTGAAATTGATGCCGGCCACGCGTTCCTGGTCCAGCGCGTGGGAAGAGACCTCCATGGAGACGCCGCGGCAGCCGTTTTCATACATTTCCTTCAGCAGGTGTTCCAGTTCCAGCGGTCCGGGCGTGGTATGGGTGGAAGGAGTGATTTCCTCTCCGTTGTCATAGGCGATGGTGCCGATCAATCCGGGGCGCAGCCAGGACTGCTTGAGCAGGGAATGGGCGATGTAGGCCGTCGTAGTTTTTCCGTTCGTCCCCGTCACGCCGATCATGGTCATGTGGCGGGAAGGGCGTCCGTTCCAGGCCGCGCCCATCAGGCTGACGGCCAGGCGGGAATCGTTCACCTCCACCCAGCTGACTCCGGCCTCCCTGGCTTCCTGCGTGCAGGGCATTTCCGCGACGACGGCGCATGCTCCGCGGCGAATGGCCTCCGGGATGAATTCATGGCCATCCGCCCGGGTCCCCTTCAGGGCAATGTAGCAGGAACCGGGCAGAATGCGCCGGCTGTCGCACTCCAGATGTGAAATTTTCACCTGGGGGGAGCCGGTGAGCGTATGGGAGGGAAGGTCTTTGAGTAAGGTAAGTAGCTTCATGACGGGATTATCTGCGCGGCGGTTTGGATGGGGTGGAAGAGGCCTGGGCACGGGAGGCTTTTTTATTTGCCTCCGCGGAAGGGGCATTCTTGGGTATGTTCATGGCGGCCGCCAGACGGGTGGCCAGCTTCTGGAAAACCGGGGCGCATACGGTTCCGCCTCCGGGATGGCAATGCTTGGAAGTGGGGTCGTCAATGACGACAAGGCAGACGAAGGCCGGGTCCTCCACCGGGAGCATTCCTACAAAGGAGACGGTGTAGCGGTTTTCAAAATAGCCGCCTGTAGGCTTCACCTTGTGGGCGGTTCCGGTTTTGCCTCCCACGTTATAGCCTTCAATCCGAGCTCTTTTGGCGGTCCCGTCCAGATCCGTAACGTGGAACAGGGCGTTCCGAAGGTCCCGGGCCGTCTTGACGCTCATGACCCGGCATACCTCCACGGGGGGGGAAGGCTGGAAGTTCTTGTCATCCACATAAATGCCGTCAACCAGCCGGGGGCGCATGCGCACGCCGTCATTGGCTATGGCGGCATAAGCCATGGCGACCTGCAGGGGGGACACCATCAGGGAGTAGCCGAAGCTGATGCGGGAAAAGTTGACAAAATTGCTGCCGTCCTGGCACTGGCTGTTGGTTTCCCCCGGCAGGTCGATACCCGTTTTGGAGGAAAATCCGTACAGGTCAAAGTATTTTTTATACGTGGGCCAGCCCGATTTCAGCGCAATGCGGAAGGCTCCCGGGTTGCTGGATTTTTTCAGCACGCCCGCTACGGTCAGACCGCCATAGGAACGGGGGGCATCCGTGACGGGGCGGGAACCGGGCACCGGATAGGGGGTGCAGTTGATCATGGTGTCGAACGTGGCCTTTCCGCTGTCCACGGCGGATGTGACGGAAACTATTTTAAAGGTGGAGCCGGGTTCGTACAGGGACTGCACGGCGAAATGGTAGGCGCCTTCCTGAAGGCCCTCGCGCGTATTTAAATTATAGTGGGGCCGGCTGGCCATCGCCAGAATGCTGCCGGTCTTGGGGTCCACCACAATAATGCAGCCGCGGGGTTTGTGGGTCTGGTCCGTGTAAAAAGAGATGGCGGCGTCCAGCTCCTCCTCCACGATCGTCTGGTATTCCATGTTTACCGTCAGGCGAACGTTCAGCCCGTCCACGGCATCCTTGAAGCGGGAATCCGCGGAGGGAATGATGCGCCCGCGTCTTTCCGGTATTCCCTGATGCCGTTGTGGCCCAGCAGCTGGTCGTCCAGCTGCTTTTCAAGGCCGGAAAGGGCTACGGGCCGGGGGCCGCTGTCCTTCGTCTGGGCGATGTAGCCCAGAATATGCACCATGCATTCCGGCACGGAATAGACGCGTTTGGAGGAGGTCTCAAAACGGAACCCCTGGACTCGGGCGTTTTGGATAGCCTGCCGCAGCAGTTCCGCTTTTTCCTCAGACAGGTTTTTGGCAATGACGATGCGCTTCTTGGGAATCGCCCCGTCTTTTTCCACCGTGTTGATGATGTCCTGCACGCTCATGTCCGGCAGGAAAGGGGCAATCACTTTGGCGGCGTATTCCAGGTGCGCCTGCACGTATTCTTTCACCATCTCCGGCTCATAAAGCTCTTCCAGCTTTTTCCTGGCCATATCCACCCCTTCCGGTCCGTCTTCAGGCTCTTCCAGCAGGATTTTCGCCAGATTATGTTCCTTGCTGCCGTCCTTTTTGCTGGCGGCTTGGCCCAGAATCTTGCTGCGGAAGCCGGAAACAAGCTTTTCCTTTTCCTTATCCGTTGCGGCTTTCTCCCAGAACGGGGAATGGACGGCCTTGGAATAGGCCAGAGCCCAGCTGATGGTCTTGGGGTCGTTCAGATGATAGCCGTCCGCAATCAGCTCGGAACTCTGCATGTTGCTGGTGAGGATTTCCTCATTGGCGTCCATGATGCGGCCGCGCTGGGGCAAAAGAACCTCCCGTTCAATAATGCCGCCGCTGGAAACGCCGCTCGTTTTCCGGGGGGAAACCAGCTGAAGATTGACCAGCGACAACATCAGCCAGATGACCGCCGCGCCCGCCAGGCCGCACAGGACGAGGCTTCTTCTGGCAAATCTGGACTTCGTGATCGTGATCATGAACGGCTCAACGCGTTTAATGGCCTGCCGCAGCGATGCGGGAGGCGTTTTCGGAAGAAATGTATTCTACGGCTGAGGGCTCGATAGGCTGCAGGTTGGACTTGTCCTGGGCCAGCCTGTCGCGGATGGCCCAGCGGCTGGTCAGGGAGGAAGTCTTGGAACGGTAATATTCCTTTGTGAGTTCGCAGGAGGCGATTTCTTCGTTCATTTGCTTGATGTCGCGCGCGACCTGGATCTGGTCGTTTTTCAGCACGGCATAAGAGATGCCCGCTCCGCAGGTGAGGGCGGCGAAGGCAATGAGCCACATGATCATGCTCACGCTGATCTGGTGGCCGGTGAAACGCTGTTTGAATCTTTTCATGGCGGTGGCGGAAGAGAGATGGTCAGATGATTTTTTCCACGCCGCGCAACTTGGCGCTGCGGGAACGGGGGTTGGTTGAAAGTTCTTCTTCGCATCGTGGAATCCGTTCTTCTTCTCCCGCAGTGACGGGTTTGCGGGAAAGCGGGCGGAAGCAGTAATCCGGGTTGGGACGGGGTGCCGGCCATTCCGGGCGGTCTATTTCCGGACGGCTCCGGAGGTCGAAGAACTGCTTGACCCTGCGGTCTTCCAGGCTGTGGAAGGTGATGACGGCCATGCGCCCCCCCTGCCCGAGCAGACGCACGGAGGAATCCAGCAGAGCGTCCAGGGCATCCAGCTCGCCGTTGACGGCTATTCTCAGGGCCTGGAACGTGCGGGTGCCGGAGTGCTGCCTTCCTTTGCGCGGCAGAACGGATTCCACGATGCGGGCAAGCTGTGCGGTAGTGGTGATGGGTGCCTGGGCACGGGCTTTCACTATGGCGCGGGCAATGGCGCGGGAAGCGCGTTCCTCGCCGAATTGCCAGAGGATATTTGCGATTTCTTCTTCCGGGGCCTCATTCACCAGGTTCCGGGCGGAGAGAGCGGCGCGGGTATCCATCCGCATGTCCAGAGGGCCGTCTTCCCTAAAGGAAAAGCCGCGGGAGGCGGTGTCAAGCTGGTGGGAGGAAACGCCCAGGTCCGCCAGCAGCCCGTCCACCCGGGAAACCCCCTGCTGGGAAAGAATGCTTTCCACGTCCTGGAAGTTGCCGGCGAGCACTTTGAAACGGGAACCGAAGCGCGCCAGCCTGAGCATGGCGGCGCGGCGGGCGTCCGCAACGCGGGCAAAGCCCCTGGTGAATGAGGCCCCGGAAGAAAGGTCAATGCCCCAGACGGTGGCGCCCTGTTCCAGCAGAAGTTCCGTATGGCCGCCGCCGCCAAGCGTGCAGTCCACGATGAATTTGCCGGGGCCCGCTTTCAGCATGTCCACCGTCTCATGCAGCAGAACGGTAATGTGACGGAAGCCGTTTCCGGAGACGGGGCCGTCCGCTTCCGCGTCAACAGCGGCAACGGCGTCATCCCCCAGTTCGGAAATCAGGGCGTCCACCCTGGCCGCGGCTTCCCGGGCTTTCAGGGCTTCCGTGTGGTACGCGTCTTCCCAGTTCATGGAGGGGGCCAGGGCTTTCCATGAGCAGACCAGTTCATCCACTCCCTTTTCCTCCGTCAGCTCTGCAATCACATGCACATGGTTGCGGCAGACGCTCCACGCCAGCACACGGCAGGATGTTTCTTCCGCGAGCCCGTTTGCCAGGGCCTGCACCTCCTCCGTGCGGACGTGCGTACCCGCGCCCGCGCGTAAAGAAAGCTCAATATGGTCGTCAAAAGCCCGGTTCAGGCCGGAAGACAATGCGCCCAGCTTGCCATAGGCGCCCTTTTGCCCGGCCAGGGACATCTCCACCATGAGGCGTGCCTTTTCCTGCTGCCAGGCAACCATATCCTGCGCCGGAAGGGCATCGTGCCCCCAGAAAACGATGGAATAAGCCGTGAGTTCCGCATGCAGCCCGGTTCTGGCGCCGACGCCCAGGCCGGAAGCAAGCCAGCCCGGGCGCAATGCAAGCGTTGCGCAGGGGCGTGCCTGGGGATTGGGCGTAATGGAAGAGTCTGGGGGCATGAAGGAAAGCTAGAGAATGCCGTAGGATTGGTTGATGTCGGAGATGCTGGCGTTTTCACGCCGGGAAACTTCTTCGTAGAGAGAGGGTTCCCACAATTCGAAATATCCTCTCCGTGCGGCGAGCCGGACGGAGGAACTGAGCTGTGCGTGTTCGCACATTTGTTTGGGTATCAGCAGCTTGCCTTGGGCGTTGATGACAGCCTCCACACAGTTGGCGTATAATTTGCCGATGAAAAGGTCGATTTGCGCTTCCGTGTAGCCGGGCGTTGTTTCTATCTTGTCAATGAGTTGCTGGAATTTTTCCCGCGTATAGGCTTTGACGGTCGGCAAATCAAGACGCCGGCCGGATAACAGGAGCAGGGCGCAACCTTCGGAGGGCCTCCATTCGGCCGGAATGGCAATCCGGTTTTTGGGGTCCAGCTTGTGCGTGTATGCACCAAAAAGGTTGTCTGATACACTGCTCATCGCATGCAAGTACACTACGTAGTGACTTCAATACACTTTAATGCACCTGAAATGTCAACCCCGTACTGGAAAAAAGTATTTTTTCATGTGCCCATGTCATAAAAAAAGCATGGATACGTTCTTGCTCCCTTCCGGGGGCGGTATTATATTCCGCGCATGATGCAGTTTTGCGTGTTGGGCAGCGGCAGCGGGGGAAATGCCACCATTGTCAGGGCGGGGGAAACCGTCCTGCTGGTGGATGCCGGGTTCAGCGCCGCCAGGCTGCGGGATAAGATGAAGTCCGCCGGAGTGGAGCCGGATGAGCTGGACGCCATTCTGCTTACCCACGAACACGCGGACCACATGAAAGGCGTGCACCAGTTCACCAGAAAGCATGCCGTGCGTGTTTACGCCACACGCCATACGGCCATGTGCGTCCAGGAAAAAGCGCCGGAGGCTCCCTGGGCCTATTTTGAAAAGGGGCAGTCTTTCAGAATAGGGGATATCGTCATTACTCCCTTCCCCACTTACCATGACGCCGTGGATCCGGTGGGATTCAAATTTGAAACGGAGCGATCCAGCCTGGGTTTTATTTCCGATACGGGGCAGGCTCCCGGCTGCATCGCGGAATACCTTGCCATGGTGGACAGCCTGGTGGTGGAATCAAACTATGATCCGGACATGCTGGCGGCCACTCCCAGGAGGCCTTGGCCGCTGAAGCAGCGCATCGCCTCTGCGCACGGTCATCTCTCCAATGGGCAGGCGTGCGACCTGCTGAGGCGGATTGCTCATGGAGCCTTGAAAAACGTGGTGCTGGCCCACCTGAGCGCAGAAAGCAATTCTCCGGCATTGGCAGAAAGCCTGATGCGTGATACCCTGCATGACATGGGGCTGGCTTCCACCTCCCTGTTCTGCGCCAGCCAGGACTCCTGCCTGCCGTGGATACGGGTCTGCTGAATATGCCTTTTTTCCTGTTCCTCCCGCCATGTTCCTCTCCACCTGTGAAATCATGAGCACGATTATTGGAGCCCTGGCGGGTTCCATCGCTTCCTCGCGGGTGAAAATGGATTTGTTCGGCGTGATTGTCTGCGGCACCCTGGCTGCGTTGGGCGGCGGAACCGTGCGCGACATCCTGCTGGACATACCGGTGTACTGGACGCTCCCCTCCGGGGAAATTTTTGTTCTGGCCTCCGTCGTCACCAGCCTGGCAACCTTTTATGTGGCCCAGAAATATCCGCCTCCCATGGGCACTATCCGCGTGGCGGATGCTATCGTTCTGGCCCTTTTCGGCATGATCGGCACGGAAAAATCCTATCTCCACGGCTATACGCCCACTGTTTCCGTGATGATGGGCATTTGTACCGGCGTGGCGGGCGGCCTGCTGCGCGACGTGCTTACCGGCAACGTTCCCTACGTGTTCCGTCCCGGAGAACTATACGCCACCGCGGCCCTGCTGGGAGGCGTGGCGTACGCGGTGCTTTACTATGCCGGAATTGATTCTTCCACCTGCTTCGTGACGGGCTTCATGGTCACGCTTTCCGTACGCCTGGCGGCCATCCGCTGGAACTGGAACCTGCCTTCCTACATTCCGTTATTCACCTCGGATACCGATTCGCCTCCTGAAGAACCGGAAACTTGACAGGAGGGAATGTTTTCGTGAAGCCTTAAGAGCGTCGGCGCCTGCGGCGGCAAAAGGCAGTTCCCGCCGCGAGGGTGGTGAGAACTGCCGTGGAAGGTTCCGGAACATTATAAAAGGGCAGCATCAGGGCGTCGTATGCGTTGATTCGAGGGCCGTTCTCGCTCCCCAAGTGCAGGGTTCCATCCGTTTCATGATAATAAACGTCCCGTTTTTCCAGACCTTGTCCGTTGTCGGAGTCTGTGACGTACAGGGATTTGGCCATGCCGGTAGTGTCGTCAACCTCAATTCCCCAGCAGGTAATGGCATGACCCGGACCTGATGCAGGAGCAATGGAAAGTCCCACTACGCCGCCATTCTGGAAAAATGAGACGAGGTCTGTACCGAACTGGAGGGGAAAGTCGCTTTGCGTGAAGTATTTGCTGCTGATGAAAGGGCAGTCGCCTTCCCAGGTGGAAGAGGACAATCCCAGAGATGTAATGTATCCCTCCCAGTATCGGCCAGTATTCTGCGGTTCAGTGATGGTTTCCTTAAAATCGTATAAATAATTGTTGGGATTGAGAGGTTTCCCTCCCAGGTACCACCGCAGGCCTATTTCTATGCCTTTCCCGGTATTGGCCCAATTATTGCAAAACACATCGTAAATTTCCGTTCTTCCGCTTTCATTCTGGCCGTTGGGAACGAAAGCCGGAATGCCGGAGGAATTATTCTGCCACCATTGCAGCATATTGCTGGCTGTGGCCGCCCAGCATAAATCGGAATCTCCGTTCCAGTATTTTTTGGTATTTATGAACCCCGAATCTTCGGAAACATTATGGGCAAAATAAATGGCGGCTTGAACAGGAACCAGAGCGAAAAGGAAAAAGAGAGAAAGGGTGCGCAACATAAAACATGATATCGATAGCGAATTAACAAGCCGGAATCAATGAAAATATCCGCAAATAAATTTTCGGATGATTGCCATCCTTCCACAGAATGGAGAGGAAAGAAGAATCTGGAGTCAGAAAAACCTGTTGATGAAAGCTTCTTCTTATTTCCCCAGGCAGAAGGAGGAAAAAATGGCGCCCAGCACGTCCTCCGTATCCACGGCTCCGGTGATTTCTCCCAGGTGCGTCAGGGCCTCTCTCAGTTCCAGGGCCGTGAATTCCGGACTTTCCTGGCGGGAGATGGATTCCGAAGCCAGCCGGACATGCTCCCGGCAGAGGCCCAGTTCATGCTGGTGCCGGGCATTGATGGCTACCAGGGAGCTGCCCGTTTCACCGGGCAGGGAGGAGGAAAAGGCCTGGATAATGGCTTCCTCCAATTCCTTTCTTCCTTCCCCGGTGGCGCAGGAAAACCGGATGCCGGGCACGTCCTTCCAGTCCGGATGGATTCTCAGGTCGCACTTGTTCAGAATAAGCAGCCGGGGCGCGGTGAGGGCAGGGGCGGTGTGGTCTTTTACCCGGGGTATGGAGGCATCTGCCACTTCCAGAACCAGATCCGCGGTTTCAAGCGCCCTGTTGGTGCGGGTAATGCCAGCCTGTTCAATGACGTCGGAAGATTCTCGCATGCCTGCCGTATCAATCAGCCTCAGAGCCAGTCCGGCCATCTGGATGGATTCCTCCACCGTGTCCCGCGTGGTTCCGGCAATATTGCTGACAATGGCCCGGTCATATCCCAGCAGGGTATTCAGCAGGCTGGATTTTCCCACATTGGGCGGTCCGGCGATCGCCGTGCGGATGCCTTCCCGCAGCAGGCGTCCGCCTTCGGCAGTTCTGAGGAGGGAGGCCAGTTTTTCCTCCATGCTCCGGAGGCGCGCCAGAAGATCGGAGGCGGTGTCCGGGGAAATGTCTTCATCCGGAAAATCAATATAGGCCTCAATGTGGGCCAGCACATGAACCAGATTGTCTTTCAGTTCGTCCACCTGGGCGCCGACGCCTCCGTCCAGCTGGGTTTGCGCGGCTTTCAGGGCCAGGTCGCTTCCGGCGGAAATCACATCCATCACGGCTTCCGCCTGGGTCAGGTCCATGCGCCCGTTCAGGAAGGCCCTTTTTGTGAACTCTCCCGGTTCCGCAGGGAAGGCCCCGCATTGGTAAAGGCGTTTCAGCAGGCGGTCCGTCACCAGCATGCCGCCATGGCAGGAGATTTCCGCGGTATCTTCCCCCGTATAGCTGGCCGGGGCGGGGAACCAGGTGACAAGCGCCTGGTCAATGGCGGCTCCTTCCGCATCCCGGATGCAGACCAGCGTCGCCCTGCGCGGCCGGAGGCGTTCCGTGAAAGCCGCGGGGGTGCATTGTTTCAGGATGTCCATGCAGCCGGGGCCGCTCATGCGGATGACGGCGATAGCCCCCTGTCCTGCGGTGGCCTGTGCGGCTATGGTGCGTTCCGGGTCAGTCATGGTTCTATGGATTCAAAAAAGCCGCCCCCGAGCAACTTGCCTCCGTCGTAAAAGGCGCAGACCTGTCCCACGGCCAGGGCCCGGAGGGGCGTGTCAAAGCCCAGGCGCACCTTTCCTTCTTCCAGATATTCGCAGGAGGCCCATTCCGCCTTGGCCCGGTAGCGGGGCTGGGCCATGACGCGGGCCGGCAGGGGGGAGAGCGTGTTGGAAATGCCGCCGACCACGGCGCGGGACGCGTACAATCCCCGCGTGGACGCGTCTTCGTATCCCAGAATCAGGCGGTTGCGCTGGACATCCTTTCCCACCACCACATAGGCGACTCCCTCCCGCGGGGAGGCGACTCCGTGCCCTTTCCTCTGGCCTATGGTGAACAGATGCAGGCCGTTGTGCGTGCCGAGCGTCCTGCCTTCCGTGTCCACGATTTTGCCGGGCTTGTCCGGCAGGTAGTGGCGCAGGAAATCGCTCATTTTTACCTGGCCGATGAAGCAGATGCCCTGGCTGTCTTTCTTGCGTGCCGTGGGGAGGCCGTATTTTTCCGCAAGAACGCGCACTTCCGGTTTCAGCAGATCCCCAAGGGGAAAGACGGCGCGGGCTATCTGGTCCGGGCGCATCAGGGACAGGAAGTAGGATTGGTCCTTGTTCGGGTCCCGCCCGCGCAGGATGAAAGCCCCTTGCGGCGTGTCCATCCTGCGGGCGTAATGGCCGGTGGCGACGTAGTCGAACCCCTGTTCCAGGGCATAATCCAGAAAGACGCCGAATTTCATTTCCCGGTTGCACAATACGTCCGGGTTGGGCGTATATCCGGCGCGGTAGCCTTCAATCAGATAATTCACGATGCGGGCGCGGTATTCGTCCACCAGGTCAATGACCCGGAATTCAATACCTGTTGTTTTGGCGACGGCCAGCGCGTCCTGAATGTCCTGTTCCCACGGGCATTCGCCGGGAATGCCTTCGTCATTCACCCAGTTTTTCATGTAGGCCCCCACTACGTCATGGCCCTGCTCCACGAGCAGGGCCGCTGCCACGGAGCTGTCCACTCCGCCTGATAAGCCTACAAGGATGCGTGCCACGATGCTGGAAAAGATATGGGGGTGATAAGGCGGCCCGCTTTGAGAAAGGCTTTGCCGCCTGCCCCTGTAAACCAAAGATGTTTCCGTAAGCCAAGACAAAAAGCGTGGAAGACAGGCATCCTGATCCGGTTATTTGGCGGAACTTTCGACAGATCTCTGGCTTTTAAGCGGGTGGCGTAAGCTCAATTTGCCATGCGCATCCTGTGTCCAAGGTTCGTTGCGGCATGCATCATGGATGGCGTCTGGCATTTTTCCCACTGTGGGACGGTTCCGGATATTTACCGCTGTATGGACAAGGGTGGACGTTCCAGTTCTTCCATGATGCGTTTTGCAAGAGCCCGGGGAGAGTCGGAAGGGGAAGCCGGAAGTTTTCGGAGCCATTGTTCGCGTTTCAGCCAGGTGCGCTGCCGTTTGGCGTATTGCCGGGTGGCGAGGGCCAGCTGGATCTGGCAGTTTTCACGGGAGATTTCCCCGCGCAGCATGCTTCGTATCAATGCCAGGCCCAGGGTGCGTTCCGCTGTGGCGGAGCATGGGCCGAGGGAAGCCGCTTCCTCCACCGCACCCTCCTGCATCATGCGTGCGGCACGGCGGGCGATTCTTCCGTCCAGTTCAGGTACATCCCTGCTGATGACCCAGCCGGGCCCGCGTGGCGGGGCCAGCCAGTTCCTCTTCCAGAAGGAAAGCGGTTTCCCTCCGGCAAGGACGATTTCCAGATTGCGTTCCACATAACGCCGGTTGGCGGCATCCGTCGAGGCCGCTCCTTCCGGGTCCAGGGAAGAGAGCCTGGCGTATAGCGCTTCCGTGGAACAGTTCGCAAAAGCGGCGCGGAGAGCAGCATCCCCCGGCGGCGCTTCCGACAGGCCGTGGGAGAGGAATTTGAAGTACAGGCCGGAACCTCCCGTGACGATGGCTATTTTCCCGCGTGCGCGGATTTCTTCCATGCAGCGCATGGCGCGGTGGTAGTGTTCCGTGGCATTCCAGTTCCTTTGGACCGGAATGATGGAAACCATGTGGTGGGGAACCCGTTCCCGGTCCGCCGGGGAAGGCGCCGCCGTCAGGATGGGCAGCTCCCGGTACACCTGGTAAGCGTCGGAACTGACGATTTCTGCGTCCAGCATCTCCGCCAGTTCCACGGCTACCGCGGATTTGCCCGATCCGGTGGGACCTGCCAGGAACAGGGTCATGGGAAGTGTTGCCTGATGGGGTGGAGAAGATTCAATCATCACGTGGAGTAATGGCGGATAAAGTTTGTTGTTCCTGTGAAGCCCTAAAAGCTGCTCCTGCTTAAAAGCTGTTGGAGGAAGCGGAAAAGCGGAGGCGGAATGGCTTCATATCCCAGGGCGTTGAGATGGAGGCCGTCCCAAGTATAAAGGCTGGCGTCTTTTCCCGGAAGGAAGAAATGGAGGGGGAGGACATGGACATTTTCTCCAAAGTCGTGTTGCAGCAGACAATTCCTGAAGGTTTCCATGCGCGACCCTTTTTGTGCGATGAGCGGGGGAATGACAATGATGGCGGTCGTTTCCGGGCTGTAAATCTCCCTGATTTTTTTGACGATGGCCACGTTTCCCTGAAAAGCCGTCCATCCCAGGCTTTTTTGTACTCCCAGATTGTTGACTCCCGAATACAGGACGATGATTCTGGGCGCCAGCGGGCTTGTCAGGCCGTCATTGAGGCGCCAGAGCAGGTTGCCCGTGGTCTCGCTCCTGGTTCCCAGGTTGAGACATCCCAGAGGGGAAAGCCAGGTTTCCCAGGAATGTTTCCCTTCTTTCAGCCAGAATTCCATGGTGGAGGAACCCAGGAACAACACGGGGGCATGGGGATTCAGCCGGGCATTGCGTTTGTCCTGCCGGTGTTTTTCCAGCAGGGTGCCCTGTTCCGGGGAATAGGGAAGGGGATGGACAGCCAAATGGTAGCGGTAGGCGTGTTTGGCGCACCAGACGGCGCCTAATGCGGCCGGAACGGTTAAAAAAAGAAAGAGGATACAGGCCTTAATTTTTTTGGGGAACATGGGTGATGCGGTCGTTGGCGACGTAGGGCAGGCAGGCCGGGAAGAATTTTCTCAGGAAAAGATAGAATGCGACGATCAGGAAAATGATGGCCGGTATTAATACAAAGGGCGCGAAAAAGGATTGTTTCCAGATGTGGGAGGGGATCAGCATGATCAAAGGATAATGAAGAACGAATATCAGGAAACAGGCGGGAGCATAGTTGGACAGCTTTCTGGCAACGGGAATTTTCTTTTCCAGCCAGATTCCAAGGGCCATGAGAAGAAGTGCCCCGAAGACAGGGCAGAGGGAATTCAAATGGACAGCCGGCCAGGAGATATTCCATACTCCATAGGATGCCAGTATTTTGTGCATGTTCCATTCCGGGTTATTCTGGCAAACGCTCAAGTAATTGGTGATGCTGAGCAGAAACCCGGTTCCTACGGCGAGCAGGACGAGGGGAGTAAAGGAATTTTTGTAAACGTGTTTTACTTCAGCCAGTTTGATGGAAGACAGGAAAAGGCCCAGACTGAACAGGGAGACGGTGGATGGAGCAAGGGTAATCTTGTTGGCCGGCACGGGGTATTGGAGCCAGTCCGTGCTGAAGCAGATCAGGATCAGGACAAAAACCGGATATTTCAATTTCAGCAGGATGGGGGAAATGAGGGAACAGAGAATGATATCCCTCAAAAACCATGTGGGAGGGGAAAAGGGTTCTCCCGTCAATCCATTGATGGAAAGAGAAATAAAATCGGGAGTGAAAAGGGAGCGGAAGCCTGCAAGGTTGCATAAGTATTCCGGCAATCCCATATTCATGATTCCCGGATGGAGGAAAGAGATGACTACATTCCAGAACAGAAAGGGAATGAGAAGCGTATAACCCCGCTTGAACGCTTTGTTCCAGGAATTATTCCGGCCCATGAAATAGCCTGCCAGAATCAGGAAAAATGCCACGCGGCCGTTGAAAACCGGAAGCTGGAACAGGCTGGCGAAAGAGAAGGCCGGCGCGTGGACGCATACAATCAGGCATGCCGCGAGGAATCGGGATATGTCAATCCAATGTTCCCGGGATGAGGGTAATAAAATTGTAGGATTTTGCGGTGTCATGAAAGAGTCTGCCTTTGGAGCCCCCTGAGGCAGGCAGGGGAAATGCTCAAGGGCAGATGGCTTTTTGTGTTTCCCGGGGATGTATGAGACGTTCGGGGAGCGGTTTATTTACTGCGGGATTTCCGATGGCCAGGCAGCCGGGAGGCACATCCCGGGTGACGACGGCTCCTGCGGCGACTACGGAACCGGAGCCGATGGTGACTCCTTTCAAGATGGTGGCCCTGGCGCCGATGAAGCATCCTTCCCCGATGGAAATGGGTTGTCCCTGTTCGGGCTGCCCCAGGGTTGATCCCCACCTGGCGCCGCTCCGGGGATAGTGCATGTCGTTGTCCAGGATCAGCGTGTCTGCTCCTATCAGCGTGTGGCGTCCGATGCGGATGCCGTTGACGCAGACCAGGGTGGCTCCGCTGATGCCGCAGCCGTCCTCCAGAATGATGCTTGCCTGATTGGAAAGGGCGGCCAGGCAGGTGTGATGGGAAAGTACCGGATTCATCCGGGTCAGGGAGTGGATGGTGACTCCGTTACCGATGGTGATGGACGCTCCCGGGAATTTTTTAATGAGGGGAAATCCGGAAAGAATGATGCCTGTTCCGGTGCTCACCCCCCTGAGCCTGAGCAGCAGGCGGCCTATCCCGGAAAGCAGATGGATAAGGAATAATTTCATCAGCGTGAATACAGCATGGTATGATAACGTGACAGGCACCCGGTTACTGTCTGCTTTACGTCCAGCAGGCGGCGGCATTCCTGATGCCGCTCCATTCCCATGGACATGGTTTTATCCAGGCTGACGGAAAGTTTCTGCGCGGCCTCCCTGATGGCGGCGCTGTTGCGGACAGGGACAATATAGCCGGATACGCCGTCCTGAACATATTGAGTCTGTCCGCCTTCTTCCGTGGTGATTACCGGAAGGCCCATGACTCTTGCCTCCTTCACGATGTTGGGGCAGCAATCCCCTAGGGTGGGATGCACCAGGAACCACGCCGTGGAGAGGTGCTGCTGAAGTTCTGCGCGGGAAATGCTGCCCAGCCAGTGGATATTGGGAGTGGACAGGGCTTCCAGCCTTTCCCTGAGGGCTCCGTTGCCCGCAATGAACAGCTGGACATGGGAAAGGGACGGATGCGTGAAAGCCTCCACCAGGTAGGAAATGCCCTTCAACTCGTAAATGGTTCCGGCAAAGAGGCAGGACGGTTCCGGGGAAGGTTTTCTGGCAAGATGGTAAAAGGAAGGTTCCACGCCGTATTCCATGCAGGATAGACGGGCATGGGGGGCAATTTCCGCAACGCGGTCGCACGCCCAGGGGGATTCGCACGTGATAAAATCATAATGTTTGACGGCCATCCGTTCCCAGAGGGCCTGCATATGGAGGAGGAAGGCCTGCGGAGCGCGCTGGCAGCAGGCGGTGAGGGCTCCCTGGTAGGAAAGGAGCTTCTTTCCCCGGAAGGCAATCCCCGCCAGAGCGTAAGCCTGCTCCACTCCCCATACGTGCAGGAGGTCCGGCTGGATATCGTTCAGGGTCTTGCGTATTCTCCGGACGGTCAGGAAATGGGCCGTCAGGATATTCCTGCCCATGCTGCCCAGGGGAAGGATGTGGATGGTCTGGTTGCGCATCCGGATGGTTTCCGGTGCAGAAACGGCTTTGCTGAGGGTGATCCAGTGGATGTCAAAATCTTCCTGAGATTCCAGAGCATGAAAAAGGGAAAAAATCCAGGGAATCGTACGCCGGTCCTTATTACGGAAAGACGTCAGCAGCCGGCCCAGAGGGAGGTCCGCTGCTATGGCTAATACGGGACGGAGGCGTTTGGTCGGCATGGATTGGAAAGAGGAGGCAAGGTTAGCAGGTGGGTAAATGCTCCCGGACGATGGAAGACGCGAACGGAGGTTTTCCTTCCGGACGGGTGGAGGAAAAAAGCAGTTGCTCCCACTCTTTGTCTACCACGTCGGGCGCGTAACAGGACTCCCATTGCCGAAGGCCTTCCTGTCCTAATTTTTGTCGTATTTTTTCGTCCATCAACGATTCCACGGCTTTTTCCAGCATGGAGGGAGATGCGTTTCGCAGGACGATTCCCCCCTCCAGGGTACAAATGGCTCCTACATCCGGAGCGAACCAGGGAACGCCGCATGACATCGCCTCCAGAATGGAGAGGGGCTGCTGTTCCTGATAAGAGTAGAGGAAAACGGCATCGCTTTCCATAATGGCAGCTTCTACCTCCAAACGGGGGAGCCTATAGAGAATCCTGAATCTGGGGTCATCCCCGATGGCTTGTTCCATTTGTTCCGCGTAGGCATTGCGCTGGGGAATGAGAAAAAGAAAAATGATATGCCGCAGATGGGAGCGTTTCACATGGCGGATGAAGAGAAGCTGCCGTTTTGTATTGCAAGCGCTGGCCGGGCAGGTGAAAACGGGGGCGGAGGAAAGTCCGTATTTTTCCCGGAAAAAAGGAGCGGTTCTTTTCAGAGCCGGGAATGTGTTGGGAATGCAGGAGTAATGGGCAGGTTTTCGTCTGGATGCGTAGTAATAATCAAAGCTCTTGAACAGTGTTCCGTAAGGGTCGAGAAAAACGAGACGGTTTAACGGTGATTTCCGGCACACGTTGAGGATATCCCTGCGTATTTGAAAAAAGGAGCAGAGCCATTTTTTCAAGCCGAAAAAAGGGGGACGATTGAAGCGGATATAGGAACAAAGATTGGTGGGCATACCATGGGAGCGGAGGAAAAACGGAATGCCTGAATCCCGTGCCGCGTCCAGCAATTCTTCCCGGGACCAGTCCGCCCAAGAGTGGTAAATAATAACATCCGGCCGGAAATCTTTCAGAAACCCGTTCAGGTATTTTCTTAAACGGGTGCTGTCCTTCGTCAGGGTGTCCGGCAGGGTTGTGAGTGGGCTGTATGGGTGGGAGCGGAAGGACTCATCCGGTGAATCCAGCGGGCGGGTGAGGACGTGGATATCCCAGTCCAGGGAGCTCAGGCTGCAGGCCATTTCATAGGCAGCCATGCCTACGCCTCCTTCCTCCGGAGGAAAAACATATGTAACGATGAGAACCCTGCCCTTGCTCACGGGCGGTAATGTAGATGAAAAGAAGAAATAAGACAAGGACACTTTATGAAACTGTTCCGGTTCATGGAACCTGTAAAAATGAGAAATTTGTTTTTTATCCGGTGAGCGGATAAGGAGGCGTCATGGGAACAGGCGATTCTGCCAGGTTTCTATCCCCTGTGAAGGCCTGTTGGCTGAGGCTTCATAAAAAGATATTGATGCGGCAGGATGTTGTGCTAGATTGGCACCGCTTTCCATACCCGTATAGCCGCAATATGCCGTTGGTATATTGCCGGTTGAATAAATAATCCGGTTATTAATAAAACAGATATTTTTAACTTCTCCCGGGAAAGGATAAGGTTGATGGAATAAATAACATGGAAGAATCCCGCGTAAAGAAAAGCCTGTTGAACGCCAGGGTCAATCTCATTTTTTATGTTTTGATTCTTCTCATTTCCTTTTTTTCAAGAAAGATATTCTTGAATTGCCTGGGTGCCGATTTTGTCGGTTTGACGGGAACATTAATGAGTCTGCTGAATTTCCTCAATTTGGCGGAACTTGGTATAAGCACGGCTATCGGGTATGTGCTTTACAAGCCGATCTTTGAACATGATGAGACCAGGATTAATGAAATTATCTCCGTGCTGGGATACATGTACCGGTGGATAGGGCGGATAATCATTGCGGCTGGAGTAGCGCTTTCCTGTTTCCTGCCGATTATTTTCCCTTCCACAGGTTTTTCCTATGGAATCATCTATTTTGCTTATTATTCCTTTCTGGCCTCTTCCCTGATCGGGTATTTTGCCAACTACAGGCAGACCCTTTTGGGAGCGAACCAGAGGAATTACGTAGTGGCGTTTTATTTCCAGACGGCATCCATCATCAAAATCATATGCCAGATGCTGTCTGCATGGTATACGGGAAGCTATTATTTATGGATAGGGATAGAGCTGTTCTTCGGCATTATTTATTCCTTCATCCTGAATTGGAAGATCAATCAGGTCTATCCCTGGCTGAAGAGCAATGTGGCCCTAGGAAAGGAGCTGTTCAAAAAATATCCTGAAGTCACTAAATACACCAAGCAGTTGTTTATGCATCGGCTGGGAAGCTTTTTCCAGTTCCAGGTGACGCCGTTTCTGGTATATGCCTTTGTTTCCCTCCAGATGGCGGCCTACTTCGGCAACTATTCCACCATTGTGGAGAAACTGCACCTTCTGGTCAATAATCTGCTCGGCAGTACGGAAGCCAGTGTGGGCAACTTGATTGCGGAGGGAAATGCGGGAAAAATCCGCAAGGTGTTCAGTGAATTGTTTTCCCTGCGCATGCTGATTGCCGGGACGGTATGTTTCCCCCTTTACCAGCTTTTGGAGCCATTCATCACGCTTTGGCTGGGAGCGGGCTATATCCTTCCCCGGGAAATCATGCTGCTGCTCGTTATCAGGCTGTTCATCACCATTACGCGGGGGGTTGTGGATCAGTTTTTATACGGTTACGGTTTGTTCTGGGATGTATGGGCTCCTCTTGCGGAAAGCGTGATCAACATTTCCGTGGCGATCATCGGAGGTTATTTATGGGGATTGCCCGGCGTTTTGCTGGGGGGCATCTCCAGCCTGATACTTATTGTGGGCATATGGAAGCCTTTCATGCTGTATAACTGGGGATTCAGGAAAAATGTGATGAACTACTGGTTCCAATTCGGTTACCAGCTGGCGCTGATTTTGATTTCGGCCGTGTTCATGGGCTGGATCTGGAAATTTGTTCCTCTGCAGCCTTCCGCGTCTTTCTTTTCCTGGTTTTTATGCGCCTTCCTCATGGCCGTTTCTTATGGAGGTGTGACGGTTCTTTTAATGTATTGCGGTACGCAGGGCATGCGCGGAATGGTACGCCGTGCGCTGGAGATGGCGGGAACCCGGTTGCCGTGGCGGAAAAAAACTGAATAGGGACGCAGAGGTGTTGCTGGGCATCGGGAATGGGGACGCTGCGTCATTTATGCTCATTCTTCAGTAGTTGTTTCGGCTTCCGGGTCAACAAAATCCTCCACCGCCTCGGAGACAATGATATTGCTCTCCATGGAGGAAA